>Ga0265342_10000355_pt1 | contig 51180 bp, 30 predicted proteins | sample 4CB327metaG_FD_203125 | JGI IMG/M metagenome (GOLD analysis project Ga0265342, IMG submission 203125) | Rhizosphere microbial communities from Carex aquatilis grown in University of Washington, Seatle, WA, United States - 4-CB3-27 metaG | ecosystem: Host-associated > Plants > Roots >... | reverse complement strand
CCAGGCGAAGCAGAAGGCGAGGAAGACGCCGACAGGAAGATAAACCGCTCGCCAACAGTCGACACCAGCGGTGTAAAGCGAGGTCCCGCTCGCCTTCGATACAAAGGTAATCTCGGCATTCCAAGAAGGGAATGCGAGGTGGTCGGGAGACGGGAATAGGTGGACTTGGAGCAGATTCCCGCCGACCAAGCCGGCAAAGGTGCGATTCGCGACGAACGCGTAGGCCTTGACAAAGGCCGTGTCCAGCCCAGGCCAGGGCAAGAGTAGTACGACGATCAGGCCGGCAAACCTGACCAGCGCATGAACGAGCCTACGTCGGGTCCACGCCATGGACGCTTCCTTCCAACCGCAGCTCGCGACCCGCCTCTTGTACAAAGCGAGTGCAGTAGAGGAATACCAGCCCGGTGAGCGCGATCATCGCCAATGGCCATCCGACAGCATGGAGAAAGTGAAATGCACGGGGCCAGAACACGCCGGCATAGTAAAGATTTACAATGCGCGCGAGGTTGAAGCCAATCAGCACTGCCATGCCAAGAACTGTGACAATGGCCTTTCGCCGCCAGCTTCCTGGAAAAGCGACCATTGCGGAGACGAAAAGGATGTTGCACTCCATGGCGTCGCAGCTCTTGGCGATTTCCAAGGAATAGCGGCCGTGGATTTGATTGAGCGAAACAGCGATATCCGACTCGGATAGGTGGAGAATGGCGCCCACAACTCGGGCATAACCATCCAGATACGCATTGAAGACTCGTTCGGAAAAGCCAAGCTCTGCGTAGGGGAAACAGTACACAGCCAAGAGACAGAGAGCGGCGATGGCAAAGCGCAGAATGAAGGATCGCGCCAGCAAAGGGACACGTCCCGTGGGTGTCGGTTCGCTGGAATTCTCGCTGCGGGAAAGGTTGCGACGGCTGCGCCGTCTTGCCTCTTTCTTTGTCATGGGGTTGCGCCGTGAACGTAGTGCCATTCGCCGGATGGTTTGCTCCACAAATTGGAAAACGATTCGTTACGGTCATGAGACACCGACAGCCGCCCGCTTCTCTCCGAGAATTGACGCTTGGAACGCCAATCTCAGCCTTTCCGGACCGTTTCAGAGTATGTGAAAGCCCGTAGCACGGAGGTCACGAAGCTGTGGCTTGAGAGCTGCAAGCGATCTGGCTAGGGTGCGGCCGTTCCTAAGACGCCGTTTTTTATGACGAGCGTCGCGCGCAGGGTGGTGCGACGCCGTGAATTTCTTTTCGACTTCCGATCTGGCGGTGCGGATTGGATGTGTAGGTGTTCCATGAAGTTCTGCACTTCTTCCCTCCGGTCTCCAGTTCGCGCGCTCGTAACGTTCGCAGTCTCGGCTCTGTTGGTCGGAACAGCCGGTAAAGTGGCGCAGGCCGCCGGCTCCGCCGATATTGTCATCAGTCAAGTGTACGGCGGTGGCGGCAACACCAACGCGCAGTACAAAAACGACTTCATCGAGCTCTTCAACCGTGGCACCGCGGCCGTCAACATCAACGGCTGGTCGGTACAATATGCCTCGGCTACCGGCTCGTCGTGGCAGGTCACCAACCTGACGGTGGTGACGCTACAGCCGGGCCAACACTACCTTGTCCAAGAGGCCGCAGGCGCAGGCGGAACCACAAACCTTCCTACCCCGGATGCGACCGGCTCGATCAACATGTCAGCGACCGCAGGAAAGGTTGCGCTGGTGAGCACCACGACGGCGCTGACTTGCTCCACGGCGTGCTTCCCCAACTCGGCCATTAGGGATTTCGTTGGCTTTGGTCCGACGGCCAATGGTTATGAAGGTAGTGGGCCAACCGCCATTCTCAGCAACACGACTGCAGCCATTCGCGGGTCCAACGGTTGTGCCGATACCGACGTCAATTCGGCTGACTTCACCGTCACAGCGCCCAATCCGCGCAATATCTCCTCGACTTTCACCGCCTGTGGTCCAACGGCCACGCAAGTTCGCGTGGAAACCGCGGCCGATGGCTCGGGCACCGTGGTGCCGGCACAGAATCTGGCGTCGGGCAGCGTTATCACGGTCTACGCCATCACGCGCGACGCCAGCAACAACTTCATCGCCAACGTCGCCGCCGACAGCTGGTCGTTGACCTCTGTCACCGGCGGCGTTCTTCCGACGGATCTCGTAGCGAGCGGCGACCGCAAGAGCGCTGTCTTCACCGCGCACGTGACGGGCAGCGCGGCGATTCACGCCACAGCTACTGGCTTGACCTCTACCGATTCCGGTCTCATCACCGTTCAGAGCCTGCCCACTCCGCCTACTGCGACCGGGCAAGCGGTACCCTCCGTGGTGCCATTCAACCAGACTGTTCAACTCCAAGTCGGTGTTGTCCCCGGCGCCAATCCCACCAGCACGAGCATCGTGGTCACGGGCGACCTTTCCAATTTTGGCGGCAGCTCCAGCGTCACGTTCCTGGACGCGGGCGGCGGTATCTATTCCACGCAGATTCTCGTCACCAGTGGCATGGGCGGCGGAACCAAAACCATCCCTGTCAGCGTACAAGACGCGCAAGGCCGCACGGCCAGCGCATCCATCACCTTCAAGGTGGTCGGATCCTTTGCCATCATCCACGTCAACGATACCCACGCTCGCGTGACGCCGCACAAGCTGATTATTCCCAGCCACGCCTACATGACCCCTGGTTTCGAAGACGTGGGCGGCGCTGCCAGCATGGCCACCGCCATTCTGCAACTGGCGGCCGCGAACCCCAACGCATTGGTCATCGACGCTGGCGACATCTCCGAGGGCAATCCCATCGGCGACGTGAACGGCAACCAGGCCATGACCGACTTCTATTACCGGCTGAACCTGAAGCTGATGAGCCAGCGCGGCCGCGGCATGGACGCGGTCTTGGTCGGCAACCACGACGTGCGCGATGCAAACTACATCGCCAACCTCGACAACCTGTGGAGCTCGGGTGTTCCAGTGATCTCGGCCAACGTTGTCCACGCAGGCACGACCACCCCGCGCTTCGCGGCGTCCACCACGGTGACCATCAACGGCACCAAGATCGGCATCCTTGGCTACACCACATCGGCGTCGGAAGTGGGAGCGTCCCTGGCAGGCACCCTGGAGGTCAAGGATTGCGACTGGAATAGTACGGATTCCACGAAGATCCACCTGGCACCGCTCGTGAAGGATCTGCGCGCCACCCAGGGTTGCGACATCGTCATCCTGGCCGCCCACGTCGGTCACACCGAAATCGCCACGGCCTACAGCCAGGACGGCACGACTGCTAGCCCTCTGCTCGTCGACGACGGGTTCACGAAACTTCCCGAAGTCGCGGTCACCGGCCACTGGCATACCTGGGCCGAGACCGTCTGGCAGCCGTCGAGTCTGAACTACAAGACCATCTTCACCGAGGCCGGCAGCTACATGAACTACGTTGGTGAATTACAGGTCAACGGACTTGGTAACTACGTGTCGTCGACCAACCACGTGGTTCGCAACACCGACTACCCCGCCGATCCGGACATCCAGTCGTTCGTCGACGGCTTGATCGCCAACTACAACACCGCCCACCCTGACATGCACCTCGACCAGGTGCTGGGCTATACCGCGGACAATCTGATGCTCGACAACGTCATGAAGTGGTGGTCTGCGGACGAGTACCCCTGGAGCGGCGACAATACCGCGGGCCAGTGGATCTGCGATGCCATGGAATGGAAGGCCACGCAGCTCTTTGGCCAGTGCGATTTTGCCATTGAATCCGGTGGCGGTGTGCGCTCTGACATTCCGGCCGGACCCATCACCTACCTTCAGGCATACGAAACCTTCCCGTGGAGCGATGACCAGTTCAATCGGGTCAACATGACCGGCCAAGACATCATCAATTTCCTCAAGAAGACCAATTGTGATGCCGGATTCTCCAGCGCCTTGCACGTGGTCGCCAAGGATGGCGTGCCCGTCACAGTCACCTTCAACGGCCAGCCGATCGATCCGCTTCACACCTATACGGCGGCGATCAACAGCTATATGTACGCGCATCCGCCGACTGGTTACATCTGGTCCGATCCAAGTCCCCTCACCTCGTCTGTGCTGTGCCGCGACGGCATCGTCGAATTCGCGCAGCAATTCACCGCATCCAGTCCCTACCGGGTGGGTGGACCGCGCTACGACCTGAACACGGAGTTCTCGGGCCAATACCGCGCGGTCGTTACCATGATGAACGATAACGACACCCGGCCCTCGTACGAAGACGCCTTCATCCGCTTCCTGACCGCCACGCCCGAAACGCTGCAACGGCGGGGCAGCACGCAGGTGCCCGCCGATCTCGTCAATGCAGACGGCACCGTGAATCCCAACCATCGCTTGGCCGAGCAAGAACTCTACCGTAGCTACCTCGGCTTCAAGCAGGGCGCCTTGCATCCGGGCGACATCATTGAGGTGCGCGGCAAAGGTAGCTTCTACGGCGGCAATCCCGAATTCGTGGACCAGGAAGGCATCTATGGCGACGGTGTTGAGTTCAACATCGTTGGACACGACACCGCACTGGCCAAGCCGGTGTTCATGGACTCCATCGAAAGCTTCTGGACCGACGACTACAAGAACCACTACGTGGAATTCCTGGCGAAGAAGGCGGGTCCAGATACGGTGACCGACCAGTACCTATCGACCATCAAGTTGTGGGACGCAACGGCCTACGCTGCGAAGGCCATTCCCGGCAACGTGGGTGATCTTCTCATCATCTCGGGCGTTCCGACCATGGAGAGCTACTCGCCGCGCTTCCGCTGCGCCACGGTCGACCTGGCGTCCAATCACGGAATCACCGACTTCCCCGCCATGGTCGACGTGACCTCGCAGGCGGGTCCAGTCACGGTGGACAACCCGGCGCCTTCCATCACGCTCACCGCCGGGGCTGGTCCGAGTTCGTCGGTGCGCTACCTGGCGCCCGTCGCGGACGCCCAGGTCGCCAGCGGGCATGCGACAAGCAACTACGGAACCAGCAGCAACATCTACCTTCAGAGTTCCTCGGCCAGCTACGGCAACGAGCGCGACTGGCTGAAGTTCGACCTGTCCGTGTTGCCAAGCGGAAGCACCATCATCGGCGCGGCGTTGCAGATGTACTGCTGGAAGGCGACTGGCCCAGCCATCGCGGCCGAGGTCCGCGGTGGGAGCGACGACAGCTGGATCGAATCGGGCACAGGCGGCCTCACTTGGAACACCCAGCCGGGCTACGGTTCGGTCCTCGACACGCAGACGCTTGCGGCCGGCGCCGCCAACCTCTGGTACTCGTGGGATGTCGGCGCGTTCGTGCAGAGCAAGTGGGCAGGCAACAAGCTCGTCTCGCTCCTGGTCAAGCCTGCCACCGAGGATTCGAGTGCCTCGCCGAGCTACGCCTTCGACGCGAAGGAGTACGGCAGCGGCGTACCTGCCCTGGCCGTGACCCTGGCGGGCGCCGCACCGATGGTCGCGCAGACCGAGTTCTTCTATCGCTTCTCGACCGACAACACGAATTGGACGCCCTGGACCTCCGCGGGCGTTGGTAGGGGCACCAGCAATGCACTTCCCTTCACGTTTCCTCAGGGCTCCCAGGGCTACGGTTACTACGAGTTCTACAGCCAGGCCACCGATGGTACTGGCACGGTCGAGGCGGTCCCAGCCCCTCCGGTCGCCCAGGCCTCCGTGCACCACGGTGCCGCGCCCGAATACACCACCGCCGCGATTGTGGCCTTGGGTAATCTGGCGCAGGCTTATGACGGCACGCCCAGAAACGCTGGCGTGACCACCGTGCCGCCTGCGCTGGCCTATGGGGTGACCTACGATGGCGGCGCCGCCGTCCCGGTGACTCCGGGTAGCTACGCCGTCGCTGTCACGGTCACGCAACCGGGATACACAGGCAATGCCAATGGCACCTTGGTGGTTTCCCAGGGCAGCCAGACCATCGACTTCGGCCCGCCTGCTCCGGTGGCGGTCGGAGCCCCGTCCTTCGCTCTCGTTGCCACGGCCAGTTCCGGACTGCAGGTGGCTTTCGCCAGCAACGATCCGTCAGTCGCGACGGTGTCGGGATCGATCGTGACGGTGGTGGGTGCCGGCACGACGACCATAACCGCCACGCAGCCAGGAGACGGCAACTACCTCGCGGCGGCTCCGGTCAACCACGAGCTGGTCGTCAGCCCGGCCGTCGCGGTCCCCGCAGTGCCTACCTGGGCCTTGCTGGGCATGGCGATCTTGTTGCTGGCCGCGGGAGCCACGCGCCTTTCGAGGCGGCGCGTCGACTAGCTCGCCAAGGGCACTTGCAGTTCGCGGGCGATGGCGTGAACGGCATCGCGAACCGTGACTAGGGTTCCGGGCTCGGTCTCTTCCAAGGTTGTGCCAAAGGTCTCTTCGATTTCATACATCAACTCTGCAACTGCCAGCGAATCGATGCCCAGGTCGTCACGCAAGCGGGTTTCCCACTGAACATGCTCGGCCGCAATTCGACTGCCAATTCTCTCGGCGATGATGGTGGCAAGCTTTGCGCGGATTTCTTCTGGTGTCATTGCAACATCTCCTCGGGTTGACGGACCACAAGCACGGCGTTCTCCCCGCCGAAAGCAAACGAGTTCTTGATGGCCACGCGCACGTCGCACGGGCGGGCGCAGTTGGGCACGTAGTCGAGATCGCAGGTTGGATCCGGCGTCTGATAATTAATGGTGGGCGGAATGATCCCGTCGCGCAGAGTCAGCAGCGTGCTGACCAACTCCAGCGCGCCGGAGGCGCCCATGGTGTGTCCGAGCATGGACTTGTTGGCGCTGACCGCGACGTGGTCGGCGTGCGTTCCGAGGGCCATGCGCAGGGCGCGCGTTTCCGCCTCGTCGTTGAGCTTGGTCGAGGTGCCGTGCGCGTTGACATAGTCCACTTCTTCGGCCGCAAGTCCGGCCGAGTGCAAGGCGCGCTCGATGGCTTGGGCTTGCCCGGCAGGATCTGGGGCGGTCAGATGGCTGGCGTCGCTGGTTGCGCCATAGCCGGCGATTTCGCCGTAGCAGCGGGCATCACGCTGGCGCGCGTGCTCGGCGTCTTCGAGAACCAACATGGCGGCCGCCTCCGAGATCACCAGGCCATCGCGGGCCGAGTCGAAGGGACGGCAGGCGCGCGTGGGGTCGGGGTTGCGGGAAAGCACACGCAAGTTGGACCAGCCGCCAAGAACACTGCCACAGATAGGGGCATCGGCGCCGCCGGCCAGGACGACAGTGTCCTCGCCGTGGCGGATGCGTCGGAATGCCTCGCCCAGCGCCACCGCGCCAGAGGCGCAAGCGGCCGCGACTGTGAAATGGCTGCCGCCGAGCTTGTACTGGATCGAGAGATTGCTGGACAGAGAGTTGAACATGTTGCGCGGGACCGCCAGCGGGTGCATCTTGCGCCAGCCGCGCATGAAGTAGGAATCGTAGACATCCTGAAGCCCCTGCGAAGCGCCGAAAGCCGAGCCAACCACGACGGAGATTGGACGCCTATCCTCGGAAAGTGCGCCGAGGCCCGAAGATTCCAAGGCCAGGCCACCCGCCAGAAGCCCGATGTTGGTACACAGATCGTTGCGGCCAATAAGCTGCTCGGGCAAGAACGGTGTCGGCCCTACCGGGAGGACCTGACCACCGATGTGAACCGGAAAGTCCGAGGTGTCCATTCGGCTGATGGCCGAGACGCATGAGCGTCCGGTGCGCAAGGCGTGCCAAAATGTTTCGACGTCTCTGCCGAAGGGCGTGACGATACCGATGCCAGTGACCACCACCCTTCGTTCGGGCTGGGATCTGCGCAGCGAAGGAACAATGCCGCCACGGCTGCGGAGTGGAACGGGTCTGGACTCCATGCTTGCCATGCGGGCAGAGTACGGCGGCCAAGCCGAACATGGAGTCACAGCTGGGTAACGGTCTTGAGAATGGAATGTGGCGTTTCAGCGACGGAATTGTGACTGGACCCGATGCTCGTCACCAACTCGCTTCACAGTAGCCGTAGCTGCACGTCGAGGTCTGCGACGGGCAGTCGCTCGTGCGCGCGCACGGGGTGCAGGATGTCGAGCCGTTGGCCATCTTCTCGTAGTAGCAACCGCAGGCGGATGGAGGCGAAGTGGGGGTCATGGGGCCGAGTTCGCGGTCGCGCTTCACCCGCATGGCACAAGGAGAAACCACGTGGTGCTGGGCTTCGAAAGCGACGAGATCCAACTCGGCGGGCGCGGTCTTGGTTCCCGCCAGATAGCCGATGACATCGGCGGCGGCACGCTTGACCGCAATACCATTGACGTCAATTCTGGTCAGGAGGTGCATGGGCCCCCAGATGGCGTAGTGACCATCGCGCACGTTCTGTTTCTCGTTCGAGTTTGCGTCCCGATCTGGGTAATAGCCACAGGTCTGTCCGGTGTGCTGGTACGCGAGGATGTTGAGCAATGCCCGATTGTCCTGGGCCACGTCGGCGGCGAGGATTCCGAGGGTCTTCTCCGCGGGCGTCGCGCCCACAAGTTGGTTTTGCAGGTCGCTACTGCCGGTGGTAGCGGTGCCCTTCCACTTCGCCGCGGGAACGCCGATGGCCGTGGCGATCATTTGCTGGGTGCCCGAAAGTGCGTCTCGTTTGAAGATGCACGTCTCGTCGTTCCAAGGCGCCACACCAGAGTTGTTGCCGAAGCCATAGATGTTGTAGGCCGCTTCGGCGCTGATGGAGAGCTCGGGAGAACCTTTGCGGGTCACGAAGGTCATGGCTTGCACGGGTCCGAGGAAATCCGACACATTGGTGGGTAATCCGCCCGGCAGACTGAAGCACGTGGACGCAAACACATCCGAAATGCCAATGTCGGCCACCACGGGGGCATCTGCGGACACGTCGCACTTCACCTCGGTGCCACTGCTATCCCAGGTCGAAAAGGCCGCCATGCCCTGCAGCAAGGTGGCGCTGAGAATGGCGTCCACGCCCGAGCAGGAGCCTTGCCCCTGGTAGACGATGGTGATGGGCGCGGAAAGGCTGCCCAAATAGCGGGCCAATTGTACAAGGATGGGCTTAGCGGCAGTGGATCCGGTCACGAAGACGGGCGAGGGAAGGGCAGCGCAATCGGCGGCTGCTGCCGGACGCGTGGCGAGCCAGCCAGTGCTGAGCGCAACCAGGGTGCATAGAAACATTCGCGAGTTGTGCATGCATTCACTGTGGAAGAGGCCTGAGCCCGCCGTCATCACCCAGAAGAGTCAGGCGTTTGTTGTCGAAGGGCACGCAGACGGTGTCGGTACAGTGGGAAAGAATCTGGGATTCGTTGTTTGGAGTACACGAGAAGCAGCCACTCGGCCCGGTGCAGGTTTCTGCCGTGTCGGCCGTCGAGTTCACGTCGGCAATTGCCGTGCTGGCGTCACTGACGCCAACATCACTGACACTGGCATCGCGGGAAGCCACGCATACGCTCTTAATCGGGTCGCAGACGGCCCCAGCGAAGCGTTGACAGTCTTGGTCGCTCTGGCATTGAGTGGTGCTCGTGTCGAGCATGAACGAACATGCCCCTGTCAGGAGCGCCAGGCCGAACACCACGAGGGCCAAGGCGAGTCTCTCTCGTGTCGCGTGTCGCGCCTGTTTCATGGTTCTTGCCTGTCCACTAGAAGGTCTGCCGCAACGTGAGCCCGCGAGAAGACAGCGACACACTCTTGTCGTGCGACCCACGAAAGGTCAGGGTGAGTGAAATGGCGGCAAACACTGCGGTTCCGGCCATAAGGCCATCGGTCACCCACCCGGCTGTGCGCACTTTGCTCTGTTGGTTCGCCAGCGCTTCCTGTGTCACCGGGTAAGAGTCGCGCTGATCCCGTAGATTCTGTTCCCAGCGGTAGGCTAAAAGCCCGCTCGCCACCGCGCCCGCCGCGCATAAACCTGTTGCGGTCCACGCCACCCACGCTCCGGTTCCCATTCCATCCGACCTTCGGGCCCGAGTCGCGGGCGACGTCTTCAGTTCGACCTGGCTCGTAGGCGAGGCAAGTGCGACAGACAAAGGTCGCTTCGTTCGCCCCACCGACGACTGTTTGAACTCGACCTGCACCCGTTCCCCACTCGGCACATCCACGGATTTCGGGTCGGACACGCCTTCTTTGGTTCGTATCGTCACGCGCCGCCGGCCTACGTTGACCGTGAGCGGAGCAGCCAAGGGTGCCCATCCCGCTGACTCATCGTCTACCAGAACCTCGGCATCCCTCGCCGCAACGGTGACTTCGATTTGCCCGACCCGTTGGCGAAACTTGGTCATCTCCTCCTCGACAGTACGAAGGCGCTCTTCGGGAATACGTCCGGCACCATCCTTCAGGTAGCGACCGAAGAACTCCAAAGCAGCAGCATAGTCGTGCTTTTCGGCGGCCACCTGCCCCAGGTTGAAGAGGATACGGTAGCTTTGGGCCAGCTCGTAGGCGCGGCGGAATTCCACCATGGCTCCATCGAGATCCCTTTCGTCGAAAAGCTCCAAGCCGCGCTGAAAGCATCCGCGCGCCTTGTCCGACGCATCGGTGGGATTGGACGCGGGCTCGGCCCTTGCCGTACTACTTGCAAGAATCGAAAGGAGCACGAGGCAGCGGACGAACTGTGTGCAAGTCGCGTTCATGGCTTGTAGGGATCCTCTCGGTCCATCACTCGCCTGGGGGCACGGCGAACCGTCTTGAGGTCGACATCGAAGAAGTCTTGCTCGATTGCTCGGCTGGGAGCGTGGCGAGCCGGTTTGGGGTCGACGTCGAAAAAGTCTCGCTCGGTCAAGTGTGCGCCCCCATTGGCCCGAGAGGCGGGTGTGCCTTTTTGCGGAGGTTTGGGGCGCTTCTGAGTGCGTACATCAAGGACAATGGGTTCTTGAACTGTGTATTGCGGAGGTTGCGCTGCCGCGCGTGCTGGCGTTTCGGGAAGGGCCGGCTCTGCCCTAGGCGTGGGCAGCACGCTTGGTGCGGCAACGATGGGGGCGGTTGCAGGTGCTGGCTGAGGCGGGCGCGCAGATCCCGCACGCCGAGACAGATAGTCCCTAAATGCAACCCCGAGGACAAACAGCGCTAGAAACGAGGCCACGCCAAGTCCGACGACGAGGGAGCTGTTCGTTCTCGTCGGCCTGAGCCGCGGTACCTTGTTCACCCCCGTGACCTCCCTCCCCGCCGTTGCGATAGCCGAGTTCGTGGAATGATCGAACACCACCTCCATTTTCCCCGATGACCGCGAGCTTGAGGGGTACTCGCCCGTGGTCTGGCGGCCGGTGGATTCGTGCGTGGCTTCTTCGCCAGGAAACAGGCCCTCGCCCTGGAGCCTTTGTTGAATCATGGCGCGCGTGAGCGCGCGCGAACTGCCAAAGAGCCGACCCATGAGATCGCCGAGCAAGCGCGACTGCACCGGAGCCGAGCTGGTCATCAGCTCACTCAGGTCGGAAAGAAATTGCGAGGCATCCGCATAGCGATCGTCTGGCTGGGGAGCAAGGGCACGTGAGCAAATAGCGGCCAGGCCAGGAGGGAAGCCGCGGTTTCTCGGCAGTAGGGGCATGGGCTCGCGCATGAGAAGGTGTTGGGTGATATCGGCTTCGTTCATCCCCTGCCAAAGGCGCTTGCCAACCGCCAACTCCCACAACATGACCCCGACGGAAAAGAGATCCGCACGGCGATCCACGGCCAGGCCGGCCACCTGCTCGGGAGCCATGTAGGCGATCCTTCCTTTTACATCGCGGGAAGGTTGGGATGCGTGCGTACCGACGGACTGGGCGATGCCGAAGTCGACCACCTTCACAACACTTTCATAGGTAATGAAGACGTTTTGCGGACTCACGTCGCGGTGGACGATGCCGAGTGGGCGCCCCGAGAGATCCCGCAGCTCGTGGATGTATTCCAGGCCGGCCAGCACATCGCAGATGACCTTGAAGGCCAGCGGTAGGCTCAAGCCGCCTTCGACAGCGGCCCCGTCGAAGACGTGCTTGAGCGGCTGGCCATCCAAATACTCGAGCGTCAGATAGTGTCGCTGCCCGTCCTGACCCGACTCGTAGGCGTGGATCACGTTGGGGTGGCTCATTTGCAGCGAGATCCGCGCTTCATCTAGGAAGAGTGCGACGTATTCGGGATACCTGGCCAGCTCGGGCCACAGCCTCTTGATGACCACAGGCTTTGCCGAACCGCAGGCCGCGGACATCAGCGCAAGAAAGACCTCGGACATTCCACCCGTCGCGATGCGGCTGACCAGCCGATAGCGGGGTAGATCGCCGACGGGACTTCCGTCCGACCTCGTTTGGAGTTGAGCCGTGGATGACAAGGCCGCCGCATTATGCGGCAAGTGTGGGAAGGGATTCGTGAAGGTTTGGTGACAGCTCGACAGCGCCTGTGTTACTACGGCGCCGCCGGCCAGTCCAGGGTGAAGCTGTAGCTTTGGTCGGCGTCGGGCAGGTACGAATCGTAGAGCGGCGAGTAGGTGGACACTTGGACCGTCTTGCCATCGGGTTTGAATTCGAGCAAGCGCATATAGCCCTCGCCGCCCAAATTGCGGAACTGGTAGTTGGACAGCATTTGGTGGCAGGTGATGCCGGTATCGGTCGTGCTGGCCAGATAGCCGGTGCCGTCGCCCAAGACGTGTCCGTTGAGCACCATGATGAATGAATGCTTGCGCACCAGCTTCTGCCACAATTCCTCGCCATCGTTCACACCGGGGGTTGCGTAGTTGTGCGGATCGAAATCCTGGGGATGCGCGGTGTCCGTGATGTCGTAACGCAAATCATCGTTGTTGAGATACGCGTGGGTGATCATGATGCCGTAACGGTCGGGGTTGTTGTCCATGAGCTGGTTGGCCCAGGCAATGACCTCGTCGCGCGGGCCCCATTCCAGCGCCAGTAGGATGAAATCTCGTTTGCCGACCGAGAATAAGTGGTAGGTGTTATCGAGTTTTCCGGTTTCGTAGGCGCCGCCAAAGGTGGGCCAAGCCGAGATGCGCTGGAACGAGAAATAGTCATTCATCAGCGTGGTTCGATCGGCGGCGTTCCCGGCCGGACCGTAGTCGTGGTTGCCGGGTATGATGGCGTAGGGAACGATGTTGTCGATAAGGGAAAACGCATCGACCGCGTGCTGCCATTCGGCTGCCGTATTGTAGTTGGTGATGTCACCCAACTGAAAGGTGTAGACGACATTGCGCTTCTTCGCATTGGCGGCGATCCAGCCCATCTGCGCGTCATAGATGCCTGGATACAGCTCGGCGTAAATCTGGGTGTCGGGTAGAACCGCGAATGTGTACGAGCCGCTCTGAAACTCGGCCCCTTGCGACGACGGCGTGATGTTGAGTGCCGGCGCCCTGCGTTGGCACACGCTCGTCACGTAAGCCATCAGGTTGGAGAAGAAGGTCTTGCGGAAAAGCGGACGCTCGGGACTTGCGTCCGCGTCTTTGTCGAAGGACATCGACACAAGGACGATGCGCCCCTGGCCATAGGCCGAATGCATGAGGGCCGGGTTTTTGCCGGTGTTATCAGCCGCCAGATCGACCTCGAACCCTGCCTGACTGTCGAAGGTCTCCCATCCCACATATCCGCCCTGCCAGGCCAGGTACGAGCCTGCCACGCGAATACCAGCCAAAAGCGGTGACTGCGGATTGAGGACATAGAGCTTTCCCAGGTCCAGATCGCCACGGCGGGCGACCGCGGTGGTGGGCAGGAAGGGCGGAACGACCTCGGTCTGGTCGGCCTGGTCCATTTGCACAAGCACGTTGCCCCGGTCCACGAATCCGTAGAGATCGGCTGCGTACTTGGCCATGTAGGGGGCGTAGTCAGGCCCAGCGCTGACAAACGAACCGAAGACGATGACCCCTTTGAGCGTTGTCGGCGACTGGTCGAGAGGCAAGGGCTGCACGTCGAAGCCTGCTTCGGTGAGCGCCTTCTGCGTGCCGAGCATGCCGGTGTAGGGATCGGCGTAGTCCATGAAATAGGCCGTTGGCGCCGCTGGGCAATTGAATGTTGGTACCGCCAAGTCGATTCCTGGCGCCCCAGCCTCGGTCGGAGAGGCGTCTTTTGCCAGTAGGTCGACGGCATCCGCATCCAGCTGGGGTCCGGGTAGGACCGAGATGCCCACATCCGGCGTGAGCGCGGAAGATGCGTCCTGTGCGAGATACCCATCGTCCGTTCCGCAGGCGGCCAGCAAGGAGCCGGCTCCGGCGGCGAAGAGAAGAAGCGCGCGGCGATGGGAACGGATTCTAGTTGAGGGGTTCGTCATTGAACTGCAGCCTATCAGTAAACACATTGTCGAAACGAGCGTTCGCGACAGTCGTAACCCAATGGTTACAGAATCGCGGCGATCTGCATGCTTTGTGGCTCCCGAAAAAGAGTGCGGCCCTGGAACCGGAGGCGCGCCAGGGCCGCTTGGTGTGTCGAGGGCTTCTAAGCTAAGTGGTTGTTGCTGTTGCTGCTGCTGCTGCTGTTAGAAACGTGCGACCGCGAAGCGGCCGGCGTGGTTGACCACGGCCCACGCGGTGTTTGTGGCGGGGTCAACGCCGAAGGTGCCGAGCGGGTAGCTCCGAGCGGGAGCAGGGGAGAGATCGAGGGTCGACGATGGAACTGGGATATGGAAACCTCCTTGTTGGGCGGCGCACGATTGCCAGAGCGGGTAGACTCCCGCGCACCATGAGGTTCAAACGGTCGGCCTTTCGCTCCCACACAGTCTTTGCGTTCTTAGTTCTCGTCGGCGCCTGCAAGAAGGGCGCGCCTTCGTCACACTCGGCCCAGGCCGAGCTGCCACCGCCCGAGGCGAGCAAGGATTCGTCGCTGCTCTTTACCTACGTCGAACCGAACGGAATATTCGCCACCACCGACAAGGCCGAGAAGGTGCCCGAAGTGGCCCGGCGAATGGTGCGGATCATGGGCCTGGGCAAGAACGAGCCCCGGCGGCTGAACGACGCCAACGTCGAGGTCATCGACCTCGGCGAATTGCTCGCCAGGGGCAAGACACGGCCGCGCGTGATGTCGCTCGAGGCATTCGAAACCAGCGCGCTCGGACAGTTGCCTCCCGGCGATTCGTGCCCACTCGCGGGGCCACATGGTCCGCCCTTGGCCGAGGCGCCAGCGACGCCGTCCGACGACCCGCCCGTCGCGATTCTGTACCGGACATCGTGGTGCAAGGCCTGCCAATCGGCGCGCCAGTACCTGGTTTCTAACCGTATTCCCTTCATCTCCAAGGACATCGAGAAGGACACCTCCGCTGGCCGCGAGCTTGCGCAGAAAGCATCGCGCTTCGGAATCTCGGCGGATCGCGTGCCCATCATTGACGTGCGCGGTCGCTTGCTGGTCGGATACGACGAGACGCGCATGAATGGTTTTCTGGCAGACTGGTAGGGTGCTGCAAAAATAGGTGCAGCCCTGGGACCAGTGAAGGCGCCAGGGCCGCGTTGTGCTGCTGGGGTCTATAGGCTAGTTGCTGCTGCTGCTGCTGCTCTTAGAAACGGGCGATAGCGAATTGGCCGGCGTGGTTGACCACGGCCCATGCGGTGTGGGTGGCGGGGTCGACGCCGAAGGTGCCGAGGCCGTAGCTCGCGTTCCAGGCGCCGAGCACGAAGGCCGGGGTTCCGCCCACGTTCTGCGCGACGGCGTTGGTCCAGTTGCCAGTGCTGTTTTGGGTGGCCAAGCCGAAGCCGCCGCTGACCAGCGTGGCGTCGCTGACCTGGCTGCCGTCGAACGACATCGACAGGACGATGGTGTCGCCGCTGCTGCTGCCGATCTCGGTCGTGCCCCACAGGTTCAGGATGGAGCTGTAGGTGGAGCAGTTGCCGGCATCCCAACCGATGTCAACCGAGTGGGTCAACCGGCGGGAGCTGGCGTCGATCGCCGTGCTGGTGTTGGTGCCCGCGAGGAACTGCGCCGTGGTGCCCGCGAAGGTGAACGGCGTGGTGGGGTAGGAAGCGCCCTGGGCGACGAGGAATTCGGCGCCGTTCTGGCTGTAGCCCCAGGTCTGGTGCTTGGCGAAGGTAAAGACCGGGGTCACGAAGGGAGGATAGGCGGGGTTATTGGCACCGAGCGGGTAGGTCGCAGTCGACTGCCAGTTGCCGTGCGTGTCGGAGTAGTAGTCCACCGTCACGTTCGGGCCATCCACGGTGAAGATGTAGTAGCCGACCGTATTGAGCTCCTGGGCGATCGATGTCTCGCGGTACTTCTGACCGTACCAGCCGGAGTTGGTGGTCAACGACGGCGTGTAGAACTTGGAGCTGTCCGAGGCGCCGATGAGCTCGTGAACGCTCGACAGTCCGTCGGGGCTGGCGACGATCGAGTGCTGGTTCATGTGGTCGTGGCCGGCCAGGAAGTACTTGACGTTGTTGTTCTGCAGGCTGGCGTAGAAGGCATTCTGCATGTCCGGGTTGGCATTGGTGTAGCCCTGGAACATGGTGTCCTGGTGATCTTCCGCCATGAGGGGCTGGTGCGACAGCACGAAGGCATGGTCGGTGCCGCGCGTGGTCTTGTCGAGCCGGCTGCTGATCCAGGGCTGCTGCTGCGTGACCGACCAGCCGTAGTTGTATCCCGCGGCGGAGATGTTCAGCGTGGGCGTCACCCATGGATCGATGACGACGAAGCGGGCGTTGTTGTAGTCGAAGGAGTAGCTCATGCCATCCAGCTCGCTGATCGAGGGACCAACAACCGAGCTCGGGCTGGTGAAGTTGGTGGCGCCGAAGAGGTTGCTGCCCTGGCCTTGCGTCTGCGGGTAGAGCGACTTGAAGATCGGGAGGGCGTATTGGTTGTTGGTGCCACTGTACTCGTGGTTACCGCGCATCGGGAAGAAACCGATGCCAGCGTTGTAGAGCGCCTGCGCGGAGTTGGCGCGTACGGTCTCGTCGGCGTCGTTGCCGACGTCGGCGAGGTCGCCCACCTGGATGACGAACTTGACGCCCGCCGCGATGAACTGCGGGGTAATTTGATCGGCGATCGACACGGAAGCGGTGCTGTTGTGGTTCGCGCCTGATGGATCAGAGCCGCAAGTCCACTGCGTATCCGACATCATGCCGAACTTCCAAGTCGTGGAGGCGGGAGGCGTGCAGGTGGAGGCGAGAGAGGCCGTCTTGACCGTGAAGTCGTACTGGATGCTGCCGCCAACGGTGTTGTTCACGATCACCGAGACGGTGAAGGTGGCGCTTGGCGTGGCCGGAGCCGTCCACACCACTTGCGACGATCCAGCGCCATTGATCTGATTGGCGAGCACACCAGATGTGGCCACCCACGCGAAGGTGAGGGCGCTGTTCTGCGGATCGGTCGCGTCGACGGAGAAATTCACGCTGCCGTTGACATCGACCACACTGACCGACTGGACGCTGTCGGTGACGGAGGGAGCCTGGACGGCAACCGGCGCGCCGACGGGCAGGGTCGTCTGACCGGTGGTCGAACCACCCTTACCGTCGCTGACCGTCACGGTGAGGTCGCAGCTGGTGTCCGCCGCGCCGGCTGGAAGCGTGACGGTGGTGGCGGCCGCAGCGGCGGAGAAGACCGCGCTGGCGCAGGAGCTGGTCCAGACGTACGACAAGGCGTCGCCGTCAGCATCGCTGGCCGTGACCGTGAGGGAGGTCGGCGAGCCGAGCGCGAGGTAGCTTGGGACCGCGACGAGATCGGTGACGACTGGCCACGTGTTGAAGCGCACGTTGACGTCAGCCTGACCACGGCCGTTGCTGGCCGAGACGTGCACGACGACCGACGCCGAGGTCGCTGCGCCGTGATTGTCCGTCACGGTAAAGGTCAGGGTCTGGTCCCCCTCGGTGGCAGGCGCAGTCCAGTTGGTTGTGATGGCTGTTGGGGCCGAGAAGCCACCTGCCACCGGGCTGGCCGACCAAGCGAAGGTGATGGTGTCGGCCGCGTCCGGATCGTGGGCCGTGGCCTTGGCCGTGATCGTGGCGCCAGGAACCACGTTGGTCGATGACAAGACCAAGGAATCGATGATGGGCACGGCATTCTTGAAGGGCACCGAGGCGGCGGCCTGCTGGGCAGTAATGATGACGGTCGTGACCTGATCCTTGAGAATGGCAATGGGTGAAGCATCGCCGGTGTACTGAACCGTGTTCGATGGATCGAAGGCGCTGACGTGGAAGGTGTAGTTGCTGCCTACCGGGAGCGAACCAATCAAGCCGCCCCAGGTTCCGCTGCTGCCACGCGCGGAAAGGTTGAGGGTCTTCGGGACAGGCAGGGCCGGCCCGCTAACCGTGGCGACGACGCTGCTCAGGTTGAGGGCGCCGAGGGCGTGCATGCTGATGTCGGCGCTGCCGGTCGTGGTCACCTGGTCGGATGAGCTGGGGCCTCCGCAGGCCGAAAGGGCCAGCAGGGCAAGAAGTGTGGTTTGGGTGGTGAAGTGAGAGTTTCGTGCTTTGGAATTGGGTCGAATCATCGTAGGCCTCCTTGGATCTGGGACTTGCGGAGGCAAAGTAGTTCTTGTGGTCTGTGACAAGTGCCACAAGTGCGCTACGTTCGGGCAACTGCCAAGTTCACCGAATTGCCTTCGAGACGTCACACTCTTCTCACCCCGAAGAGTGGAAAAATGTCGTGTAACAGTTGACATGAGAACACTCATCCTTTGTGTTGGAAACGAACTCATCTCGGACGATGGAATCGGTGCACGGATTGGGAAGGTCTTGCAGTCGCTGCCCATGCCCGCGGACATCCAGGTCGCAGTCGTGCCGCGCCTTCGTCTAGGCCTGCTTGACCGATTGGCGGAGATCGACCACCTGGTCATTGTGGACGGGCTGACGGCCGATGTCGACGCCGAGCCCGGCACAAGCACCGTGGTGGAAGTGACCGACCATTCCGCGGCCGTGGTGGCCTCGGGGTGTTGTCACTCTCGCGATGTTGCCGACATCATCCATTTGGCGCGAGAGGTGGCGCCTGAAGGCGACGAGTGCACCATCACGATTGGTGGCGTCCGCGTGGACCATGTAGATCGCTATGATGCCAGCTTCAGTCGTGCCGTGGTTGCGGCCGTGCCCCGCATCGTGGATCTTCTGCTCCTCACCGTAGGTGCCGGGCTCAAACTGCGCTTGCTTGCCGCCGAATCCTTGCGCCAGGCTGAACAGTCGGCAACCGAGTCCTCCGCTCTCCATAGGTGGCGTGAAGATCACGCGCAAGCTGCCGGCCTACAGTGATTGTCACAGAACTGTAGCTAAGGGTTTTCACAGACATCACGGAGAGTCACGCGCGTCGTGGTACACAAGGACAGCTCGACGCGGGAGGCTCGATGCGGGACTTTCGAGGGGATTGTCATATTCATCGTTTGCGACTTGACGCCTTTTCAGGCGTGGCGCTGTGTTGCCTTCTCGCCGTCTCGGCAGGCTGTGAATCTCCAAAAGGAGATTCCGGCGGCATCAAGATCCAGGCGGCCAACAAAGCCCTTCAATACTCTGACATCTACACGGTCACCGCGACTCTGAGCGGCCCCGGTATCGCCCGTCCCTACTCCATTCCGTTGGGACCAAGAGGCAACAATTGGCAGGCCAGCGTCGTCGGCATTCCCGCCGGCAGCGGGCGAATGATTTCCGTGCTGGCGCGCGATCGGTCGGGTACTGGGCTCTTCTCCGGACAAGCTTCGAATGTCACTATCAATCCTGGTCAGACTGCGTCCGTGTCCATCGTGCTTTTCGAAATCTCGCCCGCGCCGCCTTTCGCGAATGCAGCCCCGATCATTGATGCGCTGGAGCTGTCCACCACGCAGACAGCACCTGGCGGAACCGTGACAGCCCGGGTGCGCGCCCATGATCCGGATGCGGGCGACACCCTGACCTACGCATGGACGGCCGCGTGCGGAACCGTTTCCGACGCAAGCGCGGCCGAGACGACTTGGACCGCGCCCCAGAGCGCCGACCACTGCGACCTGATGGTCACTGTCAGTGACAACCGCGGCGCGAACGTGAACGCGGACGCAACCCTCACGGTGGCTCCCTCGTCGCTCGGCGGAGCGGCGATCAACGCCGGCCCGGACTTGTCCCCGGTCATCCGATCGATCACCTGCACGCCGACGCCGCTCGTCCTCGCGCACCCCGTGACTTTGAATGTTGACGCCATCGATACTGACGGGCAGACGCTCGCGTACCTATGGTCCGCCGACTGCACGGGAACCTTCGTCGACGCGACGGTACAGAATCCAGGGTTTGTGTTGTCGGCTGCCCCGTCCACCGGGAATTGCCGATTCTCTGTTGCGGTCACGGATTCCATTGGCGCCAAAACCATCGGCATTCTCAACCAAGCGATAGGCCAAGCGGCCGTGGACCAGGCGCCGGTGATCACGGTGGCGTCGCAATCGCAAGAGGGATTGGACCCTAGCCAATCCGCCATCCTGAGCGTCGAGGCCGCGGATCCGGACGGGCAAGCCATCACCTTCGCGTGGAGTGCCAGCGATGGGACCGTGGATCCGATCAGCTCGGATGCGCATTCGGCATCGGTGCGGTTCACCGCGCCCGCGGTGCTGCCGCAAGGAACCATGCACGTGACCGTGGTCGTTACCGATACGGGAGGGCAGAGCACCAGCCTGGTGTTCGATTTCAATCGACTCAACCACCCACCGGCCATCAGCGATACGAGGATTTCGCCCTTGCCACTGGTGATCGGTCAGGGGACGCATCTAAGTGTCACGGCCACGGACAGCGACGGGGACAACCTGGGGTTCGCGTGGACAAGCACGTGCGGCGGGACCTTTGACAATGCGGCATCGAGCAACCCGATCTTCATGCTCGCCAACTTCCCGGCCGAGTTGTACTGCTCCTTCACGGTCGTGGTCAGCGACAGCCAAGGCGGCCAGACCGTGTCGACGGTCGTGGGCATGGCCGATCACTTGCCCGTGATCAGCGCGACGACTTTGTCGCCGGCCGAGATGATCCTTGGCCAACCCACAACGCTAAGCGCGACCGCCACCGATTCCGACGGGGACGCCCTAACCTTCTCGTGGAGCCGCAGTTGCCAGGGCAGCTTCGACGATTCCACATCGCGGACACCGCGGTTCACCTTGTCTGACAAACCCATCAGCGGCCATTGCTCGTTCACGGTGACAGTCACGGACGCGCGCGGTGGGCAGGCCATGGCCGAGGTGATCGGGCAGGTGGGAAGCGCGCCCGAGATCACCGATATGCAGGTCGGCCCTTTGCCTCTGCTTGCCGGCCAGTCATCGCAGCTATCGGTTGCAGCCACGGATGCCGACAACGATCCCTTGACCTATGCCTGGAACACGGATTGCGCGGGAAGTTTCGTCAGCGGATCCTCGGCCATCCCGACGTTCACCCTGGCGACGGTGCCTGCGAATCATTTGTGCGTTTTCCGGGTGCTGGTATCGGATGGGCGGGGCGGCGAGTCGTTGGGACAAGTTTCGGGCCAGGCCGGCGCCATCGTGGTGGACCAGGCTCCTGTGATCGACGGGTACTCGCAAGCATGGGACGTGGTGTCCGTTGGCGATAGCGTTCCCTTGAGCGTGTCCGCTTCGGATCCCGAGGGCAACCCTGTCACCTACGCGTGGAGTGCGACGGACGGCACCTTGAGTGGTTTGACAACGGATCCTGACACCAGCACCAGCTACGCGTTCTGGACTCCGCCTGCGACTCTGCCCAGCCAAACCATGCACGTCACGGTGGTCGTGTCTGATCCTGGTGGGCTGCACACCTCGGTCACGTTCGATTTCACGGCTGCTACCCCATAGTGCGGACTGACAATTCTGGTTTCGCTCGTGTCTGTTGAGTGAACGAACCGTTACAATGCTGTCACAGGCCCAGCCACCTCTTGACCCTGCGCAAGCCGACAAGCAACTATCTCGGCGCCAAGCAACTGCGGCGGGCGATTCACCATGCATCGAACCATCATGCTTCAAACAAGAGCGCGCTTTTCTATTGTTGTCATGGCCATTGCGGCCACGGCACTGCCGGTCGCGGGGCTGCCGGTCCAGGCCACCCCGCGAAAGGGCAAACCGGCGGAAACTTCTGGTATCTCTGGTGAGGCCCGAGAGTTGCGCGACAAGGGCATCGTCGAGTTGAACCTAGGTCGTTACGACGAGGCGGTAAAACTTCTCGAACAGGCGTATGAACTGTCGCGAGATCCGGCGATCCTGTTCGATCTCGTGCAGGCCCACCGACTCAATGGGAATCCCGACCGCGCTCTTGTCCTGTGCGCTTCGTTTCTGCGAACCGCGCCGGCCTTGACCCCGCGCAATCGCGAGCAGATCGAGCGGACTGTGTCTGAATTGAACATCATCGTTGAACAGATCCATATGCAGGGCAAAGAGGGTCGAAGAGCCGTCGCGCCTTCGCCCAAGGTCGCGGTGAAGGAGAAGCCGGCGGCCGTAGAGCCGCCACCCGCCGCAGAGACCGAACCTCCCGCGGTGGTGGCAGTCGAGCCGCCAGCTGAAAAGGACAAGGACTCGGAGAGCAAGGCCGTGGCAACGGGGCCATTGCCGTCAAGCGCGGCTAAGGAAGCTGGATCCGCGGGAGCTGATCGCTCTGCCGAATTGCTCAAGGCTGAATCGACGCCCGTGGAAGCCCAGCCAGGACGGCCATTCTACCGTTCGCCGTGGCTTTGGACCGCCGTGGGTCTTGTTGTGTCCGGCGTCGCCGCATGGGTGGTCTATGAATCCACGAAGGATCCGGGGCCACCGCGCACGTCTTGGGGCGCGCAGAGGGTATTCTAATGAGGGGCTTGCGATTTCTAGCACTCGTGGCGGCAGCCGTCCTGGCACAGTCGTGCACGCACAATTCCAATGTGATTGTCTACGTCGATTGCGATACCACCGCATTGAATCCGGCGCTCGACATGACAAGCGTTCACGTCACCGTCACCAGCGGCGTCGACGTCCAGCAAACCTTCTTCCCGCCGAGCAACAGCTCGACCAGCGGCAGTATCCTTGAGTTCCCAGCCACCTTTGCCTTGGTTCTTCCTCCGAGCCGCAGTGGTGTGATCACCGTCGACATCGAGGGGCTGGATGAGCAATCGCAAGCCATCACCCATGGCTCGGCCACCAGCACGGTGCACGTGGGTGAGCGAACCAACATCTACATCACGCTCGATCCCGGGGGACTCACCTGCGGGGACGGAAATCTCGATCCCGGCGAAGGCTGCGACGACGGGAACCAGTTGAGCGGCGACGGATGCGATGCCGCCTGCCGTATCGAGCCCGGCGCGCACCCCGGTGCCGATGCTGGAACGAGCCGTTTGGATGCACGTCCAAGTGGCGACGGCGGTGTGCAGGACGTGGTCACTGTGCTGGACGGCGGAACGGTCGCGCCTTTGTCGGGATCGGCATTTGTCAGCTTGGCCGCGGGCAACGGCTTTTCGTGTGCCGCACGCCACGATGGCTCACTCTACTGCTGGGGCGACAATTCGGAGAAGCAACTAGGCATCGCACAAGCCCAAAGCCCGCTCCTGGCACCGCGTCAGTTGGCGGGAAGCCGGTGGATGGCCACGACCACGGGCCAATACCATGCCTGCGCTGTTGACAGCAGCAACGTCGTGACATGCTGGGGCCGCGCAGATTCCGGACAACTGGGGAAAGCGGCGATCAATGGCCAGATCGTCCAAGTTACGGACGCAGACTGGGCCGTAGTGTCCGCGGGAGCGTACCACACCTGCGCGAGGAAGCTGGACAACAGCCTGTGGTGCTGGGGGCAGAATTTCAGCGGCCAGCTCGGCTTGGGTTTGAGTGCGCCGGACGAGTCGGATGTGCCCGCAAAAGTGTCGGACGATTTGACGTGGGCAGTACTCAGCTCGGGATCGGGGCATGTTTGTGCAACGAGGAGCGACGGTACGCTCTGGTGCTGGGGGTCGAATTCCAACGGACAAATCGGTGTGGGAACGACCATTACCGCGTTCGTTCCAACACAGGTGACAGGTACTGGCTTTACATCGGTCGGGGCGGGCGCATCGCACACCTGTGCCACCCACACTGACGGATCGCTTGCGTGCTGGGGTCTCAACGATAGTGGGCAATTGGGCGACGGCACTACCGCGCAGCAAAGCGTTCCCAACCCCGTGAGCGGTAGCGATTGGGCGGTAGTCGGCGCCGGGGCCTCCCACAGTTGCGCCATCAAGACCGATGGGACGTTGTGGTGTTGGGGAAACAACTCGACGGGGCAGTTGGGTGACGGCACCATGTCTCCCCATCTCCTGCCCACCAAGGTCACCACCCCCGCCGGCCCCTGGTCCACGATTGCGCTCGGCAATGGCCACACCTGCGCCTCGTTGACTAACGGTAGTCTCTATTGCTGGGGCGACAACTCCAAAGGCCAGCTCGGCGACGGCACGACCACCCAGCGCAGCAGGCCGATTCTCATCGGCGCCCAGTAGGGAAAGGAATGTCTATCTTCACGTCCAATCGAGGGCAATGCTTGTTTGCCCTCGCGGTTGCGGGTGTGGCTGCCTGCGGGAGCGGAGGCGGAACTCAATCGAAGCCGGATGCGCGTCCGGCGGCGTTCCGGGATGCGGAGATCTACAATAGCGATACTCCCATCCCAGAGAACGATGCCCCAGACCAGCTTCCGGAGTGCCCGGCATCGTGTGACGACCAGAATCCGTGCACCAAGGATTCCTGCGATCCCGATACCCATTTGTGCAGAAATGATCCGGCGACGGACGAAACATCCTGTGTGGCCACCGACTTGTGCTCGATCGAGGCAGCCTGCAAGTCTGGAGTTTGCGTGGGCACCCGAACGAAAGACTGCACGGTGCCACCTGACGAGTGCCACGAGGAAGGGTACTGCGTGCCCACCACGGGGCTTTGCACGTATCCCAATTCGCTTGACCACAAGGTCTGCGACGACGGCAATCTATGCACCACTGGTGACCAATGCATGGCCGGCGTGTGCCAGGCCGCACCGATCCAATGCGGGGCAGGGGCGACTTGCGATCCGAAGACAGGGCAGTGTCCGGGATTCCCGACTGCGACATGGGGGGTTGCTTTGGATCCCAGCGCCGAGACGACCAGAGCGCTCGATTCTTCCTACAGCGACATCGCCGTGTCGCCTACGGGCTCTCTCTTCTTTGCGGCCGGCTTTGCCAACACGCTGGACCTCGGGGCCGGGCCTATGTCCACGACCAGCACAACCAGCTCGTCCGAGACGAGTTTTGACTATGACGCGTTTGTAGCTAGATTGGATCCTGCTACAGGTCGGGCCTTGTGGTCCAAGTCATTTGGAGACAGAGCTCTCCAGGTCGCTTCTTCCATCGCGGCCAACGCCGATGACGTTGTACTGATGTCCGGAGTCTTCTCGGGCCAGTTGGATCTGGGGTCGGTGAAGGGTGTAGATGCGAGTTCTCTCTCATTGAACAACACGGGCTCGTTCGACAAGGCGTTCCTAGTGGCGCTGGATGGTCTGTCCGGCAAGGTGCTTTGGGGTCTGCCCGTCGATCTATCCAGTAGCTACAATGCCGCGCACTCAAAGGTTACAGCCGATCTCAGCGACAACAATTTCGTCTTTTGTGCGAGTCCTAACAAGTTGGTGACCGATCTAAGCCAGACCCGCGCCGGCGGCCTCGGAGACGTCCTGATTGCCAAGCTGAGTGCACAAACCGGGAAGGTCTTGTGGGCAGGTCAATACGGCGGCGCTGGGGACGAATCATGTGATGCCGTTGCAGCAGATGGAAAGGGCAAAATCTACATCACGGGACGCCTCGGCAAGGGTAGTGCTCTTGATTTCGGAAATGGTGGAGTCGTACTCACTGGTCCGGCCGGGCCGGGTCTACAGGCGGTGTATGTTGCGCAAGTCGACAGCGTGGATGGAACGATTGGTTGGCGGGAAGCCTTTCAAAGCCAAGGCACGGCGACGGGAAAAATCAAATCCAATGCCATAGTGTCCGATGGCAATTTCATTTGGGTCGGTGGCAATTTCACTTACAGCGCCGTATTTGATAAGACCGTCCTCCCCAACCCTTCGACCACGGTCAGCCCCGACGGGGGCAGCTCTCCGTCCGCCAAGACCGCCTGGGTCGTGGCTTTCGATGCGGCCTCCGGCACTTCGCTATGGGGTTTGAGCTGGGGCGCGAATGCGGAAGTCGCCGCCCTTGCTCTGAACTCCACGGGAGGTTTGGTGCTTGGTGGTAGCTATCAAAGCGGGATGGTCTTCGGCGCAGTTCCACTGCCCGATTCTCCAGGCTCTCCCGCGCCATTCGTGGCTAGGCTGACTGCACAGACCGGCGATGCGCAAGAGGCGCGCGGCTACGCAGCTGCCTCGACGAGCACCAGCGCCTTCCTGGCTTTCGCCACGGACAAAGCGGGCGCGGCTGCACAACGCGACGCAACCTACGCACTTGGGCTCTTGGGCAACTTTTCGAAAGGCATCGACTTGGGCTCTCCAGTGGGGCCGCTCCCACCGCTGGGCGTGGCAGGGGATGCTGGGGCGTTTTCTGAGACCTCCACCTTGTTTCTCGTCAAGTTCAACCCCTGACCGTTGTCACCCAAGTGTTGCGCCGGGGTTGCGCAGTCGTGGCGAAACGCTCACACAAGAGACAGCGAAGGGTGAGCTAGAAGACGCCACGGTAGTCACTCGATTGCTCACACGCAGAGGATCATTCTGATGAATCACAACCGTACCTCCACCATTCGGCTCAATAGACTCGCTGTTTCCATCGCCCTCCTGAATTTGTTTGGGCTGGCTGGTTGCGGCAATGGAGCGGGCGACGCCTCTCCAGGCTCGTCCACGATCAAGCACGACGCTGCTGTCAGGCGCGACACCTCGACAGCAAGCGGCGGCACAGGTGGCACGACTGATATCGTGGGAACAGGTGGTAGTGCCGTTGTCGGTGGCAACAGCGGTTCCCTTGATGGCGGCGGCGCGGGTGGTTCGACGACGAGCCTCCCGGATGCGGCTCTCCCACGCGATGTTCCGCCGGACTTGGCCTCAGACAGCCCACGAGAAGCACCACCATTCCTTGATGTTGGCGGGATTGGAATCGAGGTTTCCAGCGGAGTCGACGCAATCGTCGACCTTCCGCGAGACTTGCCGCTTGTCAATCAAGACGGATCTCCGCTCGATGCGTCCGGCGAGGGCCTTCGGGATGGGACTTTAAGCTCGCAAGACTCGACCACTGACCTGGCGCCTGACCTTGGTCCCGACGTCGCGACGAATGGAGACCTAGGCCCAGACCTCACGCCGGATACCGCGCACCCCGACAGCGGGCTGGATACCGCAGGGCCGACTTGCTCCAATCCAAGTTGGGCCGAAGAGTTTTCAATGCAAGTGCCAGGTTGGCTTTCCGGTGACAAGGACGGCAATCTCTTTGTTGCGAACGCCTTCTCCGACACTTTGGATCTTGGCGCTCCGGTTGGCACGATCAATGGCGCAGGCAACTTTGACGCCCTAATAGTTCGCCTGAATCCCGCGACTGGCAGCCCAGTTTGGGCGAGCCATTTTGGCGACGCCGAACAGCAGAGCGCGGCGGGGGTGGCCGTTGACAAGTCAGGCCACGTAGGGTTCATCGGCGACTATCAGGGGGCAATGACCATCGGCAGCGGCACCAAACAGCCTTCTTCGAATTTGGGCCTCTGGCCGTATGCGTATGTTGGCGCCGTGCAGGCTTCTGATGGTGCGGGGCTCTGGGGAATCTCGGCGAACCTCAAGGTGGACCAGAATTCAAACGCGATCTTGTCAGCCATCGCCGCGAATCCCGGTTTCGACGACTTCGTAGTATGCGGCTGGACCAATGTCGCGGCGACGGATCTTGTTGCCGGCGCGGTCTTGGGCGGCGGCGGCGACATCGTGGTCGCCAAAATCAAGGGGAGCGATGGCACGATCCTTTGGTCGCGCCAGATTGGTGGCACCGGCGAACAGAACTGTACAGCGGCGGCGATCGACGACAGCGGCAACGTGGTGATCGCTGGCAACTACAACGGACAGTTCGATCTCGGCACGGGCGCCCTCAGCCCGGCGCCGGCGGCAAGCATCAGCCTTCCTTGGATCGCCAAGTTGAACGGGAGCGATGGAACCACCCTAGCAGTGACCAATGCTTCGCCTGCACCGACCGGGAGGACTAGTGGATATGTCTACAGCGTTGACACGGATTCTGCCGGCAACGTGGCCATCGCTGGTTCCTTCACCAACGCCATCACCTTTGGGACAACCACTCTCACCTCTGCGGGCCTGGCCGATGCCTACGTTGCGAAATTCGCGCCCTCGTTGACACTTGCATGGGCCAAGAACTGGGGTGATGCCAAGAACCAGTGGGCAAACAGCGCTGCGTTCGATTCCAACGGCGGACTGACGGTGGTTGGAAATTTCCTCAACACCATCAACATTGGCCCGGCCGGCGCCACCCTGACTGCTTCGTCGGATGCCGTGCTTGGAAGCGGTACAGATATCTTTGTCGCTCGCCTGGACGGCGCGACCGGAAGCTCGCAGTGCGCGCTTAGCTACGGCGATCCTAGCTCGCAAAGTGCAGCCAACGTGTTCGTGCCACGCCACGCGACCGGACCGACCAAAGATGCCACCTTTGGATATGGCGGTCTCTACTTCAATTCCGTGCTTGACTTTGGGACGGTCAAACTGACCGCACCGCCCATTCCAGCAACGAGCTACTGGCTCGGCAGGTTCTGACAGCAGTCCTCTCGGGTCCGGGAAGGTATTCTGCTGATCACCATGTGACAGTTCCGTTACAACAAGACGGCGGGTTCTTCGACCCGCCGTTCGCGTTGCACCGCTTTGGCCGCGGAAATCTCCAATGACATCGCCTGTCCAGGCGGGTTGCCAAGGAGGAATCGGTCTGCAAGGACTCCTCCTCGGTCTTTGTCTCCAGCGTAGACCGCCCGACTGGCCTTAAGGTTCCTCCTGCTGTGCCGATTTCTCTTACTGGAGGAATCGGAATGCGGCTTACCAACTCGACGATAGTAGGAGCCACTAGCTCGCGTGACAGTCGTGCCTTCGAGCTTGTGGCCGGCGCGCTCGCCAGCGTGCTCCTCCTCGGCTGTTCGGCAGAACCGGATGATGCCTTGAACGACAGCGGTGCGTCCCAGACGAGTGCTTCCGCGCTCCGTACCTCCGGCCCCACAAGCTCTTCGCCGCAGGCCACGAAATCAACTCTCCCACAAGGCCCGAAGGCGGGATCGGCCGAGGTAGTTGTTGTCTTCAACCACGCTCCGCAGGTCATCAACATCCTGTCCGACGTCGGCAGGTTGAACGCAGGCGATCATGCGCAGCTTCGCGCGATCGCGCACGATCCTGATGGAGACAGGCTGACCTATGCCTGGAAGACCGAGTGCAATGGCAATTTTGACCATCCTTTGTCTCCAACCCCTGATTTCACCCTGGACACGGTTTCTGCTACTGGCTCATGTGATCTAGTGGTCACGGTCTCGGACGGCCACGGGGGCGAAGGCAAGGGCATATTGACTATCAGCACCGCGCCGCCGCCACCTGTCGTGGTCGCCGATCCGCCCCAAGCATCGTGATGCAGATCGACCCGCGTCGGCTGTCTCGTCGCGGTGCCCGGCATCAGGGCCGTAACACTTCCGTCACACAGCCGTAGCATAGTTCTGACAGTCCGTTGTCGTTCGCGTTGGTACTGTCCGCGTGCCTCGAGGCATCTCGGGGTCAACGATGGAGGACCAAGAATGACAATAAAGCGCGGACTTTTGAGCCTCGTGGGTGCGGCCGGCATGGTGTCGGGTGTTGCCCATGCCCAGACCACACCCAACTGCAACGACACGACACTTCTCCCAAACCCTGTCTACTTGACCGGCAGCAGCGCCTTCGAGCCCATGCTGGCCAAGTTCTCCGTTGCCATCCAGAACGCAAACGTAGGCAAGTCCCCCAGCGAGCAACTCAGCATTGTCTATCTGACCTCGGCCTCCTGTGACGGCATCACCTCGGCCATCAGTTTGTCCGCGATGACGGGTACGGGACACTACTACGTGCCCGATCCAGCGGCCCTGGCGACCGGTGGCGCGCTGACGAAAAACTGCGCATTCGACGCCGCTGGAGTGAACCTGGGCATCAAGCCGAACATTGGCGTTTCGGACGTGCCCTACAACCTCTGTCCAGGCAGCGCGGCAGCGCCGATGCCGGCGACGCTTGGCAACTGGAATGGCCCAGTTCAGTCCATGTTGATCGTGGTTCCGAAATCCAACGCCACAACGACCTCGATTTCGGCGGAGCAAGCCGCGGACATCTGGGGCTGCGGCGCCAATGGCGGAATCACCCCCTACATCGACGAGACCGCGATCCAACAGCGCAGCGCCACTTCGGGCACGCAGATTCTCGTTGGTCGCGCCATCGGCGTCTCGCCAGGTGCGTTCAAGGGCAACCCCAATTCGGGTACGGGCGCCCTCATCACCAGCTTGGGGACGGTTTCCGACCCGATGAAGGCAATCGGTTTCGTCGCCGCCGACGCATATCAATCGCCCGCCAACGCCGGCTTGATGAATGCTGTCGCCTTCCGGGCATTCTTCCAGAACAAGGCCTACTACGCCGACTCGGATGCCACGTCGATCAACAAGCGCAACGTCCGCGACGGACATTACGCCATCCAGGGCCCCTTGAATTTCTTCGCGCCTCTGACGGCCGGCCAACCTGCTCCCCTGGTGAAGAAGACGATCGACTTCATCTCGGGCGCAGTCGCCATCGACCCGGCCAAGCCAAACGGCTACATCGACATCGTGGCCAATGCTGGCGACGTCCCCACCTGCGCCATGACCGTGCAAATCTCCCCTGATAGCTATGGGTACTTCGCGCCCTACAAGCCGCCAGTGGCCTGCGGGTGCTACTTCGAATCCACGGTGACCAAGACCTCACCTGTCGGGTGTACCCCATGCGCCAGCAGCGCAACGTGCCCGACAGGAACGACCTGCCAAACCGGGTTCTGTGAGAAGCAATAACTAGAAGGAGACACGAACATGACATTTCTCAAGACAACAGCAATTGTTTTCGGTCTCGCGATTCTAGGTGTTGCGTGCGGCGACAGTGGCAATAGCAACCAGCCCGATGTCCCTATCCTTGGCGGAAGCGGCGGAGCGGCCGGCAGCCATGCCGACGGGCCCGTCGTTCCCGGAACCGGCGGAGCTATCGGTGCGGGTGGTGCCACGGTGTTGCTGGATAGCGGTGCGGGTGGAGCTGGTGGTGCAGTCGTGGTCGTGGATAGCGGCGCGGGCGGATCAACTGGCACCGTGGATGCTACTATCGTGGATAGTACCGGCACCGAGGCAGGGCGAAGCGAGGGTGGAGCAGGGGGAGCAATCGGCACGGTGGATGGCGGTACCATCGATGGCGGCGGGGGCCCATCCTTCGATAAGCCCACCCACGTAGCCATCATCAACGCGACGACGACATCGGTTGGATTGACGGTGGCAGGGCCGAACCCGATCATCCCCTACACCTCCTGCCAGTAACAAAATAAGGCGAGCAATCGGAACATGGCTTGGTCAACTCGAACGGATAGGTTGCAGTGATACGCCCAGGAAGTTTGCTATTCGGGTCGGCCATGATTTGCTTCTTCGCGGTTCCCAGGTCAGCCAAGGGCCAAGGCGAGGGCGAAGAGCATGTTCCGGTTGCTCCTGCCGGTGTGGAAACACCGGCGGGGGCGGAACAGGCCAGCGAAGTCTCGGCGCTCCGCCAAGAGCTGCTGGAGCAGAAAGCCTCCCTGGCCGCGATGCGCGCGGAGTTTGAGGCCAAGGTGGCCAGCGAGGGTGCAAAGCGTGAGGCCGCAGTCGCGCAGGCCAAGTCCGAGGCCGTTGAGGAGAGCAAGAAAAGCAGTTCTTGGTCTCGTGGCCTCTTCCTGAGTGGCTACGCGCAAACGGACTTCGCGATCAGGCAAGCATCGAGCGATCAGCTCAATTCGTCGACCGGGGATCCGCTCAATCAAAATCGCCTTTCGCTGCGCCGGGCGCGCCTGGCGACGAGCTTGGACCGTGGCTACATCGCGGGCATTCTCGAACTGGATGCCAACACCGTGAACGGTCCGCAGGTCCGCCCCATACACTTCGAGAGCACGCTGCGCCTGCCGCCGACGCAACCCGGTCAACCATCTCTTGTGGCATTGACCGTGGGGTTGTTCAAGATTCCGTTTGGTTACGAAGTTCTGCAAAGCGACACCGAGCGGCTGTTTCTCGAACGCAGCACTGTTATCCAGGAGTTCTTTCCTGGCGAATTCGACCTTGGGGCTCGGTTGGCCGGCGGATGGCGCTTCGTTCGTTATGCCCTGGCAGTGCAAAACGGCGAACCGGTCGGGGAGAAGACGTTCCCAATGCGTGACCCAAACAGTGCCAAGGACATCAGTGGCCGTCTGGGGATTGACTCTTCTCTGTCGGACCAGATTTCCGCGGCTGCCGGCTTCTCCGCACTTGCCGGGCAAGGTTTCCACAAGGGTCTAGCGCCGACGAAGTCAGGGGTTGCATGGAATGACCGGGACGAGAACAACACCGTGGGCTTGACCGAGCTCGTCGCTGTTCCAGCTAAGGCCGCAATTCCATCGCAGAATTTTGGCCGCAGCGCCTTGGGCGTGGATGCGCGCTTCGCCTTGCGCACGGAGTCGCTGGGCGTCAGTATGCTTTACGGGGAATTGGTGTGGGGGAAGAATCTTGGCCGAGGTTCGCGTTTCATCGCCGATCCCGTGGCCATGGGCCGTGACGTTCTTGGCTTTGGCTACAACCTGGCGGTGGTTCAGGACATCTATAGCCATGTTCAGATAGGCATTCGCTACGACCACTACGATCCGGATCGCGATAGCACGGATCTGCAGGGCGCCAAACAGGTGCCTTCGAGTTTGGCCTACGATACGTGGGCCTTCGCGGCTGCGGTTCGAGTTCCAGGCGCCCGTTTGGTCGCCGAATTCGATTTGAACCGCAATCACAACGGGCGGGATAGCGCTGGATTCCCGACGAATCTGGCTGACAACGCATTCACCCTGCGCGCCGAGGTGTCCTTCTGATGCGCGTGGGACTTGCGGCGGTTTCGCTGGTTCTGGTTGGGTGCGGTGGAGCAAGCGCCGACAGTGGAATCAATGCGGCTTTCCGCATTGAAAACGCACAGTATATTCCAGGTGAAATCGATACAACCTCACCCGACGGGGGTACGACAGATGCGCTTGTGCCCATGGTTCACACGGTCACGACCATCAACGGCACCATTGTGCCAGGCACGACCGGTCACACTCTAGCCGGTACGCTCGGGCCAGGCAGCACGGCGGTGCTCATCGGTTTGAGCGGTGACATCGGTCATTGGGTGGTGCCGGTAAGTACGGTTGACCAGAACACGCCGGGCGACTTTGCCTTCTCGGCTAAGGCCACGTTTGGTTACAACTTGCCGCCACCGCCTCTCGAGATCATTCTGCGCGCAACCAACCGAGCAGGAGAAATGGGTCCACCCAACGCCCAGATCTTCGGTTTGGTCAAGCCGCCCGCTCCAGGCGTCATGGTGGTGTCTCTTGAGTGGGATACCGAGGCCGACCTGGACCTTCACGTGCAACTACCCGCCCAGGGCGCCGATGGTGGCTTTCGGGAAATCTCTACTCGAAAACGGACATCGCTCGTGCCACCTGCACCCGGTGACCCTGCGGCAACGCCCGAGGATATTCAGAATGCGGCCTACCTGGACATGGACTCGAATGCCCAGTGTGTGATTGACGGCCGGCGCAATGAAAATGTCATTTGGCCTGTAACGCCAGAGACTGGCCTCTACGTTGTGCGCGTGGATACCTTCTCGATGTGCGGAGAAGTCGCCGCGAATTGGCGGGTGCGGGTCTTTATCAATGGCGACGAACAAACAGCGCTTGGCAGAACCGGACAATCCATGGATGTAGACACACGATTTCCGCATGGAACCGGCGCCGGCGTACAGGCCGTGAGTTTTGATTACCAACCGTGAAGAACTCCTGAGAAAGGCATTGCTATGTTGATGCAAAAGCTAGTTTTCGTGGCCCAGACGGGCGCTTCCATGGTCCTTTACATCTTGATCGGGCTATCGATTCTATCGGTGGGTGTCGTGATCGAACGGTGGTGGTACTTTCGCAAACGCAAACTCGATTTTGCCAAGACCTCGGCCGACCTCGAGAAATTCCTTCGCGCCGGTGACCTTGCGGGCGCGCGAAAGGATCTTGGCAAGAGCCTGACAGTCGAGGCCGAGTGCGTGCGGGACGCGTTGGCGTGGTTCGATGAGGGTATCGAGGCAGTCCAGGAAATCCTGATTAAGGGCATCCGGCAACGCCGCAAGGTATTCGAAAGTGGGTTGCTGTTCTTGGGAACTCTCGGGAACAATGCACCCTTCATCGGGTTGTTCGGCACGGTCCTTGGTGTCGTGTCTGCGTTCAAAGAGCTGGGTGCGGCCCAGGGAGCGATGTCAGCGGGAGGTGGCGGCATGAACAACGTCATGGGTGGCATCGCCGAAGCCTTGATCGCAACCGCTATCGGCATCTTGGTCGCCATTCCGGCGGTCGTGGCCTACAACATCTTTCAAAAGAAGGGCGCGGACATCGAGGAGAACACGGCGGCTCTTGGCAACGTGATCGTCGCCTCGCTGAAGGCGCGCACGCCGAAGGCCACGACGCGCAAGGAAGAGGGCTCGGGCCGCACCACTAGGAATCAGCGCAAAGAGGACAAGGCAGAGAAGGAGAAGGTGATCGAAGAAGTCACCCAAAAGGCGGCCTCTCACGTGGAGGCGAGCGCGTAGATGGCCGGCACGATGGCAACGGGCGGACGGGTAAAGACCATTTCCGCCATCAACGTGACACCCATGGTGGACATCATGCTGGTGTTGCTGGTCATCCTCATGGTCGCGTCGACGTATATCGTGGCCCAGACCCTGAAGGTGGCTCTGCCCAAGGCGCACGCCACCGACGGCACGGCGGACAAGCCCAACACTGTCCAATTGATGAAGAGTGGGGACATGCGTTGGAATGAGCAGCCAGTGGCGAAACCCGAGCTGGAAGTCAAATTGAAGGAAGCCATTGCGGCAGAGCCCGAGATGAGTCTGGTCGTGAGTGCGGACAAGGAAGCGATGCACGGGAACGTCGTCGAGGTCATGGATATGGCCAAGCGCGCGGGCATTACCAAGTTCGCCATCAATGTGATGCAAGTCGGGGGCGAATAGTCGAAGTCGATCGCGCACCTTCCTCTTTGAGGTCTTGTCGTGAAGCGAAGCACTGTCATAGCGTCGGTCATCATCCACGGTGGGCTGGCTCTTGCGCTCTTTGGGGCCGCGCAGAAGCGCGTTCACGGCAAGACGGTGTTCGTTCAGATGGCCGAGGAGGCGCGCAAGAAGCCCAAGCCGATCGAGAAGGAGGCCAAGAAGACGCCGCCAAAGCCCAAGATCGCACCACCGCCGACCAAGGTCGCCACGGCGGCCCCGGTGCACACGGCGCCGGTTCGGGCCGCCCCGGTGCAGGCGGCGCCGGTGGCCACGGCTATCGAAATGAGCAACGACGAGCCCATCAATGCCGGCGATATCGTGATCCCGGTGGCCAAGGCCGCGGCGGTTGCACCGGTCAAGGTGGCGTCGATGGATGACGGTCCCAGGCGGCGTAGAATTCGAGAAACCGGCGGCACTGCTGGACCGAGCGGCCCCAGCATCCCGGGAGACATTACTTGTCACGAGGAGCCGACCAAGCCCGAGCCGGTGTACAAAAAGGAAATCGAGTACACGGCCAGCGCGCGCGCCGAGGGCATCGAGGGCAAGCTGAAGTTAAGACTGACCGTTGGAGCCGACGGACAGGTCATCAATGTGGAAGTGCTGTCAGCGGTGGCGCCCGAGCTTGACGCAGCCGCGGTTTCGGCGGTCAAATTGTGGCGGTTCAAGCCAGCCATGTTGTGTGGCAAGGCGGTCTCAGGAGGCGTCTATATCGTCGCCCGGCGTTTCGAGTTGGGTGACTAGTGGTCAGCGGCCAAGGTTTCAAGACGGCCTACTGCCTGGCTGCCTTCGCTCTCGCTCTGTCCGGGGTGGCCCGCGCGCAGGGAGAGGAGCCTGCGGCTCTCGACAAGAATCCGAAGTTGGTTCATTTCGTCCAAGCCAACTATCCCAAGGACAAGCACGAGGCCGGGATGACGGCGCACGTTCTCATGTCGATTGAGATCTCGGAGGAAGGCAAGGTCGGGGAGGTGGAAGTCGTAGAGAGTGGCGGTCCGGATTTCGACGCAGCGGCGGTGGCGGCGGCCAAGCAGTTCGTGTTCGAGCCGGCCGAGTCGGGTGGGCAGCCCATCCCGGTCAAGATCACCTACCGCTATGACTTCACCATCGAGACCAAATTGGTGAAGACCGGTCCGCAAGTGAATTTCGACGGCGTGGTGCTCGACAGGTTCAAGAAGCTGCCCCTGGCCAACGTCGAGATTCGCCTGGTGGATCTGGATGTTTCCGCGCGCACCGACGAGGACGGCGCCTTTGCCTTCATGGATGTGCCACCCGGCGCGCACAAGGTCGAGATCCGGCACCCTCGGCTGGTCACGGTTCTGACCGAGGAGACGATCAAGCCCGAGCAGAAGCGCACGCTCAAGTACTACGTCGAGGAGAAGGAGGCAGACGCGGACGAGGAGGTTGTGGTGCGAGCGGCACGAATCAAGAAAGAGGCCGTGGAGACGCGCATCCGTACCGAGGAGGCACGGCGAGTTCCAGGCACCCAAGGTGATACCTTGAAGGTGGTGCAGAATCTTCCCGGCGTCGCGCGCGCCAGCTTCGGCTCGGGCGAACTGGTGGTGTGGGGCTCCTCGGCCAAGGAAACCCGGGTCACCATCGATGGCGTCGAGATTCCCGCTCTCTATCACATGGGTGGCTTGCGCTCGACGGTCCATTCCGATCTTGTGCGTTCCATCGATCTTTCCCCTGGAGCCTATGGCGCCGAGAACGGACGCGGACTGGGCGGCCTGGTGCGCGTCGAGCTGGCGCCGCTTTCGACCACGCCGGGCGTCCACGGATCCATCGCGGCCGACGTGATCGACACCGCGGTCGCCGTACAAGCAGCAGCAAACAAGGATCTTCGTTTTGCCATCGCTGGTCGTTGGAGCTATCTCGACCGCCTGTTGCCGTTGGTTTCGTCCTCCGACATTGGGGATTTTTTCCCGATTCCCAAGAGTTTCGACACGCAGGCGCGCGCGGCGCTTGCCTTGCGCAAGGACGAGGAAATAGCTGCCACCGTCCTGGCCTCGTCGGATACTCTTCGGCGCACTATTCCAGCAGCGAGCGCGCAATCGAATCGCGCGCAGGACAATTCGCTGAATTTTCAGCGCGTCTTTGTTGCCTATTCCCGCCTATTTGAAGATGGGTCCAGTGTGCGTCTGACGCCGTCGTTCGGGCGTGACTTGAACAAGCAAGTCATGACCATCGGCACGGTCAGCACGCTGCTAGAGAACAAGACATGGCAATACGCCCTGCGCGGCAGTTACCGCCGCAAGGTCAATCCGCGATTGACCCTGCTCCTGGGCCTGGACGCTCAAGGGCGGCGCAGCCAGGTGACCCGCGACGGCCTCGCGGATCAGCCGCCACGCGAAGGCGATATCGTGGTCTTTGGCCAGGCACCCGGATCGGCCGTGAATGTGGACACATGGAAAGTCAACGAACTCAACGTCGCGCCATTTCTGATTGGGGATCTTTCGCTCGGCAAGTTGTCCCTGACGCCCGGGTTGCGCTTTGAGCCCACGTGGATCGATGGCGATCGCCTGCGACCGCGCAATCCCTATCGGCCCGAGCCTGGCTATTCGGAATTGGCCCTGCCACAGAACCCGGGCGGCATCCCCGTGGTCCGCTACCTGCCCAATCCACGCGTGCAGGCCGCGTATCGCGCGCACCCCAGGTTGACGTTGACGGCGGGTGCGGGTATCTACGGGCAGCCACCCGATCCTGATGACATGTCAGCTGTCTTTGGCAATCCCACCATTGTCTTCGAGCGCGCCATTCATTTGACCGGGGGCTTTGCATTCAAGGTACGGCCGACGCTGTCGTTCGAGGTGGTTGGCTTTTACAAGTACTTGTCGGACATGGTTTCCCGAAGTGAATCGGTATCTCCGCCCGTTGGGCAGGCCCTGACCCAAGATGGAGTCGGGCGCGTGCGCGGTGTGCAGGTGCTTTTGCGCCAGCAACTGTTCCACGGGTTCTTTGGTTGGGTCACCTACACCCTGATGCGCAGTGAACGCCGGGACCATCCGGATCTGACCTATCGATTGTTCGACCAAGACCAAACCCATGTCCTGGGCTTGCTGGCCAGCCTCGATTTGGGGCACGGCTTCGAGGTTGGCGGTCGCTTCCGCTTCGCCACCGGCATGCCACGCACGCCGGTGATCGGTGCCTATCTCAACGAATCGACGGGCGCCTACGAGCCCATCTTCGGCGCTCACAACAGCATTCGCGTTCCCAACTTCTACCAATTGGATTTGCGCGCTGAGAAATCGTTCACCTTGCAACGATACAAGGCCAGCGTGTTCGTGGACATGCAGAACATCACAAATCGCAGCAATCCCGAGGAAATTGTCTACAGCGAGGACTATCGGCAGCGAAACTACATCACGGGATTGCCCATCTTGGCCGTGGGCGGCGCACGTTTGGAGTTCTAGGAGGCAAGCGATGCAAAGAACGTCATCGATCCTCTTCTTCGTCGCGCTGGGCGCCCTGGGTTGCAAGCCGGCCGTAGGCCGCGCGCCTTCGCTCATCGTGGGACCGGAAATTCTCGCGGTTCGCGGCGATCCCGCCGAGGTCTCGCCCGGTGTGGATGTGAGCTACCAGTTTCTCGTGGCCTCGACGACGGGGACGGTGACCGACGCGCAGGGTACCTGGGACCTCTGTACGCAACCGAAACCTCCGTCGGAAAGCAATTCCGTTGCCTCGGCGTGCGTGAACGCACCACCAGGAACCGACGTCGGCGCCACGTTCACCGCTGCGGCCCCTCCGGACGCCTGCAGCCTTTTCGGACCCAACGCTCCGGCCGCGAAGGCCGGCCAGCCGCCCTTCCGGCCCCGCGATCCAGACATCACGGGCGGCTACTACGTTCCGGTGCGCTTGCTCGTCGACGACGGCTCGGGCACTAGCAATACGCTCATGGCATTCGACTTCGAACGGGTCTTCTGTGGCCTTGGCGGCGCGCCCCTGGCCGCGATTCAGGACTACAATACCCGCTACAAGAAGAACACCAATCCGACCCTGCAAGGCCTGGCTATCGTTGCGTTGGACGGAACTCGCACCGACATTCTGGCCAGCGCGGGAACGGTTACTAGCGGAACTGTCGTTGCGCTGGTGGCCTCGGCAAGCCCGGACTCGGCCGAAACCTTCCCTGTGTACGACTCGGTTGCGCAAGTTCTGAACGACCAGGTTGAAACCCTCAGCGTGTCCTGGTTCGCCAGCGACGGAAAATTCAAGGATGACCGGGTCGACGCGGATGCCGTGAGCTTTGAGGCGAACGACACCTGGACCGCGCCGCAGGTCACCGCCAGCGAGACCATTCCCGTGTGGGTGGTCTTGCGCGACACACGCGGCGGTGTGGCATTTGCGTCGACCTCGCTCAACGTGGTTCCCTAGTCTTCCTTGCCCTGAGCGTCTTGAGTGTGCCGCCCAATCAGTGTTGCTAGGTACAGCAGCAAGCCTATTGCGGACAGGAAAAGCGCCAGGCGAAATCCCGGCGTATGGTATTCGAGCTCAATGCGATGGGAGCCCGCAGTCAGCGGAACGGCTCGCAGGAGGAGATTTGCGCGAAGGACCGGCGCGGGCTTTCCATCGACCCGAGCGCTCCAGCCTGGCACGAATTGTTCGACAAACACCGCAACGGTGGCGGACCTTGGTGAACACGAGGCCACGATGCGCGTGTTCGAGTAGCTTTCGAGCGTGCACGATTCCGGTTCGGCGACTTCGCCAGTTGGCGTGGACGAAGTTGCCGCGGCCGTGAGCAAAAGGACCTGCCTGCCCGAGACCACTGATTCGTCGAGTAGATGGAGAATCGCTTCGTGCGGCGAGAGGTTTTGTGCCTGCCGGGGAAGATAGACTCGAGGTAGCACCCTGCCCAAGCGCAGAAGGCTTCCGTTGGGCGACGGTCGCGAGAGAGTGGTCACAGCCGTGGTGTTGCCCAATTCGTTGGCACTTGCATTGGTCACGAAGGCGTAGGACACCGAAAGTAGCCTAAGCAGACGCCCAAGATCGGCGAAGGTTTTGGGGCCGAGCTGGGACAGGAGATCTGGGATGGCCGAGGCATAGCCCGGCACGACGGCAAGTCCAAAGACGTTCAAGGTATTGGGGGTGAGTGCTAGAAAAGCACGTTCTTGACTGTCCTGCCACGTAGCCGTCGGACCGAGAGGCGCGGCGGCTTCCTCCAAGTTGGGCTCGCGGTAGACGCGTGGCGGAACCGGACTGACGCCGCTATCTTCCAAAATGGAAGTAGCTGCTGGCGGAACGTGGGTCAAGAGCTTCGCTGAACCGAACCCAGTCAGGTGTTCGGATGTCGTGCCGAGGTCCATCACAATCAGCGCCACAATGGCCGCGCTCGCAGCGCGAGGTCTCCGGCGAAGCAACTTGAGAGCACCTATCAACAAGCCCAGGGTGATCGCGCCGCGCAACCCTGCCGTGCGTGCAGCGGAAACCAGTGGAAGGGGAAGGAATACCGACGCCACCACCGAGAGCATAGCGAGGCCAAGGCCGAAAAGGAGCAGACGCCGCAAGCCTGGCCTGTCGTCAATCGCGAGCAAACGGCTTGCGCCCAAGCCCGACAGCGGCGCCAAAGCGGCGACGACCAGAACTACGTATTTCTCGGGCGAGTGCATGTGGGCGAATGGGAAAAGTACAGATCGCCACAATTGATGAACGGGCGTGTATCTGCCGAATGCCACAAAGAGAGCCAACACGGAAAACCCAACCAAAACGATTTGGAGTCGACGCCGGCGCAGACCGATGAGTGCTAGCGCGACCGAGGCGACGCCGAGGTACGAGCTGAAGAAGAGGGGCGCGCCACCCGCCGCGGGCTCGCCGACCCATTGACCGGCGGGATACTCGCCCGTGGGATCGCCAAGGGCTTCCGGTGCAACCATCTCCAGGACGCGCAAAGGGTGATGAGAATAGAGCTCGCCGGCCACCCGATCGAAAGGTTGTGCACGCTCGGTGTTCTTCAAGAGCAGAACAGGCGGTAGCCACGACACTGCTGCGATCGTCACGGCGATAAGCCAAGCTGCGCTGGCTCGCGCGGCTGTTGCGAAAAAGGAGGGCGCAAATCGGATCTCCTTCGCCGCGGCAAGCACCACCACGGCCGCGAAGATCGCCGCCATGGCGCTGACGAATAGCTCTCCGACAAGAAGTGACATCGCCATAGGCCACACAGCGCTGGCCAGTGGCTGACGGCCTTCCTTGCGCGCAAGAGCCAAGAAGCCACGGGCGACCCATGGTATCCATGCGTGCCCTAGCAAGAGCGGCCCGATCATCCATGCCGAGGTCGTGTGACCAGAAAGGGCCCATGTCAGGCCGGCCACGGTGGCTCCGAAAGAACCGGCACCCAGTTTGCGCGCCAATAGCGCCATGCCCAGGCCACCCCAGACGAGATGGGAGAAGCTGAGCCAGGTGGCCAGATGGGCCACGAACCCATCAGGCACAAGCAGAAACAGCCAATGCGGCGGATAGAATAGGGCGTACTGCGGATCCGCGAGGACCGGAAACCCGAGACCCTGGTATGGGTTCCAGGCGGCGGATTGACCGGAAAGCAGCGCTTGTCGCACAAACCAGCGTGCCGGGAAGACCCACAGCGCGCTGTCGCGATGAAGGACGATCTGGCCGAGCAGCAACGGCCAGTAGGCGAGAGCCACCGCGACCGCGATCACAAGGACTGGAAAGAAAGAGGATGCGCGTGGGCTCCAAGTCGGCGTTGACGAAGACGCGGCGTCGTCGGGTGGGAAGGAAGCGACCATGGACGGCGAATGTAGCAAGAGCCCGGTCGGCATGGCTACGTCGCAAAAGCCGCAAGCTGTCGATGTTTGACAATCGAATCTCTGGCGCCATCACAGCCCATTCGTTGCTGTCCATGACGATGGACTGCCGTGACGGTGACGTAACGAATTGGGCACACAACCGTAACGAATCACTTCACACCAGACTGCTTCTGAACTTATTGGGTTGGGCCTTCCTGGTCGCACGAAATGATGAATTCCCGAGAGGCAACGCTATCTATTCGGCGGACGAAACGTCCACTTGAGCTTCTGGAATCCTTGCGGAATAGCGAAGAACAGCACTGCAAATCCGACGGCGCGCGTTTAGCTCATAGCCGCGGATTGGTAGGGGCACGTTGCAAAATCGTTCCCGAGTGGTGACCCCAAAGGGCTTGCACTTCAGCTATTCAGAAGACCCGAAAGGAAGACCGGGAAGTATCGCACGGGAATGGAAGACAGAACCCATCCGCAAAACCCATCCGCAAACAGTTCGATTGACCGTTTTTTGGAGGAAGATCATGAAAAAGACAACGAGAACAATTTTCAAGACGACGCTGGCGACCTCGCTGGCCGTCGTCGCCACTGGGAGCACAGCGGCCATGGCCGTTGGGCCGTTCACCTTCGTTGGTTCCGACACCTTAACCGAGGTGGTAAGGGATTCCATCGCACAATGTCCCGCCACTGGGACCTGCACCGCCGGTGCGCTCGTCTACAACAACACCGGTTCCGGGGCTGCCGAGACGGCTCTGCTGGCAGCCGTGCCATCGCAGCGTATCGCCCCCATGTCAAGAAACTTCAAAGCGTCGGTGCTGACCGCTCACCCCAACTGGATTCCCCAGCAGCAGAACATCATCGGTCTCGACGCTGCGGTTGTGACCGAGAAGAATGCGGCCGGCGGCTACACCAGGTGTCCAAATCTCGCCGCGGCCCTTGATCCCGCACTTCCCGGTCACGCCCAGGTCAATACCTTGATTGGCCTCGTGCTCGGTGGCAAGGATGGCAACGGCGACACCGCCAGCTGCTCGGACCCGGCTCGTTTGGCCGCTGTCGACACTCTTGCCGGATGCTTCGGTGGCATCTCCTTCATCGACCACTTCTACCGCCGCGATGACCGCTCGGGCACCGCGGACACGATGAAAGAGAAGTTCCGCATTCAGCGCTTCTGCAACGGCCGCGGGCCTGGCTTGATCGCAAACCTGGACAACAACATGGCCAACGACGACGTGGATCCCATCCGCCACGGCTGCGTTCCCGCGGATTCCACCCATGCCAAGACCGTGTGTACCCTGTATCCAGCGACTACGGTGTGTAGCGATACGCCGACCGTGGCCGGCTGTACCCAGGGTCTGGTCGTTTCCCTCTCCCAAGCCGATCCTGGCATGCCCGACATCACGACCTCGATCGCAAGGCGCGTGAAGAACGACTTCAATAATCAAACGCTCGGCTTCGCCGGTCGTGAAGCATCCCGTCAGGACAGCAACTGGCCGATCAATCTCAATGGCATTTCGCCCACCAACCTCGCCATCCGCACTGCCGCCTATCTGACGTCGCGACGTCTCTTCGTCAACTTCAGCGACATTCCAGTGGGTACCGGTCGCGGCGGTGGTCGAACCCAAGCTGATATCGATCAGGACACCGAGGAAACGGCCCTATACACCTGGATGACCGACCCGGTTCTTGGCGGTCGCTTCAACCTCGATCCAATCCTGACCACCCACGGATTCCTCCCCTGCACGGATAATTTCTCGGATCCCTCCGGGCCGAGCAACCTTTGCTCCTCCGCGCTTCCTCCGCCAGCCGCGGAAACCACCCCGAAGCAGTGCATTCCGCCGGGTGTGACCGGCAATGCCGCCGACATCTGCTGCTCGACCGGTGTGGTCAGTCCGGCGTCGCCTGGCACCTGCCCGGCCTATGCCTGCGTGACATCCGGCTCCGTGTGCATCGGGGCTGGCATTGGCAACTGCTGCGCCGGTGCCTGCACGGACCAGGGCAGCGGCTACTCCACCTGTACCCCGTAGAACATTCCTTCACCCACAGTTGAAGGCGAAAGCCGAACAGTCAACTATGCGAATACTCCGACGAATGACGAAGGCGCACTGGCTGGGAATAGCCTTGGGTGTGGTATTGGGAGTGGTGGTACTGAACGTGATTGCGCCCAGGCTGCCGGTATGGCTGGGGATGGTGAAAGAGAAACCGCCCGTGCCCTTCGTCATCAACGCCGACTTCTGATCAGGCGCCCTTGGGGCGCAAACAGTGAACGCAACCACCCTGTAACCAGCGGTGCATGTCCAATGCAGTGTTTGAACAAACAACAAGCAAAAGATCACTCGATGAACTCACGAAAAGGATTCAAGGAGGCTACCATGGGTAAACGACATCTTACATTGATGATGGGAGCGGCAGTTCTGGCCGCGTCCGTGTTTGGCGCAGGCTGTTCGCGGAAATCGGACACCTCGGGCGAAGGCGCCGCGCGCATATCGGCCATTAACCTCGCGTACAGCGATACCACCAGCGTCATGGTGGTGATTGAGGCGGATCCTTCCGGCCCCAATCCGGCCGTCATTCCCAAGCCGATCAAGGTTCCCTTGGGCAAGAAGACGACTGGCAATGACTGGAGCACGACGGCGCAGGGGATCCCGGCCGGTAACGTCAAGTACACGGGTACCGCCTACCAGGGCACCACGTCGATCTTCACCGGCTCGGTGCTGGGCGTGATCACAGCCGGCAATACCGCCAACGTGACACTGAACTTGTTCCAGACGACGCCGAATGCGTTCGCTAACAACGCGCCCGTGATCGACGCCCTCCAGATCGGAACGACCTCGGCCACACCTGGCCAGGTTGTTGCCGTCAACGTCTTGGCCCATGATCCGGATGCCGCCGACACGCTGACCTACGGCTGGACCGCGACCTGCGGCACCTTCGCCGCGGCGACCTCGGCCTCGACCACGTGGACCGCGCCGGCCTCGACCTCGGCGCCCTGCGTGCTGACCGTCACGGTGACGGACAACCACGGCGCTGCCAACACGGCCACGGCCTCCATCAGCGTTCAGAGCAGCAACAAGGGTGGCGTCGCCATCACGGTTGTTCCCGACTTGGCCCCGGTCATCACCGGCATCAACGTGGACGTGACCGATACCGCCACGCCTCCAGTGGCCGCTGCCTTCGTCACGGGCAACGTTGCGCACCTCAATGTGGTTGCAACGGATGACGGCTCGATTGCTAGCTACCTCTGGACCGTGAACGCGGCCTGCACGGGCAGCCTCTCGAATGCCGCCATCTCGAACCCGACCTTTACGGTTTCGGCCGCCGCCGGTACGAGCTGCCAGTTCACCGTGGTCGTGACCGACGACAAGGGTCAGACGACCACCGGCACGCTTACCCTCCCCGTGGTGCCCGCCGCTGGCTCGGCCGTGGCAGCGCCCGTGATCGAGGTCTACTCGAACTCGAGCGACAGCGTGGCCCCAGGACAGACCATCTCCTTCTTCGTGGTCGCCGACCAAGTCGCCCACGACGCGCTGACGTTCTCGTGGACCGGCAACCCGGGCGGCGCCGCAGGGACCACCCAGACGGACAGCGTTGACCCGACAACCGCCTCGCCCTCCAGCGCGGTCGTCTATGTTGCACCAGCCGATCTCGGCGCTCCGTCGAGCCCCGTGGTCATCACCGTCACCGTGACCGACACGCTCAACAACCTGGTTGCGACGCACGTCTGGAATTTGCCCAAGGCCAACGACCCCTGCGCCAACAACGCGCCGACGACCACGGCCTGCGACGACGGCAATGCCTGCACCCAGTCCGACCATTGCGATGGCGCCGGCCATTGCGTGGGCGCGAACCCGGTGGTTTGCACGGCCTCGGATGCTTGTCACTCGGTGGGTACCTGCAACACGGCGACCGGAACCTGCACCAACCCGAATGCCCCCGCCGGCACCACTTGCAGCGACGGCAATGCTTGCACGACGAACGACATCTGCAACGGCCTCGGCACCTGCTCGGCTGGCGCGCCAGTGGTCTGCACAGCCACCGCTTGCAACGCGCCCGGAACCTGCGACTCGGCCACTGGCCAATGCTCGGCCCAGACGCCCGTTGCTAACGGCACGGCCTGCAGCGACAACAACGCTTGCACCCAGACCGACACCTGCCAGGCTGGCGCCTGCGTGGGTGGTAACCCGGTGGTCTGCTCGACGACGCTTGCTTGCCATACGGCCGGCACCTGCGTGCCCGCGACGGGCGTCTGCTCGCCCGCGGTCCCAGTTGCCGACGGCACGCTGTGCGACGACGGGAACTTCTGCACCAGCAACGATGCCTGCACCAACGGCGTTTGCGTTGGTCCGAACCCGACCTGCGTGGCGCCACTCATCTGCAGCGCCGCCACCCAGACCTGCATTGCTCCTGCCTGCATGCAGCCGAGCGACAAGGCCAAGGACTGGGGTACCAACACCAAGACCCTCTTCCTTGCCTCGGACGGCAGCGGAAACATGTACGCCGCAGGTGCCTTGACTGCTAGCTTCGACTTCGGCGCTGGCGCCAAGGCCGAAGGTGGCGACTTCGACGTGTTCGTCAACAAGGTGGACCCGGCGACTGGCCTTGCCGTGTGGACCCAGGACTTCGGCGACTCGGCCCCGCAAACGGGCCTCGGTGTAGCGGCCTCGTCGGCTTCGGTCGGCGTGATCGGTAACTACGTTGGCTCCATGAACGCGGGCACCGCCCTTCCGACCAACACACTTCCCAACCCGGTCGATTTCGTCCTCGGCCTCAACGCCGGCACTGGCGCGCCCATGTGGGGCAAGAAGGTTGACCTGGCTGGTGGCGACTTCGCTGGCATCAGCAGCAACCCGGGCATTGGCTCGTTCTTCGTCTGCGGAACCTTCGGCATCGCCGGAGCAGCGGCCGGTGCAGCCGGCCCCGTGGACTTGGTGCCGGGCTCGACCGGCTTCGGTGGCAAGGATGTCGTGGTTGCCAAGATCGACGCCGCCACGGGTGCGGTTCTGTGGGCCAAGAACTTCGGTGGCACGGGCGACGAGGTCTGCACTGCCGTGACCAGCGACGATGCTGGCGCCAACGTGTACATCGTGGGCACCTACTCGAACGACGCGCTCAACTTCGGCACGGGCGCGTTCCCGCTCGCGGCTGCCAACCAGGCTCGCATCTATGTCGCCAAGTTCGACGGCGCCACGGGCACGACTCTGGCCGCCTCGGCCTTCGGCACCACGGGCCGTCAGGTCCCGACCTCCCTCGTTGCCGATGCTTCGGGCAACGTCATCCTTGGTGGTTCGTTCCTCACATCCATCACCTTCGGAACCTTCCCGATCACTTCGGCAGGCAACTCCGACGCCTTTGTGGCCAAGCTCAATGCCAGCCTGGTTCCGCAGTGGGCGCAGCGCTTCGGCGGTGCCACTGGGGAGAATCAGCCGCAGAGCATCCGCTCCTTGGCGACGGACTCGGCCGGCCACATCTTCGCGGTGGGCTTGTTCTCCGGCTCGATCAACATCGGCACAGGTGGAGCAGCGGTTGCCTCGGCGGGTGCCACCGATGCCTTCACCTTGAAGCTCGATGCGCAGGGTAACCTGGGCTGTGGCGCAGCCTACGGGGACGCCGCCGGTCAAGAAGCCGACGCGGTCACCGTGGCTCGCTTCGGCACTGGCGCGGACAAGGCCATGTTCGCCGGCACCTACCAAGGCGCCATGGCGCTCGGGCCGTCGCTCCTGAACTCGGGCTCGTCGGCGGTTACCGACGCCTACATCGCCCCGTTCAGCCCGAACAGCTTCTAGTTCGCGGTTGACGGTCAAGCGTTCGGTGGCTGGCGCCGGACGCTTGCAGAGTTAGCCAGCCAAGAAGGGGATCGCTCGCGAAGCAAAGCGGGCGGTCCCTTTTTGCGTCGTGACTCACGAACTCAAGTGCGCATGACTGAAGCGTTCGCGCCTCAACGCGAACACCGTCAAGCGGCCGATGGCACCGAAGTTCGTGCAAGGCAGCTTGCGCACAATCCGTTGAACTGCCGGTGCGAAGTAGTTGCCAAACCGTCGCTTGAGGCATCGCGATGCTCCTGAATAGACTACGCCCGCAATCGACCCAAGAACCGACCGAAGGAGGCTACCATGGGCAAACGACATCTTACATTGACGATGGGAGCGGCTGTTCTGGCCGCGTCCGTGTTCGGCGCAGGCTGTTCGCGGAAATCAGAAACCTCAGGCGAAGGCGCCGCGCGCATTTCGGCCATTAACCTGGCGTACAGCGATACCACCAGCGTTGTGGTGCAGATCGAATCAGATCTTTCGGGCCCCAACCCGGCGAGCATTCAAAAGCCGATTAAGGTTCCTTTGGGTCAGAAGGTGACCGGCAATAACTGGAGCACGACGGCGCAGGGAATCCCGGCCGGTAACGTCAAGTACACGGGTACCGCCTATCAGGGCACCACCTCGATCTTCACCGGCTCGGTGCTGGGCGTGATCACGGCCGGCCAAACCGCCAGCGTGACGCTGAACCTGTTCCAGACGACGCCGAATGCATTCGCCAACAACGCGCCGGTCATCGACGCTCTCCAGGTCGGCACGACCTCTGCCACGCCTGGCCAGGTTGTTTCCGTCAACATCGTAGCGCACGATCCAGATGCAGGCGACACGCTGACCTACGGCTGGACCGCGACCTGCGGCACCTTCGCTGCGGCATCGTCGGCCTCCACAACATGGACCGCGCCGGCCTCGACCTCGGCGCCCTGCGTACTGACCGTCACCGTGACGGACAACCATGGCGCGGCCAACGCGGCGGTAGCGACGATCAGCGTCCAGAGCAGCAATGTTGGTGGAGCCGCCATCACGGTTGTTCCCGACCTGGCTCCGATCATCATGGGCATCAATGTGAACGTGACGAATACCGCCACGCCGCCCGTCACCTCTCCTTTCGTCACCGGCAGTGTTGCGAATCTCAGTGTGATTGCGTCTGACGACGGTTCGATTGCCAGCTACGCGTGGACCCAGAACGCAGCCTGCACGGGTGGCTTCTCGAATGCCGCCATCTCGAATCCGGCGTTCACGGTTACCACCGCCGCGGGTACAAGCTGTGTCTTCACGGTGGTCGTGACCGATGACAAGGGTCAGTCGACGACTGGCACGCTCACGCTCCCCGTGGTGCCCGCCGCTGGCACGGCCGTGGCAGCTCCGGTGGTCGGGATCTTCTCGCAGTCGAGCGACAACATCGCCTTGAATCAGACGGTCTATCTCTATTTGGTCGCAAGCCAGATCGCTGGCGATGTCTTGGATTTCACTTGGTCGGACAATTTGGACGGTGGAACGGGCAGCAGCGCGACGGTTACTGGTGGCATCAGTTCCATGGGTGCAACCATCGTCAGCGATCCCTCGGCGACCCAACCCAACATCCAGATTAAGTATGTTGCGCCCGCTGATCTCGGCACGCCCTCGACCCCGATCCTTTTCACCATCACGGTTACCGACACGGTCAATCACCTGACCGCCTCGCACCTCTTCACCATCACCAAGGCGAACGACCCGTGCGCCAACAACGCGCCGACGACCACGTCGTGCGACGACGGCAATGCCTGCACGCAGTCCGACCATTGCGATGGCGCCGGTCATTGCGTGGGCGCGAACCCGGTGGTCTGCTCGGCCTCGGATTCTTGCCACGTGGCGGGTACCTGCAACCAGGCGACCGGTCAGTGCAGCAACCCGAACGCCCCCAACGGCACCACTTGCAGCGACGGCAATGCTTGCACGACGAACGACATCTGCAACGGCCTCGGCACCTGCTCGGCTGGCGCGCCAGTGGTCTGCCCGTCCGACCAGTGCAACGCGGCTGGAACCTGCAACACGACAACTGGCCAGTGTTCGGCCATGGTGCCTCTTGCCTCCGGCACGGCCTGCAACGACAACAACGCTTGCACCCAGACCGACACCTGCCAGGCTGGCGCCTGCGTGGGCGGTAACCCGGTGGTCTGCTCGACGACGCTTGCTTGCCACACGGCCGGCACCTGCGTGCCCGCGACGGGTGTCTGCTCGCCCGCGGTCCCAGTTGCCGACGGCACGCTGTGCGACGACGGGAACTTCTGCACCAGCAACGATGCCTGCACAAGCGGCGTTTGCGTCGGTCCGAACCCGACTTGCGTGTCGCCACTCATCTGCAACGCCGCCATCTCGGCCTGCGTTGCTCCGGCTTGCATGCAGCCGAGCGACAAGGCCAAAGACTGGGGCACCAACACCAAGACTCTCTTCCTTGCCTCGGATGGCAGCGGAAACATGTACGCCGCAGGTGCCTTGACTGCTAGCTTCGACTTCGGCGCTGGCGCCAAGGCCGAAGGTGGCGACTTCGACGTGTTCGTCAACAAGGTGGACCCGGCCACTGGCCTTGCGGTGTGGACCCAGGACTTCGGCGACTCGGCCCCGCAAACGGGCCTCGGTGTAGCGGCCTCGTCGGCTTCGGTCGGCGTGATCGGTAACTACGTTGGCTCCATGAACGCGGGCACCGCCCTTCCGACCAACACACTTCCCAACCCGGTCGATTTCGTCCTCGGCCTCAACGCCGGCACTGGCGCGCCCATGTGGGGCAAGAAGGTTGACCTGGCTGGTGGCGACTTCGCTGGCATCAGCAGCAACCCGGGCATTGGCTCGTTCTTCGTCTGCGGAACCTTCGGCATCGCCGGAGCAGCGGCCGGTGCAGCCGGCCCCGTGGACTTGGTGCCGGGCTCGACCGGCTTCGGTGGCAAGGATGTCGTGGTTGCCAAGATCGACGCCGCCACGGGTGCGGTTCTGTGGGCCAAGAACTTCGGTGGCACGGGCGACGAGGTTTGCACTGCCGTGACCAGCGACGATGCTGGCGCCAACGTGTACATCCTGGGAACCTACTCGAACGACGCGCTCAACTTCGGCACGGGCGCGTTCCCGCTCGCGGCTGCCAACCAGGCTCGCATCTATGTCGCCAAGTTCGACGGCGCCACGGGCACGACCCTGGCCGCTTCGGCCTTCGGCACCACGGGCCGCCAGGTTCCGACCTCACTCGTGGCCGATGCCTCGGGCAACGTCATTCTCGGCGGTGCGTTCCTCACCTCCATCACCTTCGGGTCTTTCACCGTCACTTCGGAAGGCAACACCGACGCCTTCGTGGCCAAGCTCAATGCCAGCCTGGTTCCGCAGTGGGCGCAGAGGTTCGGCGGCGGAAATCAGCCGCAGAGCATCCGCTCCATGGCGACGGACTCGGCCGGCCACATCTTCGCGGTGGGCTTGTTCTCCGGCTCGATCAACATCGGCACGGGTGGAGCGGCGGTTGCCTCGGCGGGTGCCACCGATGCCTTCACCTTGAAGCTGGATGCGCAGGGTAACCTGGGCTGCGGCGCAGCCTACGGGGACGCCGCCGGTCAAGAAGCCGACGCGGTCACCGTGGCTCGCTTCGGCACTGGCGCGGACAAGGCCATGTTCGCCGGCACCTACCAAGGCGCCATGGCGCTCGGGCCGTCGC
>Ga0265342_10000354_pt1 | contig 51330 bp, 39 predicted proteins | sample 4CB327metaG_FD_203125 | JGI IMG/M metagenome (GOLD analysis project Ga0265342, IMG submission 203125) | Rhizosphere microbial communities from Carex aquatilis grown in University of Washington, Seatle, WA, United States - 4-CB3-27 metaG | ecosystem: Host-associated > Plants > Roots >... | reverse complement strand
TGCGGCATTGGCGACTGGCGCTGTTACCCGCGCCGATGCCGAAGCCAGGCTGCTGGTCGAAGTCGAGAGCGGCAAGGTGTTGCAGGCGGACAATGCGACGAGCCCCTGGTATCCGGCCTCCGTCACCAAGCTGACCACGCTCTATGTGACATTGAAGGCGATCAAGGCGGGCCGTATTACTCTCGACACCTTGTTCACAGTGTCGCCGAACGCAGTGGCGCAGCAGCCCTCGAAGATGGGCTTGCCGCTCGGCACTCAGGTCACCGTCGACAATGCCATCAAGATGATGATGGTGAAATCCGCGAACGACATGGCGGTATTGCTGGCGGAAGGGGTGTCCGGCTCGATCGAGAAATTCGCCGATGAGATGAACGATGCCGCCCATCAGCTTGGCATGACGCAGACGAGCTATGTCAATCCGAATGGACTGCCGGCGGAGGGCCAGATCACTTCGGCGCGCGACCTCGCGATTCTCGCACGCGCACTGATTCGCGAGTTCCCCGAATACGATCTCTACTGGCACATCCCCGCGATCAAGTTCGGCAAGCGGGTGATGCACAATTTCAATCCCTTGATCGAGCACTTTCCCGGCGCCGACGGCATGAAGACCGGCTTCATTTGCGCGTCCGGATTCAATCTGGTGGCGACCGCGACCCGCAACGACAAGCGACTGATCGCGGTCGTGCTGGGGGCGCCGTCCTCCGCTGCGCGCACCGTCAAGGCCGCACAGATGTTGGAAAAAGGATTCAATGGCGGCTCGCTCACCTGGCTGACGCCAGCGCTTGGCACCGTCGACGAACTCCAGCCGATCGACGCGCCGCCTCCCAATCTGCACGAGGAGATCTGCGGCAAGCACCACAAGAAGGGGCGTGCCGAGAACGAAGAGGCTGATGCCGCCGAGGGCAGCGGCGATCCCGCTTCTCCGCAAGCCTTCATGCTGTCGAACCTGCACGGGTCGAACCCGAAATCCGGACCGTTGCTGGCGGACTCAATGCCCTCGCTGATCCCGCCGATCGTGGTCTTTACCGGCCCTCCCAAGGGCGCCGGCGCCACGCAATTTGCGTCCACCGATCCAAAATTGCGGGCTGCCTTGCTGGCGGCAAAGTCCGGCCAGTCCGCGGCGGGAGCGCTGGCCTCGGGGAAACCTGCCGGAACCACCTTCGGCGTCTCGAGCGCCCCCTCCGGCGACGCCCTTGCCCCCTCGACATCGGATCAGGTCCCGCTGCCGCGGCCGCGGCCCAAGCTCGCAAAGCTCAAACCGGCAATCCCATGACCTCGGCTGGCGGCAGCGCGGACACGCGCGGGCCTCCCGCGCCGCTGCCTTTTACGGTCATCACGGGGTTTCTCGGCGCCGGCAAAACTACGCTGCTCAACCGCCTGTTGAAGGATTCCGCGCTCGCTGAGACCGCCGTGATCATCAACGAGTTCGGCGACATCGGGCTCGATCATCTGCTGGTCGAACATGCCGACGAGGGCGTGGTGCTGCTGTCGAGCGGATGCCTGTGCTGCACCATGCGCGGCGATCTCGTCACCGCGCTGGAACGGCTGACCCGCGATCTCGACAATGGCCGCGTCCGCTTTCGTCGCGTCGTGATCGAAACCACCGGCCTTGCGGATCCCGCACCTGTGCTGCACACGGTGATGGTGCATCCCTATCTGGTCATGCGCTACCGGCTCGACGGCGTGGTCACCCTCGTCGACGCCGTCAATGGCATGGCGACGCTGGATGCGCATCCGGAAGCCATCAAGCAGGTCGCCGTCGCCGACCGGATCGTGCTGACCAAGACCGACCTGCTGACAACGCCGGACCAACTGGCGAGCAAACAGCAGCTGGTCAGCCGCCTGCACCACCTCAACCCTTCGGCCACCGTGCTGGAGGCTGCAGCACATGAGGCCACGGCCACACAGCTGCTCGACTGCGGTCTCTATGATCCCGAGCGCAAGACGCCGGACGTGCAGCGCTGGTTGCGGGCGGAGGCCTATCATCAAGCCGATGGTCACCATCACCACGCCCACGACGTCAATCGGCATGATGATCACATCCGCTCCTTCACGATCGTCACCGATGATGCCGTACCGATGGTGGTGCTGGATCTGTTTCTTGAGCTGTTACGCTCCGTTCACGGGCCCAACCTGCTTCGTCTCAAAGGGGTGGTAAAAATTCAGGAGGCGCCCGAAATGCCCGTGGTCGTCCACGGCGTCCAGCATCTTCTGCATCCGCTGGCCCAGCTCGATCACTGGCCCGATGACGACCACCGCAGCCGGTTGGTCTTTATTATGCGGGATACCGATCCGGACACGATCCGGCAGCTGTTCGACGCCTTCATGGGGAACGCTGCGACCGATCGGCCAGACCGGGCCGCGCTGGTGGACAACCCGCTCGTCCCGTTCGGTGGCCTCGACCGCTGAACCACCGGCCTGACCGTCCGTCACGCATCACCGCAAGCTCATCACGTTATGGGCCGGCTTTGGCATCAGAGCCTCTTGCCTCCGCTGTGCGACTCCCGGATGGTATCGGCGGCCAAGCGTGACGATGTTCGCGGCAGGGGATGGGCGCGAGGACGGACTGACCATGCGCATGTTCGATCGTCTCAAGGGCGACCTGGAATATCTGCGTGGCGCCCGGCGCGCGCTGCGGATGACCACGCCGATCGCGCGGAATCCCACCCGGGTTTTCCCCGATGTCGTCGAGGAGTTGGCGGAGCGCTTCGGTCCACGGACGGCGCTGTTATCCGACCGCGAAACCTTCACCTATCGCGCGCTGCTCGAGCGCTCGAACCGATATGCCCGCTGGGCGCTGGCGCAAGGCTTGCGCAAGGGCGAAGCGGTCTGCCTGCTGATGCCGAACCGGCCGGAATACATGGCGATCTGGCTCGGGGTGACGCGGGCCGGCGGCACCGTCTCGCTGCTCAATACCAACCTCGTCGGTCCTTCCCTCGCCTACTGCATCGACATCGTCCAAGCCAAGCACATTATCGTGGCGGCCGAGTTGGTCGCGTCCTTTGCGACCGCCGAGCCCTCCCTCAAGACGACGCCGCGCATCTGGGTGCATGGCGAGGAGGTCGGAAACTTTCCGGCTGTCAATCACGCAATCGAACGCTTCAGTGCGGAAAACCTGCGGCCCGACGAGCGGCCGGCGCTCACGATCGAAGACAAGGCACTCTATATCTACACGTCCGGCACCACCGGAATGCCCAAGGCGGCCAATATCAATCATTACCGACTGATGCTCGCCTGCTTCGGCTTTGCCGGCGTGATGGACACCCGCCCGACCGACCGCATGTACGATTGCCTGCCGATGTACCACACCACGGGAGGCGTGGTTGCCACCGGCGCAATCCTGGTTTCCGGCGGATCCGTGGCGATCCGCGAAAAATTCTCAGCACGCGAATTCTGGGACGACATCGTGCGCTTCGATTGCACGCTGTTCCAATATATCGGCGAACTTTGCCGCTATCTGGTCAATTCCCCCGCGAGCCCCAGCGAGACCAGACACCGTCTTCGGCTGTGCTGCGGCAACGGGCTGCGACCCGATATCTGGCCTGCGTTCAAGACGCGCTTCGAGATTCCCTGCATCGTCGAGTTCTATGCCGCCACCGAGGGAAACGTGAATCTGTTCAACTTCGAAGGCGTGCCGGGGTCGATCGGTCGCATCCCGTGGTTTTTGGCCAAGCGCTTTCCGACGCGAATCGTCCGATTCGATATGGACAAGCAGGTCCCCGTGCGCGATGCGCGCGGTTTCTGCATCCCGTGTGCAGTCAACGAAGTCGGGGAAACAATCGGGCAGATCCTGAATGACGCCACCAAGCCGGGCAACCGGTTCGAAGGCTATGCCGACGGCGCCGACAACGAGAAAAAGATTCTGCGCGACGTATTCGAACGCGGCGATATCTGGTTCCGCACCGGCGATCTCATGCGCCAGGATGCCGACGGTTTCTTTTTCTTCATCGATCGCGTCGGTGATACTTTTCGCTGGAAGGGCGAGAACGTCTCAACGACCGAGGTCGCCGAAACGATCAACTTGTTTCACGGCGTCACCGAGACCAACGTGTACGGCGTGCAAGTCCCCGGCCATGACGGTCGCGCCGGCATGGCCGCGATCGTGTGCGACAACAATATCGATCTTGCCGCCCTGCGAGCGCATCTGGTGCAGCGACTGCCGGATTATGCCCGGCCGCTGTTCGTCCGCATCCGCGGCGAGATCGAGGTGACCGCGACCTTCAAGCAGAAAAAGATCGATCTGGTGAAGCAGGGCTTCGATCCGACGACAACGACCGACGCGATTTATTTCAACGACCCACAGACGCGCGCCTTTGTGCGCCTCGATGCGGCACTCTACAAACGCATTCTCGTCGGCGAGATCAAGCTGTCCGGCGCCCGGGAAGAGAGCGCGCCGCCGGTCGTAGCAAAGCCTGCCGACGTGCTAGCGTTCTGGTATGCGGCCGGTGCCGACAAATGGTTCAACAAGGATGCGGCCTTTGATGCCGACATCCGCGCCAGGTTCCTCACCACCTACGAGGCCGCCGCCACCGGCCAGTTGGCGTCTTGGGAGGCCAGCGCCGACGGCACACTGGCACTGATCCTCGTGCTCGATCAGTTCCCGCGCAACATGTTCCGCAACAGCGCGCGTGCGTTTGCCACCGATTCAAATGCGCGCGCCGTGTCCAACCGGGCAATTGCACTGGGATTTGATCGATCGGTCCCGGTGCCAGAGCGGCGGTTCTTCTATCTGCCGCTGATGCACTCGGAAGATCTCACAGACCAGCTGCGCTGCATCGAACTTTGCGAGGCTGCCGACGATTCCGAAGGCGTCGCCTATGCGCGGACCCACGCCGACATCATCCGGCGCTTCAAGCGTTTCCCGCACCGCAACGCCGTGCTCGGGCGCACCACGACGGCGGAGGAAGAGGCGTTCCTCAAGTCCGGCGGGTTTTCCGGCTGAACAATACCGTCGTCGCACATCGCTGCAGACAAGCGCATCCTTTGAATGCCGACGTCACTTGCTAGAAGCTCGAACACTCCGTACCGCCGCCGTTCAAGATCGGCTTGCACCGCATTCCGCGGCGATTGACGTAGGTGTTGTCGCGTTGCTGATGGCTGTATCGCCAGCCACGGCTCAGCATGCATTTCTTGTAGGCCGGCGGAGTGGGCATGCCGAGGGGGTCCACGCCGACTTGCAAGGAGCAATAGTGCGCATCGGCGTTTAGCTCGTAGTCGCCGCGTGCCTGCTTTGTGGTGTTGTCCCAGAAACTGGTGTCGGCCTGCGCCGCCAGGACCGTGCCGAGCAACCAGGCCGCAGCGATGATGGTGCGTTTCATGATGTCGTTCTCCTTCACGAATTCTCGGCATCAGATGCGTCGCGTTGGACAATCGCGGCGCGGGTCGCCCATGGATTTGTCGATCGAGACGCGCCGCACGTTCAACACGTTCAACATCGAATTCATCGTCTGAACGCTGCATGGCGGCCGCATTAAACCTTTTTAATTAACCCGTTTTTCACGACGAAGCCGCGTGGATTATCGCGCCAGGCAGAACCTCCGATCAGGAGACGTCCGCGGCAATGCGCTTTGACCGGCATTCGATGAGCCGATGTATGACCCGTCGGGCTCGACAGGCGCCGGCGAAGCATTGCTCACGGAATCGATCGCTGAGAAAAACGGCTAAGCGCTGATCGCGGCCTTCTGCCGCCGCTTGGCCGGCCGCTCGCCGCGATCGCGCCCCTGGGCGGGTGCTCGTGTCTTGACCCGGTCGAGCACGAAGCGCGCATAGTCGTCCATGTCGCCGTCGAACGGCTTGACGTGGCCGTCGGCCGCCAGCCACAGCCGGTCGGCCACCAACTCGATCAGCGAGCGGTCATGGGTGATCAGGATCACCGCACCTTCATAATCGTTGAGCGCGTCGAGCAGCGCACGTCGGCTGTCGATGTCGAGATGATTGGTCGGTTCGTCCAGGATCAGGAGATGGGGCGCCGACATCGCAACGAGGTTCAGCAATAGTCGTGCGCGCTCGCCGCCGGAGAGATCCGACACCGTCGTCTGCTGCTTGTCGAAACTCAAGCCCCATTGGGCGATGCGCGAACGGCGGGAGGAATCGCTGTCGTCGGGCCGCATGCGGCGGACGATTTCCAGAGGAGAATCGGCGGGGTCGAGTGCTTCGATCTGATGCTGGTGAAACCAGCCGACCTGGGTACGATTGTCCCGTTTCATGATGCCGGATTGCAGCGGGAGTGCCCCGGCGATCATCTTTGCGAAGGTCGATTTGCCGGCCCCGTTCACCCCCAACAGACCGATGCGGTCGTCGACATCGAGCCGCAGATTGAGATCGCGCAGGACCGGGATCCCATCATAGCCGACGGTCGCGTTTTCCAATTGCAACAGCGGCGGCGCCAGCGGCCGCACCGGCGACGGCAGGATGAACGGTGCGACCCGCTCCTCGATGACGGCAGCGATCGGTTCCAGCTTGGCCAGGCGCTTGACCCGCGACTGGGCCTGCGCGGCCTTGCTGGCCTTGGCCTTGAAACGGTCGATGAAGCTTTGCAGATGCGCGCGCTCGGCGTCCTGCTTGGCGCGGAAGGCCGCCTGCAGGCGCGCCTTTTCCGCGCGCCGCTTTTCGAAGTCGTCGTAGCCGCCAGCGTAGAGATCGAGCTTGCCTTCGCTCAAATGCAGAATGGCATCGACGGAGCGGTTCAACAGCTCTCGGTCGTGGCTGATGATCAGCGCGCTGTGCGGATATTTCCTCAGGCGTGCTTCCAGCCAGAGCGCTCCCTCAAGATCGAGGTAGTTGGTCGGTTCATCCAGCAGCATCAAATCAGGCTCGGCGAACAAGGCGGAGGCGAGCGCCACCCGCATCCGCCACCCGCCGGAGAATTCCGCCATCGGCCGGGCGAGGTCAGCGATGGAAAAGCCCAGGCCTCCAAGGATTTCCGAGGCCCGCGCCGGCGCGCGGTCGGCATCGATTTCGATCAGCCGCGCATAGATCTCGCCCATGCGCTCGGGCGGCGCGATCTCGAGTTCGGCATTGAGCGCCTCACGTTCCACGTCGGCGGCCAAAATGGTGTCCAGCAGCGAGACCGGTGACGCCGGGTGTTCCTGATCGACCGAGGCGATACGGGCGTTCTTGGGCAGATTGATTTCACCGCCATCGCTGGTGAGTTGGCCGAGAATCAACTTGAACAAGGTCGACTTTCCGACCCCATTGCGCCCCACCAGCCCGACCTTGGCCCCGGCTGGAAGCGTCACACTGGCCTTGTCGAAGAAACGGCGTCCCCAGCCATTGAACACGAGATTGTCGATCTGAAGCATGTCACGGAACTGCCGAATTGTTGGGGGGACGCCGAAGCGCCGTTCCTTACAGCACGACGCCCGGGATAGCGAGGGCGCGGCGCCGCCGAGGGTTGCTGGGGTTAATGCCTACAAATGGCGTTCAAATGGTCGAAATCAATCCGCGACTGCGAAGACATAGTAAGCAGAGTGGCCCGAAGGTATGAAGGCCAGGTGACGTTTTGCAGGATCGACCCCAACGGAGCCGTCCCATGGCAGATTTTCACGGCGTGTTTCCCTATCTGGTCTCGCCGATCGATGGCTCCGGCCGTGTGCTCACCGATGTGCTCGCACGGCTGTGCACCGACCTGATCGAGGCCGGCGTGCACGGGCTGACGCCGCTCGGTTCGACCGGCGAGTTCGCCTATCTCAGCGGATCCCAGCGTGAAACGGTGGTGAAGACCGCGATTGAATCCGCCCGTGGCCGCGTGCCGGTTGTCGCCGGCGTCGCTTCCACTGCGACGGCCGACGCAGTCGCGCAGGCCAAAAGCTATCAGCGCCTCGGCGCCGACGGCATTCTCGCCATCCTCGAAGCTTATTTTCCGCTGAAGGACACGCAGGTTGAGAGTTATTTCCGCGCCATCGCCGACGCCGTCGATATTCCCGTTGTGCTCTACACCAATCCGCAGTTCCAGCGCAGCGACCTGTCGCTCGATGTCATCGCGCGTCTCGCCGAGCATCCGCGCATCCGCTACATCAAGGACGCTTCGACCAATACCGGCCGCCTGCTCTCAATCATGAATCGCTGCGGCGACCGCCTCGGCGTGTTCTCCGCCTCCGCGCATATCCCGGCCTGCGTCATGTTGATCGGGGGACTCGGCTGGATGGCGGGGCCCGCCTGCATCGTTCCACGCCAGAGCGTCGCGCTTTACAATCTGTGCAGGGACGAACGCTGGCCGGAGGCGTTGGCACTGCAGCGCAAGTTGTGGGGCGTCAACGAAGCATTCGCGCGCTTCAATCTTGCCGCCTGCATCAAGGCCGCGCTCGACCTGCAAGGCTATCCGGTCGGGGATCCGATCCCGCCGCAGGCGGCCCTCAGCGCCGACGAGCGGCACAGCGTCGAGGCGATGCTGGCCAAGATCGGCTAATCACGACCCTCGAAGGGCAATATTCCGCGGCGCCTGTCCTAATCCGACAGCGGCACAGCCCACAGCCGCACCTCAGAATGTGCCGAGCGGCAGGACTTCCTCGAGATGACTCAGGCTGGCGGGCTCACGCTCGAGCGCCGCGAGAAAGCGATCGGCCCAGAACTGAATGTCGTTATGCAGGAGTACCTCGAAGATGGCATTATGGCGCTCACGCCGCTCGGCGAGCGGCATCGACAGCGCGCGGGTGATCGCGACCGCAACGCTGTCGGGATCATAGGGATTGACCAGCAGCGCGGCTTCGCATTCGCGCGCGGCGCCCGCGAATCGCGAGAGGATGAGGACGCCGGGGTCCTCGGGATTTTGCGCAGCGACATATTCCTTGGCGACCAGGTTCATGCCGTCACGCAGCGGCGTGACCAGTCCGGCGCGAGCGCCACGGTAGAGGCCAGCGAGGGTCGCCCGACTATAGGCGCGATTGACGTAACGGATCGGCGTCCAGTCCGCCTCGCCATAAGCGCCGTTGATGCGGCCCGCGAGCGCACCGATCTCCTGGCCCATATCGGCATACTCCGGAATCTCAGCACGGCTTTTCGGAGCAATCTGCAGATAGGTTACCTTGCCGCGCCAGTCCGGCTGCGTTTGCAGAAAGCGCTCGAACGCCGAAAGCCGATGCGCGATGCCCTTGGAATAGTCCAGGCGATCGACACCGATGATCAACGCACGACCAGCCAAGCTCTCGAGCACGTGCTGGACAAACGGCAAACGCTCCGAACGCTGGGCCAGACGGGCGAAGCTCTCGGTCTCGATGCCGACCGGGAAAACATCGATGCGTATCTTGCGTTCAGCGACGCTGAAATTGAAATCGCGGCTGTGCAAGCCGCATTCGCGGGTGAGGTAGCGACTGAAATTGAAGGCGTCGTCACCGGTCTGGAACCCAACGAGATCGTAATCGCACAATGCCGGCATCAGGCGTTCGTGGTGCGGCAACGCCGTCAGCATTTCCGGCGGCGGGCACGGAATATGGAGGAAGAAGCCAATCCGGTTCTTGCGTCCGCGCTCACGCAGCGCCTTGGCGAGAGGGATCAAATGATAGTCATGTACCCAGATGATGTCGTCCGGCTCAAGCACATGGTCCAGCTCGCGGGCAAAATGATCGTTGACCCGCAGATAGCCGCTCAGATCGCGGCGCGAGAACTCGGCAAGATCCACTCGGTAATGCAGGATCGGCCACAGCACGCGATTGGCGAAACCATTGTAATATTCCTGGTGATCTTCCTTGGAAAGATCGAGCGTAATGTAGGTGACGTTGTCCTTCACCACTTGTTGCGTGGCGATTTTCGCGCGCGCGGTGACCTTGCCACTCCATCCGAACCAGATTCCGGACCTGTTCTTGAGCGCCGCGTTGACAGCGACTTCCAGTCCGCCAGCGCGTGGCTTGTCGTTGTTTTCGGGAATGGTGACCCGGTTGGAGACGATTACGAGCCGCCCTGTCATCAAACGCCTACTTTCACGACCTTAAGAACCGCGTGAACGGCAGCGGAAAGCGGAACAGACATTGTGACTTGGCTGAGCGTTAACATGGATACCGCCACTGCCAGAACACGGCACACACCGCCGCTCTCGCGACAACGCCCGAAGCCGGGCTTGGTTCCATCAAGTCGTGGACAGCGAGGACTAAACCTGCTCGCGCAGCAGCCGGCGAATGATCTTGCCGGTTGTCGTCATCGGCATGTCGGCAATGAATGCGATTTCGCGCGGATATTCATGCGCCGACAACCGGATCTTTACAAAGTCCTGGATCTCGGCGGCGAGCGCCTCCGACGCGACCACACCGGATTTCAGCACGACGAAGGCCTTGACGATTTCGGTGCGCATGGGGTCCGGCTTGCCGACGGCGGCGGCCAGCGCGACGGCGGGATGGCGGATCAGGCAATCCTCGATTTCACCGGGTCCGATGCGATAGCCTGATGAGGTGATGACGTCGTCGTCGCGACCAACGAAGGCGATATAACCATCGGCGTCGACGACGCCCTGGTCGCCGGTCGTCATCCAATCGCCGATAAATTTATCGCGGGTCGCATCGGGGCGTTCCCAATATTGCAAGAACATCACAGGATCCGGCCGGCGGATGGCGATCTGACCGATTTCACCGGCGTCGCAAATGCTGCCGTCTGAGCGGATGACAGCGACCGTGTGGCCCGGCACCGGTTTGCCGATGGTACCCGCCTTTGAAACTCCGATCGCCGCACAGGACGCGAGCACAAGATTGCACTCGGTCTGGCCGTAGAATTCATTGATCGCGAGACCGAGGACAGCCTTGCCCCACTCGAACGTCTCCGCGCCGAGCGCCTCGCCGCCGGAGCCGATGGTCCGCAGCCGAAGGACGCGCCCTGCGCGGGAGGGAACCGCGGAGCGCAGCATGCGCAAAGCCGTCGGCGGGATGAACGCATTGCGCACTCCCGCAGCAGCCATCAGTGCGAAGGCTTCGTCCGGATCAAATTTCTCGAACCGACGCGCGACCACCGGCACGCCGTAATGCAGGGACGGCAGCAAAACGTTGAGCAAGCCGCCGGCCCAGGCCCAGTCGGCCGGTGTCCACATGCGGTCGCCCGGCTGCGGAAAGAATTCGTGCGGCACCTCGATCCCCGGCAGGTGCCCGAGCAAAACCCTATGAGCGTGCAGTGCGCCTTTCGGCTGACCGGTGGTCCCGGAGGTGTAGATCATCAGCGCGGGATCGTCGGCCGCGGTCGCTTCGGCGGTGAAATCGTCCGATCCGCGCGCCAGCGTCGCATGAAAGTCGGCCGCGCCCTCGCCTGCTCCATCGAGCGAAAGAACCAGCCTGAGGTCCGGCAAATCCGACCGGATCGACGCCAGCTTGGCGAGGCCCTGGGCATTGGTGATCAATGCCTTGGCGCCGGAATTCTGCAGACGGTAGGCAATCGCATCGATGCCAAACAGCAACGCGAGCGGCAGGGCGATCGCCGCCAACTTGTAGACCGCGATGTGGATGATGGCGACCTCGGGTGTCTGCGGCAGCAGGATCGCGACGCGGTCGCCGCGGGCAATGCCGTGCGCGCGCAGCGCATGCGCCAGCCGGTTGGAGCGCTCGCGCAATGCGCCAAAGCTCACTTCGTCGTAGCCGCCTTCGGGCGTCAGGTGGATGATCGCCGGCCGGCCGGGATCGACGCCCGCCCAGCGGTCGCAAACATCCAGGCCGATGTTATAGGTCGCCGGCAGCTGCCAGCGGAATTGCCGATACAGCGCGTCGTAGTCGCGGACGGCAGGAAGGACGGAGGGACCGACGTTCACGGCGCCAAGCTAATCGACGGACATAGGCCCGGTCCAGGCATTATCCGCCGGCCCAGAGTACGAGAAACCCGAAAATCGAATATCGACTATCGCCGCTAACCCCGACGATCATCAGGCGCGGCCAGGATCAGCGACCAGAACACTTTATATTTGGAGTTCGGCGCATAGACGGCGGCAATGCCCATGCGGGTCGCACCCTGGCTCAGCATGTTGGCGCGGTGCGGCGGGGAATCGCGCCAACCGGAAAAGGCTTCCGCGAGGGTGTGATATCCGGCGGAAATATTCTCAACCGCCAGCTTGGCATCAAAGCCTGAGTTCTTGATCCGGTTCTTGAATTCGCCATTGACCGCGTGGTCAAGCTTGTCGTGCTGGGCCATCGCACGGGCCTGCTCGCCGGCCAGACGCATCAGCACCGAATCGAGCGTCACCTCGGACAGGCCATTATTGTGGCGATAGCCGGAAATCATCGACTGTGCCGCGTTGCTGTCGAGTTCGACGCCCGGCGCCGCCAGGCTTTGATAAAAGCTCGGCTGGCTCGCGGGCGGTTCCCGGTCGGCGGCACACGCGGCCAAAACGGCTGTGGCCGCAATGAAGGCGCATCGGGCGACATTCAGGCGGACCGTCATGTAAGATTTGCTCCCCGCATTCAGAATCGGACGACAGACGCTAACGGCAAGACATTAAGAGGTCTGGACGGACCCTATCCGCGGAATCCCGCATCACTAGCGCAGGGGGCAAGGTGTCAAGAATGAGGCCTCGACGCCAGGTGCGCTGAGAGAAGCCGGGAAAAGCAGGCCCTAGGTCGGGTGGGGTCGTGTTCTTGACCCATTTTTGGCCTATTGTAACGGCGGCATGGAGAAATCGGCGTCCGATCGGCCCGCGATCTTCAGCCGGGGCCAAAGTGGTGCGTTGGGGACGCGTTCGGGGACGATGACCAGCAGCAATATCGCAACCCTTCCGGTCGCCGATCAAGCCCGGGTGCACGATCAGGCTCAGGAGCGAGCAGACGATCATGCTCGCAGCCAGGCTCCGGAACCGACCGAGGAATGCGACCAATTCATTCCAGTCCGTAAATCCGACATCCTGGACGCGCTGATCGATCACGGCGGCCTGGCCGGGCCGGCCGAGCACGAGAAATTCCGGCGATTCTGGCGGCAACTCGGCTCGATCTACCACTACGTCTATTTCGACCAGCTCGAAAAGCTGCGTGACGACTATTACTACTTCAATCCGGAGCTGGACGAATCCACCCACATCGATGCGGAAACGCTCGAACGTCTCCACACCGAATTGGATTCAACCCTGAGCGAAGCGCTCAAGGATGCCAATTTCGTTGAAGTGCCGCATCCCGATATCGCGCTGGCGCATGCGCAACGTCACACTCTGCAGGTGCAGATCGAAACCCCGATGGACGACTACCGCGAGATTCGTTTCTTCCACCGCGGTCATCACACGGAAATGGTCGAGGTCCCACGCTGGTTCGGATTGCGCCGTCGCAAGGTCGAGGTGAGCGTCTACGATCACGTCATCGTCATGGTGATGATGAAGCGCAAGAACGAACTCAGCAAGCGCCAGCTCAGGCGTCTCGGCAAGAGCAAGCTGCGGCCCGGCTCGATCATGATCAAGTATTTTCGCAATATCGCGCGCTCCGACCTCAACATGCTGTTCCCGGAAGTACGCGTGGTCATGAGCGCCTTTGACAAGGTCTCGCTCGGCCTGCCCGCGCTCGTCGGCGGAATTCCCGTGATCCTCAATCTGGTGCCGACCATCACGGCATTATTTCTGTTGATCGGCTTTTATCTCGGAATCACCGGCGAGGTTGAGCACGACGCCATCAAGCAGGCCTTCGCCGCGCTCAGCGGCCTTGCGGCGCTTGGCGGATTCATCCTGCGACAATGGTTGCGCTATCAGGCCCAATCGCTCAAATACCAGAAGGCGATTTCCGACAATGTCTATTACCGCAACATCAACAACAATACCGGGATCTTCGATTATATCATCGGCATGGCGGAGGAGCAGGAAGGCAAGGAGGTGTTTCTCGCCTATTATTTCCTGCTGACAGCATCCGCCCCGCTCGCGCAAGCCGAACTCGAACAGCGCATCGAACATTGGCTGAGGGAGACGTTTAAACTTGACGTCGCGTTCGGCGTCGACAACGCGCTCCGCATGCTCAACGATCTCGGCCTGCTCAAACGCAACGGCAACAGCCTGTCGGTTCCCGCCCTCGATGAGGCGATCCTGGTGCTGGACCGTCTATGGGCGAAGTTCTTTCCGGTGTCGGATTCAGCGGCGTAACAGCATTGTCGCCATGGCCGGACGTGTGTCGACCGCGCACGTTGTATGCACCAGCGTGCTCGGGACGCCCGCGACTAGCGCGGGCATCACCGACAGGATTGCACGGACCTGGACGCATCGGCTCAACGACCGCCCGGAAAGGTCGCGCCGCGGTCGAAGTCGTTGAGCATCTGCCCGCGAATGCGCGCGTCGGGATCCCTGCCAACGAAGTGGCGGGCGGAAATGACCACATCGGGCTGAGGGCAGATCTCGACGAGACCATCGACCGTTTGTCGGTAGCGGCAGTCCGGATCGGCGTTCGCATAGCCCGAAGAGACGAACCGATAGCGGAGGCGGCGATGATCGTCGCCCCGGTCCCGGAGTGGGTTGAACTCGCTGATACGATTGGTTCTGCTGTGCGTGCCGTTGCCGTCAGCGAATGCGGGGCCGCTGCCTGCCATCGTTGCGGACACAAGCAGGACGGCGCCGGCCGTTGCAATGAAGGACTTGGCGAGATTGACGGTGATCATGACAGGTCTCCTGGTTGCGCGGAGCGGCGGGGTGCTCCGACCGTGTCCGAACGTTACCCACGATCCCCGAACGCCGATGTGGGAAAAGTCACCACCGCCGTGCAGTTCCCTGGAGGTTATTGATATCGCCGCCATGCCGCTTGGACGGCACGCTTGCAGGCACGCGGTCCAACTGTCAGTTTGGGAGCAGCTCTGTTTCAAGGGGCAAGAGATCGAAGCGAGGAAGCCGTGGGAATTTCATCACAAGAGATCTTGATTGCGTCGTGCCGCCGGGTATTCGCCGCGGCGTCTTTGGCGCTGATCGCGACGACCGGGGCGCTGGCCGATCCGTTTCCGCCCGGCGCACAGGCGGAGCATGTGAAGCAGATCGGCTTCTCGGGGCTGGGCGGGCGTTTCGGTGCCTTCAAGATCGCGATCAAGCACACAGCCAATGACAAATGGTATCTCTACGCAGGCCATTCCTTTGACCAGGGCTGGAGCATCGTCGACGTTACCGACCCGGCGAAGCCGCGCTACGTGAAATTCATTCCGTTCGTGACCGACGACAAGAGCATCATCACATCGCAAGTCACGCTGCACGATAATCTGATGATCACGTCGCTCAACAGCTTCACGCCACAGAAGAACCCTCTGCCCGCAGTGTTGCTCTGGGACATTTCTGATCCGGAAAATCCCAAACAGGTGGGATCGTGGATGGGCGGGGAGACCGGGGCACACCGCAATTCCTATCCCGGAGGGAAATATGCCTACCTCTCGACGAGTTACCCGGGCTTCAAGGGCCACATCATGGTGGTCCTCGACGTGAGCGATCCCGCCCATCCCAAAGACATCGGCAAATGGTGGCAGCCGGGGCAGAAGGACGGCGAACCGCCGGCGCCCCCGCCGCGGGAATTTCACGGGCCGGTCAATGTGAGTCCCGACGGCAAGTGGGCGTCGCTGCCCTACACCCCCGACGTGGTCAATCTCGACCTGACCGATCCGACCAACCCAAAGCTGATCGGAAGCCTTCATATTACGACGCCGTTCGCGAATGTCGGCATTCAGTCCGTCCACACCGTGCTGCCGCTGTGGGACCGCAACCTGCTGTTTGTCAGCTCCGAGGCGCGAAAGGAAAACTGTCAGGACGACGGCCTGAACTTCGCAGGCATGATCGACAATGCGAATCCGTCCCACCCGCGGTTGATCTCAATTTTCCCGCCGCCGATTCCGCCGAAGGATGCGCCCTACAGGGATTTTTGCGACAAGGGCGGGCGCTTCGGACCGCACAATACGAGTCAGGAAATCCACAATCCCGCGATCCAAAAGCCCGGCAAGCTGATCGACGTGGCGTGGTTCAATGCCGGCCTGCGCATCTTCGACATCAGCAATGCACGCTTGCCGACCGAGGTCGGCTATTTCATGCCGCCGGAACGGCCCGACCTCCCGGAGCAGTCGGGCATGCATGCATCGAAGGTCGACTGGAGCGAGGAGGTCGCCGTCGATGCGCGCGGCAACATCTTCATGAACGACGACAAATGGGGATTGTTCGTACTCCGCTACACCGGCAAAGAGCCGAAGTAGCCGCGTGGGCGCGGCTCACGGCCGCTTCGGCTTCTCCAGACCGAGTTCGGCAAACCGCGCGTACGCCGCATCGACATCCGACTGCTTCGGCCACACCAATGGCGGAAAACGTGCACCGTCGAAATCCGGATCGGGGTCGTAGTCGAGATTCATGGTGGCGTCGATCAGGACGCGATTCCACTTTCCGGTGCCGAACAAATCGGCGTTGCGGTCGCGCCTGCGCGTCGAGGGATCAAGCCCGGCGCCGAAAGTCGACGGCATGATCACGATGTCGTCCTCGCCGGCATTGACGCGGTAAGCGATGGCCCAATCGACCGCCGCATAGTCGTGAATGTCGATGTCCTCATCGACCACGGTGATGTGCTTGTAGCGCACGTGGGCGGCGGATGACCCCCAGATCGCATTCGCCGCCTGCTTGGCCTGGCCGCGATAGCTCTGCTTCATGCTGATGAGCAGGTTGATGCCCGCGTGCACCGGCGGACACCAGACATCGGTGATGCCCGGCACTCCGGCACGGTCGAGCACGTTCCACGCGGTCGCGGCGCGCATGATCGAGGAGCACACCGCGTTTTCCGAAAAGCTGCCGGGCAACGAACCCTCGATGGTGCCGCGCAGGGTCGGATCGTTGCGATGGGTAATCGCAGTCACGCGGATGCAGGGCTTCGGCGAGCGATCGCCGGCAACGTAGCCGGTGAATTCGGCAAATGGTCCCTCCATGACATAGGTCGAGGGATCAACGCCGAGATAGCCTTCAATCACGATCTCGGCGGTCGCGGGCACGTAGAGATCGACCGTCTCGCACTTGACGAGTTCGACCGGCGCGCCGCGGATGGCACCCATGACGTCATACTCGCAGGTGCCTTTCGGCACCGGCGAACCGCCGGTAAACCCGAGCGAGGGCTCCCATCCAATCGCCACCGCGATTGGCATTTCCGCACTGCCGCCCTCCCGCCAAGCGGTGACGTGATGCCCGATGTGCTGCGCCCGCCACATCAAAATCGGGATCTCGTTCCGGCTCGCAACCATGCCGCGGTAGATCCCGACATTCATGACTCCGCTCTGCGGGTCCTTGGTCACGACGCCACCATAGGTGAGCAGATAGCGTCCGCCGTCGAGCCGATTCCAGAATGGCGTCGGAAACTGGTGAAGATCGATATTGTCGCCGGTGATGATGTTCTCCTTCACCGGACCGGTCTTGACGATGGTCGGAGGAATGCTGCCGGTGAGGATATGGCGGCCGATCTTGACCAACTCGCGCGGGTGCGTGTCGGGCGGCAGGCCCATCATCATGGCGACCCGGCGATAGCTCGACAGTCCGCACCCGAACACGCGGCGGCAACGGCTGTCGGGGCCGTTATAGTCCTTGATATTGTTGAACAGCAGCGCTGGACCGGTGCCGGCCCCCTGCGCCAGCCGCATGATGGTGCCAAGCTCGATATTCCAGTCCACCTCCGCGTCGATCTCGCGCAACTCGCCGGCGGCGCGCAGCGCGCTGATCCACCCACGCAGATCCCCGTAGGCAACCGGCTTTCTCTCCTGGGTCATCCCTCACGTCTCCGATGGCTTGTGACGCCGCTGCCGGCGCGCGACATTACTACTGTGTCGGGGTGCCGCGCGCGAGTGTCGCGTGTCACGGGTCACCACACTGCGTTAAGCATGAGGACGGTGGAACGCCTGGGGAGTATGCGAGATCCCGCGATTTGTGCAGTATGCTGCATGGTGTGCGCCGTGGGCACAAGCCTGCGTATCCAGACGACCGCCAGACGTCCAAAAACGCGTTGCGCATGGTCCGCAGGGCTCCCATGCACGGGTGTGGGATACGGGAACGAAGCAAGCAGCTATGAAGCGGAGCGGCAGCAGGGTGCTCGAAAAATCCCCATTGTGGCAGCGGCTTATGATGATTATTTCACATCTGGAAAGATCATGGGTCGTGGCCTCGTGCGGGTCCATTCCGGTGGTGCTGTAGGCTGCCTGCTACCCTCAAAGGTTCTGCATGACCTCATCTCAAGTCAAAGTCCGTGACGGCACGCGCCTCACATACGAATTGCACGCGCGAGACGCCGGCGCGCCCCGCATCGCGCTCGTTCATTCGCTCGGTATGGATCGCTTCTTTTGGGCGCCGATTGCCGCGCGGCTCGCGAAGGTCGCGTCGGTGCTGGTGTATGATTGTCGCGGTCATGGGCAGTCCGACAAGCCGAAAGGTCCCTACCGGGTCGAACAATTCGCCGATGACCTCGCTGATCTCTTCGACCACGTCGGCTGGCGTTCGGCCGTCGTCGCCGGCGCATCGATGGGCGGCTGCATTTCGCTTGCATTCGCCGCCGCCTATCCTGCACGCACGCTCGCGCTCGGCCTGATCGACACGACCGCGTTCTATGACGCGCCCAAGGCCTGGGAGGAACGCGCTCAACGCGCCCTGCATGAGGGCCTCGGCACCATGATCGAATTTCAGACCAGCCGCTGGTTCACCGACGCTTTCCGCGCCGCCAATCCCGAAGCGACCAAGCGGGCGACGGAAACCTTTCTCGCCAACGAACCCGCGGCCTATGCCGAAACCTGCCGGATGCTCGGCGCTTGTAACCTGACGGCCGCCCTGCCCGGCATGAAAATGCCGACGGCCATCGTCGTCGGCGCGGAAGATTACGCGACGCCGATTGCGATGGCGGAGACGCTGCATCGCGGAATCGCCGGCTCGACTCTGACCGTGTTGCCGGGCGCGCGCCATTTGACCGCGCTCGAAGATCCCGAACGCGTCGCGTCGGAACTCGCGCGCCTGACCGAGACGGTGGCTGTCCGATGAACGTCACCGGCGAGATTACGATCGATGCACCGCGTGAATCGGTGTTCAACGCCATCAAGAACGCGCCGTTCTTCGCTTCCTGCATCGATGGCGTGCGCGACCTCAAGGAGATCGATGCCACGCACTTCGATGCGGTGATCGAGACCAAGGTCGCCTACCTGCGCTTCAGCTTCAAGGTGAGCGTAGAATTGACGCGCGTTTCCCCGCCGGACGAGATCGAAGCCAAGATCGAGGGCACGCCGCTCGGCATCGTCGGCCGCCTGACCGCAACCTCGATCACACGATTGAGCGAGGCCGACGGCCGGACAACCGTGCACTATTCGATCGACACCACGCTCACCGGAAAATTGGGCAGCCTGGGTCAGCCGGTGTTGAAATCGAAAGCCAAGGAAATGGAGAAGCAATTCACCGAGCGCCTGCGCGCCGCGTTCGCCGAGGGCCGCGTGGAGGCGCCGCGATGACGCCGTTCGAATTACTGGAGCCGTCCTCATTCGCAGAAGCGATCGGCCTGCTCGATCCGGATGATCCGAGCACGCGGCCATTCGCCGGCGGCACCGCCTTGATGCTGATGATGAAGGCCGGCGTGTTCAATCCCACGCGCCTGATCAGTCTCGCCAAGGTCGAAGCCAAGTTTTCTCATATCACCCAGGGGCCGGACGGCGATCTCCGCATCGGCGCCATGACGACGCTGTCGACGGTGGAACATTCCGCGCTGGTGCTGCATCATGCTTCGGTGATCGGGCGCACCATGAAGCGGCTGTCGAACGTGCGCGTGCGCAATGTCGCGACTATCGGCGGCAATCTCGCCCATGGCGACCCGCATATGGACTTGCCGCCGGTCCTGATCGCGCTCGGCGCCAGCATCGTCGTGATCGGCCGGGCCGGCGAACACACGATACCGCTCGAAGCTCTTTTCGCCGGCTACTACGAGACCATTCTCAAGCGCGACGAACTGATCGCCGAGTTGCGGATTCCGGCGCAAGGCGCCCGGCGGACCGCCTACCTCAAATGTACGACCGGGTCGGCCGACGACTGGCCGGCGCTCGGCGTGGCCGCATCGGTCGAGGCGGACGAGGCCGGCATCAAATCGGCCGCCATCGTGGTCAGCGCCGCGACCGAGAAGCCGATCCGGCTGAGAACTGTCGAGGCCGTCCTCACGGGAACTCAAGCCACCGACGCGGTGTTGCGCCGCGCCGGCGATGCTGCCGTCGAAGAAGCCGAGGTGATCGGCGACGTGCGCGGATCGGCCCCTTACAAGCGCGAACTTCTGCGCGTCTATGTCGCGCGCGCCGTGCGGCAAGCCCTCAACGGAGCTGCCTGATGAATACGATTGTGCAAGCCAAGCAGGTCGGCCGCTCGGTCAATCGGCTGGAAGCGCGCGAGAAAGTGTCGGGCCGGGCTGAATATGTCCACAACATGCGCTTGCCGGGCATGCTGTACGGCAAGATTTTCCGCAGCACGGTGCCGCACGGCCGCATCCTCTCGATCGACACCAGCGCCGCACGGGAGATGCCCGGCGTGTTTCGCGTGGTGACGTCCGAGGATGTGCGCAAGGTGATTCCACATCCCTATTACGGTCCCGCCTTTCACGACCAACCGATTCTTGCGATCGACAAGGTGCGTCACGTCGGAGAGCCGGTTGCTGTCGTGCTCGCCAGCGACCCGCACATTGCGGAGGCCGCAGCGCAACTCATCGTCGCAGAGTATGAGGAAATGCCGGCGGTGTTCGATGAGGTCGAGGCGATGACCTCGGCCGCAATCGTGCATGAAGAGCTCAAGCCTGCCGGCACGTTCCCGGATCTCAAGCATTTGAAGGGTAAGACGCACACCAACATCGCACTCGATTTTCAGTTGCGCCGGGGCGACGTCGACAAGGCTTTCGCGGAAGCCGCACAGGTGTTCGAGCACACCTTCCGCACCCAGCAGGTTCTGCACGTTCCGCTCGAGCCCTTCGTCTCGATCGCCGATGCAGGCGCTTCCGGTCTCACGATCTATACCGCCTCGCAAAGCCCCTCTTTTGTGCGTATCGAGATCGCGCGGTTGCTCGGGTGGCCCGAGAACAAGGTGCGGGTGAAAGTTCCCCATCTCGGCGGCGGCTTCGGGGCCAAGCTCTATATCAAGCTCGAGGCGCTCGTTACCGCGCTGTCGATCATCGCGCGCCGGCCGGTCAAAATTTCGCTGCCGATGGAAGAGCAATTCTACACCATCACCAAGCACGCGGCGACGCTGCGCATCAAGAGCGGCATCGACAAGGACGGACGTCTGACCGCGCGCAAATGCGACGTGTGGTGGAACGGCGGCGCCTACGCCGATATCGGCCCGCGGGTCACGCAGAAATCGGGATTTACCGCACCCGGCCCGTACGATATCGACAACGTGTCGATCGATTCCTATGCGCTCTATACCAACCTGCCGCCGGCCGGCGCGTTGCGCGGCTTCGGCATTCCGCAGCTGGTGTGGGCGTACGAATGCCATACCGACATGATTGCCCGCGCGATCGGTCGCGACCCGGTCGACTTCCGGCGCCAGAACATTCTGCGCGAGGGCCGACCGCAGGCGACCGGGACCGAGATGAAGGATGCCGCCATCGAGGCCGTGCTCGATCGCGTTGCCGAGCGCATGAATTGGAGCGGCGCCTTCGATCGCGGCACCGGAACCGTGCGCCGCGGACGCGGCGTGGCGGTCGCCTTCAAGGCCTCGATTTCGCCGACGACATCGATGGCGGTGGTCAATCTGTTCGCCGACGGCAGCTGCGCGCTCTATTGCAGCACCGTCGACATGGGCCAGGGCTCGGACACCGCGATGGCGCAGATCGTCGGCGAGGTTCTCAATCTTGCGGCCGAGACCGTGAAGGTTGTGCATCCCGACACCGACGTCACGCCCTACGACATGGCGACGCTCGGTTCGCGCTCGACCTTTCACATGGGACACGCGGTTCGGCTCGCGGCCGAAGATGTGCGTGACAAGGTGGTCGCGCTCGCGCGCGAGCTCGGGCTGCCGGAAGGCACCAACTATTCCGTTCCGGACCTGTTCAAGAAAAAGTACGGCATGCAGGCCGGCAACATCGTCGGCGTCGGCAGCTTCATTCCGAGCTACACGCCGCCGAACTACGGAACCGGGCAGACGCCAAACGCGACACCGTTCTGGATGGTTGGCGGCACCGGCGCCGAAGTCGAGGTCGACACTGAAACCGGGCATGTAAAGGTGACACGCCTGATCAATGTCGCCGACGTCGGCCGGCCGATCAATCCGAAGATCGTGGAGACGCAGCTGTCGGGCGGAGCACTGATGCAACTCGGTTTCACCATGTTCGAAAAGATGCATTTCGACGGCGGCCAAGTCACCAATGCGTCGCTCGCGGACTACAAGATTCCGGGAATTTTCGACGTGCCGGCGATCATGGAGAACGAAGTTGTCGACGCGGTGCAGCACAACGGCCCGTTCGGAGCCAAAGGCGTCGGGGAATCCGCGACCTTCGGCGTGTCGCCGGCGATCGCAAACGCCATCGACGACGCGGTCGGGGTGCGATTGACCGAGTTGCCGCTCAATGCCGAAGCGGTGTTCCGGGCGCTCCGCGCCAAAGCCAACAATCCGCTTGGAGACGCCTGATATGGCGGAAAGAACCGTTCATTTCACTCTCAACGGCGCGCCGGTCACGGCCGTCGTTGAACAACATCACAATCTGGTCGAATTGCTGCAACGCGAGTTCGATCTGTTCGGCGCGCGCGAAAGCTGCGGCCAAGGCCTGTGCGGATGTTGCACCGTGCTGGTCAACGGAATGGCCGTATCCGGCTGCCTGTATCTCGCCTCCGCCGTTGATGGCGCCGAGGTTGTGACCGTGGAACATCTCGGGTCCGGAACAACGCTCGATCCAATCCAGGAGGCCTTCATCGAACAAGGCGCATTCCAGTGCGGCTTTTGCACGCCCGGTTTCATATTGATGACGAAGCAGCTGCTCGACGCCAATCCGAATCCGGACGACGATCAGATTCGGCACTATTTGGCCGGCAATCTCTGCCGCTGTGCCGCCTATCCGGAAATCATCCAGGCGGTCAAATCGGCGGCACGAAAGCGGGTTAGCCGCGCAACGACCTGACGGACCATCGAGGGGGGCAGACCATGTCGCACGCGACCACAACAACTACCGGACCAGACGGTCCCTGGTATCGCAGTCTCACTGGCAACCAATGGAAGGCGCTGCTCGCGTCCAATCTCGGATGGACGTTCGACGGCTATGAGACCTTCGCGCTCATTCTGTCCGTCGGTGTGGCGCTGCGACAATTGCTTGACCCGTCGCAGTACTCGCAAATTCCTGCTTATATCGGCTGGATCATCGGCATCACCCTGCTCGGCTGGGGCTGCGGCGGTCTGCTCGGCGGCGTGCTCGCCGACTATATCGGCCGCAAGCGGATGATGATCTTCGCGATCCTCGCCTATTCCATCATGACCGGGCTGAGTGCTTTCGCCTGGGATTGGCAGTCCTTCGTCATCTTTCGTTTTCTCGTCGGACTTGCGATCGGATCCGAATGGGCGACCGGCGCGTCGATGACAGCCGAGGTCTGGCCCGATAACGCGCGCGGCAAAGCCGCCGGGCTGATGCAGTGCGGCCTCGGTATCGGGTTCTTTCTCGCCTCGCTGCTCTGGTTCTTCATCAGCACCTCTGGTCCCGGAGCATGGCGCACCATGTACCTGATCGGCATCCTGCCGGCGCTGTTCACGCTCTGGATCCGTCGCGGGATTCCGGAATCGGCATTGTGGGAGCGCGCCAACGAGAAGCGCCGCACCGCTGTGGCGCGACGCAAGAGCGGCGCCACTTTGGTGGGCGAAGATCAGGCGCTGACGCGCTTCACCATCGTCGATCTGTTTGCCGACCCGCAGATTCGTCGACAGACCATCATCGTGTTCCTGATGTCGTTGACGACGACGGTCGGATGGTGGGGGATTTCAACCTGGGTACCGCAATTCGTCGGCTCGATCGCGGCGAAGTCCGGCAAGATCGGTCCTGAATGGGCGAGCTATGCCGCAATGGCCTACACCGCCGGCAGTGTGACCGGCTATGCCGCATTCGGGTTTCTCGCCGACGCCATCGGCCGCAAGCCGATGACGATCATCTACATGCTGCTTGCCCTGGTGCTGACGCCGGTCCTGTTTCTGTGGACACAGGATTTGTCGACGCTGCTGTGGCTTGCCTACTTCAATGCAATCTTCACCAATGGGCAATATTCTTGGATGCCGGTGTGGCTGCCGGAGCTTTATCCGACGCGGATGCGGGCGACCGCGATGGCGTTCGCGTTCAATGCCCCGCGCTTCATCGCCTTCCTCGGGCCGCTGGTGGCCGGCCAATTGATAGTCTACTTCGGCGGCTTCGGTTACGCCGCCACGATCCTGTCCTCGATCTACGTGCTGGGACTCATCGCTGTTTGGTTCCTGCCGGAGACCCGCGGCAGGCCATTGCCGGCGTAGCCCGCGCTGACTAGATCACGGGTACGCTGGGGCTGAGGCCACGACGGCGTCTGGAGTGGAGCAATGACCGAAACCATGCATGTCGAGACCGACGTGCTCGTCATCGGAGCGGGCGGCGCCGGCATGTATGCGGCGATCGAGGCCGCGCGCGACGGCGCCAACGTGCTGCTGCTCGACCGCAGCCTGATCGGCCGCGGTGGAGCAACCGTGATGGCGCAGATGACGGTCGCCGTCGCGCTCGGCGCCGAGACGCCCGATCATTGGAGCCATCATCTCAAGGACACGCTGGAAGCCGGGCGCGGGCTGTGCGACGAGCGGCTGGCGCGGCTGCTGTGCGAACAGGCACCGTCCTGCATCAACGAAATGGACGGCTGGGGTGTCGGCTGGGCCCGCAAGGACGGCCACATCACCCAGGCGATGGCGCCCGGCCACGATCGTCCGCGCTGCGTCTATGTCGACTTCCTCAATACCGGACCGGCGGTGTCGAAGACCCTGCGCACGGTGGTGAACAGAGCATCCGGCATCCACAAGACCGGAGATCTCCTGGTGATCGATCTCGTGCGCGTTGACGGCGAGATTGCCGGCGCAGTCGCGCTGCATCTCGGCAGCGGCGCGCCTGTCACCATTGCCGCCAAAGCGACTGTTATCGCGACCGGCGGCCTGACCCGGCTCTACCGTCGCAACAGCGCCTCCGCCAACATGGGCGGCGACGGCTATGCACTCGCGCTGCGGGCGGGTGCGTCGCTGATCGACATGGAGTTCGTGCAGTTCTTTCCGATCGGTCACCTGGCGCCGCGGCTGATCGGCATGGACCCGATCATGTGGGATCCGTTCCGCTATAAGCTCGGCGGCCGCCTGCTCAACGGCGCGGGCGAGGAATTCACCTCGCGCTATGGCACCGACGAAGGCGGACGCTACGTCTTGACGCGCGACCTCGCGACCTATGCCATCATGAAGGAAGTCGAGGCCGGCCGCGGCTCTCCCCATGGCGGCGCTTATCTGAGCTTTCAGCATTGCGCCGAGAGCGAGCTGCGCAAGGCGTTCGGTCCGGTGATCGATCGGCTGGCCGCCAACCATATCGATTTGACCAAGACTGCGATCGAGGTCGCGCCGATTGCCCATTATCACATGGGCGGCGTCGCCGCTGACGATCGCATGCAAACTGAAATTCCCGGCCTGCTGGTCGCCGGCGAGGCCGTCGGCGGCGCCAATGGAGCCAATCGGCTGTCGGGCAACGCCATCACCGAGGCTTTTGTGTTCGGCCGGGAAGCCGGACGAAGCGCGGCCGCACGCGCAAAACGAATGCAGCTTCAAATGTTCCGTCAGGACGACGCACGCGTCGCGCTTGAACTGCTGGAGTCAAGCGCTGCCAATCCGGCCGGCGTGAACACCGCGGGCATGATCGAAACACTGCAAGCGACCATGGCCGATGACGTCGGCCCGTTCCGCACCAAAGAACGGCTCACCCGCGCGCTGGGTGTCATCGGCGAGCTTACCAGCGTCATCGGCGAACGCCCCTTCGGCGACGGCGGCGCCTTCGACATGCAGCGGCTGGATTGGTTCGATCTCCGCAACATGCTGCTGGTGGCACGCAGCGTCACGGAGGCAGCGTTGCGCCGGACCGAAAGCCGCGGCGCGCATCAGCGCGAGGATTTCCCGGGCCTGTTGGCGGAGTGGACCGCCAATCAGTCGATCCGGCTCGACGCGAACAAACTCTCGCTGACATCCGTGCCGGCTCTGCACCAGGCGGCCGCGCAATGAGCATGACAGCAAAACTCAAGGTTTGGCGCGGGCTGGCGCCCGATGCCGGACACTGGGATACCTACGAGGTCCCGTTCGAGACCGGCCAGTCCGTGCTTGATGGCCTGCGCTGGATCAGGGTTCACCGGGACCCGAGCCTTGCCATCCGATTTTCCTGCATCAATGCCAACGCTTGCAAGGAATGCATGATCGAACTTGACGGCGAGACCGTCTATGCCTGCACCGCGCGGCTCGAGCCGCAGGAGATGACCTTGCAGCCGCTCAGCAACAAGAAAGTGGTGCGCGATCTCGTCACCGAGATCGCACCGCCGGCGGAACGTTTCAAGCGCGCGTAACGGTCATTGCCGGGCTTGACCCGCGATTGTCCGATTCAAGACAATGAGTGGAGCCGTGGACTTGGAGCGCTCCCTCGGCCCGCAGGCGAGGGAGGGTCGAGACAGATATCATGACCGAGATCCCCATCACCATGGCATCCGGAGACTACGACCGCACCCGTGCTCTCAAAGACGGCCGCGTGCGCGTCGAGGGCTGCGCGGTGACCTACACGAATGTCGAGCCCAACGAATTGTTCAGACGCAATCTGCGGGCACAGGAATTCGACGTCTCGGAGATGTCGTTCTCGACTTATGTCGTGCAGCGGGAGCAGAACAAGGCCGCATACACCGCGATCCCGGTGTTCCTCTCGCGCGCCTTTCGCCATTCAGCGATTTTCGTGCGCACCGATCGGATCCATTCACCGGCCGATCTCAAGGGTAAGCGAATCGGCACCCCCGAATACTTCACCACCATGCTGGTCTGGCTGCGCGGCCTGCTGTCGGATGAGTACGGCGTGCAGCCCAGTGATCTGCGCTGGCGCATCGGCGGACAGGAACAGCCGACTAAAGAGCCGCCAGGATTGTCGACGCCGGAGGCCGGGATCGACATCGAAGCGATCCCAACCGGCAAGACGCTGTCGGCCATGCTGGCGGAGGGAGAAATCGATGCCCTGTTCTCGGCGCGGCCACCGTCGTGCTTTCAGCACGCGCCTCACATCGCCCGGCTGTTTCCGGACTACCGCACGACCGAGCAGATTTATTTCAAGAAAACCGGGATTTATCCGCTGATGCATGCGGTCGGCATCCGCAGCAGCCTTGTCAGGCAATATCCTCAGCTTCCGGCCGCACTCTACGGCGCCTTTCTCGCGGCCAAGCAGCGCGCGCTCGCCGACCTCGAACGCCTCGCCGCCTTTGCCGTCACCCTGCCCTGGGTGGAAGCGGAATATCGCGCGACGCAGGCGGTGCTCGGACCGGACATCTGGCCCTATGGCATCGCTGAGAATCAGAAAGCGATCGATACGCTCTGCCGCTATTTGCACGAACAGGGCTTTACCCAGCGCATGATGAAGCCGGATGAACTGTTTGCGTCGATCGGCAACGGTTCCCAACGCGGCTAGACGAATCCCCGGAGCAAGCGCTCGGTTTCCGCACCGCTCGGCATCCTTGGCATTGCGCAATCGAGGCTATCCGCGCATAGCCGAATTGCGGGGGGATTGAGTGCTTTCGTTACTCCGATACTCACGATCGGGTTCGGGTGTTCGCTAAACTAACGTTTGGTCTTTTGGATCGGACTGTATCGGTCAGGTTTGTATTGCGAGCTGGTAACGATGCTGATCGCGACAGAACGCCCCGTCGGCTTTCGCAACGAAGCGCGCGCTGGCCGAGATACAGACGAAGATGCAGCCGGTGTGGCTCCGGGACTGACGGAGTTTGCCGCCCCGACCATCGCTACCGTCATCGAAGCGCATGCTGCGACCCACCCGAATCGCCCCGCGATCATCATGTCGATGGGCCGCCAGCTGACATACGGCGCGCTCGCCTCGATCATCACCTCCTTTGGCACCGACCTGCGCGTCCACGGCATCCGACGCAGCGACCGAATCGCGATCGTTCTGCCGGACGGGCCGGAACTTGCCGTCGTCGTCGCAGCGACGGCCTGCCATGCGGTCGCGGTTCCGATCAACCCGAAGATGACGACGACTGAATTCGGCGACCTGTTCACGATGCTTCGTGTCGATGTCCTGTTGGTATCCGACCAGTTCGACAGCCCTGCGCGTACCGTGGCAACATCGTGCGGCGTGCGCGTGTTGAGCATCACGAGCCAGGCGCATGGTGTCGTCCGGATCATTTCCGACGGGACCGTCACGTGCGATCGGGACTCACTGGGCACCGGTGCGAATCCGAATGCGCCGGCACTCATTCTGCGCACCTCGGCGACCACCGGAAAGCCGAAGTTCGTGCCGATCACTCACGGCAATCTTCTGACCACCGCCGGCAGACGGCGCCACTGGTACGATCTCCGGACCGAAGACAGAGCTCTGTGCGCCACACCGCTGTACTATTCGCAGGGTCTCAAGGACGGGCTGTTCACTCCGCTTCTGCTGGGGCAAAGCTCGGCCTGCCCCGATCGTACGACCAGCGACGACCTCCTCCATTGGATCGTCACGTTGCGTCCCACGTATTTTTCGGCAGGACCGACTCTGCTCTTGAACCTCCTCGAGCGCGCATTGGCGCGACGCGGGGAACCCTTGAACCATAGTCTTCGCTTCATTCGCTCAGGCACCGCAACGCTTCCCGCATTCGTGCGGCAAGGGCTCGAAAAGCAACTTGGCGTGCCGGTTCTGGAGGGCTACGGCCTGAGTGAGACAGGAACCTTGGCAGCGAACGGGGTCGCACCGGAGCGTCGCAAGGCCGGCACCGTTGGCAAGGCGTGGCCGGATGATGTCGCGATCCGCGCAGAAGACGGGCGTTTGCTGCCGCCCGGGATGGTGGGTGAAATCGTCGCGCGCGGACCGAGCGTTTCGCCCGGCTACCTGTATAACGACGAGGCAAACCGCATGGCCTTTGTCGACGGATGGTTCCGTACCGGCGACCTCGGCTCGATCGATGCGGAAGGCTTTCTCACGGTGATAGGCCGGATCAAGGAATTCATCAGCCGTGGCGGAGAAAAAATATCTCCGTATGAGGTCGAATGCGCCCTGCTCTCGCACCCTTGCGTTCGAGAAGCGGCGGCGTTCGCAATTCCCCATCCGCGCCTGGGTGAAGACGTCGCCGCAGCCATCGTTCTCTTCCATGGAGCAAAGACGACAGCCGCCGATGTCAGAGCCTTCCTGGTCGGTCATCTCGCGCCGTTCAAGATCCCGCAGCATGTCTTCATCATGCCGGAGTTGCCGAAGGGTCCCACGGGAAAAATTCTAAGGGCACAGCTTTCAAAGACTGCGGCTCAACGGGTCGACGATATTGTTCCCCCATCACTTCCACTTCATGCTCAAATTCTGGAGATCTGGCAAAGACTGCTCGGCCGCACCGATATCGGCATCGACCACGATTTCTTTGCAGTCGGCGGCGATTCCCTGTTGGCCACGGATATGGTGTGTGACATCGAGGTGGCGACCGGACAGCCGTTAATGCCGTCTGCGCTCCGAACGCACTACACTATCCGCGCGCTTGCGGAAGCGGTGTTGCGTACTGCCCCCGCGACAACGAAGCTAGTCACCTGGGCCAAGCATGGCAGAGGAACGCCGATGTTCTTCTGTCACGGCGACTACACTGGGCGCGGAGCGTACGCACTCGAACTGGCGCGACAACTGAAGGGTGACCAACCGGTCATTCTACTTCACCCGATCATTGATCCGGACCCGACGCTGACCATCGAAGAGATGGCGAAGGCGTATGTTCCCCAGGTCCTGGCCGCTCAGCCGACCGGGGTCTTTCGGCTCGGTGGACACTGCAATGGCGGCCTGCTCGCCTGGGAAATTGCCCGTCAACTCGGTCGAATGGGTCGTGATGTCGCGTTTGTAGTCTTGGTCGACACCCTTTCCCTTAATGCGCGTCTGCGCGCTCGCCTGCTTGCACGCCTCGTCAAATTGATATCCCGCGTTGTCCCCAAAAGATTTGGTACAAGACTTCGAAGAGACGGAATGCGTGCGGTTTCGACCAGATTGAATTGGCATCGCTCTCTGAATGGCGCGTACTCTCGTGCCATAAGCAACTACCTTCCATCGCGCCTGCGGTCGCGCGTGGTTTGCGTAATTTGCGAAGAGAGTCGCTGCAAAAAGGAATTTTCCGCAGAACCTTGGTCGCGTTTGGCAACCGAGGTCCATTGCAAAGCGGTCGCGGGTACGCATAGCGGCTGCATCACTGCGCACGTCGAGGACATAGCCAAGATATTGGACGAAGTCCTTTCAATGGACTCCGCCGACCCGTTGCCGTTGAACATCGCAGTCCTGCCTTCGACATCGGATCAGCCCGAAACGTCCGTGCCAGCCACACGCGCGTTGGCGTCAGTGATCGAGCAAAGGGACTGACGTGCCCGGCGCCGGCTTAAGCCCCATTTTCAATCCAGTGGAGGAAAAGCTGCGCGCCAAGCATGACACGGATAGATAAGGCAGCGAAGGCATCTCAGTCGCGCGGTTGCTAAGTCACATTTTTGGGTGAGCCACATGCGATGGGCTGGTCGCGCGTCCTCGGGTCATCACCTGAGGGCTTACAGCATCGACCCGATTGGCGAATCTGCCCCGTTGCTGTTGTCTGCATAAGCTTGAGACAGGCTTCAACAGCTTTCGAACGTGACTGCACAGCCGTCTGGCGACGCCGCGTGCTCACTATGGAGTCGATCATGCGCCTTCTGGTGGTTGGAACCCCGCACGGCAAAGTCACCGCGGCGGCGAAGATCGCGATGAACAAAGGTGCGGCGATTTTCCTCGCGACAAGCAGCACGGAGGCAATCGCCGCGCTGTGGTCAGGCTATGCTGCGGATCTGCTGGTCGTCGAGATTGGGGTCGATATCCGCAATATGGTGCTCCAATTGGAGACGGAGGCGGTTCACCTTCCCATTATCGCGTGCGGCACAGAAAACAACCTCCGCGCGGCCGTCTCTGCCATTCTGGCTGGCGCCAAGGACTACATCTCACTGCTGCCTGACGCGGAGATCATCGCGCTGATGCTTGTCGCAGTCGCCGATGGAACCGGCGACGTAATCGACGGCTGTGACGCAGCGGCACTGATGGTCGAGGTAGCGGAGCACGTCAAGCCGTCAGGCGCATTGGTCAGACGTACGATCGCTGAGGTTGAGCGCGATCTCATCCTTGAAACTCTGCAGGGCTGCCTCGGCAATCGCACGCACGCGGCAGACTTTCTCGGCATCTCGGTTCGCACGCTCCGCAATAAGCTCCACGATTATGCGGCCAATGGTGTGCCGGTGCCGGCACCGGGCCGCGGCGAATTACGTGGAGCCGCCTGAGGTGGCGGCCGACGTTGTCCAATCGCGTGTTACTGGCTCTCGAGGGGTGTGAAATTGACAGCATGAGGCATCGCTTGTCGATCGCAGATCAGTCTTGCCATCTCTCGCATGAATTTGAATGTACTCATTCCGGCCAATTTTCTGTTCGGCGCTTGATTAATTTTGAGCTGTTTAGCTTTCGCAAATCGGACGACGCTCAGCCCCCATTGTCGCGTCCGATGGGACCCTGGCCGGGAGACACCGGCCGGGGTCTTTTTCCTTTCGGCATGATCAGCGAACCAGGTCATACCCCCCGTCTAGTCTCGAATTCGCCGCCATGACTGCGAGACGCGAAGACGTCACTGCAGGACTTCCACACCGACCCTCGGCCGGCGCATTTTCTGTTTTCACTGATCAAAATTGCACAGCATGATATTTACTACCCATGATAACAATCATTTTAGTCTTTGTTGCTGGGCGCAAGAACGCAGCACATGGAGGGCCAGGAACGCGTCTTTCCAGCGCGGGGAGTTATGTTGCTGACGAAGCCGCGGACCAAGGCAAGTGCCGACTTCATTTTTCGCGTGCTCAATGTGGTGTCCGTATCGCTGTGCCGCACGGTCCCGCGGGCAACCAGAAGCACGGCGGGTGACTGACTTTCGAGTGCAGAGTGCGTATCATTGATTGGAGCAAATAATGGTGCGCATTCTCCTTGCCGATGATCACCGCATCGTTCGTCGCGGCCTGTGCGCATTTCTGCAATCAAGAAGCGATTTCCATATTTGTGCAGAAGCCAGCAATGGACGTGAAGCAATCGATCTTGCGATTGAAAAGAAGCCAGACGTTGCGGTCATCGACCTTGAGCTTCCGGTTATCAATGGCATTGATGCAACGCGAATGATTCGGCGGGGAGCGCCGGAAACACAGATTCTCATTTTCACAGCGGAGATTACTGAAACTCTATTGAGGGAGGCGATCTGCGCAGGTGCATGCGGCTATCTGCTCAAGTCGGAGGCCGACGATCAGATCGTCACGGCGATCGATGCCTTGGCGCAAGGGCGCGCATTTTACTCCATTGCCGTATCTCAAAAGCTGTTCGAACGGGCGGCCGGCGTCAATACGCATCGTATGAATGGAGGCCTGCCATTGACTACCCGGGAGCGGGAAATTCTTCGGCTGATCGCGGAAGGGCACTCGGGCAAGCGGATCGCTCTGCTGCTCGGCATCAGCTACAAGACCGTGGAGACCCATCGGGCAGCGGCTATGCGAAAGCTCCAGCTCCGATCAATCGCGGGCATTGTTCGCTATGCCGTCCGGGAGAAGCTTATCCAAGCTTGATGCTGCAGGTACTGCGCTTGAGACACGGCGCGTGCGTTTCATAAATTGCAGCCTTCTTGCGCTTTCGGTCGCGGCGCGACGGCGTCAGGCGGACCTTTTTGACAGGCGAAGCGCCTCGCCTGCTCAATACCGATCTCAATCCGCGTTGCGAGCAGGCGTTCGCCGCCAAGACGAAGTTCATGCGCCAATTCCGCGGCCGCGCCGACATTCAAAAGTAGAACACGTTTGCATTTAGCGGTGAAAAGAATCCGCCAGACACCGTCTACACTTTGAACCGCTTCGATGATCAAGAACTGGCGCCCCAAAGGGGCAAGCATCTCTGTTCGTGTCATGATTCTGAATCAACGGCCTGTTTTGAAATGCTTCGAATTTACTCAAATAGCTCACATTCGCTTGATCCGATGTCCACAATTGTACAGACTCCAAGGATCTGTTTCGGTCAGTATTTGTGCATGACCATTATTGACCTTTACAAAACGGACCGTGGCGCCCGCGTCGTCAGGGCGGCGCGTTGCCGGATGCGCGCCAGGCAGCGGACGGCGCAGGCTGAACGAGAACCCCAAAGCAGGGCGCACCACCTCGATGCCGCCAGGACCTGGCTGCTGCTCGCAACCCAGCTAGAGCAATTGAACGCTGGAATACGTTCGTCGAAAAAAGGCGCTGTCGACCATTGAGGACGCGCCTCGTGGTGAGATGAGAATTTTCAACGCCAGCAAGCATCATCCCCCCGCGAAATTTGAGATGATGCGTTAAGCAAAGCTCCTGATGCAAAGACGTTGTCGGGAGGCTGCGGATTTCTTATCCCGGCCGTCACCTGCAAGCCGCCCAAGCAGCCTGTTCTTCCCGGTTGATTTCCGTTCCCACCTCCCCTGCTTGCGCCGAAGAGCCGCGGATGCAGGCGCCCGCAAAGGGCCCACCACAAGCCGCCGCCGACATAACGCGGTGCGCAAGTGAGAAGCGTCCCACTTTATGGGGACTCGCGTCGTCCAGCGGGCGATCTCCGTTGAGACATGCCGGTGTGGTTTTCCTCGCAGAGGTCAGGGCCGACGGCCACGCGCCATCAAGGCGTCCCCGGCCAGTCGGCTCCGGGAAGGGGCTTTGACAATCGCGTCCGACCGCGTTGAACTAACGATGTTCGATTTCTGACCCCGTGAAGGAACTGACGATGTCCGCCAAACCGATGAAGCTCCCCGGTCCCGACCACCCGATTTCGATTGAACAGAATCCGCGTCGTGTCGTCGTCTCCGTTGCCGGGCGCGTGATCGCGGATACCAGGGCGGCATTGTCGCTGCTCGAGGCGTCCTATCCGGCTGTTCTTTATATCCCGCGTACGGACGTCGACATGGCGCTGCTGGAGCGGACCAGCTACAGTACTTATTGTCCCTATAAGGGTGACTGCGCCTATTACAGCATTCCGATCGGCGGTGCGCGTTCGGCCAATGCGGTGTGGAGCTACGAAGGGCCCTATCCCGCCGTGGCTGCCATCAAAGATCACTTGGCGTTTTATCCCGATCGCGTCGATGCCATCGAGGAGATCGCCGCGGCCTGATTGCCCGATCGCATTGTTGGACCAGTGCGCTGCCGTTTGCACCGATCAGGGTTCGGCGCCGGCCATTGATCGTCATTTTCCATCGTGGCGATGATGATGGCCGTGGCGATGATCATGCTCGTGATCTTGACCGTGATGATCGTGTCCGTGGTCATGGTGATGCAGTCGCTGACGGCGTGGTGCGCGCGGATCCTCGCTGAAGACCAGGGATTTGATTGTGACCGGTACAGTGTTCGACGGCATGCGGATGCGGCCGAGATCAATATAGTCGAAGTCCCAGAGCACGACGCCGTCAATCACCAGGATATCGCCTTCGATATTGAGTTCCTCGCGCAGAATAGCGCCGAGCGTCTGCGCCACATCGCCATCCAGCATGATGAACAGCGGCTGGTGCTTCTCGATGCGATCACGCATGCCGCGATGAATGCCGTCGGCAAACGCAAACAAGCGCTCATGTGAGGGTGCGCCCGTCCACCGGAACGCCAGTGCGATGTCGCGCTCATCCTCGGCGAGATCGAAAGCGACGACATGGTCACGAATGGCCTTGGCGACCTGGTCTGGGTCGATCGTCTGCTGGCAGACGTAGGGTGGCTGAAGCACCTGGAGATTGCGGCGTGGCAGTAGCGCCCCCGGTCGCGAAATATAGCTGGTGTTGCCGCTGAGCTGGACGCTGTATTCGGAGGCGCCCAAGGCGGTGGCGCGAATGCATTCGCCGGCCGGCAATACCGGCCACGGCAGCGCGCCCGCGTCGATCCGGCGACGGAGCGCGGCGCCCAGCCGTCGCCCCATGTCGCCGAAGTCACGGCCTTCGCGCTGATAGATATATTCAGCCACGCCACCGGAGAACATCACCCCGTCGATTGCTCCGAACTCGGTGATCGGATCGGTCAAATAAAGATGCGCAATGTCGTGCGGCAACGGCCGGGTCGTCAGCGCAGCGATCAGGCAAGCGGCCATGCCGTCGGCAACCTGGTCCATGGCGGCAGGGGCAGCGGCATCGCCGCGATGCCAGGAAAATCCGGCACGTTCTGCATGGTGGCTGCCGGCGGGATCGAGCCGCGTGATGCGCTGGTTCGCGTCCACGACTTGCAAGCGACCACCGACGTGGATCGCGGCTGTCGCAGTCACCCTGCCCTTTTCGAGCAGCGCGAGCTTGGTGGTGCCACCGCCGATATCGATGTTGAGGATGCGCTTGTCCTGATCGGAAGACACGCGTGCCGCGCCTGATCCGTAGGCCGCCAACATCGATTCCATGTGATGCCCGGCGGTTGCGCAGACGAAATCGCCTCCCATGTCAGCGATCACACCGGCAATCGCCTGCGCGTTTTCCCGCCGCAGCGCTTCCCCTGTCAGGATCACGACGCCGGTATCGATATTATCGGGATGCACGTGCGCGGCATCATAGGCATCGTCGATGATGGCGCCGAGGCGCGCCTCGTCGATGCGCTCGTCGCTTTGATAGGGCGTGAGAGAAACCGGTGATTGGAACAGCGTCTCGCGAGACACTACGAAGAACCGACTGGACAGATCTTCGCCCAGGCGCCGGAGATTGATGCGGGAAAAGATCACCTGCGTGCCGGAGGAACCGACGTCGATTCCGACCGTCATCAGCGAGACGTGATCCTGGATCCAGATCGGATTCTCTTCCAGAGGGCCGTCTTCAACATAGTCGTGGTCATGATCGGCGTCGCCGTCATGCACGTGTTGAAGGTCCTGGCCATAACCGTGATCGGCGAGCGTATGGCGATCCCCCGATTCCCGATCTTTTGACGTGAGGTCCTTGGATTTGAAATCCTCGGGCTTATCGGGATTCGGCATCAGTCCGCCGCCGATTGCATTGACGCGCCGATCATACCCATTACACTGTTCGTCATACTCACTGCCGAGATCCAAGGGGTTCTTGCATGCAACGCACGCTTCTCCACCTGACGACATTCGCCGCCGCCATCGTTCCAACGGCGGCCCTTGCCCATCCCGGCCTGGGCGACCATGCCGATTTTGCGGGCGGCTTCGCGCATCCCCTGACCGGAGCTGATCATCTGCTGGCGATGGTCGCCGTCGGCTTGTTCGCGGCGCAGCTCGGCGGCCGTGCCCTTGTCCTGGTGCCGGCAACCTTTGTCCTGACAATGGTCGCGGCCGGCGCGCTTGGCATGGCCGGGGTCGGCATTCCCTTCGTGGAGCTTGGGATTGCCTTGTCCGTCGTTGTTCTGGGCGCCGCGATCGCCTTTCGGCTTACCCCGCCGGTCGCTGTCGCCATGGCTTTGGTCGGATTCTTCGCGATTTTTCACGGCCACGTCCATGGTACCGAAATGGCTGGGCTCGGCGCCGGGGCGCTTTATGGCGTCGGCTTCGTGCTCGCGACCGCCCTCCTCCATGCGGTCGGCATCGGATTGGGATTGGCGGTTCGCGGCTTGAGCAGCGTCCAAGGCAAGCGCGTGTTCCAACTCAGCGGCAGCGCCATGGCGCTCGCTGGCGTCGCGATTCTGGCCGGCGTCTTCTAGCGCGCGCGAAGAACGCATTCTAAGCGACCGACTTGACCGGCAAATCCGCAAGTTCGGACTGATAGGCCTGGTCCATGCACGGCGCGAGACCGTGCTTGGCCAGTTCGTCCGCGAATAACTTCCGGACTGCGGGGCTCTCATCGGCGTAGTCGATCTGGTCGCCTCCCAGCCGACGGCTGATCCAGGCCTTGGGCACACCCTGGGCGTTGCGGATCGCCACGCCTTCATGCTTGAACGCGAGATAGCGGGCGGGCGTGGTTCCGGTGTTGAAATGCTGGTGAAACCACATATTGGGCGGAACGATCATCGATCCGACCCGCCAATCATAGCGACGCGGTTCGTCCCCCTCCGGCCACATCAGCGAAAAGCCTTCGCCACTCAGGATGATGACATGCGCCCCCGGCCCGTGGCAGTGGCCCTTCTTGTAGGTCCCGATCGGAAACTGCGAGATGTGGCTGTTCATCGAGCCCTTGGCCATATTGAAACGAATATGGCCGCCACCGGCACCGCGCTCCTTGGCGCTGATGAGCGGTAGATTAACCGCGTCGGCGACGAAATTTGTCTGCAGCAGCAGCCCCTTCTGTTCGCCCTTTGCACTGAAATAGTCGGGCTCGCCGGCGAACCGGTTCTTGAAGTCGTGAGGCGTGCCGAAAACGAAGTCGATGTCCTCGTAGAGATTGATCACCGGCGGTGCATTGGTGACGGCGACGAAGCGGGCGGGATCCCTGCCGGAACCGTTGAAGTGCTGATGCCAAGTGTTGAGCGGAATGGCGAAAAGCGCCCCCGCTTTCCATTCGAAGGTGATCCGCTGGCCGGCGTCGTTCCAGACGGTCGTCGAGCCGCGGCCACTCAGAACCAGAATCATTTCTTCGAAAAGCTGGCGGTGCGGCTCGAGCATCTTTCCCGCCGGTATTTCGCAGACGTAGCAATCATTGGAGGTCCGCGAGGCCTCGTGATTGATATAGACGCCTGCCCCGCCGCGGCGCGCCCAAGGCTTCAGCGCCACGGTATTCAAATTGGCCACATAATGGGCTCCGATGATGTCGAGGCCTTCGCTGCGGACCCAACGCGTGTAGGGCGTATCCTTTTCGGTCGCGAATTTGCTCGCCAACTCATCTGAAACGATCGCGTTCTTGGCCATGCCGGCTCCTGGGGGACTATGCATCAAACTTCGACGAACACTTTTCCGTCTTCGACCGAGGTCGGATAGGTCTTCATCGGGATCATGCAGGGCGGCAGGACGACCTCACCGGTGCGAATATTGAACTGCCCGTTGTGAAAGTTGCACTCGACGACGTCGCCTTCGATGTAACCCTCCGACAACGAGCCCGGCCCGTGGGTACAGGCGTCATCCAGGACAAAGAATTCTCCGTCGACATTGAAAACGGCGAGCACCAAGCCGCCCGCCTCCACCTTAAAGGCCGTTCCGACCGCCACGTCTTCGGTGTTGCAGAGTTCGAGTTTCGAAGTCATTTGCTGCCTTGCTGAGGAACGTTATCACGGATAGTCTTGCAAATACGGAACATCGTTCCGCATAGAGGAACGACGCAGTCAACACGAACCATCATTGTCGAGCGAGACCCCGGCAATCCATCGTTTGGAGCTTGTTGCTATGATGGGGTGTGAGGGTCAAGCCTGCCTGCGACCGACCCGAAGATTTATAAGAAGTGAACAACCGAACACGCTCCCGGAGCCTGTGCGATGCTGAGAAAAGAACAGAACGACCTGCTGACACAAACCGGTCCCGGCACGCCGGGCGGAAAGCTGTTTCGCAGCTATTGGCTTCCCGTCCTGCTCGCCGAGGAGCTGGCGGAAAACGAGGGCCCGCCGGTGCGGGTGAAGCTGCTGTCGGAGCGGCTGCTGGCGTTTCGCGACACCAAGGGCCGCTACGGCTTGGTCGATGAATTCTGCGCCCATCGCGGTGTTTCGCTGTGGTTCGGCCGCAACGAAGAGAACGGCCTGCGCTGTCCCTATCATGGCTGGAAATACGACCATACCGGTCAATGCGTCGAGGTTCCGTCCGAGCCGGCGGAAAGCGGCTTCTGCCAGAAGATCAAATTGAAGTCCTATCCCCTGGTCGAGCGCGGCGGCGTGTTGTGGACCTATATGGGGCCGCCCGACCAGCAGCCACCGCTGCCGGAATGGGAATTTGCGACCGTTCCGCCCGAACAGAGCTTCATGTCGAAGCGTGTGCAGGAGAGCAATTGGTTGCAGGCCATGGAAGGCGGCATCGACTCCAGCCATGTGTCGTTCCTCCATCGCGGCGACCTCAATTCGGATCCGCTATTCAAGGGCGCGAAAGGCAACCAGTACAATCTCAAGGATTCCCGGCCGGTATTTGAGGTGGTCGAAAGCCCGGGCGGCCTTTACATCGGCGCGCGCCGCAATGCGGAGAACGGGAATTACTACTGGCGAATCACGCAATGGGTAATGCCGTCGTTCACCATGATCGCGCCGCGCGGAAATCATTCCATGCACGGCCACTTCTGGGTCCCGATCGACGATGAGAATTGCTGGACCTGGAGCTTCGACTACCACCCGATCCGCAATCTGACCGAGACCGAAGTGCAGGCGATGCGCGACGGCAAGGGCATTCACGTCAAGTATGTCCCGGGCACGTTCCGTCCGCTTGCCAATAAGGACAACGACTACCTGATCGATCGGGCGGCACAGAAAGCGGGCACGACCTATAGCGGCGTCGAGGGCATCGCCATGCAGGATGCGTCGCTACAGGAGAGCATGGGACCGGTGGTCGACCGGGCGAAGGAAAATCTGGTATCCACCGACAATGGAATCATCATGGCGCGTCATCGCCTGCTGCGCTCGGTCAAGGCTCTGACGGACAAGGGCGTGGTGCCTCCCGGCGTCGATCCCGCGCATCAGCGCGTGCGTTCGGTCGCGGTCGTGCTGCCGCCCGATCAGCCGTTCAAGGATGCCGCCAAAGAAGCGCTGACGGCCCGGCCCGGCGTTGCTCCGGCCTCGGTTTGACGCGAGCGAGTGATGAACAGCGAAAGCGCCCGCGTCACGACCGCCAGCGAGTTGCGGTTTCGCATCAATGATCCGAACGCGCGGCCGCGTTCGATCAAGGTTATAGCACTGGATGAACCGAGCGAGCGGGTGGTGCAACGGCTGGCCGGGGAACAGTGGAACCAGGCCAGTTTCCTGACCGCATCGACGTTCGGCAGCGCGCTCCGCAGCGACCAGACCTTTTCCATGAAAGGGTGGCTGAATGACCTCGCCGGCCGAACCAAGGACCTGGTCGACGAGATCGATGGCGCTGATCTGGTGGTGATGATCGCGCGGGCCGGCGAGGATGCCCCGGCGGCCTCGATCATTGGCGAAGCCTGCAGCCTGCGGCGCATCACGACAACGGCTTTGATCATGGGCAGCGCCGCGGTGTCGGACGAAGCTGTCTCACGAACGCTGGCGCAATTGCGGCCGTGGGCGCTGATGCTGGTGATCGCCAACAACGACGAGTACATCGACGACATGCTGGTGGCGCTGCGGGCGTGACTCCGCATCACGACGAGCGGATGACGCGACCATTTTTACGATCAAACCGCCGCGCGTCCGGTATGTCCGATCCGGGCCGAGATCGCCGCCGCAGTTCCGATCACGTGCGGGGCAAACGACGCCAACGTTTTCTTGGTCAATCGACTCACCGGTCCGGCCACTCCCACGGCGGCGACGACTTCACCGCTATCGTTGCGGATTGGAGCGGCGATGCAACGCATGCCGACTTCGCTTTCTTCGTCGTCCATGGCGTAACCGCGCTGGCGCACGAGCGTCAGCCCCTTGAGCCATTTGGTTGCGTCGGTGACAGTCTGCGGCGTCCTCGCGCGCAGGCCGCCCTTGGCGACGCGCTCAACGATCTCGGGCGGACCGAACGCGAGGATGGCCTGACCTTCTGCCGTGCAATAGGCCGGCTTGCGCCCACCGAGATCCGACCGCATCCTAATCGCCTGCGTGCTTTCAAGATAATACACGTACATGATCTCGGTGCCGTCGAGGATCGCAAGGTGAACGGTCTCATTGGTCTTTTTCCGCAGGTCGAACAAAAAGGGTCTTGCCTCGTTCGATACGTCCATGCGTCGACGGACGAGCGCCCCCAGGCGAAACAGGGCGATCCCGAGCCGGTATTGTCCGCTCTGGGGATCCTGCTCCAGCAACCCATCGGCAACCAGCGTCGTCGCCAGCCGATGGACGGTGCTTTTCGCCAGGCCGAGGCGCTTGGCAAGACTGCTGATGCCGAATTCGGTCTCGTCTTCGGAAAAGGCCTTGAGCAGCTTGAGTGCCGCCGCGACCGACGACAGACGTTGCGCACCCCGCTTTTCCAAATTCTTGTCCATTCATCGCCTGATACAATAAAGCCTGATAAAATAACAGCTAAGTGCTGATTTCAAATCAGCCTCAAAGACCGGAGGATCGTCAAGTGGGACCGGGAGAACGCCGTCATCACGCCCGCAAAAATGCCCCAACGCGCCGCGATCTGATCGCCGCCGTGGGTCTCGCCGCGCCGGCATTGCTGCTGTCCCGCACGGCCTCTGCGGCGCAGGAGGATTTCCCCGCCAAAGACATCACCTTCATCATTCCCTATAGCGCCGGCGGCGGGTTCGACAACTACGTCCGCGCGATTGCGCCGGTCATGGAAAAGTACCTTCCAAACAAAGTGTCGATTGTGCCGACCAACGTCGCGTCGGGTAATGGCAGCCGGGGGATCAACCAGCTCTACCGCGCCAAACCGGACGGGGCCACGATCGGAATTTTCAATATTCCCGGGATGTTCATCCTGCAGCAGGAAGGCGGCGCCGGCTACGATCTCGCGAAATTCACCTGGCTCGGCGGCATGGGGCACGACAATTACGGTATCGGTGTCGCCTGGGGCTCGCCGATCAAGTCCGTTGCCGATCTGCGCACGCTGTCGCAAACGCGTCCGGTCAAATTCACCACGACAGGCCCGGAAGGCACCGCCTACGCGGCCACATTGATCGGCGCGGAATTGCTCGGCATCAAGGCGCAGCTGATCACCGGCTACAAGGGCTCGAGCGACTACGTGGTGGGCGCTATCCGAGGCGATGGAGACGCGGTCGTGACCACGCTCCCGATTCTGCGGCGGATGCGCGAGGGACAGGCGTTGCGAATCCTCGCCACCTTCGAAAGCCATGGAAGCGAAAAGGATGCTGGCGACGCGACCACCCTCGGACAACCCGAACTCGGCCAGATCGTGTTGGAGCGTCTCATTGGTGCCCCACCCGGGGTGCCCACGCGCATCCAGGCAATCCTTGCGGATGCGCTGGCAAAGACGATGACGGATCCGCAGGTGGTGGCGTGGGCGCAGACAGCCGGGGTCGACTTAAAAACGGAGACCGCGGATGAAGCCGCCCGTATTGTTCGCGATCAGGCCGCATTCTTCACTAAATGGAAGAAGGTCCTGATCGCCGGGTGATCATAACGCCTCGACTCCAAAGTTGGTAACCCATGCTCGACGTCTGGCTCGGCGGCATTCAAAGTTTGCTCCAGGTGCGGGAACTGATGTTCCTCGCACTGGGCATGGCTATCGGATTGATGTTCGGCGCCATACCCGGTCTCGGCGGCGCCACCGCGCTCGCGCTGCTGATGCCACTGACTTACGGACTTGAGCCTTTCACCGCGCTCGCGCTCTCCGGCGGCGTCATGGGCGCGGTGCCGATGGGCGGCTCGATTACTGCGATCCTTCTCAATACTCCCGGAACCGCCCCCAACGCAGCGACATGTCTCGACGGTTATCCCCTCGCGCAACAGGGCAAGGCCGGACTAGCCATCGGCGCCGCGGCAAGCGCCAATGCGATCGGCGGCATTATCGGCACGCTTTCCGTGCTTGCGGTGCTGCCGATCGCCAAGGATCTGGTGTTGCTGTTCGGACCGCCGGAGTTTTTTCTCCTGGCAACGTTCGGCCTGGTGACCACGGCGACGGCCTCACGCGGCAAAGTGCTCAGGGGCCTCATTTCCGGTGGTCTTGGCCTGATGATTTCATTCATCGGATACAACGAGGTGATGGGCGGCGAGCGCTTCACGTTCGGCGTCGACTATCTGTGGGATGGTGTTCATCTGGTGCCGGCCTTGATCGGCTTGTTCGCGGTGGCGGAGATGATCAACCTGTCGGTGCGGGGCGGCGCGGTATCCAGCAATGCCGGCGCAGTAAAAATCACCAGCATGGCGGGCGGCCTGCTCGAGACCTTCAAGCATTGGCCAACTGTTTTGCGGGGATCGCTCGTCGGCACCGTGGTCGGGGCAATCCCCGGCGTTGGCGGTGTGGTGGCCGCGTTTCTTTCCTACAGCATGACGGTGCAGGCCTCGCGCAATCCTGAATCGTTCGGCAAGGGCAATATTCAAGGCGTCATTGCCCCCGAGGCTGCGATCAATGCCAAGGACGGCAGCGCGCTGATCCCGACACTCGCCTTCGGAATTCCGGGAGGCGCCGAGATGGCGGTGTTTCTCGGAATCCTGGTTCTGCATGGGATGCAGCCGGGACCGATGATGTTGTCGCAGCATCAGACCGAGATCTATGGCCTGGTCTGGGCGCTGACCTTGTCGTGCATTCTGGCGTCTTTCATCGGGCTGCTGTTCGTGCGTCCACTGGCCATGATCACCTTGGTGGACTCGAAAATTCTGGTCCCGATCGTGCTTTGTGTCGCGATGGTCGGGTCTTACGCAATCGACACCAATATCGAGAACGTGGTGTTGACGGCCGCGTTCGGCATCCTCGGCTATCTCATGATCCGTTTTGACTATCCACGGCTGACGGTCGTCATCGCCCTGGTGCTGGGCGCGACGGCAGAGCGAAGCTTCCATCAGTCCTTGATGATCGGCGACGGACATTATTCCGTGTTTTTCACGCGGACGATTTGTCAGATTTTGATCGCCTGCATTGTCGCCTGGCTGACCTGGCCACTGCTTGGCGGCTTTTTTCGCACGCGTAAATCCGTTGTCCTCGGCCGGGAGGGTCGGCGATGAAGCGCTTGCTCGGAACCGACGTTGCAACCTATGGACCGCCGGCGTTTCTGTTCGTTTTCACGGTCGCATATCTGATCGTGGCCTACGGATATTCCCCCGCATCCCGGGCGTTTCCGGTCATCGTGGCATGGTCGATGATCGTTCTGGTGACCATCGATCTTATTTCACGCACCCAGACGCGTGCGGGTCGCGCGCTTACGCGCTGGCTCATACCGACGGCCGCGACAACCGCCGGCCACGATAATCCGCTGAGCCGAGTCGAGATCATCGCTGTGTCTTGGGTTGCGGCCCTGGTCGCGGCGATGGCGTTGATCGGCATTCTCTACGCCATCCCTCTGTTCGTATTCGCGTCGGTCCGCTGGCGCGGGCAGCGCTCCTATGCCGCGAGCCTCGCGATCGCAAGTATCACCACGCTGCTGGTCTGGCTCCTCTTCACCCGCGTGCTGCGGATCGAGCTCTATTCCGGACTGCTGGGAAGCGGATGAGACTCGTGGCGTTCGTAGAATGGATTCCGGCGGCGCAACGCGTGTCCGCATCGGGAACAGATTTTAAGGGAACAACAGTGACGACGAAAGAAAGGACTTTTCATGCATGAGATCACCGGCCAGGTGCACTGGCACGAACCCGCGGGAGGACGCCGGGCCGGATTCGGAAAATTCGGCCGTCCCAAGACGCCTTACGACTTGTTCATGGAATCCGAAGGCATTCCGGTGTTTCGCGACATCGGCGTGAGCAAGGTTCAGAATCTTCCCCTGGTCGCGTGGAAACGCATGGGCGGACGCGGCAGCTATATCCAGCTCCATGGTACGGAAGGCAAATGGGGCTGCTACGTCATCGAGGTGCCCGGCGCCGGCGCTCTCAATCCTGAGAAACATCTCTATGAAGAGATCTACTATGTGGTCGAAGGCCGCGGTTCGACCGAAGTGTGGCTCGACAAGGACAGCAAACGCCACGTGTTCGAATGGCAGCAGGGTTCGCTGTTCTCGATTCCGGTGAATGCGTGGCACCGGATCGTCAACGCGAGCTCGGCTCCGGCGCTTCTGCTCGCGGGTACCACCGCACCGAATCTGTTGAACCTGATCAACAACGTGGGCGCGATCTTTGATTGTCCCTATCAATTCCGCGATCGTTTCAGCGGCGCCGACGATTTCTACAAATACAAGGTCGATATCGAACCCGATCCGGTTCGCGGACTGGCGATGCGGCGCACCAATTTCATGCCCGACGTCGTCAATTGCGACCTGCCGCTCGACAACAGGCGATCGCCGGGCTTTCGCCGCGTCGAACCATTCATGACCGGGAACACGTTCTACCTGTGGATCGGCCAGCACGAGAACGGCCGGTATTCCAAGGCCCACGCCCACACTTCGGCTGCGGTGCTGATCTGCCTGAAGGGCAAGGGCTATACTTATACCTGGCCGGAGCACGCCGGGGTTACACCGTGGAAGAACGGCAAGGAAAACCTGATCAAGCGCGTCGACTACGAACCGGTCGGAATGGTGTCGGCGGCTCCGGGCGGCGCGCGTTGGTTCCACCAGCATTTCGGGGCATCCAAGCAGCCGCTGCGGCTCACGGCCTGGTTCGGGCCCCACTCCCCCGGCCGTGAACCCGGGCCGCCTGGGGAGACCCACATCGACTACACTGCAATGGACATTCCGGAAGGCGGCTCGTCGATCCCGTATTGGATGGAGGATCCGTTCATTGCCAAGGAATATGGCGAAACACTCGCGCGCGAAGGTGCGGCCAATCGGATGAACCCGGAATTTTATGACAAGAACTACAAGGGGGAGCTACCGAAGGAGTAGCAGCGATGTTGTCATCGCGGAGCTTGACCAAGGGCTCTTCGGCCGAGATATGCAAACAAGCGATGCCGTAAGTTGTCAGGCTTGTGCTCTCCCCGCGTCATTGCCCGGCGTCGACCCGGCAATTCATCTTACGAAAATGATGGATGCGCGGGGCAAGCCCGCGCATGACGCGTCGCGGTTTACGGGGGAGTGAGTATGGAGAACAGCAACGAAGACGGCCGAATCTATTTCTCGAATGCTGGTCGCACTCTGGCGGATGAGGACGAAATCTGCCTGCTCAGCGTCGGCATCGATATCGGATCGTCGACCTCGCACCTCGTGTTCTCCCGCATCGTGCTCGAGCGGCTCGATAGCCGCTACGTCGTCGTCGAGCGCGAGGCCTTCTATCAGTCCGATATTCTACTCACGCCCTACTCCGACGGCGAGACCATCGACGCCGACAAGCTTGGCGCCTTCTTTGAACGCCAATATCACGACGCCAACGTCGATCCCGATGAAATCGATTCCGGTGCGCTCATTCTCACCGGCGTCGCGGTCCGCCGCAGCAACGCGCGGCGGATCGGAGAATTATTTGCCCGACTTGCGGGCAAGATGGTTGCGGTCAGTGCCGGCGACAGCCTCGAGACAATCATGGCCGCGCACGGCTCCGGTGCAGTCGCGCGTTCGATCCGGGATCAGGCCGCCGTCATGAACATCGACGTCGGCGGCGGCACGTCGAAGATTGCGGTCTGTGCCCATGGCAAGGTGATCGCTCATACCGCGCTCGACGTCGGCGCGCGTCTGGTGTGTGTCGGCGATAACGGGCGGGTTACGCGCATCGAGGAAGCCGGACGGCGGTTTGCCGCCGAACTCGGTATCGCGGTGGAGCTCGGTGACCCTCTGGGCGAGGACGCGATGCGGGCTCTGGCCACGCGGCTGACCGATCGTTTGATCGAGGCCATGCGTGGGGGCTCACCGACGGCCGGCGGCAAAACGCTGCTTCGTCTCGATCCCCTTGCCTATCGCGGCCCGATCGACACGATGACATTCTCCGGCGGCGTTGCCGAATACATCTACGAATGGGAGACGAACCCCTATGGCGATCTCGGCGCGCTGTTGGCGACCGAAATTCGCGCGCGGATTGCGCAGTGGGATACGACGCTCGCGAAGCCGACCGAAGGCATTCGTGCGACCGTGATCGGCGCATCCCAGTACACGACGCAGGTCAGCGGCAGCACGATTTTTGTGTCGCCGCTTGAGATCCTCCCATTGCGCAATGTGCCAGTGATCGCGCCCGATCTCGCCCTCGATCAGGACATGGTCGATCCCGCCGCGATGTCTGCGGCGATCAAGATCGGACTCAAGCGGCTTGATCTCGCCGATGGCGATCGACCTGTCGCCTTATTCGCGCCCTGGCGCCGGTCGGCAACCTTTCAGCGGCTCGACCAGTTCTGTCGCGGCGTTGCCGATGGCCTCGATCGAATTCTCGCGCGCGGTCACCCGCTGATTCTCATCGGCGACGGTGACGTCGGCGGCCTCATCGGCATGCATTGTCGCGAAGAACTTAAACTCCAGAGTCCGATCGTGTCGATCGACGGCCTCGAACTCAAGGACTTCGACTACATCGATATCGGCGCCATGCTCGCAAGTTCCGGTGCCGTTCCGGTGGTGATCAAGTCGCTGATTTTCCCGGGCGAGGCAACGCACCGATCCGCGTTGGCAGGCAGCGATCAGACTGCTGCGCCTTTAGCGGACTGAGCCATCGGCATGAGCGCAGGCGGAGCAGGCATGGCGCTCTTGCGCCTAAGCCCTAGATCACTGTTGCCCGAATGCGCGTTACGCCACGCCCGGTCATGCCGAGCGCCTGTGCCGCACCGCGCGCGAGATCGAGCACGCGGCCGCGAACGAAGGGGCCACGATCGGTGATGGTGACGACGACGCAGCGGCCGGAGATGAGATCGGTGACGCTGACGCGGGTGCCAAACGGCAACGTGCGGTGCGCGGCGGTGAACCCGTTGGGATCGAAGGATTGGCCGTTGGCGGTGCGCCGGCCACGGGAATAGTAGGATGCTGCACCGGTGAAGGCGCGACCACTGTATCCGGGGCTCGCGTAGGCGTAGCCGGAATTGCCATAGGAGCCGGGACTATTGAACCACGCGGTCTCGCGGTGAGGTTGCTCCCGAAGATGCCTGTCTCGGAGAGTCGGTTGCAAGCGCTCGTTCGGTTCAGTGTTGAGTCCGTCATCGCGCGACCAAGCCTGGCGCCGATGAGTCTGAAATCCCCGGATTGAGGAGAGGTGATGGCGATGCGTGGTCGCCAACCGCCGTGCGGAATGGATTTTCTTGTGATGCAAAGATGCGTGCGAATGGAGCTGCGCCGCCGAAGCAGCTGACGAACAGACCAGCAAACAGATCGCCGATGCGGTGAAGCGCCATACCGACATGCTTGATCTCCTTGGTCTTCGGTAATTAGGAATCGGTTTATGGTGCGGGCGGCGGCGACGTCAGGGACGACCGGATGTTCCCGGCCCCGAGCGGCGCAAACCGCGCGTAAAGGATGATGAGTCGTCATTCCATTCCGGCGCACCGGACGTGGAATCAGAACCCCCGGCGGTGATGCCGCCGGGGGTCTGAACCAATTCAACTCAGAGCCTGATCAGGCGATCATGGCCAGAAGTTACGCTGCACGCGGAACATGACCGACCACACGTCCTGATCGGCGATCGTGTAGTTCCCGCCCGGGCGCGCGCCAGTCGCCGGCAGGGTCACAACCGAGCCGCTGTCCGCAAACTGATACTTGCTGTAGAGCACGTCCAGACCAACATCGAGCTGGCTGACCGGGTTCCACTGCGTTCGCGAACCAGCCTGCCACACGTGCAGGTCCGGATTACAGGTGCCCGATACGGGGGCAATGCCCGTCGCGAAGTTTGCGCCAGCGCCTGTCGTGCAAAGCATGGCAGTGGCGGTGTTGTCATAATCGACGTTCAGGAAGCCGCCGTACACCGATGTCCGCCAGTTCGGCGACCACAGATGCTGGAAGCCACCCTGGACGCTCCAGGAAGTGGTCAACTCGACCGAAGAGCCGGAGTTATACACGCCATCCGTGAGCCAACCGGCACCAATGGTCTGGCCGTTACCGTAGAGCGCAACAGCACCGATGCCATTGGTGGTGTAGGCGATGGCACCTTTGCCGTAAGCGGCCTGGACCTTCAGCTGGTCAACATTCGGCTGCGAGTTCACGTTCGAGGTGGCACCGAAGCCCGGCAGATTGACGAGCAACGCGCCGCCAACGGCCCAACCGAACTGATTGCTGGGATGACCGAATTGCTGATCACCGGTCAACGTGGAGCCGTAATAGGCGCCGCTGGCGTCATGCAATGCACCCATCAACTGGGCACTGCCCCAGGCCTGATCGACGCGCAGAGCGCCAATCACGTCCGGAATCAGGAAGCCGTTGTTGGCTGTGGTCTGGGCGTTGAGGCCCGCGTCCGACGTGAGCGCACCCACGCCCCAAGTGCCGAGGTTGGCATTGGTCACAGACTTGCCGCGACCATTCGGGTCTTCCGCCGAAAGAGTCGCCGACACGCCGTTGCCGAACTGGGCGGTGTAAGCCCACACGGTGATGCCGTTCGGGCCAGTATCTCCCATCGTGCGCGGATTGTTGTAGTTGAAGTCCGCGAACGTGATGCCGTCGAAGAACGACAGTGTCTTACCAACGGTGAACCCTGCGAACTGAATGAAAGCACGATCCCAGAACACAGCGCCGGTCACCGGGTCAGCCGGAGTGGTCTGTTGCACGCCAAAACGGAAGTAGGTCCGCAGCGTGCCGTATTCGGTCTGCTGACGGGCATCAACCGAGAAATAAATACGCGTTCGCTGGTTGATGTCGTTGGTGTCTTGGCGGTTCTGACGGCCCTGCGGACCTTCGGCAGTGCCCCAGCCAACCGGAATGCCACCCGCGCCTGCATTGTATTCGGCCTGGACGCGAACTGCGCCGCCGAGCTTGATGCAAGTGTCAGTGCCCGGGATGTAGAAGAATCCCGCGCCATAGAGACTGCAGACCTTCACGTACTCGACCGGCTTGGCCTTGACGGGAAGATCGGCGGCCTGCGCCCCAGCAATCGCGACGAGACCTGCCGCGGAGCCGAGAAGAAGGCTTTTCACCATCTTCATGTTCTAACCTCCAGTTGCTATCTTGGGAGGGACCGTTTCCCCTCGGTGCGGTTGCACCTTCTGGAAGGCTCCCTAGTCCCCTTTAACCGCTCGGTTTCCGGCCCGCGCCCCGGAACGTCCCAACTCAAATACTGAGAATGCGAGCCAAACCACCGACCAGGACGACTCGGGGATGCCCCCCCAACGTCGCTTCAGCCACACTACCCGTCCCCATTTACCATTCAATATGCAATTACCTTTCCCACACCCTGCTACAGCCGTTTCCAGACACGTGTTGCCCAAAAACAACGCAGATTGCCGCCGCCAGGGCCTGGCAGACCATCTGAAGGCAGCGTGGCATTCCCGATTATGTAGGTACCGCAGGTAGATACGGCGCAATCGTGGGCCCGCCGGATACCGGCAGCGAGACGACCACTGCGTGCGTCTCACTCTCTCAGTTCAGATAAATCACCGATCTGAGTTCGACAATTTCGGCCTCTCCAGCATGCGTTTGCGCCGGTTTAACAATCGGTTGCCGACGCCAAGCGCCGCCTGAGCCCCGTCTGGTCACCACAAGAGGCCGGATGGAAGATTCGCGTCGCTGAGGTGAAAGTCGGACTTCGTCCAACTTCAAAAAGCAAAACCCCCGGCGGTGGTACCGCCGGGGGTTTGAACCAGTTCAGGTCTGCGCTTGTTCAGCCGTTCATGGCCAGAAGTTACGCTGCACCCGGAACATCACCGACCACACGTCCTGATCGGAGAGCGTGTAGTTTCCAGCCGGGCGGGCGCTGTTGGCCGGTAGGGTCACAACCGCACCGCTGTCGGCGATTTGCAGCTTCGAGTACAGCACGTCGACGCCGATATCGAGCTGGCTGACCGGGTTCCACTGGGTCCGGGTGCCGGCCTGCCACACATGGAAGTCCGGATTACAAGTGCCGGAAATCGTGGCGGTAGCCGCGAAAACGGTGCCGAAGGTCCCGCCTGCTCCACTACACAACATGGCACTGGCCGCACCGTCGTAGTCGACATTGAGATAGCCGCCATACACCGACGTCCGCCAATTCGGCGTCCACAAGTGCTGATAGCCGCCCATCACGCTCCAGGTCTGCGTGAGCTCGACACTGCTGCCCGAGTTAAACACACCATCGGTGAGCCAGGCGAGGCCGACGCTCTGCCCGCCGCCGTAAAGCTGGTAGGGGCCAATGCCGTTGCTCGTGTAGGCCGCAGCCCCTTTCGCAACCACGCCCTGAATCTGGAACTGGTCCACATTCGGTTGCGAGTTCACGTTCGAGGTTGCACCCCAGGTCGGCAGGTTGACGGCCAAGGCACCGCCAACCGCCCAGCCATAAGCATTGCCGGGATGGCCGAACTGCTGCGAGCCGGCCGTGGTGGCGCCGTAATAAGCGCCACTGGCGTCATGCATCGCCGCCATCAACTGCGCGCTGCCCCAGGCCTGGTCGACGCGCAGAGCGCCAACCACGTCCGGGAACCCGAAGCCGTTGTTGGTCGCCGACTGCCCGGCAAGACCGGCATCGCTGGTGAGAGCACCCAGGCCAAAACTGCCAGCGAGATTGGCATTGGTCACCGACTTGCCACGACCGGTCGGATCTTCCGCCGAGATCGTGCCGGAGATGCCGTTGCCGAACTGGGCGGT
>Ga0265342_10000352_pt1 | contig 51467 bp, 32 predicted proteins | sample 4CB327metaG_FD_203125 | JGI IMG/M metagenome (GOLD analysis project Ga0265342, IMG submission 203125) | Rhizosphere microbial communities from Carex aquatilis grown in University of Washington, Seatle, WA, United States - 4-CB3-27 metaG | ecosystem: Host-associated > Plants > Roots >... | reverse complement strand
GGAAAGCCGCCCGGCCGCGGCTTCCGCGGCGGCCCAGCTGCCCTAATCACGTGGCACGCCCTATCGCCGGTAGCATGTACGGCATCGGCGGATGTCAGAGTAGGCTGCGGTGGTGATGGTGGTATCGAGAAGTCCTTCATGCCGATCTTACCCCCGCAGCGGTTCCTTACCCCCGCAGCGGTTCGCCCGGGCATGCCCGGCGTTGGAAACGATCGACACGCAGTACTCCCCGCCGAGGACGCTCAAATCGGGAACGCGGCAGTCAAAGGCACCAGGGGTCGAGGACCCAGGGGTCGAATACCCACACTTACCAAGGTCGATGCCCTCAACGCTACCGGGCGCCGTGTAGCTCACCTTCACGTACTCTGGAGGAGACCACTTGCTCCCCCAGACGAGCGCCGAACCCGCGAGCCGTTCCATTGGGACGGGCGCGAGGTGGAGGTCCTGCTGGCGGGCATCTCCATCCGCGAGCGCGACGGGCACCGTTGCCAGATAGGCATTCGCTTGACCGATGGACAGCGCCAGCAGTGTGCCGCTGGTGACCGAATCACCGGTCCAGTCGACGGGCACAGGTCCGTATGTAGCTAGTCCCTGGCGCGGCACTTGGGTGCTATCCACTTCCGCAAACCCCGTCGGCGAGAAGAAGTAGACCTTGGGCGGGGCGATGGAGCTGCCGGGGATACCCGGGTCCACCTGGAGCCGACCCGCGACGCTGGCATGGTAGCATTCGCTTCCATACTTGCTTGCGTCGTGCGCCGTGTGAGCCACGACCGGATCCCGTCGGGTGAGACCATAGTAGGCTGTGACCCTGCGGCCGTCTTCGTCGGCGACTTTCAGATCGTAGGTCGCGGGAATATTATGGAAAACGAACCGACCGTCGACATCGGTGAGCGTCCGCTGTTCCCCGATGCTGACGGCAAGCTCCTGAGCGTCGTTGCCGTTCGGCACGACCACGCGGCCATGCACGGTATCCGAAGCGCTCCCGGCCAACACCGCCCGCTCGGCAACGGCCGACTTCGTCCGCTCTCTGGACTTCGTCGTTGGTCGGCAGTACAGGCGAAGCCGAGAGGCAGAGTGTTCCGCAACCTGGGCGCTTGCCGACGGTTTTCCCGCCCGACCTGAAGGGGTGCGAACACATCCGAACCCGGCCAGAAACACGATCAGGTAAGAGCCGGCCAGTCGCTTCATGAGCACCCATTCTATCGCGAAACTCTTTCCCTGAAGATACGCCGGTCCAATCGGATTGTGGGTAGATTCGCCGATCCTCTTTGAGGGAAGAGTTCGCTCGGTACCCATGGAATTCTTGTGGACGCAGCCAACATGAATGTAGATAGACTGCCGAGCGACCGCGGACCCTGCAACCGCACTGAACAAGCTGAAGTGAACGCCTGCCTATTTCAGCGATCCTTGGTTGTCGAATGCTTCCTCGCTCAGTTCTACCAGCGCGATGCGCTTGGCGAGGTCGAAGGTGACCCGCAAATGGTCGCCCGGATCCCCGCCAATTCGACGAAAGAACGGCAGGAACCCCGAGATATGGGCATCGCTGATATCGACATGGCCAATCCTCGATCCACCAAGGTCGCGAAGCTCGTACCCTCGAGGATCGAGGTGTTTCTTGATTGCCTCAGGTGCCCGTAGTGTTCCGCGCAGGAGCAGGGCGTCCGTAATCCGGTAGGTGACCCACAGCCCACTGGCATCCGGACGCCAACCGTAGTCCTTTGCCGATTGGTAGAATCGCATGTACCTGGAAGTTGTCTTTGCCTTGGCTTCAATCGACCTCGGTGTCACTCGCGCGCCGACAAGCGTAAACACGCTCTCGGCGACCATCTGGATAATCGGACTGTAGGAAAGCACCATGCGTATCGTTACCTTCCCAAGTCCGGCTTCGCCACACCGCCGAAATGCGTCTTTGCCGGACAATATCGGCCCATGTTTTCGAAACACCTCCACCATCGTCCTCTCGGCACGTGACAGCTCTGCCGCCGGATCGCGAGGCCGCGTATCGACGACGGTTCGTCCACCGACGAGTCGACAATCCTTGAGTTGCGCACAGAAGCTTGCCAACACTCGGCGGGGCGGCGCGAAGCCATCCATTCGGAAATGCCTGGCCAAGCCCGCCCGGAGAACAGCCAGATCCACTCGATGAGCCACCGCGAGGATCTTGTCGATCCTGTTCACCAGGCGGTTGAAAGGCTCGCGGTATGGCGCGCGTTCCAACCAAAACCACCCCACCTCTTCGTCGAGCCAGTGAAAACCCACTTGGACCGTCGTGGTCTCTCGGACAAAATCTGCAGTGATGGCGGCGTCACCCGCTTCGTTGACCTGAGCGCAAACGTCGTCGATCGTCGAACAGCCCCACTTTTTGACGGCTCGGCTTGCCACGAGGACGACTTTCTTGGCAATGGCCAACTCCCGATATCGCGCGGCCATGCGTGCCTGCTCCACGTGGGATGGCACGGGCACGCCAAACAACTCCGCCGCTCGTAAGAGACCATGGATCGAAATCTCGGCGGCTGCGATTCCCCGGGAAACGAGGAGGGATCTCGCTTGCCCCTCCGCTGGCGCGGGGAAGCGACTTATCAGGTCGACGGCGGAATGGAGGCGTGGCATATGGAATTGCACGGCCGCGAGCCTGCGTCTCGCCTTCTCCACGATCTGTCGGATTCGCTCCCTCGTCACCCCGGCAGCGTCCCCGACGGATCGAAGGGTTGGTTGTGTAGCCTGGTCCAGACCTATCCAGGATTCGATCATCGAAGCGTCCGACGCCTTGAGAACGGCCGCCAGTGCGGAAGCTATCTCGGTCTCCACGCCAGAGCGCGAATCGATGCCGTAGCGCCGCCTCAGCCAGGCCTGTCGGAGGCGAGTCAGTTCGGCTGCGTACCGTTCGGCCAGTTTCGCAACATCAGCCTGCCCCCAGGCGGGGACGTGCATGGACAACGACAGTCCAAGGGAACTCAGCGTGCCCTTGAGTTCTCTGGCCGATTTTCGCCCACACCTTGGACCGGCGAGAAGTTCCGATTCCGTCAGCGAAACCAGATCTCCCAGGTAGCGGATGCCCATCCTTTTCAGGCTCGTCGACGAGTAGGCAGACAGATTGAGCTGCGACACCTGGAGAAGCAGTTCCCTGGGCATATCCGGGGCTAGCCCACGTTGGGATCTGATGGACCTGATGCGTCTTCTCATTCGCCGGGCAATCACGTCGCGTCGCCGAGCATGGCGTCTAGACGGGCGCGGTCGAAACCGAGGAGCAACCGTCCACGCACGTCGAGGATGGGCACGCGGTCGGTCGGGATCCCCATCTTGGAAGCCTTGGCTTGCAATTCGCGCGCGGCGGCCGGGTCGTTCTCGATGTCCTTGTAGGCGTACGGAATATGCTTGCCGGCTAGGTACTGTTTGGCGGCCTTGCAGGCCCCGCACCAGGGTGTGCCGTAAAGGATCACCACTGGCGGTCCGAGTGGCCCGGCGGCGCCACCGTCCAGACCTGGGATGGGCGCGTCGGGAAGCGGTGGCCCGTGTGGGCCGGCGATCATGCTCGATTCGCCGGGCGGCAACTGGGCCAGGGCGCCAGTTTCAAAAGCCTCGCGCGAGAGCACGCGCGCCGCCACCTTGCCCGCGCTCAGCAGTTCGCCGAGATCGATGGCATAGACACGGGTGGCGTCTTGGCCAGTCGCCTTGGTGGGGTCCACCACCCGCACCAAACGACGCGCATTTTCGGGAACATCCTCGGCCTTGTCAGTGGTGGCGAAGGTTCCCTTGGACTCGACGTATGTGTAGAGAGCCGGACTGTCCTTGCTGACTTCCAGTTTCGGAAGGTCGGCCACAAGCTCCCGCCTTGGCGCGGGCGGGGCGCTCTTCTTACACCCAATTCCCAGTCCGCCCTCTGCCACAAGCGGAAGGAGCACTAGAACCCAGGCAGCGATCCTGCGCATGACTCTTCTCCTAAGGTTTGGCCTTGGCTTTCTTGCCCTTGCCAGGCCTCTTGTCTTCCAGCTTGGCAGTGGTCAGTTTGGCCACCGCGGTGCTGACCGCCTGCTTGATAGCACTCGCCAGCGCCGTTCGCATGAAGCGTTCCTCCTCTTTGTCCTTGAGCCGCTCCGAGAACTCGCCCGTCAACGAGGCGTCGCCGTCGCCGGTGAAGAGCAGCTTGTTCCCTGGCAGGGTGTGCCCAAAAACCCCGAGCTTCACCTCGATGGACATCTGCTGATCGCGGTGGCCCGGCGCCGGTGGCTTGATGTCTTTCTTGAGGCTCGTGATACGCAACGATACCTGAAAGCCCAGCATGCCTTGTTTGCGAATCTCGGCGATCTGAGCGTCCTCGCTCTGCGCATCCCCGAGATCCATGGTGAATTCAGGACGCGTCGCCACCTCTTTTTCCAGGAGCTCTTTGGCGAGAGGAATAATCTTGATATCCTGGGACTCTATGTTGGATATCTTAAAGTAATACTTTGGCTTTCCAGCAGCCGCCGGCGCGGAGGTGGAGAGCGCCATGGTTGCCATGGCGAGCATGGCGGCTGCAAGCGTGGTGGTTCGCAGGTTTGGCATCAGGGGCTCCTTCTCGTCGTACTTTTCCGCTCGGCCCAACCGTGGACCGGGAATCAGGATATTCCACCACGGATAGAAAAACAGGGAAAGCGGCGTCCAGGCATTCGCGCCGGACAAGTCAGCGCCTTGACAATTCCTCGACGAGCAAGTGGACAAGGCGATGATTTTTGCATAGCGTTCGTCCATGGTGAACCTGTCGCTGACCGAGAAAGGTGGAAGCACCAACGAACTCAGTTTCGACAAAGATGAAGTCACTGTCGGGCGAGTTCGGGGCAATGACATCGTGTTGCCCAAAGGCAACGTCTCCAAGCACCACTGCCGGCTGTCCGTTCGCGGCGGCGAGATTCTGGTCGAGGATCTGCGCAGCACCAATGGTACCTACGTCAACGGGCGCAAGATCGCTGAGCCCACGCCCGTCTCCATGAGCGACAAAGTCTTCGTCGGTGACTTCATCATCCGAGTGACGTCGCAAGCATCTTCATCCTTGGAAGTCATGCGGCCCGCGCATCCACCCGGGCCGCCCGAGGCAGGTTCACTCAGCTCTGCGATTCCACGCCGACCTCCGCCCCCACCACCCTCTGCCCGCGGCAGCAGCATCTTCGACGATGCACCAGGATCGGCACCCAAGATACCCCCGGCCCCCCCGTTTTCTAACCGCAGCCCCCTGCCCCCACCTCCGCCACCTCCCATGCCGGGGAAGAGAGAGAACAAGGTCGTCCCGGCCATTTCCGACCCCTTCCCGCCACCCTCGGGACCTTCGGATATCAACCTCGACGACGACGACGCGCTCAGCACCCCCCATCCCCATTTCACGGTTCCACCGCTCAAGCCGGCCATACAGCCGGCGGCGCTGACCGTCGACGGCGATTCTGCGCACGGCTCGGGTGCTACCACGCCAGCACCGGTGCGCGGACGAGGAATCGCGACTCTTGACATGGAAGATAGCCCGCTGCCCGAACCCGCCGCTTCCTCGGATGACAATTTGGGTGATTCCCAAGCCGGCGCGCCCCCTGATCCCGAAGATGTCTTCGCATCCGTCGGCACGGAAAGCCCTCTTCCTGCTCGCAAGGCGCCCGAACACGCCAAGCCGCCTGCGCATCCCAAAGCCAAGCCGGCGCCTCAACCTTCGGCCAAGCACGGTTCCCGGCTGCTCGACCGTGACGTTCCCGAATGGCTTGCCCATCTTCTTGAAGGCGATGGTGTCGCCGCTGCCTTCTTCACGGGGACCAATCAGGCGGAGATCCAACGCAACGGCCGACGCGAGTCGGCCTCGGTCCCAGCCTCGGATCTGGCAGCGCTCGGCACCGTGATCCGCAAGCTGGTGAGCAAGGGCTCACCCAAGCCAGCGCCGGACGCCACCGCCATCAACACCACTTTGCCAGATGGCATGCGCATCGCGGCCCTCTACCCTCCCGTGGCCGACCGCCTGTGCGTCGCCATCCGGCGCCCCATGGCCAGCGGCAAGACCATTGATGACCTCGTCGAGGAACAAGTCATCTCGCCCGAGATGCGCCAGGTGCTCGATGCCTGCGTCGCCACCCGACAGAACATCCTGGTTGCTGGCGACCGGGCGGCATGCGACAGCCTGCTGCGAGCCATCCTGTGGTCGGTCGACAGGGTTGCGCGCGTGGCCCTGTTGTCCGATTCCATCGCACCACCCGCCAGCGCGACCTCGTGGATCAAATTGCAGCCCGAGGCGCAGTCACCCGACCTGGTGACTGCAGCCGTCGCGATGCAGCCTGAATACCTTGTGGTGGATGCCAACCACAGTTCCCTGTCCGGCGAGGTGCTTGCCGAATGCAATTTGGGCCTGGACGGGGTCATCCTGGCCATCGTGGCTCGATCCACCAACGATGCACTTCACCGCCTGCAATTGCTCAGCGGGGCGCAAGGCTCGGCGGCGATGATCGGCGCGGACGTGGTCGTCTCAAGCATCGACCTCGTCGTTCACGCCTCGGTGTTGTCCGATGGCTCCTTAAAAGTCGTGGAGATTGCAGAACCCAAGGCCAGCTTGGATGGGCAAATCTCAGCGCACGCGCTCCTGACCTGGATTGCAGGAGATGACAACGCGGGCTCTTTCACCGTGACCGGTGCCCGCTCCGCGCTCGCGACCAAGCTATCGTCAGCGGGCAGTCCGATCGCGCCCGAGATCCTTAGTCGACAGTAGCGCGCAAGCGCCGGCGGAATTGTCGCCAGCGCCGAGAAGAATCCGATTCAAGTCCTCGACCACCACTCGGGCGACCCAAAATCGGGTCGCGACAGCCAACGCTCGCGGTGCGAGGCGGCCGGCGTTTCTTCGTCGTCTGAATCATCGTAGTCGGCTTCGTCATCGTCGTCGTCATGTTCCGGGAAAAGCCAGACCTTCTTGGATATCAACTTCGCTTGCTGCTCATCCGTCAAAGATGGATCCATCATGGGCGCCTCCCTTTCCTATTCTCCACGCTGAATACTAGAGAGCGGATGTCGCCGCAGCCGATGCAATTCCGAAACAGCTCTGTTTCATTCCCGTGAACGAACCGCACGCAGCCGCCGCAACACAAGCCAATCAGAGTCTGCGATTGTCGAAGCGAAAGAATAAGCTTGGCACACAACTTCCGCGGTGACGAGGGTTTGCGAGCGAGTTTTTATAGGGCGAAATCGTTGTGTATGAACGACCACGGAATCGAACAGGGGCTAATGGCTAACCGCGTGCGAAGCAGGGTGTAGGTGATGATGCTAGGGAACGCGCGTCTCGGCGGCGACCACATACGGGCCCGCGCCATCTCGCCCTCGCACGTAGGCTGCGACTTTGCGCGCGCCCTTGGGAATGTCGTACTCCATGGGTGCGTCGCCTCGATTCGTCGGGATGGACAACTCGGTTCGCAGGCCCGTGTCGTCTTCTGAAAAGACATGCACAGAGGCAGCGGGATCGACTGGCGTAGCCGTGCCAGTCAAGGTTACCCGTGCCTCGTTGTTCTCGACCACGATCTGAAGCTTGGCGCGCAGCAGATGGTCCACCAGCCCCGCGGCATAGCCTTCCACTTCAGGCAGCCACCGCCGCGCGACGTCCTCGTGGACGGCCTGGTCCAGGAAGAAATGCACGCGGTCGGCGTTGCGCTGGTAGGCGAGCACGCGGACGCCGTCGCGGACTAGGTAATGCGTGCGCCCTGACTGGCGAGGGTCGAGCGCCGTCACCGTGGGCTCGGGGAGCTGCAAAGTTCGATTCACGCCGACAGCGACTTCCGAGGGTGACTGGCCGGGTACGTAGCGGAAATCTTGCGGTAAGGTTCCGGGCGAGAAGAAGCGGCGCTGGGTAGCCTGCGCCAAGCCGTTGCCGTCAGCGGCAGCAAAGTAGCTATCCAAATCGGGACGCGAAACCGCCGCCGACGCAGGCGGCAGCGCCACCGCGCCGTAGCGATCCGCCACGAACCGTTCAAACGCGGAGCCCGAGTCGTGCGCAAGAAACTCTCCGCGAAAGTCGTTACGAACGAAAGCCGGCTGCCCGACATCCTCAAGAATTGCCAGCGCCCCGCCCAAGGCCAGCAAAGCACGCGCAAGCGCGGTCTCGCGCTGGTTGGCCTGGGGTGCGCTCACCGCCAACACCCAGTTGTCGAAAAACGTGGTCAGTCCCAAATCGTTGCGCGGAGAGCGCAACCAATCGAGTGCCGACATGCCTTCAAGATCGAACGCCAGGCCGGTTGCGCTGTCGCGTACCGTGGCGCCGTCGTCTAATGTCAATCGCGCTGCATGCACCGTACCCGAAAGCCCTGGTCCATCGTCCAGCCCGGTACGCGTTCGCGGCTCGAAAAAGTGGTGACCGCCGCGCTCGGGTGGCGTTTTCGCAAGCACCGCGCCGGCCCGGACCCATGCCGACGCCGTGGCGATTCCCTCGGCGCTAGGACGGTAGCCACCCGCTGGATCGAGCGCTTCGAAGCGGGATTTCAAGCTGCGGCCCTCGTCAGGTTCGAGCGCGCTGATGTCGAGGCGCAAAGGCTCGAGACTGCCCAGGGCACGACCGAGCTGGTGCGCGAGCGTGGCGTGGAACTTCGACGCCGCCAGCGCCCGCGCGGTCAGTCCCGCGTGGGTGGTGGCCGGATCCCAGGCCAGCGCGAATCTTGGCAACAATACCGAGATGCTAGCGAGCACGATAGGGGCAAGTCGCAGCTTCATGGTTTGCCCTTGCTGCCCGCCGGGGTCTTGTCTGAGCGGGGATCGGATCGAGTCTTGCCTTCCGCAGCCGGACGCAGCTCGCCCACGTGGCTTTCCACCAGTTTCGCAAGACGCAGAACCATTCCAGGCTCGGTGCACTGGGAGGCGCCGCAGCTTAACTGAATGACCAGCCCCCTTTCGCGCAGCAGAAACGCCAGGCCCAGAACATCGCCACCCCGAGCGCGCAGCGATTTGTCCCCGATTTCCTCGGTCGCAACCGCGGCCGGCAATTCGCCCGCTAGCTTCCTGAACTGTTCCTCGGCGGCCACCGGCCCGATCGCCCACACACGCACGGCCACGTCGAACGCCTCGGGCTTGCCCTTGGCCTTGAAATGCCGGCTGTCGAAGACATCGCTGCGAACCCGGTCGGTCAAGCGACCGACTTCGAACTCACCCGCGAATCCGGTTACCCCTCGAACCTCTTCCACCGACAATAGCGACGAGACATCGAGTGTCTGATCCGACGCGCTGACAGCTGTCTCGCTTTGCGCTTCCGCGGCGTGCGGGGCGGTCAGGCCCTCGAACTCGAGACTCGCGGGCTGTGCCTCCCAACCCGCAGCCTTGGCGATGGCCGCGCCGCCGCCCAGAAAGGCCAGATGCTGCCGATGTTCCATGGTGGGCTGCCATTTCTCCAGCCGAACCTTGTTCGCGTGCTGGCTGAAGTCGTGGCGAACCTCGCCGCCGCCAAACTTGAAATCGCTGCGGTAGGCGATGTAGCCCCGACGATAGACAACGAGCGTGAAGCGGCGCAAACGCATCGAGCCCCCGGTCTCCAAATCGTCTGGCCTTGGGATCTGGTAGCGGCCGTCGGCGCTGGTTTCCAGGCTGAATTCCCGCGAACCCGCGGGGCCGCGCAGACCGATGCCTCGCTCGAATGCCCACGAGCCGGCAACCGTCGCCGACGCAATCGGCCGCTCGGTTTCCGCATCCACGACCATGCCATCGAATGGCCCCAGCAAGTCGCCCGGCTGCAAGGTGTCCGGGCGAACCGCGAACGGGGCGTTCTCGACCAGGGGACCGCATGACGCCCAGGCGAGAAGGCCAAGTGCCGCCAAGGTGGCCAAGCCGCGGACGCGAGGACTCTCACCATCCGATGCGAACGATGTCCGCCGCGCGAAATTGACGCTTCCCGAAATCACTGGTAAGTTTGGAGACACGGTGAATGGTCGGGCAATAGCGCCCGGAACGACGGTGATGCCGCCGCCAGACTTTTAGTAGAGGATGGACCGCCTTGCAATGCTTCTTGGGTCTATGCCCAATCTTTCCCCTTCCCATACCCCGAAGTAAGAACCCTGGGAGGGTTCTTACCAACTCCCGCGGTGAGTGCCGCTGGGCAAAGCCCGCCAGCATTCACTCGTTCTGCGGGCCAGAGTTGGGATAGCCTCTATGACTGATTCACGATGTTGACCTGCTTTCAGTGTGGTGGCGTGGTCGCAGACGGTTCAGCCTTCTGCCAGCGCTGCGGCGCACCCATCGCGAACGCATCGGGTGCGGGTTCGGCGCTCATCTGCTCCGGGTGCGGCAACCGCAATCCCCTCGATACCAATTTCTGCTTTGCCTGCGGGCGCCGGCTGGGACACACCACCCCCATGAGCGCCGACGCCTCGGTTGCGCTGGCCGCCGCGGTGGCAGCCCGCCCTTCCCTGGCCGCGGCGACGCGAGCTGGGGGCGGCGCCCGTCTGGTTGCCGTCAGGCGGGACGGCACCGATGGCGAATCTTACGCCCTCATGGGCGAGCAGATCGACATCGGCCGTACCGAGGGCGATCTGCGCTTCGACGACAAGCATCTGGCCGAAAGGCATGCGCGCATCACCTTCCGCGCCGGCCAATATGTGATCACGCCGCTTGAGAACCGCAACGGCGTCTACATCCGCATCACCGCCCCCACCGAGTTGCTGGATGGCCACTACCTCCTCGTGGGCAAGCAAGTGCTGCGTTTCGAGGCGGTCCCGGATGCCGAAAAGACCCTTCGCCCCGCCGTCGAGCACGGCATGATTTTGTTCGGCACTCCGCTCAAATCACCGTGGGGCAGGCTGCGCCAGATCACGGCCGCGGGAACCAGCCGCGACGTCTACCATCTGACAAGAAGCGACCTCATCATCGGACGCGAACAAGGCGATATCGTATTCTCCGACGACGAATTCATGTCGCGGCGGCACGCGCTGCTGCAGTTTCGCGGCAACCGCGCCATGATCTCGGATCAGGGAAGCTCCAATGGCACCTATGTGCGCCTGACAGGACAACATGTAATCGACCCAGGCCAAATGATCCGCCTTGGCGATGAACTCTTGCGCTTCGAGCCAGGTTAGAGCGAAGCTGGTGACACCACAATTCTACACCACGCTGAGTAACGGCTAGCGGGATGGAAAGCTCCTCGGATATCAAGATCACCGTCTTCGGCAAGACCGATGTCGGGCTCATCCGCGAACACAACGAGGACAATTTCCTTCTCGCCAACGTCGAAACCGGCCTACGAACGTCCTCCCCCGAGGAGAACCTGCAGTTCACCCTCGGACCCAAGGGAGCCATCTTCCTGGTCTGCGACGGAATGGGCGGCGCCGCGGCCGGCGAGGTGGCTTCCACCATGGCCGTGGATTCCATTTCCATCGACGTGGAAACCAGAGCGGAGACCACGCGCGAGCGCTACGCCCGCTGCCTGCGCCGAGCCATCGAAAACGCGAACGAAAAGATCCACATGCAATCGCGCATCAACCAGAACGAGCGCGGCATGGGGACAACCTGTACCGCCGCTGGCCTGGTGGACCGCACCCTGCTGGTCGGCCAAATCGGGGATTCGCGCTGCTACGTCTTGCGCGCGGGCAAGTTGTTCCAGGTCACCAAGGACCAATCCCTGGCCTGGCAATTGATCGAGGCCGGCGCCATGACCGTCGAGGAGGCCAAGAGCTTCGAGCACGCCAACATCATCTTGCAGGCCCTGGGCGTCCAGGAAAAGGTCGACGTGGTGCTGTCGCACGTCCTGCTTTGCCGTGGTGACGTGGTCTTGCTTTCGTCGGATGGACTACACGGCCCCGTCGCGGACGAGGAAATGTGCGACATCCTCCTGGCCCAGCCCGACCCCAAGAAGGCCTGCGAAGTTCTCATTGCCAAGGCCCTGGAACGCGAGGGGCCGGACAACATCAGTGTGGTCGTGGCCCGCTTTGAAGGCGATGGACTGCCCGAGCCTGAAGCGAGCGCGGAATTGGGTTTCGCCATTTTCGACCCCGGCGTGGATCCCGACGATCCCGAGCCACCGAGGCGCGTCCCGCACCCTCCGATAGAGAAGATCACCGAGGAAGTCCCGATCCACCTCGACGCCATCGAGGCCACCAGCCCCGGCGCCATGCCGACCAGTCTGGTCAGCCCCACGGCATCGACGCCCTCGACCAACACCGACGTCGGTGCGGCCGAAGAGAAGGCTTCGCGGCCGTTTCTCACCTTCGTCCTGGTCACGCTGCTGGCCGCTCTCGGAGGTGCCTTGTTCCTGGCCTTCCAGCAAACGAGTCTTCCCGATCTACCTTCCGCCCCTACCCCCACCACGGGTGTGCCAGCGCCGCCTACCCCGGCCCCCGCGCCCAAGAATCCAGATTCGTCCCCGACCCCGAATCCGCGCTAGCCCATGGCATCCCCACTCACTTGTCCCAAATGCAAATCGGCAGCGGATGCGGATGCGCACTTCTGTGGCGTGTGTGGGTCCGCGCTGCCGGCGGCAGCCCCACCGGCTGCGGGTCCACGCCATCTCGACCAGCTCCTAGATCGCGTCCCTGGGATGCCCAAAGCGGTGCCTCACATGAGCCCAGCCCATGGGGTTCCCATTCCTGTCGCCGCCGCCCGCTCGGGACAGGTCAGCGGGCCCACGCCGTCGCCGCTCGCGCGCGATCCCGTCGCGGTTTCCCTCGACAGTCTGGTCGGACGCACCCTCAACAATCGCTACTTCGTCAAGCGCAAGATCGGTGAAGGCGGTTTTGGTGCTGTGTTTGAAGGCATGCAGGTCGCCACCGAGCGGCCGGTCGCGCTGAAGATACTCCATCCGCAGAGCGTATCCGATGCTACGGTCGTGGCCCGCTTCCGCCGCGAGGCCGAGGCCTGTTCCAAGCTGCGCAACCCGCATACCGTCATCATCTATGACTTCGACCAAACCGAGGACGGCGTGCTTTACCTGGCCATGGAACTGGTGCGCGGCCAGAGCTTGCAGGATATCCAGCGCGCCTCCGGCATCATCCCGGTCGACCGCTGTTTGCGCATTCTCGATCAGGTGGCCGAAGCTCTGGGCGAAGCCCACGCCAAGGGCATCGTCCATCGCGACATGAAGCCCGAGAACATCATGGTCGAGGATCGCGAGGGCGAGGATTTCGTGAAGGTGCTGGATTTCGGCATCGCCAAGATCAAGTCCGGCGACGGTGGCAAGGACACGCCCGCGCTGACCGCCATTGGCCAGACCGTGGGAACGCTCGAATTCATGTCGCCCGAGCAACTGCGCGGCAAGCCGCTCGACGGACGCTCGGACATCTACGCTCTCGGCATGGTGGCCTATGAAATGCTGACCGGCGAGCTGCCCTTCAAGAAGTCGAAGAGCACGACGGAAATCATCCAGTACCACCTGCAAACGCCACCGCCACCGCCCTCGTCGCTCAAGCCCGAGGCCGAGATTCCCCAGGTTGTCGACGAACTGGTGCAGAAGATGTGCGCCAAGTCGCGTGACGATCGCCATGCCAACACGGACGATCTTCGTCAGCACATTGACGAGAGCTTCGGCTCCATGGACAGGGGCGCCACGCACAAGGAGCTCAAGCGGGTGGGCATCGTCATCGGCGCTATCGTCCTGGTGGTCGGCCTAGTCATCTACTTGCTTAGCCGCTGACGGGCGAGCAAGGACGCGGCGGTCGCCAGCAGCAGCACTCCGACGATGATGCCAAGCGAGAGTAGGACGGGAATCGACACGAACGGCCCAAGCATGATCTTCGCGCCAATGAAGGCCAGCACGGTGGCGATGCCATAGTTCAGGTAGGCGAGCTTCTGGGCCAATCCTGCGACGAGGAAGAACAGCGCACGCAAGCCGAGGATGGCGAAAACGTTCGAGGTCAGCACGATGAAGACGTCGGTGGTCACGCCGAAAATGGCCGGGATGGAATCAACTGCGAAGGTCACGTCCACGGCCTCGACCACGATGAGCACGGCGAGCAGCGGCGTGGCCAGGAGCTTGCCTTGCCGCCTGACGGTGAAATGCGGACCGGTTTCGTCATTGGCAACAGGAATCAGCCGTCGAAACAGCCGCAGCACTGGATTGCGCGAGGGATCGATCTCGGCGTCTTTCTGAAAGAGGATCTTGAACGCCGCATAGAACAGGAATGCGCCCAGGGGATACAGAATCCAGCGAAAACGGTGGATCGCGGCGGCGCCGACGGCAATGAACCCACCGCGGGTCAGCACCGCCCCCACGATGCCCCAGAACAGGATGCGGTGCTGAAAGGCGTGCGGCACCTGAAAGTAGGAAAAGATGAGAAGAAAGACAAAGAGGTTGTCGGTCGACAGAGCCAGTTCGAGCAGGTAGCCCTGGGTGAATTCCAGCCCCTTCGCGGTTCCGAATCGGTGGAACACGTAAGCATTGAAAGCGCCCGCGAGCAGAACCCAGACCCCGACCCAGACGCCGGCCTCGCGCATGCCCAGCTCGCGCGCCTCGCGGTGAAAAAGCCCCAGGTCGATAGCCAGTGCGAGCACCACCACGAGAGCGAAGAGTCCCCAAACCAGGGGTGTGCCGACCGACGACATCAGTGGGATTTTTCCGATGGACCGGAGGGCAGAACGACGCGCGCCTTGATGGAATCCGGGGCCGCTCTTGGCTCTACGGGGGCCGGAATGCCGAGCGCGCTCGCCATGCAACCCGCGATCGAGGCGGTTCGCTGGCGCAAATAGATGATGCCCGCCAGTGCCGCGAGCAACAGCACGACACGGTAGAAGGTGCGCTTGGGCATGGCCGCGAGAAGTCCCTGGCGAGGGATCTCGTCGTTATCCTCTTGGTCCTTTGGGTTCGGGCGATCGTCGTCCTCGGGAACCACGCTCAAGACACGCTCCTCATCAAGTGCCGCACGCGCAAGCGGATCTTGCGCTGGCCGCGAAACTCGTCAAGTTCTGCCGTGGCAATGATGTCCAGGCGCGCGCCCTTCCCCGGATCCTTGTCGGCCATGCCGAACGCGATGGCTTCGCTGACCGCCGCACCGTGGGTCAGGGTGAGCTGCAAGTGCGACGAGCCAACCACGCGCGTGCTGCGCGCGACCACGCCCGGCAGCACGATGAGCGGCTCGCTGTTCGCGTTTCCAAACGGCGCCAGGCGATCCAATTCCTCGACTTGGACCATGTCCAGATCCGACAGGCTGGCCACGGCGTCGACCTCGATCGTCGCCACGGCCGGCGTCGAGGCGAAATGCGCGCGAGCAGCGGCCACGAAAGCGGCGCGAAAATCCGCGAGCTTTTCCCTTGCCAGGGATACGCCCGCGGCCATGGGATGGCCGCCAAAGGCCGTGAGGTGCTCTTGGCACTGCGATAGCCCGTGGTAGAGGTCGAAGCCACCCAGCGTCCGCGCGGAGCCCCTGCCCTGCCCTTCGGCGAAACCGACGATCACGACGGGCTTGCGATACTTCTCGACCAACTTGGCCGCCACCACCCCCACGACCCCCTGGTGCCAACCTTCGGCACCAAGCACCAGCGCCGGATCGCCATCGTGCTCTTCGGCTTGCGCCATCGCTTCCGACCAGATGCGCTCCTGGATGTGTTGGCGCTCGCGATTCAAGTCGTCGAGACTGGCAGCCAGACGGGTTGCCTCGCCCACGTCGCTGGCCAAGAGTAGATCGAGCGCCAGCTGCGAATCCCCAAGCCGGCCAGCGGCATTGAGCCGCGGCGCCAGCTTGTAGCTCACATCCGTGGTCCCAAGCGGATTGGAAGTAATCCCCGCGACGGCGGCAAGCGCGGCGATGCCTGGCCGCCGCATGGCGGACAGCTCGCGCAAGCCCGCCGCGACCAAGATGCGGTTCTCGTCCACGAGTGGCACCAAATCCGCGATGGTACCGAGCGCGACCAGATCTAGCCAGGCGCGCGGATCGAGGTTGTCACCCCGGCCGTCCCCCTCGGCGCGCAAGCGGGAGCGCACCGCCGCGGCAAGATAGAAGGCCACACCACACGAGGCGAGGCCCTTGAAAGCGAACGCATCGTCCTGCCGGTGCGAGTTGAGCAAGGCGAAGGCAGGACTCTCGCCAGTCGGCACGTGGTGATGATCGATGACGATGACATCGACTCCGTGGCCGCGGCAGAAAGCCAGGGTCTCGTGATCGCTCGTGCCGCAATCGCCGGTCAGGACCAAAGTGCAGCCTTGCTCGACAAAGGACGTGGCGTCACCGAGCGAGAAGCCGTAGCCAGAGGCTCGCCTGGCCATGCGGGTCACCACGTGCAAGCCCAGGGCACGCAGAAGCTGGAGAAGGATGGCGGCGCTGGTGACGCCGTCCACGTCGTAATCGCCAAACACTGCGACCTTCTCGTTTCCACGCAGAGCCCGCACGATGCGATCGAGGGCGTGATCGAGATCCGCCATGCCGAGCGGCGGACGCAGCTCGGAAAGCCGCGGCGACAAAAAGCGCGCCGCGCGTTCAGCGGTGCCAAAACCCCGCGCAGCCAAAATGCGGGCGGTCAGCCCCCGCATCCCAAGACTTGCCGCGAGTCCTCGCGCGCAGTCCTCATCCGCCGGTCTGACCCGCCAAGCTTCGGCCATGGCCGGCCAGAGTTAGGTTTCGGCGGCTTCTTCTTCGTCGCGTCGAGCGGGCTTGCGCACGTTGCGTTCGGGCCGCGCGGCCTGCCGTTTCTGCATGGCCACGTATTTTTCGTTCAGCCAGATGAGAATCGGGCTGGCGATGAAGATCGATGAGTAGGTGCCCACGATCACGCCGACGTTCATGGCGAAGGCGAAGTCGCGGATGACGCCGGTGCCGAAGATATTCATGGCCAAGGTCACGAAGAACACCGTGGCGCTGGTCAGAATAGTGCGCGACAGGGTCTCGTTGATGGCGTGGTTCACGACCTTGTCGAACTTGCGGTCGCGGTACTTCGCCGCGTTCTCGCGAATTCGGTCGAACACGACGATGGTGTCGTTCATCGAGAAGCCGATGATGGTCAAAATGGCCGCCAAGGTCGTGAGCGAGAATTCCTTGTAGGTCACGGCAAAGGCGCCCACGGTAATCACGGCGTCGTGAAGCAACGCCACGATGGTGCCGGGGCCGTAGCGAAAATCAAAGCGGAAGGCCACGTAGATGACGATGAGCAAGATGGCGCCGAGAAGCGCGCGCACGCCGTCGATTTGAAGCTGCTTGCCGGCTTTGGCGCCCACGGATGAAACCGAGGGAATGGCCTTCACCGTGCCCGCTCCCAGTTTAGCGTCGAGAGCTTTGTGGACTTCACCCTCCATGCCGATGAGAGTCACCTCGTAGGTGTGGTCTTCGGGTGGACCAAAAGACTGAATTTGTGTTGTTTCGGTCCCGGTGGCCCTAAGTGCCGCGGCGATGGTGGGAGGCTCTACGTTCTTGTCAAAGCGCAGGTAGATCTTGTCGCCGCCTTCCGACGATTCGAACTTGTGCAGGCTGGCGTCGCCCACGCGCGCGATGGCAGCCTCGACCTTCTTGGCCTGCTCGCCCGACATAATCGAAACCGAGCCAAGGGTAACCATGAAGGCCTGCGTTCCACTCTCGCTGCCATACTTCACCACGTCCGCGTTGTGCAATCCCGCCGCGGTCAGGGCGTCACGCACCTGGGAAGCGTCCACGGTCTTGTTGAATTCGACCACCAGCTGCGTGCCGCCCTTGAACTCAACGCCCCAGTTCAGCACGTGGCCGTGCAGGTAGAGGTTGACCGGCAGCATGATGAAGGTCACGAGGACAAGGACGATCGACGCCCCAATCCAGTACTTCTGGTTCCCGATGAAGTCGATGTCGGTTCCCGACTTGATGACTTCGAAGAATTTCTGTTGCTCCGCCATCGGTATCTCCTGCGTCCTAGATTGAAAGCGTGGACTTGACCGTTCCGCGGCGATTCACCAGCACGGCGAACATCCAGTGCGAGATCCACACCGAGGTGAGCAGGTTGGTGACGATACCGACGAGCAAGGTCACCGCGAACCCGCGGATGGGGCCGGAACCGTAAGAATAGAGCACGATGCCGGCAACGAAGTTGGTGACGTGAGCGTCGAACACGGTCCAGAAGGCGCGCTGGAAGCCCGCGTCCACCGCCGTGCGCGGCGACTTGCCCAGGCGCAGTTCCTCTCGTATGCGCTCGTAGATGATGATGTTCGAGTCCACCGCCATGCCTATGGTGAGCACCAAGCCCGCGATGCCAGGCAACGTCAGCGACGCCTCGAAGGCCGCCAAGATGGCGATCATGAAGAGCATGTTGAGGGTCATGGCCAAGTTGGCGATGAACCCCGCCACGCGGTAGTAGATGAGCATGAACAGGATGACCATCAAGGCACCGATGCCCATGGACATCTTGGCCTTGTCGATGGCGTCCTGACCCAGGGTCGCGCCGACCTGGGTTTCAAAGGATTTCTTCAGCGGCGCGGGCAACGCGCCCGAACGCAACACGCCGACCAGATCCTTGACCTCTTGCTGGAGCTTGAAGGGGTCGCCGTAGCCACCCATGGTGATGCGGCCACGGTCGCTGATTTTCGACTCGATGACCGGCGCGCTGGTGATCTTCTCGTCGAGCACGACCGCCATCTTGCGCCCCACGTTCTCGCCCGTCAGCTTGCCCATCATGTCGGAGCCTTGGCGGTTCATGGTGAACGCCACCTCGGGCCGCCCCATCTCGTCCCAGCTCTCCTCGGCGTTTTGTAGGTACTCGCCCGTGACGCCAGCACGCTTCTTGAGCAGATAGGTGCGGTAGTACTTGTCCGGCGTTCCTTCGTTCACCTCGCGCGGGCTCATGAGCTCAAGGCCGAACTCGCGATCGTTCGGGACCGCCAGATCGCCAGCAAGCCCAGCGATAAACTTTGTCAGCTCATCCTTGTCTTTCTCTTTCACGCGCAGGTAGACATCCTCGTGCTGCGTGCCCTGATGCTTTTCGGTCCAGGACTCGGGTGCCACGGTGATCGCGCCACTCTTGGACACCGCGGCGGCGACCTTCTTCATGTAGTCCGAGCCGTCGTCTACGATCTTGAACTCAAGCTGGGCGGTACGGCCGATGATGCTCTTGATACGCTCGAAGTCCTTCTCCTTGGCGCCTGGCAACTCGACGATGATGTCGGTGCCCTTCTTGATGATGGTGGGCTCGGCCACGCCAAAGGCATCCACGCGACCACGGATGGTCTCGATGGCTTGGCGCAAAGCCAGCTCTTCGACTTCGGCCACGCGGTCTGAATCGTATTTCAGCTTCACCGTGCCCGTGGCCGGATCGCGGCTCACGACGTCGAGGTCGCGGCGGAAGGGTTTGAGCAACTCGTCGTCAAGTTTACCCGCTTCGCCAGGGACCTTGAAATTGATGGCGATGTCGTCGCGCCCCGTGCGCACCACGGTGAAATCGGCGCCCTTCTTGCGAAGCGCATCGTCCACCTCGTTGGCCAAGCGGTCGACCTTGCTCGACACCGCCTTCTCGATGTTCACCTCGTAGACAAGGTGCAAACCACCCTTGAGGTCCAAGCCGAGCTGGATGCGCTTCTTGAAGTACTTTTGAAAGAAGGCCGGCAGATTCTTCTCCTCGGTGACCACGGTGGGCACCAGGTAAAGCACTGCCAGCACGATTGCCGCGCCATAGAGCGCAAGCTTCCACCACCACGATCGTTCCATCGAGTGTTCCTTGTAAGGCTACGAGGCCTTAGCCTCAGTCTTGGTCGGCTCCGACGAAGTCGTCTTGAGCCGCCCGGTCACAGCACTGCGCTGAATCCTGATGCGCACGCCCTCCTGCACCTGGAGCGTGATCTCGGTGTCCTTGATCCCAGAGATACGGCCGATCACACCGCCGGTGGTCACCACCTCATCTCCCTTTTTCAGCTCGGAGAGCATCCTCTGCGTCTCTTTGGCCCGCTTGGACTGGGGCCGGATGACGATGAAATACATCACGCCGAAGATGAGCAGCATGAGGATGATGGGGTTGCCACCGAGCCCGCCGAAGGCCCCCCCTCCGCCGGATGGTTGTCCCTGGGGTGGGTTTGCTGCCTGAGCCAACGAATATAGAAATTGAGTCACGAGGGCAAACGCTTACCAGAGGGGGGATCTCGGGTCAAGCAAGGATGCTGCTACGCCTCGTCATTCGCAAAGGCCAGGACCTCGCGAATGCTTGACGCGCCCACGACCAGCATGACCAAACGGTCGAAGCCAAGGGCGATGCCGCAGGTGGGCGGCATGTGGCCCAGAGCCTCCAGCAGCTTCTCGTCGATGGGGTAGACCGCCCTGCCCCGCTCGCGTCGGTGCTCGGCCTCCTCGATGAATCGGGCTCGCTGCTCGACCGGGTCGGTCAACTCGCCAAACGCGTTGGCAAGTTCCAGGCCTCCAGCGTAGAGCTCGAAACGTTCGACGGTCAACGCATCGTCGGCTTTCCGGCGCGCCAGGGCGCCGAGCGGTGCGGGCCAGTCAAGCACGAAGGTCGGCCGCGCGCAGCCCAAACGCGGTTCGATGCGGTCGAGAAAGACCTGGTAGAAGACGTCGTCCCAAGCTGCTTCGGGTCCAACCTGGCAACCTGCGCGCTGGGCGAGGCCGCGCATATCGGCTTCGCTCCCATCGCCGACAAGCTCGATACCAGCGTGGCGGCGAAACAACTCCCGCACCGTGGTTCGCTCGAAGGCTCCATCGAGTGCCAGGACTTCGGCGCTGTATTGGCCGCGCCGGTTGATTGGCACCGGCGCCATCGGCCAGGTGCCTGCGGCGCGCGCCGCGACCTCCACGATGGCCTCACAGTCGCGCATCAGTTCGTCCATGGTGCCGCCTGCCCGGTACCACTCGACCATGGTGAATTCGGGTTGGTGGAAAGGTCCATCCTCCTCGGCGCGAAAACAGCGGCAGAACTGCACAATGCGCGGAAATCCGCCAGCAACCAGGCGCTTCATGTGGTACTCGGGCGACGTGATCAAATGCCGACCATCACCGGCGGGAATCGCCTCCAGGTGAACTTCCTGGCCCGGCGACATCACACGTGCTGGAGTCTCAACCTCCAGAAAGCCCTGCGCCTCGAAATAGCCGCGCACCGCCCGCAGGATCGCGGCCCGCGCGATGAGCGTCGGCGTCCGCGCCGCAAGCCGCTCCTGCTCATCCACTCCCGGCGGTACCAATGGGGAACCTCCTCGAATAACTCCGCGAACCTAGTTCACCACAGAGAGAGCACAGAGAAGATGAAGAGCGCCGAGGAAGAAATGGTTCTGCTTTTCCCTAAGCGCGGCCCACGCGCTCGAGGTACTCGCCAGAGCGCGTGTCGATCTTGATGGTGTCGCCCTCGTTGATGAACAAGGGCACGTTGATGCTGGCGCCGGTGCTGATCTGTGCGGGCTTGGTCACGCCGGTTGCGGTGTCGCCTCGGAAACCAGGTTCGGTCGCTAGCACCTTCTGCTCGATGAAATTGGGCAAGGTCACGCCGACCGCGCGATCGTTGAAAAACAGCACCTCGACGACGATCTGCTCGGGCATGAAGTTCGAATCGTCACCAATGGTTTCGTGCGGAATCTGAACCTGATCGTAGGTGCTGGTGTCCATGAACACGAACGAGTCGCCTTCCTTGTACAGGTACTGCATCTGCTTGGTCTCGACGTTGGCAGGCTCGAGCTTTTCACCCGAACGCAGGTTGCGTTCGATCACGCCGCCGGTGAGCAGGTTCTTGAGCTTGGTGCGCGTGAAGGCCGCGCCCTTGCCAGGCTTGATGAATTGGAACTCGACCACCGTGAACGGATTGCCGTCCAACATGACCTTGAGTCCCTTGCGGATGTCGGATGTGTCGTACGAAGGCATTGGATGGGCGGATTTAGCCTGCCCAGCCTTGCAGGTCAACCCTATTAGGATGGGAACCCTCAAAGGGTTCCCAAACCCTCCCGCGCTCTGGCTACGGCCGGCAAAGCCGGCCTCCGCCTACGCGATTATGGGAACCCTCAAAGGGTTCGCTTCGCCCTCGGCACCCGCCAACCCGCCCTACCGCCCCCGCGCTTCGCGCGGCCTCGCCAAACCCTCGGCACCCGCCACCCGCCCTGCCACCCCCTCGCTACGCTCGGCCTCGCGCGATGCTGCCCCCTTCGGGGACTTCGGGACCTACACCTCCCCCACCACGCCCCGCTCGCTGCGCTCGCGCCCTCGCGCTGCCGGCGAGGGCGAGGGCGTGGCCCGAGAAGGGGGCTGGGTGGGCTGGCGGGTCCCGAGTGCCGGCAGGCTTCGCACGCGTCTACATCTCGGGCAGAGGGCACTTTGCGTTGTGCGAACGCACATTGCGCAGCCCCGGCTTGTTGGGCTGTGCCCCGTGCCCAACGCGCTTGACTGCATCCAGATACAGCAGCGCAGCCTGGCAGGCGTCGCCGTGCCAAGACAACGCCTTGTCCAGCCTGCGCATCGCCAGCTTGAAATCCTTATCATGTGCGGCCAGAACCCCGAGCACGTAGGAAGCCACGGGGCTGCCTTTTTCTCCGCGCTTTTCCAGCATCGCCAACTCTGGTTTCGGAGGCCCCTCTTCGTGCCCCAAGGCGGCATAGGCACGCACGTCCCAGTCGATGTCCTGGATTCCGGGCGGCAGGACCTTGAGCGCGGCGCCCAGGTCGGTGGCGCCCGAACGAGCATAGGCAGCCCGCAAGGCCACCAAATCCCGCTCAGGCCCAGCCGGATGTTCAAGAAGGTGTGAGGTCGCAACCGTCTCACCTCGCCCCAACCGGATGGCCATATCCGCCCACACCAGCGGCACGTTTGCCGGGTCGGCGGCCTTTCGCCCCCGATCGAGGGCTTCCTCGGCGGCGTCGGATTCGCCAAGCAGGGCGAGCAGAAGCGACGTTTGACCAAGCACTTGCGGATCTTCCGAGGTTTGCGCGATCGCCTTGGCCTTGCGAAGCGCCCCCGTGCGATCGCCCTCGATGCGCGACTGCAAAGCCGATTCGACCGCGCAGGCGGCGCGGACGCTGCGCGAGATCTTGGCGTCGCCTCGGCAGGCCTTCTCCAGGGTCTTGGTCCAATTCGGTTCACCGAGCGCACGCTCGGCCTCGGCGAGGAGAAGCAGTGCCCGCGAGTTGTCTTGGTTGTGTTCCAGCAAGGTCACCAGCGCACGCCGCGCGGCCACCGGGTCGCCCCCATCGAGACGAGCCGTGGCCCAATCCACAACCACGGGCGCAAGCTCGGGCGCAATTCCCATGGCCCGGTCCAGATCGCGCGCCGTCCCCTCGGCATCCCCTGCCAGGCTGCGCACGCGCGCCGAGGCCAGCAAGGCAAAGGCGGAAAGGTCCGGCGCAGTGGCCACCATGGCGGCGTCAGCGTGCTGTTTTGCCGCCGCACGTTCGCCCGCCGCATGCGCAAGCAGGGACCGAGCCGCAGCAATCAGGGCAGCCCTTTCCTTGTTGATCTCGGGGCTGGCTTCTGCGCGCCGAAGAGCATCCTCGGCGTCCTTCTTGGCTTCCACGGCGTAGTCGTCGACCAGAAAGGCATTGAGCAGACCGAGACGCGCCAACGAATCGGCGTCGGGAGGGCCGCTTTCAAGCGCCATGCGAGCCACATCGCGAGCGCGCATGAGATGTTCGAGCGTTCCCGAATAGAGCGAGCGGTCCAGCTCCTCGCGCGGACTGATGCGCGGCGGATGCGCCTTGCCGTAGGTCTTGTAGCCAACCACCGCTCCCGCGGCCAAAGCCGCGCACAGAACCACGGCGAAGAATGCCCCAACACCGCGCGACTTCGGCGCGGGAGCGGCAGGCGACGGCAGCTGGACGGGAGTTGACGCCGAAAGGACCGGCGACGAGGGCGCCAGAACAGGCACCGTCGGAGTTGTACGCACTGGCGCTTGCGACACGGGCGCCGCGCGGCCGGCTGGCTCAGCCGGTTTCGTGACCGCAGACGGAGGGACCGCGGCCTGCATGGCCAAACGGTTCCGCTTGGTGTCGGCATCGGACGGAACATCATCGAGCGGAGCTGGGATCTCTCGTGTCCTTTGGGCATCGAGCTCATCCGCATACTCAAGCAGCGGGCGTGCGCGCCGGTCGTCGCCTCGCTTGCCCAGAACCATGCCGAGAACGCGAAATGCCTCCGCGCACTCGGGCTGCTCTTGGCAGACCTTGACGAGCACCCGCTGCGCGGTTTCCAGGTGTCCCTGTACGAGAAGAGTCCGCCCCAGTTCGACTTCCTCGGCGATGTCGGCATTCGCGGCGATCAACGCGACCATAGTACCCGCTTGCCCCTCACCCGTCGACTGGCAAGCGCTCGCGGCGCCGGAAACACCACCCCCTGGAGAACGGGCAAGGCCGCCAGGCCAAGCCCGTCCCGCGCGTTAGGAGCCGCTCGATGATAAATGTGTTGAGTCGGGCGATGAGGCGCCCGCCTGGCGAGGCGCGACGAGGAGGACTCGACGTATTCCGGCGAGGAGCAACGAAGCCGGGCGGGATGGATCGTCGCCCTAATCAGTACAGTTATCTTTGAGCGGCGACTTACTGGCACTTGGGGAACTGCTTGCCGGTATCGACGTTCTGTCCTTGCGAGCTGCCCGCGGTCACTGTGATCTTTCGCCCCGCGACGTCGGTAAGGTCACAACTTGCGCCCGGAATGTTCGCGCCAAAGTGCCAGGCGCCGTAGCTGGTGCGCGAACCGTTTTGACCGCCGCAGGTCACGGACTGAATCGGAAGAATCATGTTCTCGATATACATCTCGTTGTCGTTGCCGTTCTTGAGGCGCACCTTGACGTTGCCGTTGATAGGGCACGGGATGAACTTCCAGGCCGCCTGATTCTTGAGCGCTGGATCGCCCTTGACCCCGGCCGCGCCCGCGGCCGCCGAGCTGAGATCTAGGTGGCCCTTGGGATTGGCCGCGCAGGGGGCGTTGTTGCTGGCCGAATCGTAGGGACATTCGTCGACGATGGTCACGATGGCGTTGCCGATCTGGACGCAGGCCCCGCAGCGGCTGCTGGTGTCGAAGTTGCTGGGGCTAGCGCCGGGTATGGCCGCGTAGTTCGCCCCGACCGCGATGTTGGTGATGTTGTTGTTGCTGCCCGTGTAGCCGCACGCGGTCGCCGGGTTGGGAAGGTCGTAGGTGGTGTAGGTTGGGCTGCCGGGCGCCCAGTCCGACGGAAACGAGCAGGCGGTTGGGCCCGTGCTGCCGCCTGTTCCTATGGCGCCGCCTGTACCGGGCGTTCCGCCGCTGCCGCTTTTGCCACCCGTGCCGTTGCTGCCGCCCGCTGCGGAAGTACCGCCGGTTCCCAGCCTTCCTCCGCTTCCGGCAAGGCCACCGGCCTGCGCCGTGTTTCCACCGCTGCCACCCATAGCCGTGCCGCCGGAGCCCGCGCTGCCCGAATCCGAAACATCTCGCAAAAGGATCGCATCCGCCGCGGCATCGCCACTGGAGCCGCCGCTGCCACTGGACCCACCGCTGCCACTGCTGCCGCCAGCGCCAGATCCACCGGCGCTGGTTGGGCCGCCCAAGCCGCCAGATCCGGTCGAACCACCGCTTGCGCTGCTTCCGCCGGTGCCGCTCGAACCACCCGAACTTCCTGCCCCACCGCTGCCAACGTGGCCGCCGCTCGAACTGGTTTGACCGCCGCTTGCCGGACTACCGCCGAATCTGCGGGTCGGCGCCTGGGAAATACATCCAACGACGACGAGCACGGAAAGGGCGAGACCCGGAAAACTTCTTCGCATCAAAAACCTCTTTGAACCTCGACAAACGATTAGAGCCGGCTGGGCCAGTGTTCCATCAATTCGCATTGACACCGAGTGGAAACCGGCGCCAATTAGAAAACCCTAAGCTAGTCCGTGGCGGAACATGGTGTGATGCTTGCGCCTCTCCGTCAAGGTCGCACGCGCCGGTATTGATCACTTTCGCTAACCTTGCCATGACTTGAATCCTCCAGGACGGGGAGTCGACCATGATCACAGTGACGGAGTTGCTCGCAGCCAAGCGGCAGAAGACCCCGATTTCGGTGCGCTCCAAGTCCACGGTATTCGACGCCCTGACCTTGATGAACGAGACGCAAGTCAGCGCGCTGGCGGTCGTCGACGATCCCGGCAAGCTGGCCGGAGTCTTCACCGAATGGGACTGTGCCAATAGGATCACGCTGCGCGGAAGGGACGCCAAGAAGACGCCAGTGGCCGAGGTCATGACCCCCGCCGAGGGCGTGTATTTCGTGAAGCCTTCGAATTCCATTGATGAATGCATGGTGCTCATGACCGCAAAGCAGATCCGTCACTTGCCGGTCCTCGACCAAGGTAGGTTTGTCGGGCTGGTTTCCATCGGCGACGTTCTGCGCTCGCTCATCGCCGAGAAGGAGAGCATCATCGAGCAGCTCACCGGGTACATCGCGGCGAAGCAGCTGTGATCGCTGCCGCGCAGTTGACCCGACCGCCCACGGCGAGGTAGGTCAGATGGTTGTGAGAACATCCAAGTTGGCATCGTGGAGACTAGTCACACTTCCAAGAAGGTCAGGCCTCACCGTCGTCGCGATCGTGGTCTTGTGCACGTTCTTGGCCACGAGCTCGACCAGAGCCTACGGGCAAGAGGCACCGCCGCCTGCCGAGAATGTTGAGCAGACACCTCCCGAAAGCGCCGTGGCGCCAGCGCCGGTCAGCCGCGTGGTGCCGGCCGCCCCTACGATGCCTCCGCCGGCCAATCCCGCGCTCGACCTGCGCACCCCAACTCCCGAGCAACCGTCGATCTTCCGGCGCTGGTGGTTCTGGACCGCGGTGGGCGCGGCGGCCGCAGCCACCGTGGTCATCATCGTGGTTTCAAGCCGCGGTCATGCGCCGCCAGCGACGGATCTTGGCAACCAAGAGTTCCAGCCATGAGATTTCACCCCGCCTTCGCGCTGGCGCTCCTGCCGCTCCTCCCCGCCTGCTCCGACGATTCCTACGCCGTCGTTTCCGTGCTCACCTATTCCGGCAGTGTCGATGGCGTGACCCAGTTCCGCGTCCACGTGGAAAGCGGCTCCGCACAAGACGTCCTCTACTATCCCCAACTACCTACAGAATCGCTTCACCTCGACGAAAGCCACCCGGTCACGTTTTCAGTGGAATTCAGCGCGTCTCGCTCTGGCCAAGCAAGCTTTGAAGTAGAGCCCCTCGCCTCCAACCCCACGGGCGTGGCTCTTGGCTACGGCAAATCCACGGTCGCAATCCAAAAGGGCAAAGTCGTCAATGTCCCGGTGCTGGTCGTTCTCGGCGCGCTTCGGCCCGAACACGGCCTGGATGGCGGCGTCGCCGGAGACAGCGGCACCAGCCAGCTTTCGTGCGATCCCTACGCGCCATCCTCGGCTTGCGGAACGAATCAGACGTGCGGACTTTTGTGCAGCCAGGACCAGCCAGCCGTCGGCATGTGCTACGCGGCCGGGGTGGGTACTCCCGGCGCCGCATGCTCTGGCAACAACGACTGCAAACCGGGCTCACAGTGTTTCACCTTCACCGCCACGGGCTGTTCCGTCATGACCTGCCTACGCTTCTGCAACCACGACGATGCGATGTGCGGCGAGCAGAACGCCTACTGCAACGTCCCCATCCAGTGCGGTAGCACCCCACCTTTCGCGGCCTGTTCCCGGCCGTGCGATCCGACAGGAGCGGGCACTGCGGGATGCGCGGCCGGGCTTTCATGCTTCGTCTACGCCGGCGAATCCACCGACTGTGCCTGCGCTGGCCTGGGCGGCGTGGGCACGGCCTGCACGCAGAATTCCGGCTGCAACGGCGAATCCGGCTGCGCGGGATGCGCGGCCGGGCTCAGCTGCGTCGTACCGACGGGATCCGCGGCGGGCACCAGCAGCGGTACCTGCCGTCCGATTTGCGCCCTAGCCGCGCCCGTCTGTCCGACCGGCACGACGTGCCACGCCTTCGACGGCTCCACCCGGCTGGTCTACGGGTTCTGCGAGTAGGACAGGAGAGAGCACGGAGAGGACGGAGAGCACAGAGCGCTCGTTGTTACTTCTGGTTGGCGCTGTAGAACGCCTCGGTCGGGCTCGCAGGCGAGCCCCACAGACGCTTCTTCCATACGTTCTCGAAACCAACCTGCAAGGCCAGCACGTCGCGCATCTGACGAAGCGCGATGGGGCGCTTGCCGACCAACTCGGTGTGCTCGCGCGGGTCTTCGATCTCGTCGTAAAGTTCGATGCGGCCCACACCTGAATGAATCATGCGGTAGCGCCCGGACTTGATCCCGCGTGCCATGGAGCCATTCTGGGTCATGCTACTCGCGGGCGAGTGAGCGACTTCATCGAGAGCAGTGGCTAGAACCGACTGTCCCTGCATGGATTCCGGCACGGCGATGCCGGCTAGGTCCAGCAGCGTCGGTGCCAAATCCATGGCCTCCACCTCGGGTTCGACCACTCGGCCAGCCGGCAAGAGGCCGGGCGCACGGATCATGAAGGGCACGTGCACCAGCTCCTGGTGCGGTCCCTGGGCGTGTCCGACATCGCCGTGATCCCAGAATTCATCGCCGTGATCGGAGATCACGATGATGGCCGACGTGTCGTAGAGTCCGGCGGCCTTGAGGTCGGCCAGGAATACGCCGAAGGCCGTGTCGCTTTGGGTGATCTCGGCGTTGTGCAAAGCCTCAAGGTAGGCCTTGTCGGTGTCGTTCACCTTGAGCGTGCCCTGTTTGATCTTGCCCAGCTGAATGCCCGTCAGCACCGGCTTGATGGGCCCGGTGTACGGCTTGTTCCAGTATTTGAGCAAGAACTCCTTCTTGGGGTTGTAGATGACGTGCGGCTCGATGACCGCCAGGTACACGAACTGCGGCTTCGCCTTGCCCGGTAGGATCCACTTCTTGGCCGTGGCCCATAGATTGTCCGCGCCGTTGGGTAAATTCTCGCGCACGAAATTGCGGTTCTCGTCGAAGCCGCGGCCAAAGCCCCACTTGGACGACACGTAGCCGTTCGACGAGAAGAGCCCCGTACGGAAGCCTGCCTTCTTGAAGATTTCGGCAGCGATAGGGAGCTGAGCGTTGATCTTCGACTCGTGCTCGGTGGCCTTGTGCACGTTGGGGTAGACCCCGGTCAGCATCGATGCCTGCGACGGCAGCGACCACGTGCCCGGCACTTGCGCCCAGGCGAAACGGGTGGCGTCGGCGGCGAAGGCGTCGTAATTCGGCGTCATCACGTTGGTCTTGGGGTTGTAGACATGAACCTTGTCGGCGCGAAGCGTGTCGCACATCCACACGTAGATGTGCTCGAAGACGTGCTTGTTCGGCGGCGGCGGTATGGAGCCAGGAACGAGCAGGCGCGGCTCGGCCCAGGCAATGCCGCCGCCGTGGGAAATGAGATCGATGCGCACGGCTTGGCCGGAAAAGGCCGACAGATCCCAAGCGCCGTCGATGAATCGCGCCGCCACTGCGCCGTCGAAAAGCACCACAGGCGCCGCACCGTCGCGCGCGACCCGGATCTGCGCGGTCACGCCGGCCTGGGCCGATCCATAGGCGAGCGCAAGCTCGGCCTTGGCCGGCACTTGCAAGTAATAGGAAAGGCGCGAAGCCCCCCCGGGTATGGACAGCGCGACCTTCTTGACACCGCCGAGATCGATCTCGGCCGGACTGGCGAGCGCGCGCGAAACCGCGGGCGTTGCCGCTGCCGTCTTCGGGGGGCCGATCTCGATGCTCTCGATGGCCGCCGCCGCGCGCTTTCCGCCGGCAATGGCCGCAGCATTGCGGAAGGTCAGGCGAACCCGATTCTCCCCAAGGGTCAGGGCCGCTGCCGGTAGGGTGAAATCATAGGCTGCGCGATCCTTGCTGACGTCGATGGTGGTTGCTGGCTTCTCGTTGGCGAAGACCGAGAGCTTCTGGTTGGGCGCCACGGATCGCATAACGACGGTCATCTGCAAGTCGCCGAGAGATTTTCCCGTTGCCCCGTCGCCGTCAGCATCGAGAGGGAACCCGAAGGAGGCCGACACGCCGGAGATGTAGGCAACGCGGGTCGCGCCGTCCTTCTGGCCCAAAATCCACGAACCCTTCCAGCCACCGTCGACGAACTTGTAGAAGTCGACGCTGCCGGCGGAAAGAACCATCCTGCCACCCAGGTGCAGAATCGCGTGCACGCGATTGGCAAGAAGGTCGTAGGCCAGGCGGTGATCCGCGATATCGACCTTACTAGGCGCGGCGGGTGCGGCCTCGGCCGTCGCAATCACGGTGCTCGCGCGCGAAGGCGTGGCATTTCCCGCCGGTCTTCCGCAGGCAAGGACGATGCAAAACAGGGCGAGCGAGGCGGTTTTGCTGGAGAGGGTTCGAGCTTCACGAGGACTGGTGGACTGCACGAAGCGGAGGTTGCGCGGTCGGCCCGCGCCGGTCAAGAGGGGCATCGCTTTTCTTGGTGCGGCCGCGCCGCGCGAGTTACTCTCCGGCCCAATTCGATGAGCGAGAGCCGTTCTTCCCGATTTCACATTCCTGTGGCTGTTTCCACGTTCGCGGGTTTCCTGGGCGCGGGTGTCTTCGACGCCCTGCTGGTGCTCGTGCGCGGCCACCATGCCAGCCTGCTTGAGGTGCTGGCCCTGTCGGCCGGCCTGTACGGAGCCGCTGGACTACTTTGCGCCGCTTTGCTGGGTTGGGCAGCGGCCACCCTACTCGGTGCGATTCCGGGCGGCTGGAGTGCCTTGCGCGAGGATGAAGCACTCGATATGCGTGCCTGCGGGCTCCTTCTCGGTGGCGTTGCCGCGGCCTTGGTGTTGGCCGTGGGCGGCGGCCTCGGCTACGGCGGCTTCGTTTCGACCATGAACAGCAAGACGCTGGCCACCATCGCCAGCGCTGGCTTGGCCCTGGTCTTCGTGGTACCTGCTGCACTCGTGTTGCTGGCCACCTGGCAAGTGGCCGGCCGACTGGCCCAGCGCTTTCTGCCACGACCGTCAAGACTGGGCCGGACCGGGCTTTGCGCCCTACTGCTCGCCGGGGCTGGCCTTCTGGCCTTTGTTGCGGCGCTTTCCCGTGCCGACTGGCGCGTGCTCGACCTGGGTCCATTTGCATCCGCCGCCGTGGCACTCGTGCTCGGCGTGGCACACGGACTCTTCTGGCATCGCTCCGCGATTGGAAGACGCCTGCTGCAAAAATCGCCGACGCGGATCATCCGGCCGACCATGGCCCTCCTGGTGATCGTGCTGCTGGTGGCCGGCAGCCGCATCCGCGAAACCTCGCCGACCTATGCGGCCATCGGCGAGGGCGCGCTCGGGCTGAAATTCGCCCTGAAGCTGGCGCGCAAGACCACCGACCGTGACGGAGACGGCTATTCCGCCCTCTTTGGCGGGGGCGATTGCGACGACAGCCGCGCCGACGTCTATCCCGGGGCCGAGGACATTCCCGGCGACGGCATCGACCAGAATTGCGAAGGCGGCGATGCCCCCTTGGTCGCCGAGGAGGGTGAACCGCCAGAGGCCGGAACCGCGGTCGCAGCAGCGAAAACAGGACCCGCCAAGTCCGGGAAGTTCACCGGCAACATTCTCATCATCGCCGTGGACGCCACCCGAGCCGACCGCCTAGGCGTTGCGGGCTACGGCCGGCCGGCCGGCCGCTCGCTCACGCCCAACCTGGATGCCTTGGCCCGCCGGGGTGCGTACTTCCGTCGGGTGTGGGCGCAGGCACCCAACACGCCGCGATCTTTCCCTTCGTTCGTGACCTCGCGCTACCCGTCCGAGATCGCCTGGCAGAAACGCTCGCTCAACTACTCGCCGCTCCTGCCCTCGAACCACACCATCTTCGAGCCCATGGCCAGCGCGGGCTGGCGGCCCATTGGGATCTTCTCGCACTTCTATTTCACCCCCGATCGCGGCCTCTCCAAGGGTTTTGCCGAATGGTCCGACGACGGCGCCAAGACCATCGCCGACTCGAACAAGGACATCGCCGCGCCTCGCATCGTTCCGCGCGTGATCGAACGGCTGAAAAAGGCGGCCAAGACGGGCGAGCGCTTCGTGCTGTGGACGCACCTGTTCGAGCCGCATTCGAGCTACATGTCCCACGCCGAGTTCCCCACCACGCTGTCGGGCGTGCAGGGCCTGGAAGAAAAGTACGACTACGAGATCGCCTACGACGACCTGTGGATCGGAAAGATCTTGAAGACCCTCGACGAAACCAAGCTGGCCGAGAACACGGCCATTGTCGTATTCGGCGACCACGGCGAGGCCTGGGGCGAGCACAAGATCTACTTCCACGGGCAAAACCTCACCGAGGAGCAGCTGCGGGTTCCCCTCATCATCGCGGTTCCAGGGCGCGCGCCCGTGACCTCCGACGACGAAGCCGGGCTCATCGACGTGGGGCCGACCCTGCTCGACCTCATCGGCGTAACCCCGCCAGCCCACCTGCACGGTCGCAGCTTGCTGCCTGTCATCGAGGGCACCACCCTGCCCCCACGCTCGATCTTCGCCGAACTGCTACCGTCAACCGCCACGCCGGATCACGAGGTCATTATCGTGGATCGCGGGCAGAAACTCGTGCACAAGGTCTCGGAACGCCGCTTCGAACTCTTCGATCTCACCACCGACCCCAAGCAAATGAAGAACCTAGCCGACGATCCGGGCCACAAGGCCCTGCTCGACGAACTCAAGGCCAAGATCGTCGCCTTCGAAGAGCACCGGCGGTAGAGAGAATTACGCCGCCGACGAGGCGTTCTTGGACGGCACGCGGTTGATCAAGTTCTTGAGCTCTTGGCCGGGCGTGAACACGACCGTGCACTGGGACGGAATCGCGATGGGCTCGCCCGTACTGGGGTTGCGAACCGTGCGCGAGTTGCGCCGGCGCTTGGTGAAGGTACCAAAGCCAGGATAGCTAAGGCGCGGCGGGTTCGACAAACTTGCCCGCGCTCGGATGAAGTAGTCGCCGACCTCGGTGAACACGGCATCGATGATTTTCGCATAGGCCTTCTTGGTCAGCGTACGGGGGAGATCCTTGCGATTTACAACCCTGGCAATAAGCTCGGCCTTGGTCATCGTGGTGCCCTTGTCAGCGATGGAGAAACAGCGGCCAAGCGTAGGGGCTGAACCATTCCCTGTCAACCGTCAAGCTGTCCGTTGTCGGCGCCAGCGTATGTCCGCGCTACGCGCTGTCGAACTACGCGTCAGCCGTCTCGACGCTTATGCGCCATGGCGAGGCTACAGATCCTGGCGCTCGGACCACGAGGTGCGCAAGTAGCGCTCGCGTCCGGAGTTGTTGAGAATCTGCTGCGTGGTACTGAAGGTCTCACCGATGTTGATTGACTTCGGTGCCGACGAGGCGTTGATACCGTCGATAAATAGTCCAGTTCCGACAAAGGCAATGCCCGTGAGGACCGTGTTGTCGATCGGGACGCCGGCGATTTGATACCAGGTCCCGTCGGCACCGAACTCGTGCACCGTGATGTAGCTCTTGCCGTAATTGAATTGCTTACCGCTCGTACAATCATTGGTCACTGCGGTCGGGTCGTACCAGCCCGTGATGACCTGGAAGCCGAGTCCGTCCGCTCGCAAAACGGCGGTCGGCGTGCCCACCGGACGCGCGCCGCTCGGCAACGGCTCGCCACCAGCATCGGCGCAACTCTGGGTCATCTTCTTGGTGTTATCCGTGAAGGGGTTAAGCGAACCGCTGGTTCCGGTTTGGATGCAGATGCGGTTGCTCGCGCTGGCCGCGGGATCCGTGGTGAGGACGATCTGGCCTGAAGAACTGAGCGGGTTGTAAGACGTAACGATCATCGGTGGGCTGACGTTGCCATCCAGCTTGGTCACCACCAACTGCGACGCCGGATAGTTGCTTGTGACCATCATGGTATCCGGATCTAGATCCGAGTTGGTTACCTGCGCAAGGTAGATGAAGTGCTTCGACGATGTGTCGGCCTTGGGCGCGCGGTCGAGTTGCACGACCGCTGGCGCGAAGTAGAGAGGCTGCCCACACCCGAGCGAGTAGAGACTGATCAGGATCTTCGAGGAATCGCTGGCGCTCGGCACGTACTGGAATGTATTGCCCCAGGTGTCGCCGACATAGGCGGCCATGAGATTCTGCGAGGTACTCAACGACGAGTAGTCTCGGGCAAGGCTGACGTCCGCCATGACCGCTTGCTTCTGCGAGCACCCTGTCGTGCCCTTGCCGTAAACAAGCCTGGTGTCCTTGACCCCACCATTGGTGGCGTCTGCATTCAGGATGACGAGTCCCTGGTTGTGATCGTAGCCGGCGCCAGTCTTGGTCTGATAGCCGGATGCGAAGATCACGCGGTTGTCGGCCCATCCGCTCACGTAGCCAGCGAAGTAGAAGGCCGGCACCGAGGTGGTTTCGCCCAGGCTCTTGACCCACTTGTCCCCATCGCTCGAGGGTGACAGCTTCACGCCATTGGTCGACCCGGAAGACACGGGAGCCGCGCTCCACAGTAAGGTCAGGCTGTTGCTACCCTGGTGGAGGAGCCCATTCGTTTCGTCGACGACGTTGGTGATGTCGAGCGCGAACGGCTTGTTGCCACCTGGTCCTTCGGGCATGACCAGAACCGTATGCCAATTGCCGCCCGTGGATTGGTCGCAACCCGAACCAATGCACATATCCTTGACCTTGGGCGACGCCGCCAAGCCGAAGATGTGCGTTCCCTTGTCGACAGGTAGCTTCTGCCCACCCTGGGCGTAGAGCTTGGTGATCACGGGCAGCATGTCGTTCGGGATGAAGGCAAATGCCTCTTCGCCGCCCTGATAAGATGCTCCGCCCAGGAGCATGCTACCCGCGTGCCCGAAGAACGCGTGCAGCATGCCATCGTCAGCGCCGACGTAGACCAGCTGCGGACGCTTCCAGGTATTCTGCGAGTACGCGCTGGAACCGTTCAATCCATTCACCGCACCTTGCCCGACTGCAATGGGCGTGGACGAACTGATCGATCCCATCACCGGCGTGGGGTTGCCCAGTCCGGGTTTACCGAGCTGCCACTGCATGATCGATTCGGCCTCGGCGTCCGTGGCGCCAAGTCCCGCCGAATGCAGCGTTGACTTGTTGGTGATGCTTCCGGCACCGCTGATTTGAACCTGAACCACATTGCCGCTTGTGTCCGAGAAGAAGATCCGGCGCTTGGTCCAGTCGGCGGGATACCCGCTGGCCGCCACCGTCACCGCATCCCACTTCAGGTCGACGGAGGAGGTCACGTCGAAGGCGCGCAGGTTGCCCTTCCACGAGGGATAGCTGACACTGGTGTCGTAGAGGAAATTGCTGTTGGTCACGATCAGCGTATTCGGATCTTGCGTCGCTGTGCCCGCCACCGGGGCTGTGGTGGTGTATGGGAAGTGGTAGGCGGCCGCGGCGATCTTGTCGGACACGGCTTTGTAGACCTCTTCTTCGGTGGTGCCGAAACCGGGCGTGCCGTCGAAGTTCGTGCTACCGGCCACAGCAAGGTTCCACATGAACGCGTATAGATAATTGTAGGCGGTAGGAGTGGCATTGGGGTCGGCGGGCTTCCAGCTCGCGGGCGCGTTGACCACGACGTGGGTCTGCACTGGCGTGCCCGAGTGCGCGAGGCCGAAGGCCTTGGTAATGGCGGCGCAGTTGCATCCCGCAAGCGTCGGGTTTGTGGCTGAGTTGTAGGCGCAAGCCGTGGAAGCGCAGTCGACGTTGGCGCCCATGTCGCCTGGACCATTCGCCCATCCGTCCACGACCAGAACGATGTTGTTGCTCCAGCACGGCGTCTTGCTGCCGTTGGCCGCCGCATCGTTGCTCCGCACGGTGTCCACATAGTTCCCGGCGTCATTCAGAGCGCACGCGATGGGGGCCACGCTCCCGGTGGCATCCACGCCGCCGAAGGATGCTTTCTCTAGCCGGGCCGTGGTCATCAGGGTCTTCTGCGCGGGGGTGATGGACTGACCGCCAAAGGTGAATGCGGCAGTGCTCGTACTGGTCCCGGTGCCCGTCTGGGACACAGTCGAATTCAGGAAGGGAACCACGTTCGAGTTCCAGATGGCGCCGGTGCCTGGGGCGCATGAGCCGGCATTCGTCGCGCCCGACCAGGGAACCGGAATCGACGCTTCTTTAGTTGTGTCAATCGCCACGCTGGTAGCCGAGCCAGTGCCAGTCACGGTGTAAGGCGAAGTTGCGGGTGCAACAAGCGTGTAGGCCGGCCGGTTGTAGACGCCGTCGTTCACGATCTCCGTCCGCTCGGCGTCGATGGCATTGTAGTAGTTCCCGTCGCTGAGATCGTGGTAGAACTTGCCCTTGTAGGACGTGTAATACTTGGGTTGGGCCATGCTGTATTGGCCGCTCGCGATCGGCGTTCCTTGCTTGTAAGTGAAGGAATAGTAGCTGCCTTCGTAGATCCCCGTGCCCTGGCCGGAGAACTCACAGGCGGGCAGGATCGCGTTCGACGGGCAACTCGACCACGAAGTGTCGAGATGGTTGTGTTTGCCGCTGCCATCGCCGCGCGGGATGGCCCAGCGACTGTCGGCCGTGCCGACGAGGCTGTAGGTGACCTGATTGAGCGCGGCGTTGGAATTGTTCACGGCTCCGTTGCCACCGTAGTCGACCATGCAGCTCGAGCTTGGACCGCTGGTCAGGCTGAAGCAGCCCGACTTTTCAAGCTCGCCGCGTGTCAGCAGCTTGGTCTCGGTGACGTTGTCGCTGCTGGGATACGACTGCAGCTTCACATATGGGAATATCGCGATACTTGCGTCAGTATCCGTCGCGTTGACGCCTTTGCCCTGGTAAGTATTCATGAACCCGAAGTTGACCTTGTCCGAGTATTCCGTGATGGCGCGGCGGAGGGCGCGCTTGACCGTCATCATGCGCGAGGTGGCCGGCCCGCAGGTGTCGGTTCCAGGACAATCGGTGTTGCTCTTGCACCATAGGCCACTGTCCGCGCACATCTTGGCCGGCTGGCCCTCGGCACAGAAGTCGCCCAGGGGACTGGTACAAGTGGTGGTACTGCCGGAGGCGCAAAGGGTATTCGCGGTCTCAACGCCATGTTTGCACGATCCCCATTGGCTGCCGGTGGACGTGTAGCACGGAGTGGAAGGGGTACAGCAAGTTTCAAAAGACTCCGGGCGGCCCGAGCCGTCGATCGAGGAGATAGCCCGGCAGAAATCGCCCTTGATTGAGCTTGTGAAGCCGATGCACGTGCTGTCCGTGGCACAATAAATCGTTGAGCTTTCGTTGCAATAGCCAGTAGTCGTTGAGGGCGTGGGGATAGAGGGGTTGCAGGGATTCGGGTCGGTGTTGCCGACGAAGTTGCAGGACGACTGAACGCTGGTGTTTGTGCTGGTGGTTGCCTGGGTCGCCGTGTTGGTTGTGGTTTGGGTCGCGGTGGCCAGGACCGTTGTCGCTAGCGTCTGCGTGGCCGTGGCTGTGCTCGTTGCGGTTTGGGTGGCCGTTCCGGTCTGGGTTTGCGTGGCCGTACTGGTCACGGTCCCCGTGGCAGTCACGGTGTTCGTGCTGGTCTGGGTGTTCGTAGCCGTGACGGTTCCGGTCTGGGTGGCTGTCTGGGTCTGGGTGCGCGTCGTCGTGCTGGTACCCGTTCCGGTTTGCGTACTGGTTTGAGTCTGCGTCTGCGTCCCTGTCCCGGTCCCCGTCAAGGTCTGCGTCTGGGTCTGCGTCGCCGTCGCCGTGGCGGTCCCGGTCCCGGTCTGCGTGGCCGTTTGGGTTTGCGTGCTGGTCGCTGTGGCCGTGCCCGTCGCGGTCTGCGTTGCCGTTTGGGTCTGCGTCTGCGTCGCCGTGGCGGTTCCGGTTCCGGTCTGCGAAGAGGTCTGGGTCGCGGATTGGGTGGTCGTGCCCGTGGCGGTGCCCGTCTGGGTCTGCGTCACCGTATTCGTCTGCGTCTGGGTGCCGGTGCTCGTTCCCGTCTGGGTCTGCGTCGCCGTGTTCGTCTGCGTCTGGGTGCCGGTGCCCGTTCCCGTCTGGGTCTGCGTCACCGTATTGGTCTGCGTCTGGGTCCCGGTGCTCGTTCCCGTCTGGGTCTGCGTCGCCGTATTCGTCTGCGTCTGGGTGCCGGTGCTCGTTCCCGTCTGGGTCTGCGTCGCCGTATTCGTCTGCGTCTGGGTCCCGGTGTTCGTGTTGGTCAGCGTCTGGGTTCCTGTACTCGTCGATGTCAGCGTTCCGGTGCCCGTGCCGGTCTGGGTCTGCGTCCCGGTATTCGTCTGCGTCTGGGTTCCAGTGCCCGTTCCGGTCTGGGTTTGTGTCGCTGTATTCGTCTGCGTCTGGGTGCCGGTGGCAGTGCCAGTCTGGGTCTGCGACGCCGAGTTCGTCTGCGTCTGGGTGCCGGTGCCCGTTCCCGTCTGGGTCTGCGACACCGTGTTCGTCTGGGTCTGGCTTCCTGTGCCCGTTCCGGTCTGAGTCTGGGTAATGGTCTTCGTCGTGGTTTGGGTCTGGGTATTCGTTTGGGTGGTGGTGCCGGTCGTTACCCCAGTGGCCGTGGCAGTAACGATCGCGGTGGCCGCCCCGAAGCAGGAAAAGCTTGCACCCTTTGTGTAATAGAAGAAGTCGTCGAATTGCGCGGTGGGTCCATTATTGTCTGGTCTGCGCTGGAGTATTCCCTGATAGCCAGCCGAATAGGGAATCCCGGTGTCAGTACAGACTATCGTTGGCGTGGTGCTGCCGTTCACGTAGCCATAGAGCGAGAGGTCATCGACCACGAGTGTCATCACGACAGGTGACCCGGAGAGAACGAAGGTGGGCGGAGTGCTAGGAATGCAGTTCAGTTCCGCCGAAGATTCGCCCTTATAGATCGACAACGTGTTGGTGGTGGGCGTCACTTGAAGTTCAAATGTATAGCAGTTCCAGGCCGCAGGCCCCCCCGTACAGCGCGCCGCCACGCCCAATGAGTATGTGATTGATGGTGGATAACTAGGTAAGATCATCGCCTGCACCGTTTCAGGCGAAGTGCTGATCGAGGAGCCATAGACAATCACAGACGGCCCATTGGTGTTTGCCTGTAGCCACCCTTGGCTTTCCTGCCACGCGCCGGTGCCGTCAGCCGTCTTCGTCCCCGTCCCCGGGACCGCCCCCGGGAACCACTTGGGGGGGGCATAGGTGCTAGTGGATGTGGTGAAGCTACCGTCGTTGAAGTTGTCACAATTCGTCCCCGTGGCTGTCCCGCCCGCAGTTCCCACCGCGGTAAGCGACCCCGACAGTTTGGGTACGGTTTCGGTATTCAGGATCGTGAGGGTGCCAGTGCCAGTTTGGGTGCCGGTGCCGGTGGCCGATTTGGTGTCCGTTCCCGTGCCGGTCCCCGTGTTGGTGATGGTCTTGGTTCCCGTGCTCGTGCCCGTCGCCGTCCCAGTTTCCGTATCGGTGACGGTCTTGGTTCCCGTGCTCGTCGCGGTCATCGTTCCCGTCCCGCTGTTGGTGATGGTCTTGGTTCCCGTGCTCGTCGCGGTCGTTGTTCCCGTCCCAGTGTTCGTGGTGGTCTTGGTTCCTGTGCCGGTTACAGTATTCGTGCCGGTGCCAGTGTTCGTCACGGTCTGCGTTCCCGTGCCTGTCTGGGTCAGCGTCCCGGTTCCCGTTCCGGTACCCGTCTGGGTTCCAGTGCTCGTTCCCGTCGCCGTTCCCGTCCCCGTGTTGGTAAGCGTCTTCGTCCCGGTGCTCGTCGCGGTCGCCGTGCCCGTCCCGGTATTGGTGACCGTCTGCGTTCCGGTGCTCGTCCCGGTCGCCGTGCCCGTCCCGGTGTTGGTAAGCGTCTGCGTCCCGGTGCTCGTCCCGGTCGTCGTTCCCGTGCCGGTGCTCGTGACTGTCTTCGTCCCGGTACTCGTCCCAGTGGTTGTGCCCGTCCCAGTGGCCGTGACCGTCTGAGTTCCCGTGCTCGTCCCGGTCCCCGTGCTCGTTCCTACGCTGGTAGCCGTTTGAGTGGTCGTTCCCGTGCCGGTCGCGGTCGTCGTCGCGGTGTTGGTGGCCGTCTGGGTCGTCGTGCTCGTTCCGGTTGCCGTACGCGTGCCCGTGTTCGTAATCGTTTGGGTTCCAGTTGCGGTTCCTGTCGCCGTCCCCGTGGTCGTAATCGTCTGGGTGCCGGTCCCCGTGCCCGTCGCCGTTCCCGTGCTCGTGGTCGTGATGGTTTGGGTGCCGGTGCCCGTTCCCGTTGCGGTGCCAGTTACGGTGTTCGTGCTCGTCTGCGTTCCGGTTCCGGTTTGCGTTCCCGTGGCAGTCACAGTCCCGGTTGCCGTCTTCGTGGTGGTCGATGTCGAGGTCCCTGTCGTGGTCCCCGTGCCTGTCGCAGTGCTGGTGGCGGTTCCGGTCGCGGTCCCCGTATTCGTATAGGTGTAGGGCTGGGTTCCAGTAACTACAACCGTGTCCACACTGGTGTAGCTATCTGTGCTGACATAGGTGCAGGAGCCTGGAGGATTGCCGAAGTACATGCCGTTCTGGCCCATCCCGGAGAAATCCCAACGACCCTGCTGCCCGACCAGGCGACAGTACCGACTCCCCTCTTCACAATCGGCGCCAACCTCGTTGTATCGTGCCGCGTTTTCACCCGGAAGGCCCTGGAGAGACTCGGCAGTCTCCAAGACTACGAGCACATTGGGTTTCAAGGTGTCCGCGACAGCCTTGACCTGCTGCAGGGCATAGGCATCGGCCCGCGCCGTGTTCGGGAAAGTCCACGTCGTCGCCAGAAGTGCCAAGGCCAGGCATAGGCGGCGGAACGCCGGGGAGGTTTGATTCTGCATCTGGTTCTTTCCCTACCTCCGCGATATGCAAACCATCGGCCACGCCCATATGATGGGAAAGACACCAGCAATTTCAATGAGTAACTGCGTTATGCTGAGTATGGATCTATAGGTGTCTGTAAACTCAGTGCCTACCACTTGATCCCGCACCGATTGCAGACCACGCAAACATTGCACAGCGCACTGCGTCCTGCGTCCTGCGTCCGAACCTCCAAACTTTGACAGCGGGGAACTTCCATATCTAGATAGGCAGCGGATTCTCCCAAGTGCGTGCACAAATGCACGTCTCATCATTCATCCCAGCAAGGAGGCGTCATGGCTCGAACACTCAAGGCGGTATCGGCTCTGGTTCTCGGTGGATTGCTCTTCGTCAGCACGGCCTGCGAGGACAAGGAGTGCAAAGCGGCTCTGGAGAAGTCGACGGCCGCGACCGCGGAAGCTGTCAAGACGCAAGCCGCGATGTCGGGCGAACTTGGCGCGCGTAGGGCAAGGGCTTCGGCCGATGCAGAGGCTCTTGCTGCGGTCAAGAAGGATCTAGAGGCCTGCAAGGCCGCGAAGCCGGAAGGTACCGCTCCGGCCAATCCCGCGAAGAAGGGCGCCAAGAAAAAGTAGTCCGCCGGCGCTCCCTCTAGGATCTCGATACGAAGCGGCTTCCTTATCCGTTTCCAGTGCGTGGCTATTCCATGCCACGGGGATTTTCTATTGCGAATTTCTTCCGACTGCGGGTGAATGCCGCAGAATCAAGAAGCAACGGCTCAGACCTTTCTTGCCGTCCGCGACGACTTCGGCGATCCTGGCGTTGCCATCGGATACTCGCCTGTCGATCTTTCGGCCGCTGCCACGCCGCCTCGCGCGAACGCGTTTTCTTGTCCGAAGTTGTTTTTCAGAAGCGATTTCATGCCTCGCCCCGCAAGTGTTGTCCGGCTACGACATGCGATTTGGGTTTTGCCGGGAGACCGAGACCGCCAATACCTCCAACGCGTAGAGGGAGACGTCCCAGGTAAGTGCAGGTGTCCATTCTCGCGTTCTCTCTAGTGAAGGCATGTCTCTGTTGCAAGTTCCATCTCCTTCGTCGGGCGCGAGTCACGCCAGCGATCATCGGCTACCCCTAATTTCGCTGGTTGCCATCGTGCTTTTCGTCTACGTCCGGCATGCCGTTGGCGAGACAATCCCCCAGGACTTCCAGACCTACTACTATGCCGCCAAGACGTTTTTCGCGCACGGCAATCCCTACAATCTCCAAGAAATCAACACATCACAGCATGTAAGTCTTCTCCTTCCCTTCCTCTACCACCCGCTCTTCTTGCTAGCGACCGGGCCACTGCAGCTCTTCTCACTGCCCGTCGCCGCAGACCTCTTTTTCGCCGCCCAATTCGCGCTGCTTCTCTATCTTCTGTGGCTCATGCGCGAGGCCTTTGGCATGGTCACCCGAGCGCCCCTCCTGGTCTTTCTACTTCTCTTCGGATTCAACCGTGCCCTCCCTACCGATTTCTCTGTCGGCAATGTTGCCCTGCTGGAAGCTGCGCTCGTGTGGACGGCATTTGCTTGCTTTCGGAAGGGACAGGGAGTGCGATTTGTCCTGCTAATCCTTGTCACCGGCACGCTCAAGATTCTGCCCCTGGCGTTCTTGCCGTTGGTCTTCCTTCTCCCGCGGGACAAGCGCCAAGGTGTGCATCGCGCAGTGGCCGCTTTCTTCGTGGCGTGGCTATTGCCGTTCGCGTATCGCCCCTCGCTTCTCGGATCCTACCTCCGTGCTCCCACGCGGATTGTGCTCGAGGAAACTGGTTCGATCAATCCTTGTTCCTACGCGGTGATCACGGATCTTCTCCGTTCCCTCGGCAATCCGGCCATTCGCAACTACTCTTTCGTCTTGTGGCTCGTCGTAATCGGCGCGTTTTTCGGGCTGGCTCTGCCGAAGCTGATGAGCAGAACCAAAACCCGGGAACTCATCTTCTTCTCGATATTGACGTTCGTCCTACTCGCCCCGCGATTCAAGAACTACTCGTATTTGATTGTGCTGCCCATTGCACACGATCTGATCGTCGCCAATTGGGTCCTCGTATTCATTCCATTTCTTTCTGGCTTCGACATTCTGCCCGGCGTGAATCTCTACGTCGGGCCCTACAGTTCATTCTTGGCCGTTCTCATTTTCTGGATCTACCTACTTGTCCGTACACTCACTCGCCGGGAATCCCTTCCCTCGGCAGCAGACGCGGCCTCAACGCCGGGCACGGGCGACGGAAAGCCCGTCGAAGCACAAAGCGCGGTCTGGTACGTCGCCACGCGTTTCACACGGTTGGCCTCTACCGCACTCCAGTCGAGGAGCGTGTGGATCGGCATCGCGATGAGTCTGCTCGGTGTCGCACTGGCACTTTCTCGAGCATGGATCTGCGATGATGCCTATATCGGCTTCCGCTACGCAGACAACTTCGTTCGCGGGTTGGGCTTGGTCTTCAACAAAGGGGAGCACGTTCAGGCCTTTGCCAATTTGCCGTGGAATCTTTACATCGCGTTTGGACTTTGGCTCGGGATCGCCGCTGAGCCGTGGGCTATTCTAGGCGGTGTACTGTGCTTTGCCGGTACAGTCGCGCTGCTGTGCGTGCGTAGCGCAAAGCATGCACGGCTGGCGGGAGCGCCCTTTTGGCTTCCGTTGGGCATCGCAGTGGCTTTGGGGATGCCGCATCTCTTGGATTTTGCGACCAGCGGCCTGGAGACGAGTGCGTTCATGTTCCTTGCGCTAGCCGCCTACACCGTGCTGGTTCCCACCGACGGGAAGCCAGCGTCCCCTCTGCGCTCGGTATCGGGGGGCGCAATTCTGGCCGTGCTTTGCCAGACACCTCCGGAAGGGTTACTCGTGTGCCTGCCGTTGTTGGCTTCATTGTTTTTCATGCGGCAACGCAAGGTGTGCGTCGTCTCGGGTCTGACCTTCACCGTTCTTTGGCTGCCTCTCACCGCCATCGTTGCTAGCTACTACGGCAATTTCCTTCCGAACAACTTTTTTGCTCGTTCCCTTTCCTCGTCCTGGTGGTCCCAGGGACTCCGCTACGTTGGTTTCTTTTTCGGCCGGTACTGGTACCTTCTCCTCGGCCCACTCCTTGTGTTTGGCCTACTTCGGCGCCGTCCTTTGGATGACAGCCGCAGGATCCTGAGGCAGACCACAATGGTTGAAATCGCCCTGGCGGCGGTTTCAGTCACATACGTGGCGCGATGTGGAGGGGACTTCATGTTCGCACGCCTTCTGATTCCCGTGGTTCCATTCTTGTTGCTCACGCTCGATCGCGGGATTTCACTACTCCTGGCGCGGCGGCCGACAATTGGCGCGTTCGTCGGAGTCGGCCTGGTGTTTCTGGCCCTGTATGGGTCCGAGCGTCCCCTGCCAACCGCGCATGGAATCGTTGACGAGCGAGCCTTCTACACGACCCTGATGCCGAAATGGGGCGCCGAGATGGATGAACGCGGATACATCCTGAGGCGGGCGTTCGAAGGTTTGGACGTTCGGATTTGCTTCTTCGGCAGCGAGGCTCGAATGGTCTATCGCAGTCGTGTGGCCTTGGCCATCCCATGCGAAACCGGTACAACCGATCGTTTCATCGCCAGGCAACCGTTGGTGAACCGAGGTCGGGTCGGCCACGAGAAGGCGGCCTCCCTCGAATACATCATCGATCAGCATCCCATGCACTTCCTTTTCAAACTCTCCGGTGGGCCAGAGGTGCTGGGCTTGGATGGAGCTGTCCCGGATGTTCACATCAGGATCGGGCCGGTGGAAGGCAGAATGCTCACGTGGGATCCCATCATAGTTGAAGCCCTACGGGCGCGAGGGGTCCAAATCCCGGACTTTCCGGCAGAAATCGATCGAACGATTGGTCGACTGGGAAACATGTCGCACGAGCAGGCAGCGGTGGAGTGGAGACGACTGAAGCGATTCTACTTCGACCATGTCAACGATCCCACCCGTGCTGCCCCCTTCTTGGACCACGTCTCGTCAGTTCCAATGGCCAAACCCTAAAACGCTTGCGACCATCCTCTAGTGCCCGCGTGCTTCGTCCCAGTACCCACGCACGGCAGAAGCGGATTCTTCGCACTTCATGTGGGCCTGGCTCATTAGATAGTACCTCAACACCTCATCGTAGCCATATCCATAGCCCAGGTGGTTCGCAACGGTCTGCGGAACCGTCTTGGGTGGCTGCTCGCGGCTCTCTTGCTCGATGGCGTCCGCCATGTCACGCATGAACCAATAGTGCTCTGCCTTGTCGTAGGCGTGAAAATAGGCCGGAACGAAGAGGACCGTGTGTGCGACAGCTACGAGCGCCAAGAGTGGCGGAAACCACTTTCTCTTGCTCCAGACCAGCGAGAGAATAGCGCCCGTAAACAGGGATACAAAGGGCCACGCACCGCCCGCCCTCAGCGCGGACGGCATGCCTTCCCAGGTCAATGCAGAGGGAAAGACGCCGAAGAAGTAGCCTAGCATCGCGCATAGGGAGATCGCGATCATCCAGCGCGACGAGTTCGAGAGGGTCAGCTCAGGCGTGTCGGAAAGCAATGATCGTCCCCTCACCAAACTGAAGAGAACCATCAGTGCCATCCCGCAAGCAAGGGCGATAGCGAGTGTGTCAACCAGCGATAACTGGCCCATGACATGGGCCGAATGGCGCATATTATCGTCGCCTCTGATGAACAGAAATGACGGCCGCAAATGGGCCAGCATGTTGTCGAAGAAGGTCATAAGAATGAACTTTGCGTGTCCCATGGCCCCCGCGTGTTCGCTCACCCATCCTTCATTCCAAATCACAATGTTGTTCATGCGCTGATTGATCTTCCCCAAGAACAACAGTCGCAGCGTTGGTGCAAAACAAGCAAAGGCGACGCCTGCCGCCACTGCCATGTTTCGGATACCTTCATAGCGGGCACGCCAGCCGCGAGTGACACCAAGGAGCAGCACGATAGTCGTCGCGAATACTGGAGGCACGACCACGCGAAGTGGAGGATACGTGGTCATTGAGGCGGCGGCAAAGAAGCCCGCAAAAATGGACCAAAAGACCGACCATCTACCGCCCCGATGAGCGCGCATGAGTCCAACGAGCGAGAGGACCAGAAAGGTGGGGGCGACGGACCCATCGTGCGCAAAACGCGAGAACTGGAAACTCCAGGGCGAAACCAGTGCCGCAAGGAGCACCAGCCATGGGAAGGCCCGCCTTGCCGAACGTCCGACACCATCCGTAGCCTCGCTAGGCATCAAAGCCGCAATATCGCGTGCCATGAAAAACAGACCGAACGCGGCCACGAGAATCCAGAAGGCCGATACCGCCCGGAAAGCCGCCCTTGAGGTTCCAAACACCCCTATCCAAAGAACGTCGAACCCCACCTGCGTCAGTGCGTGCTGCCCACCTCCGGTCGAACTCGGATACAGCGGCCAAGCAAGTCCATCTAGGTCCCTGCCAGTCTCTTTCAGGCACATTGCGTGGACTGCCGGTCTCGCTTCATCCACGAAGAAACCTGGGGGGGTTCTCTCGAGCGCGCAAAACCGCAGCACCACCCAGACGGCGCCAACGGAAAAGATCAGCACCAGCGCGGCCCTCTGACTCTGAGGGGTCACGAACCAAGAGAATAGTCGCTTCATGGCCTCATCGCGAAAGCAAGACGGAAACCGCCAGACAGGCGCGGTCAGATGGCCAGGCGCAGACCGCCGGCCACGCTGGTCAGCATGGGCGCGCCGCCGGTCACGTTGACCTGCAGGAAGAGACGAATCGTGTCCAAGATACCGAGCTGAACGCCGACGATCTCGCGCAATCGCGCCGGGCTGGGATCCACTTTGCCAGTGGCGCTGATGGTGGCCGTGCCGAGGTTGTTGTAGGTGGCGCCATTGTACTTACCGGCGAGATTGGCGTTCATACCGATGTTGAGACTGCTGCCACCGCCGAGCTGCCAGTCGAGGCCGAAGCCGCCGTAGACCGTGACCATGGAGAGCAAGCGCAGACTGGTGGTGACCTCGAGGGGAACGCTCCAGGTGGTCTGGTCAACGCTAAACGTCAGATCGCCCGTACTGGTCACCGTGACCGGTGCGCCCGGCACCACGCTCATGGTTGAGGTGATCGGCTTCTTCGCGCTGAGCGAGAGGTGCGAATAGTCCGCGCCGCTGGTAATGGCGATTCCGCCCCAGCGCACCAGCATGCCAACCGCAGACATCTTGCGCGACGGTCCGAGCAGGCGAAGCTGGCCGTGGAGACCCCAGTTCTGGTAGCTGCCATCAAGCTGGCCCAGGGAGGCGCTGCCCTTGAACCAGTTACCGAAAACCATCAGGGGATCAAGACCGATCAGCCCCAGCCCCACCCCACCCATGAGCGAAAAGTTCGCGCCACCGCCGCTGATGGGCGGGTCGGTGTAAGACCCGGAAGGCTTGTAGGCCTTGTCGACGTTGCTCGCGAAGCTCAAAGTGGCGCCAGCCTCGACCAGCGTGGCCTCGGAGGCGTAGTCGACGCCGAGGCCCTTGCTCGAGAAGCTCTGAGCATTCTGGAAATCCTTGAGGAACCCATTCACGTTTGCCGTCTGGAACAATCCATTCACCTGCGTGGTGAGCTGCTGCACGAGCTGATCGGTCGACATGCCGAGGCCAGCCGCAAAGGCATCCGCATCGGGCCCCGGCACGATGGTGATCTGGGCGTAGGCAGAACGTACGCAAGGAACCAGGGTGGCGAACACGAAAACGATGCAGAGAGTGAGTCGCTTCATGGCACGCCAATCGTAGCACCATCTCGGCGCGGAGTCTCGGTGACGGCGAGGGCGCCTGCCACCCCGGCTTCTGTCCGCGTCTTTCGGCGATTCAGGGCCGCCATGATACACTGGCCAGAGTCATGGAATCCGAGACGCCTACCACCAGCAAGACCATCTGGATGCCACAAAAGATCGTCGTCACCGCCCTCCCGATCCTTCTGCTGGCCCTGCTCGTGATCAGCATCGCGCAGCGAAACTATGTCGAACCCCTATTCATTCACACGACCTACTACTTTCTCATGGTCACAGTGGGATTCTGGGTCGGCACCTACCTCTGCGCGGCTCGCGACGTGCACCGGGCCGACCTCGTGGAGTGGGTAAAGGAAAACAAGGCCGGCATCATCATCGCGGTTCTCGTCACCCTCATCGCTGGCCTGGCCATCAACCCGGCCTTGCGCGTGCTTTCCGACGAGGCCAACCTGCTCGGCACCTCGAAGAACTTCTACTTCAGCAAAGTCGCGACCTTCACCACCACGGGCAAATACTACTACGACAATTATTGGGATGCCGGGGTGGTCATCGATCGTCGACCGGCCCTCTTCCCCTTTCTGGTGAGCTTCATCCATGTGTTGCGCGGCTATTCCTACAAGAACGTATTCCTGTTCAATCTGATCACCCTTCCCATCTTCGTGCTCGTTGCCTACCGGCTTGCGAAGACATTGGGCGGGGAACTCTTCGGCGTCATCGCAGCGGTGTTGGTGGTCGCGCACCCCATCACCCTGATCTCGGTGCGCTCGGGCGGTTTCGACTTCCTCGCGTCTCTCTTTTCGCTACTTGTGATCAAGAGTTTCCTCGACCACAGTCGGGAGCCTTCGGCTGAGCGGCTGGCAGTGCTCTGGATGAACCTTTGCATGTTCGCCGAGATCCGCTACGAAACCGCCATCTTCCTGCCTCCCGTGCTGGCCCTGCTCATTATCTTCCGTTTGATAAGGCGGGAACACCTTCGGCGCTATGCCGTTGTCTACGCGCTTTCCCCCGTTTATCTGCTTCCCCGCATTTGGCAATCCATCCTACGTGGCAATGTGCCCGAGCAAGATCCCGGCACCATCACTTTCAGCTTCGGAAACTTCTTCGAGAATTCCGTTGACTACCTCAAGCCGATCTTGAAGCCGTTCGACTTCCATCCGCCGCACGCTTCCGTCGTGATCGCGCTCGGGATTGTCGGTTGTATCTTGTGGATTCGGTGGCTGGACCGTCGCCTGCTCGGCCGCGATTGGCATGCCCCCAACCTGAGATTCGCCGCCCTGGTCTTGGGTTGGATGCTCTTGCAGATCGCCATCGTCTTCACCTACGTCTGGGGCCGCCCCCAGCATCCGGCCGCGGCTCGCCTGGTGATCGCGATTGACACCTTCTTCTCGTTCCCAGCTGCTTGGGCGCTTACGCTGCTTCTGCGACGCTTCCGTCCGCTGGTAGCGACAGTCGTGGCCGCCTCGATCTTCGCAATCTATCTACCCGTCGCCGAAGAGTACCGCATCCTCAACGAACTCACGCTTACCCGGGAGGCCGCCACCACATGGCGTTTCTTCGAAAGTCTGCACGAGAATCGCATCCTCATCATCACGGACCGGCCAGGCCTCTATACCATCATGAACTACGGCGCCACGGACTTCGACTCCGCTCGCCAGGACGGTTCTCTCCGTGAGGCCTACTCGCGCCACCTGTTCTTCGACACGTACCTCATCCAGCAGATTGACCTAACCACGCGGCGGCCAATCCCCCAGCACGAGATCTGGGCCGAACAGGCCCGCGTGCCCCTGGTCGAATTCCAGAACGACGCAAACTCGACGGTGCGCATCTCACGGATGCTCCGCTAGATGGTACCACCGCACTGTTCGAGAAGACTTCGCATGGCCGACACACAGCCCAGCGACTTCGTCCGTTGGTACAGTCAAGCGAAGCTGTTCTTGCTGCTGACCGCAGGAATCGTCATTGGCCAGGCGGTCCTCTACGGGCCCGCCCTGCTTGGCAGCAAGATCCTCCTGCCGCTCGGCTGCCTCACGGAAGGCAGTTCCTATATCCCGCACCAAACGGGTGCCCCGGAATATGAGTCACCGCAGCCTGTGCTGCTGGATCTGGTAACTCTGACGGAACCCGAACGCCGATTTGCGGCGCGGGAATTTTCTTCTGGACGCTTTCCGAGCTGGTCACCGCACGAATTCGGCGGAGTCCCCTTCATCTGGCCGAAATATTCGCCCTTCTATCTGCTATCGGCGCTCTCCCAGGGGCCCGACCTGATCCCGTTGGCGCAATTGCTTCTCGCTCTGGTGGCCGGATATGGTGCCTTCGCATTCTGTCGCCGTGTTCTTCGGCTAAGTTACTGGCCTTCAACGCTCGCTGCCTGGTGCTATCCCATTACGGGTTGGTTCGTTCTGTTCCAGGGGTACACGACCGGTGCACCGGTCGCATGGCTGCCCTGCCTCCTTTACGCCATCGACCGCACGGTCAGGGGCAATCACGTCGCTGGCGTGGGCGTCGCAATCACCACCGCCCTCGTCCTCGTCTCTGGCCATTTGGATGTCGCCGGGCAAGTCCTCATGGTCGCCGGCATCTTCACGCTCTGGTGTGTGTGGGATGTTCATCGCAAGCGCAGTTTCCATTTCTTGAAATGCAAGTCGGGGCTCGCTCTGCCGCTTGGATTTTTCCTCGGACTGCTCTTGGCCGCGCCCTTCTTCCTCCCGATCCAGGAGTACGCACGCACAAGCAATCGGTTTGCTCGTCGAGGACATGGCGTGGAAGAGCGGCCACCCGTGGGACTTATCGCCGTGCCGCAAATCGTCCTCCCGGACATGTATGGCGTCTATGCCGAGAAGGGCGTCTGTCCATTGCTCGAACCGATCGAGGCCAACCAACTGGAGAGCCCTGCCGAATGCTACGTTGGTTTGCTGGCAACCCTGCTCCTTGCCCCGTGGGCGTTTCTCGATCGTCGGCGACGTTCCGCAAACGTATTCTTCGTTGCGCTGGCTGGCTTTGGCCTGTCCTGGGTACTGGAGATCCCCGGGATCGTGCAAGTCCTGCGACTCCCTGGCCTGAACCTGATGTCGCACAATCGTTTGGTGTTCGCCACGGCTTTCTCCATCCTGGTCCTGGCTGCGGTGGGCTGCGAGAACCTCCTCTCGGGCCAACTCACCCGGCGGCCTCGTCTGGGAGCGCAGTTCGCAATCCTGATTGCCTTGCTCGGGTGGTGTGTGTATCGGAGCTCGAATTTCCCCGAGCCGCTCGCCTCCGACCTCGAGGCGAGAATACGCAATGGCAATCCGGACATATGGGTGACCACCGCGAGCGCGGTGCTCGATGCAAAGACCTGGTTCGCTCACCGCTACGAGAAAGCGGCCGTTCTCTGCGGAGCCGGTCTTGCAATCTGGTTGCTCCTGCACTTTCGGCCTTCGGAAAACCGAAGGGTCTTTCCCTTGCTAGGCACCTTGCTGGTCGCGGACCTGCTGCTGTTCGGTTATGGGAAGCGTATTCCACAGGATAGGTCCCTGTATTTCCCTGAAATCCCGGCACTCAAGGAACTGGCCGCGGCGACACCGGGAAGAATGCTGGGGATCGATTGTTTGCCCGCCAATCTTGCCCAAGCCGTCGGGCTAGTAGACATTCGAGGATATGACTCGGTCGATCCTCGCCGATGGCTCAATTTGCTTTGGACGGCAACAACACAGAAGACGCCCCAATCTGATTACGCGGCAGTGCAGTTCTATACGCCTCGATACACAGTCGAACCACCCGGGGAGATCAGGTTTTCGCCGGTTCTCGACATGCTCTCAGTGCGCTACGCTGTTTTTCGCGGCAAGCCTGGTCCAGGCGTGAAACCGGTGTTCCAGAGCAATGACGATTGGGTGCTCGAGAATCGCTCGGCACTCCCGCGCGTCTTCATTCCACGACGAGTCACGGCGATTCCGGATGACGACGAGACGTTGCGCAGGCTTGCCCTTCCCGGGTTCAACGCGCAAGAGATCGCCTACGTCGAAGCGCCTCTCGACCTGCCCACGGAGATTCGCGGGAGCGCGGAAATAAAAGAGGAGATACCGACCAGGATTGAGATCGACGCGCAGATGGAAACACCGGGGTTGCTCGTGCTTGCGGACCGGTGGGACGTGGGCTGGCAGGCATACGTCAACGGCGCTCGCGCACCCATTCTGCAGACGAACTACGCCATCCGAGGAGTGACCCTTCCCGCAGGCGCGAGCAAGGTCGAATTCCGTTACGAACCGAGTTGCTTGGCCATTGGCAACGCTCTAGCCCTGGGGACCATCGCGGT
>Ga0265342_10000351_pt1 | contig 51493 bp, 43 predicted proteins | sample 4CB327metaG_FD_203125 | JGI IMG/M metagenome (GOLD analysis project Ga0265342, IMG submission 203125) | Rhizosphere microbial communities from Carex aquatilis grown in University of Washington, Seatle, WA, United States - 4-CB3-27 metaG | ecosystem: Host-associated > Plants > Roots >... | reverse complement strand
TGGCCGCGGTCTTTCTCGCCGATCGAGCCACCGCGTCCGCCTCGCCGTCGCCGGCCGTGCCGCCGGATTCGCACCTCGCTCTTCTCGTGTCGGGCGGCCACACGGCTCTCATCCGCGTCGACGGCCCAGGCGCGACGACGTTGCTGGGCGCCACGCGCGACGATGCTGCGGGCGAAGCTTTCGACAAGGTCGGCAAGATGCTCGGTCTCGGCTACCCCGGTGGGGTCGTGATCGATCGCCTCGCGGCGACCGGCAGCCCGACCGCGTTCGTATTGCCCCGCGCGCTTCCGCGTCGCGACGATCTCGACTTCAGCTTCTCCGGTCTCAAGACTGCGGTGTCGGTGATGCTGCAGGGCCGTCCTCTCCCCGAGGCCCAGGAGCTGGCGGACTTCGCAGCCAGCTTCCAGGCTGCCGTGGTCGACGTCTTGTGCCGCAAGTCGCGTCGCGCGATCGCGTTGCAAGGGATCCCGCACCTCGTGGTGTGCGGCGGCGTCGCCGCCAACCGAGGCTTGCGCGCCGGTCTGGCCGCGGCCGCCGCCGAGGATGGGTTCCACCTCTACATTCCACCGCCGAAGCGCTGCACCGACAACGCCGCAATGATCGCCGCCGCGGGTACGCGGCTCCTCGCGCGCGGTGATCGCGCCGGACTCGACCTCAGCGTCGATCCGGGTCTGCCGCTCTAGGTCGCGGCGCCATCGCATGGACGATCCGCGCCGCGTCCTCGCCCGGCATGATCTCGACGCCAAGAAATCCTGGGGTCAGAACTTCCTGGTCGATCGGAGCGTCCTCGACCGCATCGTCCGCGCGGCGGCGCTTGCGGCCGACGACGTCGTGGTCGAGATTGGCGCCGGCACCGGCGCGCTGACGGGCGCCCTCGCGGAGGCCGTGCCCGCTCCGCGGCGGATCATCGCCGTCGAACGGGATCCCGACATGCTGCGGGTGCTGGCCGCCGAGCTGGCGTCGGCGCCCGCCGTCGAGATCCGCGCGGCCGATGCCGCCGAGCTCGATTTCCGCGTCGAGAGCGCGGCCGCGGGAAGGCCGCTCGTCGTGCTCGGCAACCTGCCCTATCAGATCGGCAGCGTGATCCTGCTGGCCCTCGCGCACGCCGGCGCCGCCGTGGCGCGCGCGGTGGTCATGGTGCAAAAGGAGTTCGCGCAGCGGGTCGTCGCGCCCGCGGGCAGCAAGACTTATGGCAGGCTCTCGGTGATGATCCAGCAGCGCATGTCGGCGCGCATTCTGTTCCACGTGGGATCGAGCTCGTTCTATCCGCGGCCCAAGGTCACCTCGTCGGTGATGCGTCTCGATTCGCTCGCAGCGCCGCTCGCTCCGGTCGCCGACGCTCGACTCTTCGAACGCGTGGTCAAGGAGGCGTTTGGCACGCGGCGCAAGATGTTGCGGCGCGCGCTCGAGCCGGCGTTCGGCGCCGAGGCGATCGCAGGCGCGTTCGAGCGCACCGGGATCCAGGGTACCCGCCGCGCCGAGGAGCTGACCGTCGCCGACTTCGCGCGCCTCAGCGACGCCATCGGAGAGGCCTAGCGGTCGCGCGATGCCCGAGCTTCCCGAGGTCGAAACACTTGTTCGCGGATTGAGGCCGCGCCTCGAGGGGCGGCCGATCCGCGCGGTCTGGAGCAGCGGCCTGCCCTTGCGCCTCGCCCGTCCCCTCGCGTTGCGCCGCCTGCGCGCGCTCTGCGTGGGCGAACGGTTCGTGAGCATCGGCCGGCGCGGGAAGTACATCCTGCTCGCCACTGGCGACGACGCCGGTGTCAGCGTCCACCTGGGCATGTCGGGCCGGCTGCGGCTGCAGCCAGCGAAAGAGCCCCGGCCAGACCACACCCACGTCGTGTTCACGCTCGATCGCGGCGACGAGCTGCGCTTCATCGACCCGCGCCGCTTCGGCTCGGTGACCCCGGCGGCGCGCCTCGCCACTCTGCCCGAGCTCGCACAGCTCGGGCCGGATCCATTGAGTGAGCTCGACGTCGTCGAGCTCACGCGCCGTCTCGAGGGGGTACGCGCGCCGATCAAGGCGTTCTTGCTCGATCAGAAACGGATCGCGGGCCTGGGCAACATCTACGTCTCCGAGGCGCTCCACCGCGCGGCCATTCATCCCGGCACGCGGGCGGGCCAGGTGCGCGGTCGAGCGGCGGCGCTGCTCGAAGGGATCCGCGGCGCGCTCGAGAGCGGAATCGCCAACCGCGGCACGACCCTGCGCGACTTCGTTGACGCCGACGGCGCCGAAGGCGACAACTTGAGCGCGCTGCTGGTCTACGGGCGCGAAGATCTGCCCTGTCCGCGGTGCGGAACGGCGATCAAGCGGCGGGTGGATAGCGCTCGCGCCACGTACTTCTGTCCGGCGTGTCAGAAGAGGTAACCGCCAAGGCGTCTTGGCGGTTACTTCCCTGGTCCGATCACTCTGTGGCCTTTGGCGCCGCCGTGGCGCGGCCAGGGCCAGCTCTGTCTCGCCTCGGGCGGCAGGCGGCCGTACTTGCGGACGTAGGCGCGCGTGAACGCGCGCGTCGCCGCGTTGGTGTAGCCGTGGCCGCCGACCGGGCCGAACTCGTGCCCGTAACGGGCGGCGATGCACGCGAACAGCTCGTCGCGCCGCACCTTGGCGCAGATGCTCGCCGCGGCGACCGCAACGTGCCGCTCCTCGGCGCGATCCATCGCTTCGAAGTTCGCGAAGGTCGCGCACAGCTCCGCGAACAGCTTGCGGCCGTCGGCGATGATGCGTTTGCACGGCGGCGCGACGCGGATCATGCGCTCCGCCCGCTCGCGCTCCAACACGTTCAGCGCACCGCGCGCGACGTAGGCGTCGATGGTCTCGACGTCGCAGATCTCGATCGCGATGAACGCCGCCGCGTCGCGGACCAGGCGCATCATCTCGACGCGCGCCTCGTGCGCCTCCGGCCCGGCGCCGAACGACTTCGAGTCGGCGACCCCGGCGCGCGATAGCCGCCGCGACGCCTGGGGTGTCAGCGCCACCGCCGCCAGCACCATGGCGCCCAGCGCAGGCCCGCGGCCCGCCTCATCGATGCCCAATACCAGGTTGCTCACGTTCGCGTTTCCTTCAGGCGGTCGAACACTCTCGCAGGCATCCACTCGAGCCTCGGGCACTTCCACCCCGCCTGTCAACGACCGGCGCGCGCGGGATCCTCGTGCGCCAGAGCTTCGACGGCCTCCGCCACCTGTGCGAGCGGGCGCTCGACCCGTTCGCTTCGTATGAGCGCTCCGATGGCGGCGGTCGCCTCGGCGCGGTCGAGGTCGCGGCGCGCGCGAGCGAGGATGAGCCGGGTTTCGCGGTCGAGAGCCCGGAAGAGCACCTCCTCGGGATCGGGCGCGCGGCGCGCCAGCGCATTCCGGATCGCGCCGAGATCGAGCCGGATCCGCGGCAGGTCGTGGCGAAAGAACTCCGCGACCGCACCGCCCTCGAGCACTCCACGCGCGTAGGCCTGAAAGCGCTCGAGCGCCCGCTCGCAGGCGCGCTCGAACGCACCCGCAAACGGAGCCGGTGTCGGCGTCGTCGCGTCCTCGGACTTCAGCGCCGCCGCGAGCGCGGCGCGCGTCTGCTCGGTCGCGCGGCCGATCGCCTCGTCGAGCAGATCGATCAGGAACTCCTCGTCGGCGGCCTCGGCGCGGTGCTCGCCGAACAGCCAGCTGCGCGGGCGCACGAACTCGCGCACCTCGAACGCGGCGCTCCGGTACGTTTCGTCGATGCGCGCGCGCAGCCGGATGCGCTCGCCCGCGAGCGCGCCGCGGACGCGGTGCTCCGCCGCCGTCAATGCGCGCCGCTCGTCGGCGAAGCTACGGGCGGCGGATGCCGGGGCGCTGCCCGCGCCGGACGTCTCAACTGTCTTGATCCGCGCCTCGGCGACGAATCGGCGGAGCGCGCCGAGCGCCGTGTCGCGCTTGAGCGCGCGAGCGTGTCGAAAAAAACGCTGCTCCAGCGTGGCTTCCAGCGCGGCGAAGCCACCGTCATCGGAGGCGGAGCCGCCCTTGGTCGCACGCGCCTTCTTGGCCGCCTTGTCCTCGTTTGCGTCGGCGCCGCCAGCGCCAGCCTGCACCCGCTTGGCCTCGAGCCCGCGACGCGCCGAGATGGGAACGACCGCCTCGACCAGATCGCCCAGGCTGGCGGCGACGTGCGCTGACACCTGCCCGATCTCTTCGTCGCTGGCGCGGTCTATCTTGTTGAGCACGCCAAGCACGCGTTTGCCGGCGGCCTGCGCGAGCGCCAGCGCCTGCTTCTCGGTTGCCTTCGCCGCTTGGCCGACCGCGAACAGCCAGACGATGGCGTCGGCGTCGACCAAGAAGTCGCGCGCGACGCTCTCGTGCTCCGGGCGCAGCGAGTTGAGGCCGGGCGTGTCGACTACCTCGACGCGCCGCAGGACCTCGAGTGGGTAGAAGATCTCGACGACCCGGATCGCCGCCGCCTCTTCGACGCCCAGGCCGCGCAGGAACGGCGCCACCGACGGCGCGTCGAGGTCGTGCACGTGACCGTCGTGATAGCTCGCGCGACCGCCCATCGGCCCGTGGCGGAGGATGTTGATGGTCGCGGTGGTCGGCGTCACACCGACCGGCGCGATCTCCTCGCCGCACAACGCGTTCACGAAGGACGATTTCCCCGCGTTGAACTCGCCCATCACCGCGACCAGCAGCGGGCGATCGTAGGCTTCGAGGGCGCGCGCCGCCGGGACCACCAGCGGCCACAGCTCGGGTGTGCGCACCGCCAGCTCGTGCGCGTAGCCGAGCAACGCGACCAGGTTGCCCGCCGGCGCCGCGGCGGGCGCCAGCCCCTCGACCACGAAGCGCTGCGATTCCGCATCGGGAGCAAAGGCCGCGAGCGCGATCAGGTCGCTCTCGTCCGCGGCATTGTGCAGGAAGCGCTCGAGCCCGGTCAGCACACTTGCGAGCCCCGCCGGCGGCGCGTGAGCGGCGCTGGCGCCAGCGCTCGCCAACTCGCTGAGCGCCGCGCGGTCCCGGGCACCTAGCGCGAGCGCCAGGCGGTCCTCGACCGACAGGACGCCCCCCATCTCCGTCTCGCGGCGTGCGGTGGCCAGCGCCTCGCGCCACTCGCCGGCTGCTGCATAGCTCTCGCGCAGCGCCGCCAGCGCCGCCGCCGACGCCGGGTCGACCGTGACCGCCTCCAGCGCCAGGTTCCGCGCCTCCACGCGCTGTCCCGAGCGGGTGAGCTGCCGCGAAAGCGCCGCGGTGACCGCGCCGCGCGCTGCTGCGACACCGGGAGCGCCGTCCGCCATCAGGCGCACGCGCGCCTCACGCAGCAGCCGCTCGGCGTCCGCGGGCACAGTGGTCACCGCCGCGGCGTCGACGACCAGCGTCGGGTCGGCGCCCGGCGCCAGCGCCGCGCGCGTCAGCCACTCCGCCGCGCCTGGATCGCCGGTCCGCACCAGCGCGCGCCCGTACTCCGCTGCGAGAGCATGATCGCCCGGCAGCAGCTTCACCGCCTTGCCGAGCTCGCGCGCCGCTTTCCCGGCGGCGGCGTGCCCTCCGTAGAGCCGCCCGAGCGCGGCGTGCGCGCGCCCGCGCTCCGCGGGATCGATCGACAGCGTCAGCGCGCGCCGGAGAGCATCGCGGGCCGGCTCGAAGCGTCCCAGGCGCGCGAGCAACTCTCCGAGCTCGAACCATGCGTCGATGTCGTCGGCGTCGAGATCGACAGCGCGCCCGTACGCCGAGGCCGCGTCGTCATGGGCGCCGCGGCGCGCGCGCACCTCACCCAGGCGCTTGAAACCGCGCGCGAGCCGCGGGCGCGCCTCGGTGACCGTGCGCAGGCGATCCTCGGCGGTCGCGAGATCGCCGGCGCCGGCGACCGTCATCGCGGCGTCGATCTCCTGGTTGGCGCGCTCGTCGGCGTCGGCGTCGGCGTCGCGCCCCAGCCCTTCGAGCGTGCCGGCGATGCGGTCGAGGAGCCCCATATCGATGCCCGCGCCTTCAGCGCGGCGCGGCCGCCGACGTCGGCGTGGGGTCGGCGTCTTCGGGCATCCAGACGCGCTGGCGGATGTCGGCGATGCGCTCGTCGATCGCTTTCAGCTCGTGCACGCCCGCGTCGATCGCGAGCGCCTCGGGATGCACGTCGACCGCGACGTCGTGCTCGCGCCGCTCGCGCAGCGCTCGGTCGAGCACCTCTGAGATCCCGCGTGCGAGCGCGTCGCCCGCCTCGGCGATGAACTCCTTCAAACGCGCCGCGAAGCCGTCGATGAACTCGTCGAGCTTCGGCCCCAGCAGCTTGGCCACGCGATCGACCGCCAGCGGCGCCTGCTCCTTGGCTTCGTTCTTGATTTCCTGCCCGACGCGCCCGCGCAGGATGAACGCCAGCACCGGCGCTGCCGCGGTCAGCAGGCCGCCGACCAAGCCGTTCACGAACAGGAAGATCGTCGTGCCGAGCGCGCCGAGCGCGAACACCGAAACGTCGTACTTCAAGGTGTCGACCGTGATGTCGATCTTTGTCTCGGCGGGCCCCAGCTCCGCGGACACGTCGTGCGCGATCTCGTGGACGTTCTCGTTGGCGACCTGAATGACCTTCTCGGCCAGCCGCTCCAGCTCCTCGGCGATGCGATCGCCTTCGGCCTCGGCCCAGGCCTTCCAGGTGTCCTGGACGAAGAAGCTGAGATAGCGGCGGATGTCGCCGGCGTCGACCTTGTCGATCTCGGGCGGCAGCGCCGTGCGCAGCTCGCTCGCGAAGTCGGCCAGATCCTGACGCACGCGCGCCTTCAATGCCGCGGTCTCGGCGGTGATGGTGTCGGCCGCCATGCCCAGCGCCTTCTTCCCGTGCTGCAGCCGTTCCTTGGCGCGCGCGATCCGCTGCTCCAGCTCGGCCACCGGCAGCTCCAGTGAGCGGCGGCGCATGCCCAGGCTCTGGCGGACGAACATCGACAGGCGTCCCGCGTCGGCGAGCGCGTGGTCGAGCAGCAGCTTGCGCCGCTCCTGACCGACGGTGGCGCGCAGATGTTGGACCAGGGCGGTCATGCCCGAGCCGTCGTGATCGCCGGCCAGCGCCCGCTTGGCCGATACCGCGAAGATCGCCGGCTCGTGCACGATCGCCGACAAGTGCTTGCGGGCGAACTGGATGGTCTCTTCCAGCTCGCCGGCGTCGAGCAGGTCGGCCTTGGCGATCACGAAGATCAGCCGGTCGCGCGCCGAACGCAGGATCCGCTCCTCGAGGAACTGCCGCTCCGACGCCGTGAGGATCTGCGTCGCGTCGAGCAGGAACACGACCGCATCGGCGCGCGGCACGTAACCGTAGGTGATCTCGGCGCGCTGCTCGTTGATGTCGTTCACGCCCGGCGTGTCGACGATCGTCAGCCGGTTCTGCAGGATCCCCGCCGGGTGGGTCAGCTCGACGTGGTGGAGATTCGCGCGGTCGCCGTTGGGGCTGCCGGGAGGGTTCGAGAATCCTTCGAGGGTTCCCGATGGAACAATCAACCAGGGCCCGAGCGCGCCGATCGCGATCGAGCGGCGTTCGCCTGATTCGAAGATCAGCGTCGCCGCCGGCGCGCCCTCGATCACGTGGGTCAGCACCGCCGTCGTCGGCGTGATGCCGGTCGGCAGCACCGGCTCGCCGAGCAGCGCGTTGATGAATGTCGATTTGCCGTGGTTGAATTCACCCAGCACCACCAGCGTGAAACGCTCTTCGTCGAGCTTGGGGATGCGGGTCTGGCGGATGTCGCGCGCGGTGGTCGCCAGGCCTGCCGCGTCAGCGGCGGCGGCCAGGCTCTCGAACGCGGCGCGGATCGCCGCCTTTCGCTCCACCACGGTGCCCGGCGCGGTCGCCGGGGCCGGGGACGGGGTCGAAGAAGACGGCGGCGTGGTCGCAGTATCGCTCATGGATGTCTCACCGCTTGATGATCGAAATGATGTCGGCGACGCGGGCGTCGCATTCTTCTTGCGTCAGCGTCGGGGACGCGGCGACGTTTGCACCGTTGACGCCGTTCGTGGCGGTGCCGTCGGTCGGCGCGCCGATCATGCTGCGGTAGTAGTGGGTCTGCGCGAACAGTCGCAGCGCCGCCACCCGCTTGGGGAGATAGGGGTGCGTGCGCATGAGCTCGTCGAAGCGGCCGACGCCGCGGCTCGCCTCCTCCATCTGGGCCAGGTACTCGTCGAGGTTGATGTCGCTGTAGAGCTTGCGCGAGCCGATCGCCAGCTTGACCAGGCAGCCGATCGACGCGTCGAGGTCGCGCGTGCAGATGAGCCCGCTGCGATCGCAGGTGATCTCCGCGCGCCGCGCCCAGGCGTTGAGCGCCATCACCGCCGGCTTGACGCTCCAGCGCAGAAACATGTTGGCGGCGCGGGTCAGGAAGAAGAGCGTGGTCATGTACACCACGTGGTTGTTCTGGATGTGCCCGCATTCGTGGCCGATCACGTCCAGCAGCTCGACGTCGGAAAGGTGATCGATGAGCGCCGCATTGACGACGATATAGGGATCGTCGGCCGTGCCGAAGGTGTGCGCGTTCAGCGACCCGATGTTGGGCGACACGTAAAGCGTCGGGATCGGGATGCGGAGCGCCTCCGCGCACTTGACGCCGAGATTCCAGACCTTGGGGAACTGCTTCGCGGTGACCTTGACCGCGGTGCCGAGCATGCGGCTCTTCTCGACGCTCTGCCACAGCCGTACCGTCGCTTCCACCGCCAGGGTCACCGGCCGGATGCGGTCGAGCGTGGCGCGCACCTTCTGGTCGCCTCCGTAGGCGTAGACCGCGCCTTCGCGGGAGCGCGCCGATGCTTCGCCCTTGCGCGCGGCGACATAACGTGAGAACGAGAGGTCGATCTGCGGTTTGGGCACGGCGACCACGATCATAATAGAATACTCGCTCGCCCGCCCCTCCCGGCCACGACGACCACGAATGACCAGCATCATGACCAGCGCTGCCCCCCTCTCCGAAGAAGACGGTACGTCCGCGCAGAGCCGCATCCATAGCGATCAGGAGATCGGGTTCATGCGCCGGGCGCTGGCCGCCGCCGAGGAGGCGGGCGGCAAGGGTGAGGTTCCGGTCGGCGCGGTGGTCACGCTGGGCGACCAGATCGTCGCGGTCGCGCACAACGAGCGCGAGACCTGCAGCGACCCGACGGCCCACGCCGAGATCGTCGCACTCCGTCGCGCCGCCGCCGCCGTCGGCAACTGGCGCCTCAACGACGCTCACCTCTACGTCACCATGGAGCCCTGCCCGATGTGCGCGGGCGCGCTGGTCAACGCGCGCATCCGCCGCCTCTACTTCGGCTGCGACGATCCCAAGGCGGGCGCGGTCCGTACGCTCTACCGGATCTTGGACGACCGCCGTCTCAACCACCGGGTGGAGGTCGTGCCCGGCCTGATGGCCCTCGAGGGCGCGACACTCCTGCGCGACTTCTTCGGGCGACTTCGCCGGTAGACCTCAAGCCCTCCGTCGCTTCAAAGACGAGGTACGCCCGTAGGTCGCACTGCCCCCATCGTCAAGCGACCGCCAAAGGCAAAATCACCCTCCCCCGTACTCGGGGGAGGGCCGGGGAGAGGGCGGGCCTTGCGAGAGCTCGCGCTCGTGCAGGCCTTGCGAGAGCTCGCCTTCGCGCCTACTTCTTCGCGGCCTCCAGCGCCTGGATCTTCTCTTCCATCCTCTCGATGACATCGACCTCGAACGTCTTGTTGTAGAGCGCGTCCGCCTCGAGGATGCCGGTCGGGCTAGTCACATTGATTTCGGTGAGCCAGCCGCCGATCACGTCGAGGCCGACGAAGAAGAAGCCGCGCTCGCGCAGCTTGGGGCCGAGCGTGCGGATGATGGTCAGGTCGCGCTCGTCGAGCGTGGTCGCCATCGGCCGCGCCCCGACGTGCAGGTTGCCGCGCGCGTCGTCAGGAGCCGGCACGCGCAGGACCGCGCACAGCGGCTCGCCGTCGCACATCACGATGCGCTTGTCCCCGGCGCGCACTTCGGGCAGGTACTTCTGCGCGACCGTCCAGCGCCGCCCAAGGTTGGTCGCCTGCTCGAGGATCGCGCCGGTGTTCGGGTCGCCGCGCCGCACGTGGAACACGCCGAAGCCGCCCGAGGCGTCGAGCGGCTTGACTACCATCTCGCCGCCCTGCTCGGCCAGGAATGATCGCAGGCGCCCCGCCTCGCGCGTGACGATGGTCGGCGGTGTGAGATCCGGATAGTCGAGCACCGCGAGCTTCTCGTTTGACTCGCGCAGGCCGCGCGGATCGTTGATGACCCAGGTGTGGCCGCGCGCGCGTTCGAGGATCAGCGTGGCGAAGTAGTAGTCGAGATCGAACGGCGGATCCTTGCGCATCAGGACCGCTTGACAGCTACGCAGCGGCACCACCGCCTGCGGCCCGAGCAGGTAGTGGTCGCCCACGATCCGGCGCACGGTCACCGGCCAGGCGCGCGCGACCGCGTCGGCGTGCTCCAGACTCAGATGGCGCGGCTCGCAGAACCAGATCTCGTGGTTGCGCGCCTGGGCCGCCAGCATCAGCGCAAAGGTCGAATCGCCCGCGATTTGCAGACGCGCGAGCGGATCCATGACGAAGAGCAGCTTCATGTTTATTATTGTGGCTGCGACTGCGGTGGATTGCCCGTCCCCGAAGAGGAGGTAGAAGAGGAGGTAGCGGAAGGAGACGCGGTCCCGCCCGCCTCACTGCCGCCGTTCGGTGCCTCTTTCATCGGCAACAAGTGCTCGAGCCCGTGCTTCCGCAGCCGGTAGTACAAGGTCGAGCGGTTGATACCAAGGGTACGCGCCGCGAGCGCGATATTCCCCTGCGCTTGGTCGATCGCCGCGATGATCTCGGCGCGCTCCTGGTCGGACAGCCGCTCGTGCAGCGGTCGCGTGCCATCGCGCCCGGGGACGCCGGGCCGAGCGCCCGCCGAGGGAGCTGCCGTCGTTATGGCCGCTGGCGCCGGGGCACCCGGCCGGCGGCTGAATTCCAGGTCGGCGGCCGTCAGCTCCGTGCCGCGCGCCAGGATCATCCCGCGCTCGATGACGTTCTCGAGCTCGCGCACGTTGCCCGGCCAGGGATACGAGGCCAGCGACGCCAGCGCGCCCGGGTCGACGCCGCGCACGCGCTTGCCGATGGTCTGCGCGTACTTCTGGATGAAGTGCTCGCACAGCATGGGGATGTCGCCGGGCCGATCGCGCAGCGGCGGCAGGGTGATCGGAAAGACGTTGAGGCGGTAGTAGAGGTCTTCGCGGAACTCGCCGGCGGCGATCAGCTGCTCGAGATCCCGGTGCGTCGCCGACACCACGCGCACGTCGACCTTGACCGTCTCGGCGCCGCCGACGCGCTCGAACTCGCGCTCCTGCAGCACGCGCAGCAGCTTGACCTGCACGTCGGCTGGCAAGTCGCCGACCTCGTCGAGGAACAGCGTGCCGCCGTCGGCCAGCTCGAAGCGGCCGAGCCGGCGCGCGACCGCGCCGGTGAACGCCCCCTTCTCGTGGCCGAACAGCTCCGACTCGAGCACGCCGGGCGCGAGCGCGGCGCAGTTCACGCGCACGAACGGGCGCGACTCGCGCGCGCTGTTGATGTGGATCGCGCGCGCCACCATCTCCTTGCCGGTCCCGGTCTCGCCGCGCAGGAGCACCGTCGACGACGTCTGCGCCACTTGCTCGACGCGCGTCAGGACCTCGCGCAGCGCGGGCGAATCGCCGACGATCGCGCCGAAGTTGAACGCGCTGTGCGCGTCGCTGGCGAGCACGCCCGCGTACTGCTGCAGCTGCTCGGTCAAGCGGCGGTTCTCGCGCACCAGCTGGTAGCGCTCGATGGCATGGACCAGGATCCCGCGCAGCTCCTTGGCATCCCAGGGCTTGGTGACGTAGCGATAGATGCGCCCGAGGTTGATGGCCTCGATCAGCACGTCGACGTCGGTGAACGCGGTCACGATGATGCCGACCGCGTCGGGGCGGATCTCTCGCGCGGCTTTGAGCAGCTCGAGCCCGGTCATGCGCGGCATGCGCTGGTCGGTGACGATCACCGCCACGTCGTGCTGCTTGACCAGCGCCAGCGCCTCCTCGCCGCTGCCCGCCGGCAAGAGTGAAAAGCTCTTGCCAAAATTGAAACGGATCGCGTCCAGATTGTCCGGCTCGTCGTCGACGACGAGGACCGGAACCTTGTTCGCCTCGGGACCAGGCGGCGCCATGGCCAAGACCGTAGCATAGGCCGGGTTTTTGCTGGCGACCTCCGTTGTTGATACGATCGCCGGTCTCTTGCACATGACGAAGAAGAAACCCTCGGATGAGCCCGCCGCGGGCCCGTCCCAGGTGCCAAAAATGTCCAAGAAGCCGATGGCACGGGCGGTCCGGATTGCGCTGTTTCAGCGCGAGATCCGGGTCCGCCTGTCCCCGGCGGCGCTGGATCTCCTGTTCGCGCGCGCCGACGTGATCTCCGAGGGGCAGCGCGCCGTACGTGCCGGCCACGACTCGTACTTCGGCTCGACCATGCTCACCGTCGACCTGCCGTCTCTGGCGTCGCTGCTCAGCGATGCGTGCGACGCCGGGACGGCCCGCCGGCTGGCTGCGCTGCTGGAGAGCGACGCCGACGTCGCCAAGCGGGTCCAGCAGCTGGCCGCGCGCGAGACGGAGCGGGTCGCCGGAGCCGTCCCGCGCCAGGTCGGCACGCACGTGACGATCCGCTCCCAGGGAGCGAAGGTCTACGTCGACGTCGACGTCGAGGCTGTCTTCACGTGAGCCTTGGGGTGAGCCAGGACACAGGTCAGTGAGCGACGACGCGACTTATACCTTCGCCGGCGTGGCGAAGATCCTGGAGATCAGCGAGAGCCGGCTTCGCTATTGGTCCCAGGTCGGCTTCGTGGGGCCATCGGTCCGCCGCGGCGGCAAGCAGGTCTTCAACTTTCAGGACCTGGTGAGCGTCAAGGCCGCCAAGGAGCTGGCCGACCGCGGCTTCAAGGCCGCCGAGGTGCGGAAGGCGCTGGACGCGGTGCGCGCCTCATTGCCACACATCCCACGGCCCCTGGACCGCATCCGCGTGTCGTTCGACGGCAAGGCGCTGGTGGTCGTCGACGAGGGCGGCGCCTACGACGTCACCGGCCAGCGGGTCTTCGACTTCGGCCTGGGCGACCTGGCGCGCCGGATCACCGACGTGGGCCAGGGCGACGTCGCGTCGGTGACGGCATTGTCAGGCGCCTCAATCGAGGGCGACGAGGGGCGCAATGCCTACGACTGGTTCATGGAGGGGACGCGGCTCGAGTCGCGTCCCGACGTCGACCCGGCCGATGACCAGGCGGCGGCCTGCTTCCGGCGCGCGCTCGCGCTCGACGCGGGATTGGCGCCCGCGCACACCAATCTGGGGATCATTGCCTATCGCCGCGGCGATCGGTCGCGCGCGAAGGAGAGCTTCGAGACCGCGCTCGCGCTGGATCCGGATCAGCCGGAGGCGCGCTTCAACCTGGCGAACTTGATCCTGGAAGAGGGCGACCTGGAGCTGGCGGTTGCGGAGCTGCGCCGGGTGCTGCAAATTGCGCCCGACTTCGCCGACGCGCACTTCAACTTGGCGGTGGCGCTGGAGAGGCTGGGTGGGCGCTCGCAGGCGCGCGCACACCTCGAGAAGTACATTGCGCTGGAGCCAGAGCCGGCGGCGCCATGGGCGGAGCAGGCGCGGATGCTGATCGCGCGGCTCTCGGACTGACGCGCGGACCAGCGTGGACCACGTCCAGGTTCACGTTAGGTTCACGTACACGCATCAATCCGGGGATCTACCGCGGCATGGCTTCCTTGACGCCCCCGTCGATCGGCAGCGCCGCTCCCGTCGTGAACCGGCATCGCGGGCTTGCCAGAAACAGCGCTGCTTCCGCCACCGCCGCCGCCGGGATTGGCCCGACGTGCATCGCGTTTCTTTGCCGGTAGTCCTCGATCTGTTTCTCGACGGTGATGCCCCGGTGCGCTGCTCGCTGCGCGATCAGCTGCTGCATCAGCGGGGTGTCGATGAAGTCGGCGTTGAAGTAGTTGACCCGGATGCCGGCGGGACCGAGCTCCGTCGCTAGATTTCGCGCCAGCGCGGCGACGGCCGCTTTCGAGCTGGCGTAGGCGGAGTTGTCGGCGGTCGGCGCAAACGCGCCCTTCGACGCGTTGAAGACGATCACGCCGCCGCGCCCTCCCAGCTTCATCGCGCGTATCGCCGCGCGCGCCGCGAGGAAGTACCCCTTCACGTTGAGATCGAAATGGCGATCCCAGGTCTCCTCCGACATCTGGTCGGCGGGGCCGGCCTGGATGAAGCCGGCGTTGCACACCAGGATGTCGACGCCGCCGAACGCCAGCACCGCCTGGTCGAACGCCGCCTCGGTGTGGTCGGCACGGGTGGCGTCGGCCTCGACGGCGACGACCCGCTGCGCGTCCTTGCATGCCCGCCCTATCGCCGCCGCGGTTTCGCGCAGCGCCGGCCCGGCGATGTCGGTCAGCACCAGGTGGGCGCCCTCGGCGGCGAAGCGCTCTGCGATCGCGCGCCCGATCCCGCTCGCGGCGCCGGTGATCAGTGCGACCTGGCGGCTGAGCTCGCGTTCCGCCTGCTTCAACTTGGCCAGCTCCAGCGGCCAGTACTCGAACTCGATCCCGTCGGCGTCGTCGAGAAAACGGAAGCCCCCCAGCGCATCGGCCGCCTCCGCGACGCGCATCACGTGTCGATAGCAGAGGTTGCCGACGACGGCGTTGGCCTTGTCCTTCATCGCCGTGACCAACCCCAGGCCCGGGAGCAGCACCACGCGCGGCGCTGGCTCGAGCATCTCGACCCGCGGCCCCGAGCGCGCGAACGTCTCGCGGTAGTGCGCGGCGAACCGATCCAGCGCGCCGACGATCGCGTCGTTGGCCTGGGCCGGCGCCAGCGCCGGCAGGTCGGCATCGACGTACAGTGGGAGGCGACCACAGCGCAGGATGTGCTCGGGAGTGGACATGCCGCGCGCCGCGAGCTCGCCGGCGCGCGCGGCGCCGACGAACGCCAGCGCCTCGGGGCTGTCGTCGTAGTGCAGGATCACCGCGCGCTCGCGCGACAGGCGCCCGCGCAGCGCCGGCAAGATCGAGCGCGCCAGCTCGCGGCGGCGCTCGGGGGGTGGCGCGGCGAACCTGATCTCCGCCGACGGCGCAGGGCGCGCGCCGCGGCGATCGGCGATGAATCGCAGCGCGCGATTGATGAGCAGGTGCAGGTTCTCGTAGCAGGCCTTGGCGCTGTCGCCCCACGCGATCAAGCCATGCCGCCCCAGCACCAGCCCGCGCGCGTTTTCGGCGACGGGGCCGAGATCGATCACGGCGCGCGCCAGTGGAAATCCGGGACGCACGTAGTCGACGTAGGCCGCGTCGTCGCCCAGCGCCTCGCGTACCAGCGCCTCTGGCCGCGGCGTGTCAGTCAGGGCCTGAGTCGCGAAGTCGTGCGTGTGCACGATGTAGCGGTGCGGGAGCACCGAGTGCAGCGGCGTCTCCACCGACGGCGCCGCCTCCGCGCCATCGGTCATGCAGGCGCGCATGAACGCCATCATGTCTTCGTCGGACATGCTCTCGCGCTTGCGCAGGTAGTCGAGGTCGTCGCGCCGCAGCCCGGTGAATCCGCCGCGGCCGATCGTGCGCAGGTCGGTGCCGCTGCCCTTGACCCGCAGCACGTCGACGGGGCGGCCGGCAAAGTCGACCTCGCGCCGCTTGACCGAGCTATTGCCACCGCCCGGCTGGGTCAGCGTGCCGTCGCCGCCAATCAGGTTGGAGAGATAGACCAGCAGCGCCAGCTCGTCGTCGGCACTCTTGTTCGCTTGCGTGTCGTCCCAGCGATATTCCACGGCGCCGAAACTACCACCGGAAGGGGCCTCGGGCCTCGGGCTTCAGGCCTCGGGCCTCGGATCCGGACCCCGGATCCGGTTCCGAACCTGAGGCCCGAGGCCCGCGGCCCGAGGTCCTTTCCGATCGGCCCGAACGCGGCTCGCACTAGCTGCGATCGACGGAGTATGTGACCTCGCCGTCGTAGCCCACGGTCACGGTCACGTTCCAGGGCCGGCAACAAACCGCGCAGTCCTGTACGAACACCTGCTCGCCAGGCTCGCTCGGGTCGAAGTCGGCGGCGATCTCACCCGGCTCTCCGCAAAATGGGCACTCGACGGTCTCGTCCATACTTGTCCCGAGGCTACCTTTTTACCCGCACCGTATGATAGTCGACGGAAGCATGGCGCGCTGGTTCGTCTATATCTTGCGATGCGGGGACGGGTCGCTCTACACCGGGATCAGCACCGACGTCGACCAACGGGTGGCCACGCACAATGCCGGCCGCGGCGCGCGCTACACCCGCCCTCGATTGCCGGTCACCGTCGTCCACGTGGAACGCAAGCGCTCTCGGTCGACCGCGTTGAAGCGCGAGGCCGCGATCAAGTCTCTGTCGCGCGCCGAAAAATTGAACATGCTGAACGGGTCGTGAGCCCGATCTTCCCCCGGATTGTGCTTTGCGTGCTGGCGACTACTCCCGCCGGGGGGGGAGCGCGCACCCCACGAGGGGGCCGTCCTGTGGCCGATCGCGTCCGAATTCCGGCAGGACCGTTCATTCAGGGCTCAACACATGGCGAAGAAGACGAGCGCCCGGCACGAACTAAGGTGATGGCTGCTTTCAGCATCGACCGTACCGAAGTGACGCGAAGCGACTACCGCCGCTGCGTCGCTGCGCGTCGGTGCGCGCCCGCGGGCGGTTCGGACCTCCCGCGAGGTTCCGAGATGGAAGCCCCGACCTCGACCGGGGCCGATTCGGCATCAGATGATCATCTACCGATCGTGAATGTCTCCTGGGCCGACGCGCAGTCCTTCTGTCGATTCGTCGGTGGGCGCTTGCCGACCGAGGCGGAGTGGGAAAAAGCCGCGCGCGGCACCGACGGGCGGGAGTATCCCTGGGGCGACGAGGTCTCTTGTGAACGCGCCAATTGGGGGAACTTCGACGGCGAAGGTCCCTGCGCCGGCCGCAATCCGGGTCATCCGGTGGCGGTCGGGCAATATCCCGACGGGGCCAGTCCCTACGGGGTGTTGGATCTGGGCGGGAATGTTTGGGAGTGGGTGGCCGACCGCTATGATGACGATGCGGCGGCGATCGCGCCCGAGGCTCCACTGCGACGCAGTGGGGCGACGAGGGAGCGTCCGAGCCGCGGAACCACGCGGCCGGGCAACGCCGAGCGACGTGTCGTGAAGGGGGGTTCCTGTTGCAGTTTCTTCGTTGGGCCACGCGCTGCCAATCGAAACGCCTGGTCGCCGGACCACCGCGACGCCGATCTCGGCTTCCGGTGCGTCGCCGATCGGTGATTCGGTCGAACGCGCTCGGAGCGCTGTTGCTGGCGATGCTGCCGCTGTCGGCAGCGTCGCTGGTGCCGCGCGCCCACGCGGTCAACGCGCGCGAGCCGGGCGCGCCCGCGATGATCGCGCCCGGCGACGGGGGTTCGCGCAGGCTGGCGTCGATTGCGCCCAAGAGCGAGAAAGACAAGGAGAACCTGCCGCGCGCCCGCGCCGGTGACGAGCTCCCGCAGCCGGCCGACAATGACCGCGATCGCCCGCGCATCCTGCGCATTCAAGAGGTGCTGCGCGACATCGTCCACGGGGCGACGCTGAACCGACTGCGCGTGGGCATGCGCGTGGTCGAGGCGCACTCGGGGCGGCTGTTGTTCGGGCGCAGGCCCGCCGCGCTGATGGATCCGGCGTCGAACCAGAAAGTGCTGGCGACGGCGACCGCGATCATGCGCCTCGGCTCCGACTGGCGCTTCCGCACCGAGCTCACCGGCCCCGAGCCCAACTCGGATGGCGTGATCAAGGGCGACGTCTATCTGCGCGGCAGCGGGGATCCGACCATGCGCAGCCCGGACCTCGAGATGATGGCACAGCGCCTCGCGCGCCGGGGCATCCGCCGGATCGAGGGCGGCGTCATCGCCGACACGCGCCGCATCGGCACCGAGGAGGCCGCGTCGGACTCCGGCGGCGACGGTTCGGGCGGGGGTGACGCCGATCGCGGCGGCTCGACCACGCGGCCACCGCTGGTCGTGAACCGCGGGTTCATGCAGGTGCGCGTGCGCCCGGGGAGCAGCGCCGGGAGCTTTCCCGAGATCACCACCACACCCAACGACGACTCCTTCGAGATCCGCAACAGTGCGCGCACGCGCGCGTCGGGCACGTCGAGGATCAACGTCGACGTGTCGCTGAACGGCACCAAGATCCGCGTCGACGTCAGCGGGACGGTCCTCGTCGGGCAGCTCGGCTTCGTGTTCAAGCGCAAGGTGCCGCACCAGGCGCTCTACGCCGCTTCGTTGCTGCGCGCGTCGCTGGTCCAGGCCGGGGTCACCGTGCTCGAGCCGGCGCGCGTCGGCACCACGCCGGCCGGCGCCACGCTGATCGAGCGGCACGAGTCGGAGCCGCTGGGGATCCTGCTGCGCAAGATCAACAAGGAGTCGGACAACGACCAGGCCGAGCGCGTGCTCGAGGCGGCGGGCGCCGAGGTCTACGGCGGCGCGCCCACGCCCGACAAGGGCGTGCGCCTGCTCCGCGAGGTGATCGGCGAGCTGGGGCTGCCCCCGGGCAGCTACGTGTCGCGCAACGGCTCGGGGCTGGGGCACGCCAACCGCATCACCGCCGAGGCGATGTCGACCCTGCTGCGCGCGCTGTACCTGGATCCGCGCATCGGCCCCGAGATCCTGCAGTCGCTGTCGGTCGGTGGCGTCGACGGCACGACCCGCAACCGTTTCAAGGGATCGCCGGCGGCCAAGCACGTGCGCGCAAAGACCGGCACGCTGATCGGTAAGTCCTGTCTGTCCGGCTACGTCGGCGACGGTTCCGACGTGCTCGTGTTCTCGATCCTGGTCGAGGGCTTGAGCAGCAAAGGCATCCTGCGCGCGGTGCGCGGCGCACAGGTCGGCGCGGTGAACGCGATGATGCGCTACGTGCGCGAGGGTACGGGTGAGAAGATCGACGGCGCCGGCTCGAGCGAACCTGACACCGCCACCGACTACGAGAACGGCGACGAGTCGTTCATGGAGACCGACGGCGAGATGCTCGACGGCGAGACCACGAGTCGAGCCGGCGAGGACTCGGTCGACGCCGTGCTTCGCAAGGAACACCTGAACTCGTCTTCGAAGGGCGACTCGAAGAAGTAGCGGGCCCCTGGGTGGAGGGCCTCAGCTCCGGTCCCCTCTCCCGTCGGCGGGAGAGGGTCAGGGAGAGGGCAGACCTTGCGAGTCGTGCGCCCGCGGACCTTGAGATCCTAGCCGACGACGTCTTCGGTGGCGGCGGCGCGGCGGCGGACTGGCTTCGCCGCTTTCTCCGCCTTGCCGTTGCTGCCCCCGTTGTTGGTGCTCGCGCCAGCGGGGTAGAGCTTCCTCGCCGCCGACTTCAGCGCGTCGGCCTTGTTGGTGCGCTCCCAGAAGAAGTCGGCGTCAGCGCGGCCGAAGTGACCGTAGGCGGCGGTCTTCTGATAGATCGGCCTCAACAAGTTCAGCTCGCGGATCAGGGCACCCGGCCGAGAATCGAAATGCGCGCGCACGAGCTCCGCCAGCCGGTCCTCCGACAACGTACCGGTGCCGAAGGTGTGGACCAGCAGCGACACCGGCTCGGCGACGCCGATCGCGTAGGCCAGCTGCACCTCGCAGCGGCGCGCCAGGCCGGCGGCAACCACGTTCTTCGCGATGTAGCGCGCGTAGTAGCAGGCAGAGCGATCGACCTTGGACGGGTCCTTGCCCGAGAAGGCGCCGCCGCCGTGCCGGCCCATGCCGCCGTAGGTGTCGACGATGATCTTGCGCCCGGTGAGCCCCGAGTCGCCCATCGGCCCGCCGACGACGAACCGGCCGGTCGGGTTGATGAAGAACTTGGTCTTCGAGGTGACGAAGGCGGCCGGCAGCACCGGCCTCACGACCTCCTCCATCACCGACTCCTTGAGGGTCTTGTACTTCACGTCTTCGCTGTGCTGGGTCGAGACCACCACCGCGTCGATGCCCAGCGGGCGCCCGTCGCTGCCGTAGCGGACGGTGACCTGGCTCTTGCCGTCGGGGCGCAGGAAGTCGAGCGTCCCCTTCTTGCGCACGTCGGCCAGGCGCTTGGCCAGCTTGTGCGCGGTCATGATCGGCATCGGCATCAGCTCGGGCGTCTCGTCGCACGCGTAACCGAACATCATGCCCTGGTCACCGGCGCCCTGTTCGTCCTTGGTGTAGACGCCCTTGCCGTCGACGCCCTGGGCGATGTCCGGCGACTGCTGCTCGAGAGCGACCATCACGCCGCAGGTCTTCCAGTCGAAGCCCATGTCCGAGTGGCTGTAGCCGATCTCCTTGACGACACTGCGCACGATCTTGGGAATGTCGATCTGCGCCGACGACGTCACCTCGCCCGCGACCATGACGAAGCCGGTCTTGGTCAGCGTCTCGCAAGCGACGCGCGAACCCTTGTCGTCCTTCAGCAGCGCGTCGAGGATACCGTCCGACACTTGATCGCACAGCTTGTCGGGATGGCCTTCGGTGACACTCTCTGAGGTGAAAAGCGATTCGGACATCGGCGGCTCCTTCGATTCGTGAACGCTGGAAGTGACGGGAACTATGCGGCTGCGGAGTTTCCCAGCCAGCCGTTCATGAGTCAATCGTCAACATCTGTCCCGAAGCCTCAATCCAATGTCGCAGGGTTGCCCCCCATGACCAGGCTCGACCTGGGTGTTAAGCTTTGCAGGTGGAGCCGCTCAAGAAGTACCGGAAATCGGGACTCGAGCACTTCATCAAGTTCGTTCGGGACCTGCCGGTACACTCGCCGAAGCAGATCTTCGCTCGTTTGGAAGAGCTTGGATACCGCGGCCAGGACGAGGCGCGGCGCGCCGTTTCGCTGATGGCCTACCGGCACGTGCGGCGCATCAAGAGGGTCTACCTGGACGGCGCCAAGCGCGAACAGCTGCTGCCCAAGTCGAACACGCTGCTGGTCGGTCCGACCGGGTGTGGCAAGACCTATCTCGTCGAGCTGCTGTTCCAGCAGATCCTTCGCCTGCCGACGGTGATCATCGACATCACGACCTACTCGGAGACCGGCTACGTGGGCCAGGACCCGAGCACGATCCTGACGCGCCTGCTGCACGCTGCCGACGACAACCCGCTGCTGGCGTCGATCGGTATCGTCTGCCTCGACGAGTTCGACAAGATCGCCTCGGGCCAGAACAACGCGGTGTTCGCCGGAGCCGGCACGACCAAGGACGTCACCGGCATGGGTGTACAGCGCGAGCTCCTCAAGATGCTCGAGTCGTCGGAGGTCGTCGTGCCGCTGGAGCTGACGCACTCGACTTACGGCGACCACATCGTGCTCTCGACCGCCGATGTCGCCTTCGTGGCGGCGGGCGCGTTCTCCGGCTTTCACCAGGTCGCGCGCAGCCGTGCCTCGCGCGACCGCATCGGGTTCGGGCGCGAAGCGGTGCCGCGCGGCGCATCGTCCGACGGGATCGCGGTCAGCTTCACGTCGGAGGAGGTCGAGCGCCTCGCCAACTTCCAGGCGTTCGGTTTTCTGCCCGAGCTGCTGGCCCGCTTCACGCGCTTCGTGCCCTTCGACGCGCTCGACGCGGCGACGCTGATGGACATCCTGCGCAGCAACGTCATCGATCGCCTCACGCGCGAGTTCGAGGACGAGGGGTTCGAGCTGGTCATCGAGGACGAGGTCCTGCACCACGTGATCAACGAAGGGCTGAACCGCGAGACCGGCGCGCGCGGCCTGTCGTCGATCCTGACCCGACACTTGGAGAACGCGGCCTTCGACTCGTTCGCCGAGGGCGGCGGCGGTGAGATCCGCGTGCGGCTCGACCAGGGCGCGATCCGCGTCGACGTCAAAGAGTAGGTGTCTATTCTCGTGGGAACCCTCAGAGGGTTCCCAAACCCTCCGCGGGAATAATTCGTTTCGCGGGCGGCTTGCACCCACGCGTCACGAACCCTAATGTCCGCCGCGGAGGCAAGCGCATATGAGAATCATCCCCCGCTCTGTTCTTTCCGTCGCTCTCGCCGTGTCGGTGGCGTTGGTTTCCGCCGCCGCGCGCGCCGATCTCGAATTGCCGCGCCCGAGTCCGGGCGCCAAGGTTTCTCAGGAGGTCGGCCTGACTCAGGTCTCCGTCGACTACAGCTGTCCGGGCGTGAAGGGACGCAAGATCTGGGGCGCGCTCGTGCCCTACGACAAGCTCTGGCGCACCGGCGCCAACGGGGCGACCAAGATCACGTTCAGCAAGGATGTGACCTTCGCCGACCAAGTGGTGCCCGCCGGCAGCTACGCGCTGTTCACGATTCCGGCCAAGAGCGGCGACTGGACGGTCGTGCTGAACAAGGACACCGACCAGCCCGGCATCGGGCGCGAGTACAAGCAAGAGCACGATCTGCTGCGCGCCAAGGTGCACGTCCAGGCGGCGCCGATGCGGGAGCGCCTGGCGTTCATCTTCGCCGACACCACCGACGACCAGACGTCGCTGAACATCGAATGGGAAAAAATGCGCGTCGTGGTGCCGATCAAGGTGCACACGGCGGAGCAGGTGCAGGCGAACATCACCAAGACGCTCGACGACAGCTGGCGCCCCTACGCCAATGCTGCTCGCTACATGCTCGAGAACAAGAAGGACTACGACGCCGCGCTCAAGTACGTCGATCAGTCGCTCGCGCTGAAGCAGGACTGGTTCAACCTGTGGATCAAGGCGTCGGTGCTGGCCGCGAAGGGCAACTACAAGGACGCGCGGGTCGAGGCGCAGAAGTCCTACGACCTCGGTGCCAAGGCCGGCCCGATGTTCTTCCTCGAGCCCGAGGTCAAAAAGGCACTCGCGGACTGGAACAAGAAGGGGTAGGCCGGGCCGGACCCCTCTCCCTAACCCTCCCCCCGCAGACGGGGGGAGGGGATCGGAAATGGAAGGTCGTCCGGTCCCCTCCCCCGTCTGCGGGGGAGGGCTAGGTCAGAGGGCAAACCTTGCGAGCCACGGCGCCCGCGTGCCCCTCTCGGAAGGGCGCGCGACGGGTCGCTAGCCGCAGAGCAGGCGTCGATAGAGATCCTCGTACTTCGATACCGTCGCCTCCAAGGGAAACACCGTCTCGGCCCGCTGCCGCGCGGCCTGCCCGAGCCGGGCGCGCAGTGGCGCATCCGCCAGCAACCTCACCACGTGCGCCGCCATCGCTGCGATGTCGCCGACCGGCGCCAGCAAGCCGGTCTCGCCGTCGATCACGACCTCGGGTACGCCGCCCACGCGTGACGCGATCACCGGTACGCCGCATGACATTGCCTCCAGCGCGGCCAGGCCGAAGCTTTCGCTCTCGCTCGGCAGCAGGAACAGATCGGCGTTGCGCAGAACGGCCGGCAGGTCGGTGCGCTCGCCCAGGAATTGCACGGCCTCGTCGAGGTCCGCCGCCTGCACCAGTCCGCGAATTCGCTCGTGCTCGGGCCCGTCGCCCACCAGCTGGAGCGTCATCGCGCGCTCGGGCGCGCGGCGTCGCGCCTCCGCGAAGATCGCGACAACGTCGTCGACGCGCTTGAGCGATCGAAAATTGGAGACGTGCACCAGGACCGCCGGCCGCGCACCCACCGCGCTCGGCGGGCCTGCTGCCGGGGCGAAGCGCCGGGTGTCGACGAAGTTGGGGATCACGTCGATCGTGCGCTCGCGCGGGATGTCCAGGTTGCGATACGTCGCCTCGGCCAGCCAAGCCGACGGCGTGGTCACCGCGTCGCTCTCGAGGATCGAAAAGCGCGTGAGCGGAAGGAAGCTCGGGTCGTTGCCCACCAGCGTAATGTCGGTGCCGTGCAACGTGGTCACGATCGCCGGCGCCGACGAGCCCAGCACCTGGCGCGCGACGTATGCGCTGATGGCGTGGGGGATCGCGTAGTGCGCGTGCAGCAGATCCATCCCGTCGCGCCACGCGACCTCGACGATCTTCGACGTCAGTCCCAGCGCGTATGGGCTGCCCTTCAGCTGGGGATAGCTCGGGATCTCGACGCGGTGAAAACGAACCGGCCCGTTGGCATCGCCGAGCCGGCCCGGCCGCTCGTCGCTGAAGACGTGCACGGTGTGGCCGCGCGCCGCCAGCGTGAGCCCGATCTCCGATGCAATCACACCGCTGCCACCGTAGGTCGAGAAGCAGGCGATGCCGATGCGCAGTGGACGTTCGGCCGCGCTCATGGCCGCAGCTCCTGCAGCGCGGTCGCGAACGGTCCGACCTCGGCGAGCCGATCGAGGACCAGCTGCTTGAACTGCGCCGCACCGATGCGCGCCGCCAGAGCGGGCCAGCCGAACACGCGTTCCTGAGGGACGCCGTCGGGGTACAGCGCCGCGCGCAGCCGCTCGAGACGGTGGCGGGTGACGCCGTCGCGCTCGGCGCGCATGCGCGCATAGCGGTCAGTCAGCCGGCGCAGGGCGCGTGCCACGCTGATGCGCGTCCGTTCCGCGGCGCGCGCCAGCTCCGGCTCGGCGTCGACCACGCTGTCGGCGATCGCGCCTACGACAGGCGCGATCTCGGCGTCGATGCGCCGGCGCAGATGATCGGCGTCGGGTGCGCCATCGGTGGCGGGTGTGGCGGTCCGTGCCAGCAGCTCGGGCAAGGGGCGGGCGACATCGTCGGCGGTCAGCCCCAGCGCGTCGAGGGCGCGGCGCGCCGGCGCCTCGACACAGCGAAAGCGCGCGCGCGGCACCGCCAGCGCCGGGCTGACGCCGAAATGATCGTACAGCGGATCCAGCTCGGCGAAGTAGCTGAGCTCGGCGGGGCCGCCGACGTAAGCCGCGGTCGGCAGAAGCGCGTCCTGGACAATGGGGCGCAAGAGCGCCGACGTCGAGAAACAGAGCGGATCGCGCGCGAGCGTGTCGAGCAGCGCCGCCGTCGAGACGCTCGCTCCGCCCCCGTCGGGTCGCCAGGTCGCGCCGTCACCCGCCTCGGGAGGGTTTGGGAACCCTTTGAGGGTTCCCGTCTGCAAACGACAGCGCGGGCCGGCGGCGCCGTGCGCATGAAAGAACACCAGCGGGGACCCGGCGCGAAGCGCGACCTGGCAGTCGAAGCCGGCATCGCTCAGGCGTTGCACCTGGCGCGCCAGCAGGCCATCGATCGCGCCGGCATCCGTGATCGCACGCCGGTAGATCGGCGCCGCCAGCGCGGCGACGCGCGCGTCGCGCGGGTCGATAAACAGCAAGCCCTCGTCGGCGAAGATCGCCGCCAGCGCGCCCGCGAAAGCGCTCGCCATCGACTGTCCCGGGCGATAGTGCGCGCGCAAGAGCCCGACGACCGCGCGCGCCGCGGGTGTTTCCCCGGCGAGCTCGGCGAAGTCATCGAGCAGCCCCGTGACCTCGGGGCCGAGCCGGCGATGCGCCACCGACGTCCGCTCCAGCTCGGGCGCCCCTTCCGGCAGTGCCAGGCGCACCGGTGAGCCGTCGCGCGCGGCGGCGGTCGAGCCGGCGATCTCGGCGAAGTCATGGTCTTCGGTCTGCAACCAGAAGAGCGGCACGCAGCGGACGCCCGATTCGTGCTCGATGGCACGCGCGGCGGCGATTGCGGTCGCCGCCTTGTAAAAAGTATAGAGCGGCCCGAGGAACAGCCCCACCTGTTGCCCGCTGACGACCACCGCCGTGCGCCCGCCCGCCAGAGCTTCCAGGTTGCGGTCTCGCGCCGCGCTCGCGGGCAGCACCGCGTGCTGCTCGGCGAGCGTCGCCAGCAAAGCGGCGTCGACCCGCCTCTCGGCCGCCTGGCGCGCCGCCGCGATCCGCACCGCGCGCTGGCGGAAGTCGCGGGGCAGGAACGCCGCCGCGGCCGCATCACCCGCGAGGTAGGAGGAAGAAAATGAGCGGCCCACCGTCGCACGAGAATATACCCTGCGCCCGGCCGATTCTCTTTCCGCAGCCAGCGCCATCGATTCTTTGTAACCTTCCCTGCCCGTCGCTGATTCCCGCGTGCGGCCTCCCCCTCGTACTTTGTTGCCCCTTGCGAAACCCATGCGAAAAACTGTCGCGAATCCGATTCTCGTCGCCGCCGTGCTCGGTGTCGGCTCACTCATGACCGCCAACGCACACGCGGCCGGGCCGCCGCCCCAGCCCAGCGCCGCGCAGATCCAGCTCGGGCTCGCCAAGCTTGGTGTCGCCGGCAGCGTGCTCTACGTCGCCGCACACCCCGACGACGAGAACACCGCGTTGCTCGCCTACCTCGCCAACGGCGCGCAGGTGCGCGCCGGCTATCTCTCGCTCACGCGCGGCGACGGTGGGCAGAATCTGGTCGGCGCCGAGCAGGGGCCGGAGCTGGGGCTCATCCGCACCCAGGAGCTGCTCGCCGCGCGCCGCATCGACGGCGCCGAGCAGTTCTTCACACGCGCGCGTGACTTCGGTTACTCGAAGACCCCTGACGAGACGCTGCGTATCTGGGGCAAGGACGCGATCCTCGCCGACGTCGTTTGGGTGATCCGGCGCTTTCGCCCCGACCTGATCATCACGCGCTTCTCGCCCGAGCCGTCCGATACCCACGGCCACCACACGGCGTCGGCGATGCTGGCGCTCGAGGCGTTCCACGCCGCGGCCGACCCGCGCTTTCACCCCGAGCAACTCGCGGGCGGGGTGACCACCTGGCAGGCGCGCCGGATCCTCTGGAATCGATCCAACTGGAACATGAAGCCCGGCGAGGATCTGTCGGGCCTCGAGAAGCTCGACGTCGGTGGCTTCAACCCGCTGCTGGGCGAATCCTACGGCGAGATCGCGGCGGACAGCCGCAGCATGCACAAGAGCCAGGGGTTCGGTGTTGCGCGCAGCCGCGGGCCAGCGCTCGAATACTTCAAGACCCTCGCCGAGGCTGATGCGGCGGCGGCCGGCGGCGCCAAGACCGCCGCCGCAGCGCGCGCCGGGAAATCGCCGCTCGATGGGTTCGATGTCTCGCTCGGCCGCTGGAGCACGACCGCGCACCTGCGCGCGGCGATCGAGCGCGCGCAGAAGCAATTCGACCCGGCGCACCCGGCCGCCGCGCTCCCGGCGTTGCTCGAGGTCGACGCGGCGCTCGACGGCCTGCCCGACGCCGGTTGGCGGGCGCGCAAGCAGCGCGAGGTACACGACCTGATCGCGGCTTGCGCGGGACTGTTCGCCGACGCAACCGCCGCCGATTTCAGCGTCGCGCCTGGCGACTCGATCGAGATCACCGCCACGCTGGTCAACCGTCTTTCGGCGCCGTTCACGCTGCGTGAGATCCGCTTTCCCGGCGCCGGCAACACCGTGACGGTGGGGCGTGACCTGCGCAGCGACGCGAGCGCGGTCGCCGCGCCGGTCGTGGTCAAGCATGCCGTCAAGGTCCCGGCCGATGCGCCGCTCAGCACGCCCTACTGGCTCGCGTCGCCGCCACAGCCCGGCGGTTTCGCGATCGCCGACCAGCAGCTCGTGGGCCTGCCCGAGGACCCACCGCGGTTTCCGGTCGACTTCGTGCTCGAGATCGGCGGCCGCACGGTGGTGCTCTCGCGTCCGATCGCGTTCAAATGGACCGATCCAGTCGCGGGTGAGCGTTATCGCCCGCTGGAGATCACACCGCGCGTGTCGGTCCGTCCCGACACCCAGGTGTTGATGTTCCCCGACAAGCAGCACCAGCCTCGCGCGCTCTCCGTGCGGCTGATAGCAGGCTCGCCAGCGCTGAGAGGCACGCTCCACTTCACGGCGCCCGCGGGCTGGCAGATCGAGCCGGCGTCGCAGCCGTTCGCGATCGAGACCAAGGGACAGGAGATCGAGCTCGCGTTCCATGTTCGCCACACCGCGAAGCCAGGCGAAGGGCCCGCCGGGCCGGCGCTGCTGCAGATCTACGCCGAGCTCCAGGGCAGCTCGGCCGCGAACGAGGAGAATCAGACCCGGTTCGCGCGCGGCGTGGTGCGCGTCGAGCACGCGCACATTCCGATCCAGACCTGGCTTGCAGCGGCCGAGGTGCGGCTGGTGCCGCTGGCGCTGGAGACCGCCGGCACGCACATCGGCTATTTCCCGGGACCTGGCGACGAGGTTCCGGCGAGCCTGAGGCGCGTCGGCTACGACGTGACCTTGCTCGACGACAGCGCGCTGCGCGCGGGCGGCGCGGCGCTGGCGCGCTTCGATGCGGTGGTGGTCGGCGTGCGCGCGTTCAACACCAGCGAGCGGCTGCGCGCCGCACACGACACGCTGATGAAGTACGTCGAGTCGGGCGGGACGCTGGTCGCGCAGTACAATACCAACAACCGGATCGCGCCCCTGACCGCGCCGCTCGGTCCGTTCCCGTTCGAGATCGGGCACGAGCGCGTCACCGACGAAACCGCGGCGGTGAGCCTGGCGCCCGACGCCACGCTGACCACACCCAACAAGATCGGAGCCGCCGACTTCGCTGGCTGGGTGCAGGAGCGCGGGCTCTACTTCGCCGAGAAGTGGGACGCCCGGTACCAGACGCCGCTCGCAATGAACGACCCGGGCGAGAAGCCGCTCGCCGGCGGCCTGCTCTGGGCGCGCCACGGCAGGGGCACGTTCGTCTACACCGGCCTCGCGTTCTTTCGGCAGCTGCCGGCGGGAGTGCCGGGCGCGTTCCGGCTGTTCGCAAACTTGATGGCGCACGGCAAGGCTCCGCGTGTCCACTGATGCCGGCGACCGCGACCGTGGCGCGCCGGCGTCCATCGAGCCTTCGTCGGCCGAGCCGCGCGAGGAGATGCACGCGGCACCGCCGTTCCTGACCTGGGGCGCGATCTACGCCATCGTCATCGGCGCGCTCGCAGCAGAGGTTGCGATCTGCGCGGCGCTCACCCGATGAGCGCGCTCGACTGGCTCGTCCTCTTCGGTACGTTGAGCACGATCGTCGCCTACGGCGTCTGGAAGACGCGGCTCCCGCAGGGCTCCGCCACGTTCATGCACGGCGGCTACGCCGACAACTGGGCGACGATCGGTCTTTCGGTGATGGCGACGCAGGCGAGCGCCATCACCTTTCTGTCGACGCCCGGCCAGGCCTACACCGACGGCATGCGTTTCCTGCAGTTCTACTTCGGGCTGCCGCTGGCGATGGTGGTGCTGTCGATCGCGTTCGTGCCGCGCTTCTACGGCCTGCGCGTGGTCACAGCGTACGAATATCTCGAGACGCGTTTCGATCGAAAGACGCGCCAGCTCGCCGCGTTCCTGTTCCTCGTGCAGCGCGGGCTCTCGGCCGGCATCACGATCTATGCGCCGGCGATCGTGCTCTCGACGGTGCTCGGCTGGTCGCTGAGCCTGACCTGCGTCTCGATCGGCGCGCTCGTGATTCTGTACACTGTCAGCGGCGGCACGCGCGCCGTCAGCCAGACCCAGAAACATCAGATGGTGGTGATGATGGGTGGGATGGTGGTGGCGTTCGTGGTTGTCGTGCTCCAGCTGCCGCGCGAGATCTCGTTCGGGCGCGCGGTCGGGCTCGCGGGGACGCTGGGCAAGATGAACGTCGTCGACTTCTCGCCGCGCCTCGACAGCCGATACACGTTCTGGTCGGGGATCACCGGCGGCTTCTTCCTCGCGATGTCGTATTTTGGCACCGACCAGTCGCAGGTGCAGCGGTACCTGTCGGGCCGATCGATCACCGAGAGCCGACTCGGGCTGCTGTTCAACGGCCTGTTCAAGGTTCCGATGCAGTTCCTGATCCTCTTCGTGGGCGTGATGGTCTTCGTGTTCCATCAGTTTCAGCCGGCGCCGATCTTCTTCAACCAGGCGGCGCTCGACGCGGCTCACCGCGCGCCGCGCGCCGGCGAGCTCCGCGCGCTCGAAGCGCAGCACGCGGCGCTCTTCGTCCGCAAGCAGGCGGCGATCGCGCGGCTCGAGACGGCGCTCGACCGGCACGACGGCGCAGCGGAACAGGCCGCCGCCGAGAGCGTGCGGGCGGCAGAAAGCGAGACCCAGGCCGTACGCAATCAGGCCCACGCCGTCATCGCGGCCTCGTTACCGCGCGATCCCGGCAACGATACCGACTACATCTTCATCTCGTTCGTGATGCGGAACCTGCCGCGCGGCCTGGTTGGCCTGCTGCTCGCCGTGATCCTGTGCGCCGCGATGTCGTCCACCGCCAGCGAGCTGACCGCGCTCGGCGCCACCACCCTCGTCGACTTCTATCGTCGCAGCGTTCGCCCCGACGCAAGCGACCGCCACTACCTGCGTGTCGCCCAGCTCTTCACCGCCGCGTGGGGCGTGCTGGCGGTGCTGTTCGCCGCGTTCGCGTCGCTGGTCGACAATCTGATCCAGGCGGTCAATATCCTGGGATCGCTGTTCTACGGCACGATCCTCGGGCTGTTTCTGGTCGCGTTCTTCTTCGCCCGCGTCGGCGCCACCCCGGCGTTCATTGCGGCGCTGCTGTCGGAGACGGTGGTGATCGCTGTTTGGCTCACCACGGGCGTCGGCTTTCTCTGGTTCAACGTGATTGGCTGCGCGATCGTCATCGCGGCCTCGCTGGCGCTCAGCCGGGCACCACGCCGCAGCCCACGTCGATGACCTTGGTGCCGGCGGGCGGCGCCAGCGCAAAGCTGTCCGCGGGCATGTCGGCGTTCAGCGTGCGGTCCTTGAAGCGGATCTCCACGCCCTGGTCGTACGAATCGTTGCGCTCGGCGAAGCGGATGGTTCCGGGCAGGCGCGGTCCGCCGCCGACGGGCGCGAGATCTTCGTAGCTCGCGCGCCAGCGCGGTCCGTCGGGACCGGAGACCGCGGCACCGACGATCTCGTCTGGCTTGTCGGGCCGGAAGAAGACGCGAGTCTCGACGTTGCCGTCGCGTATGACCAGCGCGTCGGCGCCGCGTCCGGCGTCCCACTCGACCTGCGCGCCCGCCGCGTCGGCCGCCGGGGCCTGCACGTCGCCGAGGAGGATCGCCGCGACCTCGGTCGGTGCCAGCGGCATGCGGATCAGCGACGCCACGTTGGCGGGGCACGCCGGGCCCTGTTGCAGCCGATTGTTGCGCAGGTCGAGCATCTGGAAGTCGCCGTCGTGGGTGGTCAGGATCGAGACCGTCCCTTGCAGGCTGACTTCGGCCTCGAAGCGCAGGCGCCCGGCGCGGTCGACCAGCATCAGCACAGTCGCGCGCACGCGATCGCCGCCGATCCAGCTCGTCGCGCGCACGCGCGCGTTCATCGTGCGCACCGCCTGCTGGCGCGCGGTCAGGGCCTGCCACAGCGTTGCCGGCGCGGGGGGTGGACCGGTGCGCAACGCGGGTGGCGTCGCGGAGCAGCAGGCGGCCGTGATCGAGAGCGCGAGCAGGGCGAGCAACGCCCGGGCGTTGCCTCTCGCAAGGCCTGCCCTCACCCCGGCCCTCTCCCGCGGCGGACCGCAGGAGAGGGTGACTCGGTGAAGAAGGTTGCCTCTCGCAAGGACCCCGGCCCTCTCCCGCGGCGGACCGCAGGAGAGGGTGACTCGCTGAAGAAGGCGTCCGGTCGTGCGCGGGGTCATCGCCCCGCCGCGCTCTTCGCTTCCAGCGTGCGGACGCGCTCCTGCAGCTCGTGCGTCAGCCGCTCCGGCGGCGCCAGCGTCAGCGCTTTGCGATACGACTCGAGCGCGTGCGCGCGATCCTGCTTCGAGGCGTAGAGGTCCCCGAGGTGCTCGAGGATCTCCGGGTCGGCCGGCTCGAGGCGCCCCGCCTGCTCGAGGAACGCCACGCCGCGCGCGAGATCGCCGGCGCGGAAGTATGCCCAGCCCAGGCTGTCGATGATCGCGCCCGAGCCCGGGTTCAACGTCGCGGCCGCCTGCAGGCGCTTGAGCGCGCGCGGCGCCTCGAAGGCGTGGTCGGAGGCGACGAATCCGAGAAAGTTCAGCGCTTCGACGCTGCGCGGTTCGCGCTGCAAGAGGCGCTCGCCGAACGCGATCGCGCGGCGCCAGTCCCCGCGCCGCTCCTCGACGCCGGCGCGCGCGATCAGCAGGCGCCCCTCGTTGGGGCTCTTGGCCAGCGCCTCGTCGAGCCGGCGAGCCGCCATCGCCGCGTCGCCGCGCTTCTCGTCGATCGCGCTGCGGCCGATCACCAGGTCGATGTGCCGCGCGCTGCGCGACTCCTTGCCGCCGGACGTTTCAGATGCGGCGTCCGTGGCCGGCTTGGCCGCATCCACGGCGTCGAGCGCGCGTATCGCCTCGTCGTACTTGCCGTCGTCACGAAGCAGCTCGGCGGCGCGCAGCCTCGCCTCGGCCGCCTCCGGTCCGTCGAGCGGCACGCTGAGGTAGGTAGTCACCGCAGCCGCGCGCTGCCCCTGATCCGCCAGGGCCTGCGCGCTCAGGATCGCGGCGCGGCCGGCGGGCGCGCCCAGCTTCAGCGCCTTCTCAGCCATCGCGCGCGCCCGATCGGGGCGCTTCGCCGCGCGCTCGACGCGGCTGCCGATCAGCAAAGCGTCGGCGCCGTTGCCCTCCGCGGTGAAGCGCTCGCTGACCTCGGACGCGTCGGCCTTGTCGCCGCGCGAGACTAGCCAGCCGGCGAACGCTTCCGCGATCTCGCCGGGTGAATCCGATCGATCCATCGCGGCGCGAAAGCTCGCCTTGGCCGCGTCGATGCGGCCGCGCGCCACCTGCAGCTCGGCGAGCAACAGGCGCGCGTCGATGTCGGCCGGCTCTTCTTCCAGCGCCGCGATGAGCGACGCCTCGGCCTCGTCGAGCGCGCCGCGCGCCCAGGCCAGCGCCGCCAGCTGAAATCGCCCGCGCACGGTGTCGGGCGCGATCTCGACCAGCTGCCGGCAGCTCTCGTACGCGCCGTCGATGTCCAGGCTGACGATCTGCGCGTCGGCCAGCGCCAGGAACGCGCGCTCCGCCGTCTCGAGATCGTTACCCTCGCTGGCGTCCTTGTGCGCGATCTCCACCGCGCGCCGCAGGCTCTCGAGTTGCCCGGTGGCGTCGCCGCGGCCCTCGCGCAGGTGCGCGCTCGCGAGCCAGCCGTCGACTGTCGGCTCGATGCGCAGCGACTGCGCGACCTGCTCGGCGGCGTCGTCCAGGCGCCCGAGCCGCACGAACAGCTCGGCCAGATGCGCGCGCGCCTCGGGCGCTTCGTCGTCGAACGGCAGCGCGCGCTGCAGCTCGGCGGCGGCGTCGTCCCAGCGCTCTTCCTCTTCGTAAAGCAGCGCGCGCGTCACGTGCTCGTACGCTTCCGGGCTGACCGCACGGGTGACGATCACCTGGCCGTTGACGATCTTGGTCACCGGTTGCTGGGTCGTGGCGCAGCCCGACGCACCGGCGACGACGGCCGCGGACAGGGCCCAAATCGCAACGGTGCCAGCGGCGAAGCGCGTGCGCTTCACAGCGGAATGTTCCCGTGCTTGCGCGGTGGGTTGGTGTCGCGCTTGTTACCCAGCACGGCGAGGCCTCGACAGAGCTTGGCGCGCGTCTCGCGCGGGCGGATCACCTCGTCGATGTAGCCGAGCTCGGCGGCCGCATAAGGGCTGGCGAACTTCTCGCGGTATTCGGCAAGGTAGCGCGCGCGGGCGCCGGCGGGATCGGCGGCGCGCGCCAGCTCATCGCGAAACACGATGTTGACCGCCCCCTCCGGGCCCATGACTGCGATCTCCGCGGCAGGGTAGGCATAGTTGAGATCGCCGCGAATGTGCTTCGACGACATGACGTCGTAGGCGCCGCCGTACGCCTTGCGCGTGATGACGGTCAGCTTGGGCACGGTTGCCTCGGCGAACGCGTACAGCAGCTTCGCGCCGTGCTTGATGATGCCGCCGAACTCTTGTCCCGTGCCGGGCAGGAAGCCGGGAACGTCGACGAAGGTGACGATCGGGATGTTGAAGCAGTCGCAGAAGCGCACGAAACGCGCTGCCTTGAGCGACGCGCCGATATCGAGGCAGCCGGCCAGATGCGCCGGCTGGTTGGCCACCACACCGACCGGCCGGCCGTCGAGCCGCGCGAACCCGACCACGATGTTGGGCGCATACTCGGGCTGAATCTCGAAGAAGTTGCCGTCGTCAAAGATGTGGGCGAGCACACCCTTCATATCGTAGGGCTTCGACGGATCGAGCGGGATCAGGTCGTCGAGCGCGCGGTCCTCGCGCTCTGGTTTGTCGCGCGTGGGCAGGCGCGGCGGGTCCTCGCGGTTGTTCTGCGGCAGGAACGTCAGCAGCGCGCGCAGACCCTCGAGACAAGCTGGCTCATCGGCGAACGCGCGGTGGGCGACGCCGGAGCGCGCCGCGTGGGTGTGCGCGCCGCCGAGCTCTTCCTTCGTCACCTCCTCGTGCGTGACCGTGCGGATCACGTCGGGGCCGGTGATGAACATGTAGCTCGACGACTCGACCATGAAGATGAAGTCGGTGATCGCCGGCGAATAGACCGCGCCGCCCGCGCACGGGCCCAGGATCGCCGACAGCTGTGGGATCACGCCCGACGACAGCGTGTTGCGCAGGAAGATGTCGGCATAGCCGCCCAGCGACGCCACGCCCTCTTGAATGCGCGCGCCGCCGGAGTCGTTGAGGCCGATGACCGGCGCGCCAACCTTGAGCGCCAGGTCCATGATCTTGCAGATCTTGCGCGCGTAGGCCTCGGACAGCGAGCCGCCGAACACCGTGAAGTCCTGCGCGAATACGAACACGGTGCGGCCGTGCACGGCGCCGTGCCCGGTGAGGACGCCGTCACCGAGGATCTTGTTTCGCGCCATGTCGAAATCGTTACACCGGTGGGTGACGAACTTGTCCATCTCGACGAAGCTACCCGGGTCACAGAGCAGCTCGATGCGCTCGCGTGCGGTCAGCTTGCCAGCGGCGTGCTGGCGCTGGACGCGCTCACGGCCGCCGCCTTCCAGCGCGCGCTGCTCCAGCGCCTCGAGCCGTTGCAGCGGCGTCACCGGCCGCCCTGCATCTCCGTTGCCTTGGCTCATCGTTCGTTACTCACCTTGCGTTGCTCACCTTGGTAGGTCCGGCAGGTCGAGGCGGTCTCGGACGTAGCCTTGCAAGCGGTGGCGGTCATCCTCGCCGACCGCGAGAAACGTCAGCGCGCGCCCGCCCATGCTCTCGTCACGGTCATCGTCCTCGTCGCCGCCGCGCACGTCCAGGCGCGCCGGCAACCGGAACAGAGTGGGGTCGTCGGGCAGGGCGAAGGTGACTTCGACCGGGCGGCCGATGTCGAACGGCGCGGGTCGCTCGAGCGCGATGCCGTCCTCGCCCAGGTTCTCGGCGAGGCGAAAAACCCGGTGGCCGGCCGCGCGGACCTCGACGGTGACCGCAATAGGGGCGCGCAAGCTCACTTGAAGGCAGGCATCATAACACCCCGATGGCTTCGAGCACGGCGTCGTGCAGGCGCGGCCGGAACTCGCGAAAACGGTGATCGGTCGCCGGCGGGACCTCGGGGTGGATCCGGTTGCTGAGCATCACGATCCATAGCTCGCGCTCGGGGTCGATCCAGAGCGAGCAGCCTGTGAAGCCGAGATGACCCACGGCGGCGCGCGACAGGCGCGAGCCGGCCTGCGACCCCTCGGGTGCCGGCCCGTCCCAGCCCAGCCGCCAGGTCGAGCCCGGGATGCCGGCCGGTGACCAGAACGCACGGATTGTTTCGCGGCTCACGATGTTGGATCCGGTCGGGCTCTTCCAGGCCGCGCACAGCGCGCCCGCGAGCAGGCCCAGGTCGGTCGCGTCGCTGAACAGACCCGCGTGGCCGGCAATGCCCCCCATGGCATAGGCGTTCAGGTCGTCGACCTCGCCCAGAACCACGCGCCGGCGTTGCGGGCAGAGCTGCGTGGCGGCGACCGACCGATTGGAGAGCAGCCGGGCCCGTGCCTCGGTGTCGGACAGGTTCACGAAGGTGGTCGAGCCGAGGCCCAGCGGCTGCAGGATGCCGCGCGCCGCCTGGACGTCAAGGCGCAGCCCGGCGGCGCGCTCGAGCAGCCAGCCGAGCACGATGAAGCCGAGATCGGAGTAAACCGACTTGGAGCCGGTCGGGTACTCGAGCGGTTCGTGCGCTGCCATGAGCGAGATCGCCCAGCGCTCGGACGGGGCGGCCGCCGCCGAGCTCCAGAAGGGGCGGTGGGCGGGCAGCCCCGATGCGTGCGCCAGCAGGTGGCGGAGGGTGATCCCGTCCTTGCCCGGTCCCTGGAAATCAGGGACGCGCGCCGCGACCGGCTCGTCGAGTGACAGCGTTCCGCGGTCGACGAGCTGCATGGTGAGCACGCTGGTGATCGCGGCCTTGGTCAGGGAGGCGACGTCGTAAACCGTCTCTGGCGCGGCGCGCAGCCGGCGCGGCGCGACCTGGCGGTGCCCGAATGCTTCGTGAAACAGCGTACGCCCGCCGGAGGCACATAGCAGCACCAGGCCGGGGACCACCCGGTCAGCCACCGCCGCCTCGCAGAGCTGGCGTACGTCATCAAAACCCCCCGCCATCGGGCCAACACTATACCGTTGCGGAGCCCTGCCGCATCGACATCGGGTGATTACTTTAGTCCCGGAGGATTTGCCCAATGAGTCGTCGAGCTTCGAATTCACCCTCCGAGCCAGCCAGGCCCCCTGCCAACCGCGCGGCCGGATCGCGGCCCGTCCCGCACCGTCACCAGCGCAGCGATGACGGGAACGCGTTCATACCCGACCCCGAAGGGGGGCCGGCACACACCCGGGACGATCTCGCCGAAAGCCTGGCGGAGGACTTCTTGCAAGCGGCGACGAGCGGCGAGGGCGTCGCCGAGGAGTCGGGGGATGAGGTCGTGCCCGAGGAGCTGGGCGGTCCTTTCGTGGAGACGTCGGCCAGCGAAGAGTTCGCGACCGGCACGGACGAATCGAATCCGTCCGATGCCGAAACCGAACCGTTACCGTTGTCCGGGCCAGGACTCGTGGGTACCCCCAAGGAGGAGCTCCCCTAAAGCTTCGGCTTTCGCTCGACGAGCGTAGACGACGCTCGGTCGGTGGTTTAGCCTCCATCCCGCCCAATGAAGTTCGGCCAGTACGAGCTGCTCGAACGGATCGCCATCGGCGGAATGGCGGAGGTCTACAAGGGCCGCGTGGTCGGCGCCGAGGGTTTCGAGAAGCTGGTGGCGATCAAGCGCATCCAGCCAGACCTCATCGCCGACGAACGGTTCGTCACCATGCTCCTGACCGAGGCGCGCATTCATTCCGCGCTCTCGCATCGCAACATCGTGCAGATCCACGATCTGGGGATCTCCGAAGAGGGCGAGTACTTCATCGTCCTCGAGTACGTCGAGGGATACGACCTGCGGGCGATCATGGAGTCGATCACCAGCGACGGTGAGATCATCCCCGAGGCGCTGTCGCTGCACATCGCCGCCGAGGTCGCGCAGGGGCTGCACTTCGCCCACGAGTTGCTCGGGCCGGATCGCCAGCCGCTGGGCCTCATCCATCGTGACGTCTCGCCGTCGAACGTGCTGATCTCGTTCGCGGGTGAGGTCAAGCTGTCGGACTTCGGCCTCGCCAAGCGCCGGCACGATCGCTCGGTTGTCGGATCGCTCAAGGGCAACTTGATCTACATGTCGCCCGAGCAGGCGCGGCAAGCACCGCTCGATCGACGCACCGACGTCTTCTCGCTGGGCGCGTTGCTGTTCGAGCTGCTCACCGGCAAGCGGCTGCGCGAGATCACCGACGAGATCAAAGGCTGGGGCGAGGTGGCCGCGGGTGTGGTGCGCAGCGCGCGCAGCGCGCGGCCCGATCTGCCGGCCAGCTTCGAAGCGCTGCTCAACCAGGCGCTCGCCGCCGAGCCGGGCCGGCGCTTTCCCGACGCCGCGACCTTCGGTGCGGCGATCCGCCAGCTGCTGTCGCAGATGAACACGCCGGTGGGTCCCGCCGACCTGCAGGTCTTGCTGGGGCTGGTGAAGCCGCCGAAACGACCGCGCGGCGAGCTCGACCGATCCAAGGTCATCCGCCTCGGCCCCGACGCGCACCGGACGCGCACGGCCCCGCCGGCGTTGCCACCGCTCTCGGGACGCATCGCCGATCCGTCGCCGCTCGATCGCCTGCGTTCCGCGCAGGGGCGCACGTCTCCGGGCGCGCCACCGCGCCGCTCGCCGGCGGTGCCCACGCGCACGAAGACCAACGACGAACTCGACGCCTATCCACCGACGCCGCTGCCGGTGGCGACCGCGCCAGCGGCACTGCCAGGGTTGCCGACGCCACCGCCCGCAACGGCGTCCGCTCCTCCTCCCGCCGGCCCCGCGAGCGGCGCAGGGCACAACACCTGGGCCGGTGGGTTCTCACTGTCCAGCGCGGCGGCCGCGCCGACCTCGGCGCGTCGCCGCGCCTCGCCGCTCGGTTCGACGCTGGTCGGACCTGCACCCGCGCCGCCGGCTCCTTCACTCGCGGCGTCCGGCCTGCCCATCGCGCTCGCGGCACCGGAGAATCGCCAGCCGCCGCCCTCCGCGCTGACGCCGCCCGGGCCGATCGTGTCGCGACCGCGTGCGGCGCTCGGGCGGGAGATGGTGCGCACGCTGCCCCTGCCTCCCGACAATCCCGTGCCCGCGACGCGTCCGCGTGAGATGGCCAAGACGCTGCCGTTGCCGTCCGAGGCTTATCCGGCGACCCCGCCACCTACGCCTGGGCCGACGCCGCTGCCACCGCCGCTCCGCGACTGGACCAACCATCAGACGCCGCTGCCCGGTGCGGCGGCCGTGCCCGGCCCGACGCCGCCGCCGGCAGCGGTTCCCGCGCCGCGCGAGTCGGCACCGTCCGCGCCGATGTGGCGCCCGGCCGAGTCGTCGCGCCATTTGCAGCCGCTCGGCGATCAGCTCGCGTCGCCGCGGACGACGGGCGCGCGGCTACCGGCCTTCCCAATCGGCCTCTGGCGATCGGTCGCGGTCGGTGCCGCGGCCGTGCTGGTGGTCGGCGCGCTGATCATCCACGTCGGGGTCATTCCGCTCGAGGTGCTGGCGTCCTGGAAAAAGCCGGCGCAGCTGTACGTCGCCTCCGAGCCCGAAGGCGGCGTCGCCAAGCTCGACGGCGTGCGGCTGATCGATCCGACGCCCACCAAGATCCCGGTCGCCCGCGATCGGCAGGAGCACCTCATCGAGATCGAGTACCCGGGCTATCGCCCGGTGCGCGAGAGCGTCCGCTTCGATCGCTCGGTGGCGCTGTCGTTCATGTTCACGCTCGAGAAAGAGGGCGGCGCCGAGATCGCGCCGGTCGCCCCGGTCCGCCCGCCGATCGGCGCGTTGCCGACGGGCGGCGAGCCGTCCTCCGGCGGTAGATAGCGCGCGCTCTTGCCCGGCCGAGATCTGCCTCAGAACCCTGAGAAGGTTCCGAACCTCCTGATCGCCGCCAGCCCGGGTCGGACTTTACTCCCGGCGCTGGCGCCGAGCTGGAAGGGCATGGCTGCGGTGCTGACCGGCGCGACCGCGCTCGGCTTCTCGGCGATCTTCGTCAAGTGGGCCGAGGCGGGCGGCGCCACCCCCATCACCGTCGGGTTCTATCGCATGCTGTTCGCGCTGCCGGGTGCCCTGTTCCTCGCCTGGCGCAGCGGCGGCTGGGGACCGCGCGCGGGGCGGCGCTGGGGACTGGCCGCGGGCATCGCATTTTTTCTCGACCTCGGTTCCTGGCACGAGGCCATGAACTACACGACCGTCGCCAACGCCACGTTCATCCTCTGCGGCTTATCGCCGATCTGGGTCGCGCTCTTCTCGGTTCTGGTGCTACGCCGCCGTTACCGCTGGCTCGGCTGGCTCGGTCAGGCGGCCGGCCTCGCGGGCGCGTTGATCCTCGCGCTCGCGCGCGGCGCCCGCGGCGGGTCAGGCGCCGGCGAGCTCATCGCCATCGGCGGCAGCTTCTGCTACGCAGCATTCACCCTCACGCTCGCGCGAAGCCGGCAGACGCTGACGGCGCCTCAGGCGTTGCTCTGGATGATCGTCGGCTGCCTCGCAGGCTTCCTGATTGCCGGCCTGGTCGCGCGACAACCGTTCCTCGGGTACGACCCGCGTGCCTGGGGCTCGCTGGTAGCGCTGGCAGTGGTGGTTCAGCTCTTCGGCTGGTGGCTCAACAGCTGGGGGCTCGGCCACGTCGACGCCGCCGCGGGGGCGCTGGCGCTTCAGGCGCAGCAGGTCGCGACCTTGTTCCTCGCCGCCTGGCTCCTAGCCGAGCCGCTGCGCGTGCTGGGCCTGACCGGCGGTGCGCTGCTGGTCGGCGGGATCGTTCTTGTCGCCTTCGGCTCGGCAAGCTCGCCGGTGCTCGTCACGCTCGGCTTGCGCGATCGCTGAGCGATCGGCTCGCCCGATGGTGAGCGATCGGCTTGCCCGATGGTGAGCGATCGGCTTGCCCGATGGAGATCGTTCGCGGAGTCACGGGGGTCGCGTGCAGTGATTCGCACGCGAGAGGCGGCCGCTCGTCGTTGCTGGACGGCCCCGGCCGATCGTCGGAACCGGCACGCGGACGATGGCTCCCGCCGGCTTCCGCGGGGGCGTGGCCGGCGGTGGTGGAGGCGGCAGATCGAACGAGATCGGGCGCCGCACGGCACGCGCGGTGGTCGGTCCGCTGATCGCGAGGTGCACGCGCAGGCGGCGCACCATCTTGCGGCCGATTCCCTTGATGCGCACCAGCTCATCGACGGTGCGAAACGGATGCCGCTGCCGGTACCAGAGGATGCTGTGCACTTTCGAGGGGCCGATACCGGGCAAGAGCTCGAGCATCTGCGGCGGCGCCGTGTTTAGGTTGACCACGCCGTCGAGATCCTTCGATTCGGCGAGCGCATCTCGCGGAGCCAGGGCGATCGTGGCGGCGGCGGACAGGAGAAGCGCGAGCGAGCGCACGCATTGTTGTCGGCGGCGCCCGCGCCGAGTTGCGCGCTACCGAACTACTGGGACTGCACGACGGCGGGCGCGCAGAAGCTGATCGTCGCGCACGGGTCGCTGAGCAACGGCAGGCTGCCCTGCGTGCCTGCGGCGCGGCACTCATAGCCACCGCGGCAATCGCTGTTGCTGCTGCAGGTCCTCACGCACAGCCGCTGCTCATCGGCGCGGGGGACGCAGAGCCCAGACGGCAGGCAGAGCTGATCGGCCGCGCACACAACAGGATTCGAACTCTTGCACGGCGGCAGCTTGTCGGTGCACTGCGGCTGCATGCTCGCGTCGCTCGAGATCGCCGGATGGCCGCTGAGGTCGCAGGCGGGATCGCACGGCTGGCTGAGAAATTGCTCGGGGAAGAAGCGGACGCACGCGGAATCGCTCGGGCAGGACGACTGGTCGCAGCCCTCGATCGTGCAGTAGCCGCCGGGCTGCGACAGGTCACAGGTGCGATCGTTGTTGGCGCTGCAATCGGTGTTGAGCGAGCAGCCGTCGCCGATGTTGTGACCGCAACCGGCACCGAGCAGCGCGGTGAACACGACGCCAGCCGCCATGAGCGCGGCTCGACCAAGACGCACAAAGCGCGCACGCGCGGTCTGTCGGCGAGACGTTGGCGATGTCGAATTCACGGCGGGGTTTCTACCATGCTGGTTGCGGCGCGGGGATCTTCAACATGGGAACCCTGGGAGGTTCCCAAACCCTCCCGCGACGAGGCCGCCGTTTCGGCGGGGTGGGCAGGGTGGGGGTGTCCGTGCCGAAGTCCCCGAAGGGGATGGGCTCCGGCGGGGGACCCGCCTACGCCCCACGCGTTCGTCGGCGGGCACGCTTCTTGTAGACCTGCCGCGGAGTGACCGACGAAACACTCACAACCTCGGCTCTCTTCGGATCGCGAGCGGCGAGTCTTTACGCCCGATCCCCGGAGGGGATCACTGTTCCCTCTCCGGTGTGGGTGGCAATGGGGGATGAGTTTCGAAACCAGGTCACACGCCTCCTTGCTGGGACCCTTCAGCTGCGAGAGGGGTTGCCCCGCGACACCGCGTCCGAGTTTGCGCCGGCGCTGGCCGACATGGAGGCCAGTCTGGACAGTCTCGCCAGCCTGGCCAAGTGCCTGGACGCAGTGACCAAGCCGGGTGAGCAGATCATCAGCGACCTTGGCGACGTCATCGAACGGGCGCTGGCGCTCGCGCGCCCCTGGCTGCACAGCGAGATGCACATCTCGGTGGCGGGCCGGAGTGGCGCGGTTCGCAACCGCAGCGGCGCCGTGGAATGCGCGCTGTCGACCATGCTCGTGAGCCTGGCGCGGTCGCCGGACCCGGAGCACGGCCACCCGGTCAGAGAGCTGAGAATCGAAGTGTTTTCGGGCCGCGGCACGCTCGCCGTAGAGGTCGAAAGCGACGGCGGCCGGCCCCTGCAGTCCTGGCGCTGGGAGCTGGCCGAACGGCTGGCCGACGTGGTCGGTGGGACGCTGGAGCCGCTCCCCGATCGCGTGGGCGCGAGCCTCCGATTTCAATGATGTCGGTTTAGCCGGGCCAGCTCGTCTTCCCACCCCCTGGGGTGGCGGGTTGGCCCGGCGTTTTTGCCCGATCCGAGCCAAGGCTCCCGGACAGTCGTTCCGAGCCGGTCGGCATCGCCCTCGGGGTCGCGCGCAGCCTCGTCCGTTTGCTCGATCCGAGCAAGTATTCCGACTGAAACCAATCGATCGAAACCGGTTTCGAAACCGAAACCGAAGTCGACGAGGACCGCGGTTGTCCGAAACTAGAATTTCTGGAGAACGGGAGTGACGCCAGGGTGGACGACAGCAGGTCCGACCGTAAACACGCCTGCAGGCAAGCTCGGTCGACCGTCTTCCGCCGCGTCAGAGCTATGTTATTCTGCCGGCATGCCTCCGCGCTGCCCCAGCATTCTGCGCGGTTCCCATACCTTCGCCGGTGACGTCCGCCCGTCATGAGGGTCCGGTTCTGGGGGGTTCGCGGCTCGCTGCCCGTACCGGGTATGAAGACCGAACGGTATGGGGGAAATACCTCGTGCGTCGAAGTTCGGTCGGCCGCAGGCACGCGCGTGGTGGTCGATGCCGGCACCGGAATCCGCAAGCTGGGCAAGGAGCTCACCCAGGGCGACGCCGAGGGGTCGACCAACCACGTTCACCTGCTGATCAGTCATACCCACTGGGATCACATCCAGGGTCTGCCGTTCTTCTCGCCGCTCTATCAGCGCGGCAACAGCCTGCACGTCTACGCGCGCAAGCGCGATGACCTGCATCTGCGCGCCGTCTTCGCGTCACAGACCGACGACCCGTATTTTCCGATTCCGTTCGACGAGGCCAAGGCCGACATCGCGTTTCGCGAGCTGATGGACTCGGCCGAGTTCGAGATCGGCGACGTGCGCGTCGCGTGCGCGCGTCTCAATCACCCGTACATCGCAACTGCGTACCGCCTGTCGGTCGACGGCGCGTCGGTGGTCTACGTCTCCGATACCGCGCCGTTCTCGGACATCCTCTTCGAGGATCAGTTCATCGCGCGGCCGCCATCCGCGGGCGCCGAGCTGCCCAAGGCCGATCGCGACAAGCTGGCGGCGATGCGACAGGGCATTTCGCGCCTGTGCGACGGCGCCGACCTGGTCATCTACGACACGATGTTCACGCCCGAGGATTACCGCCGCCTGCCGCACTACGGTCACTCGCGCCCATCGGACGCGATCGAGATCTGCCGCGAGGCGGGCGCGCGCCAGCTGGCGCTGTTCCACCACGCGCCCGAGCGCTCCGACGCCGAGGTCGACACGATCCTCGCCGACGCGCAGGCGCTGGTGACGCGCGAGAAGATTCCGCTGGAAGTCGTCGCCGCCTACGAGGGCATGGACCTGACGCTGGGGCGCGAATGATCGAGCTCACCTTCTGGGGCGTTCGGGGATCGATCCCGGCGCCGGGCCCGGGCACTGTGCGCTACGGCGGCAACACGTCATGCGTCTCGCTGCGCACGGCGGAGGGGCGCCTCATCGTGCTCGACTGCGGCACCGGTGCGCGCAACCTGGGCATGTCGCTGCTCGATGGTCCGTTCGGCCGCGGCCAGGGCCAGGCCAGCATCCTGCTCTCGCACGCGCACTGGGACCACATCCAGGGGTTCCCGTTCTTCGTCCCGCTCTACATCGCCGGCAACGCGTTCAACATCTTCGGCGGCGGCAAGAGCTCGTCGATGCTCGAGGGGATCCTCGAGGGGCAGATGGCACCGCAGTACTTCCCGGTGCAGACACTGAAGAACATGGGCGCGACGATCGAGATCGTTGCGGTCACCGAGGGGACGCCGTTCTCCGTCGAGGGCTGCCGCGTCGTCGCGCGCACCAACCCGCACGGGCGCAGCGGAGCGCTCGCATTTCGCATCGAGAGCGAGGGACGCGCCGTGGTCTACGCGAGCGATGCCGGCTACGCGAGCTCGGGGCCGCCGGAGCCGTCGATCGATCTCTATCGCGGCGCGGATCTGCTGATCCACGACAGCACGTATACGCCCGAGGACCGGCGGCGCTATCCGGAGCGCGGATTCTCGTCGATCGAGGACGCCGTGCTGTGCGCCGCGCGCGCGCGCGTGAAGAAGCTGGTGCTGTTCCACTACGACCAGGACTACAGCGACGCGGACGTCGACGCGTTGTGCGCGCGCGGGAGGCGCCTGCTGGACGCGCAGGGCGCGAGGGACATCGAGATCGTGGGGGGCGCGGAGGGAACGACACTGAGGCTGTAGCGGCGGAGCCGGAACCAGAGGGCTCGCTGGCCCTCCGGTCCGTCTCCGGATCCGGCTATCAGCCGTTCGCGATCAGGTAGCCCTTGTCGAGAAGCACTTTCAGCTTCTCCGCTACCGTGAGGTCGGTGAGCGAGCTCTCGTCGAACAGCGTGCGCAGCGTGTCGGCGCTGAGCGCGGTCTGGAAGACATCCAGCTCTTCGGGGCCGAGCTCGCGCAGCTTGGGCTCGAGCGGCCGCGGGATCGTGATCGTCGCGGTCAGCGGCGGCAGCTTCTCGGAGAGCATGCGGTGCTCGTCGAGCTGGCGCATGCCCTCCATCAGCAGGCCTTCCGTCGAATCCTGCAGCTCCTCGAGCACGGCGCGCTCGTCGGGCGGCTCGAGCTCGAAGAAACCCTGGGTCCAGGTGAGCATGCGGAAGATCGCCTTGCGCGGACCCATGTTGAAGCTGTCGTCGATGCTGGCGAAGTAGATCTGCCCCTTGCGCAAGTACAGCTTGCCGACGCCGCCGTCGGAGCGCAGCACCAGCACGCCCGACTTGCGGCTGGTCGAAAGCAACTGCAGCAGATCGGGGAGCGGGATCTCCTCGATGCTCCCCGACATCGACTTCGTCGGTGGACGCTTATTGGCGGTCACTGCCATCCGCGAGCGTGCCTCGGTCTCGGACAGGCCATTGGTATTCTCGCCATCGACGTAGACTAGCTTGACGATGGATGTTCCGATCAAAATTCGGTCGCCGTCCTTGAGCTCGACTTTCCGGATCTTTTCGCCGTTGACGAACGTGCCGTTGGTCGAGCCGAGATCTTGAATGCTGACGGTTTTGTCGTCGGTGGTGATCTTCGCGTGCTTGCGCGACACCATGTCCTCGACCAGCACCATGTCGAGCTCGGACGATCGCCCGATGACGATCTCGCGGTGTGGTCGCAGAGGAAATTCACCACCCTGATACTTGCCGGAGATGAATCGCAAGGCCCACTGAACCGCCTCCGATCCGGTAGGACTTCCGCCTTGCACCACGTCAGGTGGTCTAAAGGTGCTCAAAACTTAGTGATTTTATATTGGCTGCAAAGGGGCGTCAAACATTCTGAAAAAGCCCCGCCGCCTCGACGGTGAGGCGCGATCACTGGCGGAGAATTCCATCGACCACATCGGCGACCTCCTCCTCCACGAGCAGGCCGGAATGTCCAGTCGCTACCGAGATGTGGCGCACTCCCTGGAGCACGGTCGTGCCCAGCGGAGCCAGCCAGTCGCGCTCGGCGCCGATCGAAACCACATCGACGCCTTCGGGGAGCGGCATCTCCTCCAGCTCGCGCAAGAAGGGGCTGCCGGGAAGCAGTTGCAGGCTGGCGAGCCCCAGCGGCGCAGTGAAGAGCCCGAACAACGCCGACCAGGTTCCGCGCGTCGGCGTGCCCAGCAGCACCAGGCGGCGCACGCGATGCCGCCCGCCGAGCCGCTTCAAGTAGTAGAGCCCGACCAGCCCACCCATCGAGTGGCCGACGATGTCGACCTGGGTGACGCCGGTCTGCGCGATGATCGATTCCACCTTGCGCGCGATCAGGCCCGCCGAATCGCGGATGTCGCCGAGGTTGATCGGGCCGAGCTTGTAACTCATGACCACGTGTCCGCGCCGCGACAGGTTTCGTTCGAGCAGGTGCAGCGAGCCGCGCGTCGCCAGGTAGCCGTGAATCAGGAGCACCGGCCGGCCCGACGGCGCGGGCCGCGCCTCGTCGGGCGGCACCTGCAGGTGCTCGCGCGCGGCGAAGTTGCCGCGGAACAGCTGTCGCAGATAGACCGCAGCGTGCCCGGAGTCGGCCATTTCTCGTCCGAGATTGCGTCCGAGGTCGGCGGCGCGGGCGCGGAGCCTGTCGACGAGCTTCAGCTTCATGAGTCGGGTGACTCGCGCAGGCCGTGCTTGCGCAGCAGCTCGCGGAAGTGTTTGCGATCGACCTCGGCGCTGCGCGACGCCGCCGACAAGTTGCCTTTGTGGCGCTTGAGCAGCGCTTGGATGTACTCGCGCTCGAACGCATCGATCACGCGCGCCTTCGCCTGCTTGAAGGGCAGGTCCAGATCGACGCCGCCCGAAGCCGCGTCCGACACGGGGCGCACTTCGAACGTCTCGTCGATCTCCAGGCGCTCGCCGTGGCAGAGCGCGCACGCCCGCTCGATCACGTTGCGCAGCTCACGCACATTGCCGGGCCAGGCGTGCTGCTTCAAGCGATCGAGCTCGCGCGGACCGATCTCGATGTGCCGGTCACCGCAGAACTGGCGCACGAAGTGCTCCGCGAGCAGAGGGATGTCGTCGAGCCGCTGGCGCAGCGCGGGCACCGACACGCGCACCACCGCGAGCCGGTAGTAGAGGTCCTCGCGGAAGTGCTTCGCGTTCATCTCATTGCGCAAGTTGCGGTTGGTCGCGGCGACGACACGCACCGACACGTTCTCGTAGCTGGCCGCCCCGACGGGTCTGATAGCGTGCTTGTCGAGCGCGCGCAGCAGGACGGGCTGTACCTCGGTTGACAGCTCGCCGATCTCGTCGAGGAAGATGGTGCCGCCGTTGGCTTCGGCAAAGGCGCCACGCCGATCGGAGATCGCCCCCGTGAACGCGCCGCGCACGTGGCCGAACAGCGCCGACTCGATGAGCTCGCTCGGCACCGCACCGCAGTCGAACACCACGAACGGACCGGCGCGGCGCGCGCTGTGGCGATGGATCTCCTCGGCCAGCAGCTCCTTGCCGGTCCCGGTCTCACCCTCGAGCAGCACCGTCGCCTCCGTGTTGGCCACGTCGCCCAGCAAGCGGAAGAGCTTGCGCAGCTTCGGGTCGCGGCCGACCAGCGAGCCGAACGCCTCCTCGTCGGCGGGCGTCGGATCGAGCGCCTCCTCGTCGGGGACGTACTTCAGGATCGTGTGGCCGATCGTCACCTCGGCGCCGAAACCCAGAGTCAGCTCCTGGAAGCGCGCGCCCTGGACGAACGACCCGTTGGTCGACCCGAGGTCGCGCACGATGACGCCGTCCTCCCCGGGCTCGACGGCGAGGTGCCGCCGCGACACCGTCGGGTCTGACAGCAGTACGTCGCTGCCGGTGCCAGACCCCAGCGTGATCACCTGATCGCCGATGGCGATCGACTCGCCCCGATCCTGACCTTTCACGACCAGCAAACGGCCGCGCCCCCGCTGCCGCGTGATCGCGGCGTTCACGTCGATGACGCGGGTGGCGGTTCGATCCATCAATTTACGGAGGCGTGGGAGGCTTGGCGCGATCCTCGGTCGGGCTGGTGCTCTCTACAGCTTGCACCAGCTTGGTGCGATCGTCATGTGTGGCAATCGCTGCCAGCTTCGCACCTCCCGCGACCGCGGCCAAGAGGACGGCGGCGATCACCGCGCGCGGTGGGCCGGAGCGTGGCAGGACGGGGCGGAAGGGGAAGTGGGCGCTGTCGGCCCGGCGCGCGATTGGCGTCGGCACGCCGGGGACCGGCGGCGCCGCAAATCCGTTATGCGGCGCGGGCAGCGCCGGCTCGTGCGTCCGCGTGGGACGCGACGACTCGCGCCCTGCTGGTGGGGGCAGATGGGGTTCGCGTGCGTGCGGCGTCGGAACTCGGTCGCGTACGGCGGGCGGAAGACCGGGTACGGCGGGCGGAAGACCGGGTACGGCGGGCGGAAGACCGGGTACGGCGGGCGGAAGACCGGGTACGGCGGGCGGAAGACCGGGTAGAGGAAGTGACGGCTCGCGGCTGTACGAGGTGGCGTACGGCGACCCACGGGGCGGCGTCCCGCGCGGAGGCGAACCGGTCGGGGGCAGTGGGGTGGCCGCCGATGCGGGTGTGAAGGGGAACTCCTCGGCCTCGGAGATCTCCTCTTCCTCCGCGGCGAAAGGGGACTCGAGCGAAACCGTCGGCGGGCGGCTGGGCAGCGGCGGCGGCGCGACGACGCGCCCGGAGCCCGTCAAACGCGGCGGCGGCGGAGGTGGCGGCAGGCGCCCGCCCGGCGGCGGGGGCGGCGCGCCCGGCGCGCGCGTGCTCGAGACCGGCTGCGAGCGCGACGTCGGCACGTCCTCGTCTTCGCCGTCGTCGATAGGAATCGCCAGCGGCGAATCGCCGCCGCCCGCACCCGATACCGACGACGACGTCTGCGGCGCGGATCGACTCGCGGGCGACGCCTTGGGGCTGAGCGCGAGCAGTGAATCGAGATCTAGCTCGTCGGCGTCATCGGCGTGGCCGATGACCGTGGGCGATTTCGAGCTGACGTCCCCGACGGTGAACACCTCGTTATCCGCGACGACGCCGATCGACGATGCCTCCTTGCCCTCGAGCGCCTTCGACTGAATCTTCTGCGTGTCGGGTGCCGGGTAGGCTTCGGCGTCTTCCTGCAGCCATTTGCTGGGATCCGGGCCCAGGATGTCGCGCAGGTCGTCGGCCAGCTGCGGCGCCGACGACAGCATGCCGTGGTGGTGCGCCACCTGGCGAAGCGCCTCGGCGAACGCTCGCGCGTCCTGGTAGCGATCGTCGGGGTCGGGCGCGAGCGCAGTCCCCATGACGTGGTCGAGCGCGCGCGGCAGCCCGGGGCGCTTGTATGACGTCGGCGCGATCGGCTGCCCATAGATCACGTCGGGCGGCGTGCTGAGATCGCCGACGAACAGCCGCTCGCCTGTCAGCGCTTCGTACAGGCAAACCGCCACCGAGTAGAGATCGGTGCGCGCGTCGATCGGCTGGTTGCGCGCCTGCTCGGGCGACATGTACCCGACCTTGCCGCGCACTCGATAGAACACCGATGAGTGAGTCGCCGCCTTGGCGATTCCGAAGTCGGACAGCTTCACCTCGCCCTGCGCCGAACAGAGGATGTTCGACGGCGAGACGTCGCGATGGATGATGTCCAGTGAGACACCGTTGGGATCGCGGCGCGTGTGTGCGTAGCTGAGGCCGGCGAGGATCTCGAGCGCGATCTGGATGGCGGCGGCGGGCGCCAGCTGGCGGCGGCGCAGCTTGGCGCGCCGGCAGATCGTTCGCAGGTCCGCGCCGCGCACGTACTCCATGACGATGAACAGCGACTCGTCGGACTCGACCAGGTCGAACGTGTGGACGATGTTCGCGTGGTCCAGCGTTGCGGAGATCTTGGCCTCACGAAAGAAAAGATCGCGAAACTCCGGCCGCGACGTGTGCTCGGGCAGCAGCTGCTTGAGCACGACGTCTTTCTCGAACCCGCCGGGCCCGAGCTTCTTGCCGACGTAGATCGCTCCCATACCGCCTTCGGTCAGGTACCGCTCGATGCGGTATCGCCGGGCGGCCATCTGCTGGGTGGTGGCGTTCATCCCCGTCGAGGGTAGGATCGCCCCACACGACTTTCAATGTCCAGTCCAGACGCGCTGCAGACTCTTCTCACGGTCCGGCAGGCCGCCGAGGACGCCGCCGCCCAGGTGTTGGCGGGCGCCCTTCATCGGCGCGCTGCAGCGCAAGAGGCGCAGGAGCGGCTGGAGATCGAGCTCGGCGCGGCGCGTGACGACCTGCGCGCGCGCCGGCTGGTCACCCCTTCGCTGGGGGTCGAGACGGCCGCGCAGGCCGCCGGTCGGGAGCGGTTCTGGCGGCGGCTCGCCGGCGAGATCGCCGCGCGTGCCGATCGTGCGCGCGCCCATCGCGACGGACCGCTGGCCGAAGCAGAGGCGTCCGCGGCCGCCGCGCGCGAGACCCACCGGGCGGCGCGGGAAGCGCGCGAGCTGGTGCAGAAGCTGCTCGAGCGGGCCGCCGCCGACCGCCGCCAGACCGCCGACCGCCGCGCCGAGGCGGCGCTCGACGAGCAGGCTATGGCGCAGGTGACGCGAGGTCGGCGAAGCCCAAGGGGTGGCGCCGATCACTAGAACGCTGGATTCAGCGAAAAAATTGGCGCCGAACCTCTATTTCTCAACGACGGGGTTCTCAATGGCTCCATGACCAGCTACCCGGGAACGACCACACACCTCACCGCGCCCTGGTCGGCCGATTCCCTGGCGATTCCGACGACCAGCGCCGCAGACGCTTATGCCGCGGTCGTTGCCGACGCCGGCGCGTCGCTCCATCGCGATCAGGTCGACGCCCTGGTGATCGCCGACGTCACGTCGCTGGGGAAAACCGGCGATCTGTGGACCCACCAGACCGCGACCGGGCTTACCAATACAGGGTACGGCACGCTGACGGGCGGAACCGCGCCGGTTGACACCGATCGCGACGGCATGCCCGACGCTTGGGAGACCAAGTACGGGCTGAACCCGAAAGATCCCAGCGACGCCAACGGCGACTTCGACCCCACGGGCTACACCAACATCGAGAAATACATCAACGGCATCGCCGACGGGCTTTATCCGTAGCGGCGTCAGTCGAGCAACGCGGCCTTCATCTCCGGGATCCACTTCGCAGTGAGGCCGAGCGACGAAAAGGCGGCGAAGTTGCTCTCGAAGTCCCAGTAACCCCAGCCGAAGCCGCGCTTCTCCGCTTCGACGCGCGCCGTGTGCGCCCAGCGCGCGCGGGAAGCGCCGTCGGCGTTGATGCCGGCGCCGAACTCACCAAGGTAGATGCGTAACCCGGTCCGCTTCGCGAACGTCGCCGCCATCTCCATCTGCTCGACGATCGCCGCCGGCCCGCCGGGGTTGGTCGCTGCTGGTTCGCGGTTGTAGCCCTCGAAGAACGCGCGGCTTTCGGGGAACGCCAGCGCTGCCGAGGTCGGCTGCACGGGCTGCGTCGGGGGCCCCGGGAAGACCACGCCGCGTGTCCCGAAATGCGGGGGCATCCAGCCGAATCCCTGATGCGTGAAGTACATCGGCGCATACATGTGAAAGCTCGCGACCAGGTGCGGATCACCCTCCGGCACCGCCAGCGTGTCGCGCAGGTCTTTCGCCGATGCCCAGTGCGCGCCCTCGACGATGATCGTGCGGTCGGGATCGATCGCGCGGATGGTGGCAATCGTGCGTGCGAGGATCGGATTCCAGATCTCGGCGGTCAGCTTGTCCGTCGGCTCGTTGAGGACCTCGTACACCACCCCGCGCGGCATGCCTTTGAAGTGCGTCGCGATCTGCTGCCAGATCGCGATCAGTCGCCCCTCGTAGGCGCGGGGCGCCTGCATCATTCCCAGGAAGTGGTGCACGTCGATGATGACGCCCAGATCGTTGCTGAGCGCCTGATCGACGACCCAGTCAACGCGCTTCATGAACCGCCGTTCTATGAAATAGGGCGGCTGT
>Ga0265342_10000349_pt1 | contig 51668 bp, 45 predicted proteins | sample 4CB327metaG_FD_203125 | JGI IMG/M metagenome (GOLD analysis project Ga0265342, IMG submission 203125) | Rhizosphere microbial communities from Carex aquatilis grown in University of Washington, Seatle, WA, United States - 4-CB3-27 metaG | ecosystem: Host-associated > Plants > Roots >... | reverse complement strand
TCCTTGCTGTACGGCTGATGGGTGACCGCGTCGACGATGTCACAGGTCAGCGACAGCGTCGGCAGCGCGTAGAACGGGTCCATGATCGCTGACGCCGGATCGGGGATGAAGATCATGTCCGAGGCGTGGATCGGCTGCCATCCGCGGATCGAGCTTCCGTCGAAGAAATAGCCGTCCTTGAACACGTCGGCGGTGAGCTTGGCGACCGGCATCGTCGTGTGCTGCCAGATCCCCAGAAGGTCGACGAACTTGAAGTCGACCATCTTGGCGCCGTTCTTCTCGGCGTACTTCAGTGCCTCAGCTGCTGTCATGGATCTACCCCTTATGCCTGGTGAGTGTGTTGGGTGAACGAAAAGCGGGTGCTCGCGAGCTGTTGCCTAGAGCGCGTCTTCGCCGCGCTCGCCCGTGCGGATGCGGATCGCTTCCTCGACGGGCGTCACGAAAATCTTCCCGTCACCGATACGCCCCGTGCGGGCCACCGCCAAGATCGCTTCGACCACGTCGCGAACGATGTCGTCCTTGACGACGATCTCGACGCGAACCTTGGGAACGAAGTCCACCACGTAAGCCGAACCGCGATAAACCTCCTTCTTCCCACCCGTGCGGCCAAAGCCCTTGACCTCGTAGACGGTCATGCCCTGCACCCCAATCTCGCGAAGGCGATCCTTCACATCGTCGAGCTTGAACGGCTTGATGATGGCTTCGATTTTTTTCATGACGTGTGGGGCGACCCTACCTCCGCGATTGTTTCCACCAGGTTTCGTACCCGTTAAATCGTCGTAACCTATGAAAACTACTAAAAACAGACGTCTTTTCGAATGGCGTGACCAGTGCTATTTTGGGTCGGTTCGCAGGGCTCCGATCAGCTCTTGTACATCGCTGATACCGTCTGCCCGCAAACGCGTTTCCAGGTCGCGCACGATGCGTCCGGATGCGTCCGGATCCACGAAGCTCTGCGTGCCCACCTGAACGGTACTGGCGCCCGCGAGGAAGAACTCGATTGCGTCGGTGGCATCCTGGATCCCGCCGATGCCGGAGATCGGCAGCGGCACGCCGGCGCGCCGGACCTGGTAGACCATGCGCAGCGCGATCGGCTTGATCGCGGGGCCGGAGAGGCCGCCGAAGATGGTGGCAATCTTGGGCCGGCGCGTCCGCGCGTCGATCGCCATTCCGGTGATGGTGTTGATGATCGACAGTCCGTCGGCGCCGCTGTCGGCGCACGCCTTCGCGAGCGCGACGATGTCGGCGGTGTTGGGGGTGAGCTTGATCCAGAGCGGCTTCTTGATCGCGGCGCGACACTGGCGCACCAGATCGCCGAGAACGCGCGGATCGGTCCCGAACTCGATGCCGCCGGCCTTGATGTTCGGGCAGGAGACGTTCATCTCCAGCGCGTCGACGCCGGCGAGGCGCGCGAGCCGTTCGCCGCAGTCGATGTACTCGTCGAAGGTGACGCCGAAGAAGTTCACGAGCACGCGCGTGCCGCAGGTGCGCAGGTACGGAAGCTTGTCGCCGGCGAAACCCTCGACGCCGACATTCTCGAGGCCGATCGAGTTCAGCATCCCCGACGCGGTCTCGCAGATGCGCGGCGTGGCGTTGCCGAACCGGGGCGCGGGCGAGATCCCCTTGGTCACCAGGCCGCCGATCGCGGCGAGGTCGGTGAGGTTCTCGAACTCCTTGCCGTACCCGAAGGTCCCCGACGCGGTCAGGATCGGATTCCGGAACGCGACACCACCTGTGGTGATGGCCAGCTTCACCGGCGCAGCGACGCTTGCCTCTACCTGGCTCACGCGCCCCTCACCGTGGGGAGGCACGCCTCCGCCGGACGCGGTGGCTCGCCCTTGCCGACGTCGAGCACGTCGGCGGCGTCGAACACCGGTCCATTGCTGCACACGTAACGGTACGGCCGGGAGCGCGCCGGGATCGCGCACCCGAGACAGACGCCGATCCCGCATGCCATCTGCTCCTCCAGCGAGATGAAGCAGGGGACGCCCCGGTCGCGGGCGATGCGCCCGACCGCCCAGAGCATGGCATTGGGGCCGCAGCCCATGATCCGGACCGACTGCCCGAGGTGGTGGTCCAGGCGGGCTTCCAGCGCCGCCGTCACCAGCCCTTTGAGTCCGACCGAGCCGTCCTCGGTGGTGAGGTGCAGGTCCAACCCGAGGGCCTTCATCTCGGACAGCAGCACCAGGTCGGCGCTGCCACGCCCGCCGTAGAGCATCTCGCTCTGGCTCACCAGGCCGGCCTGCGACGCCGAGGCCCCCTGCATGAGCATCGGGGGCAGCCCCACCCCACCGGCCACCAGCAGGTCGACGTGCTCGGGCGATGCCGCCGGGAAGCTGGTGCCGAGAGGCCCCAGCACCGAGATTGTCTCGCCTGGGCGCGCCCGCTCCAGCAGGGCCGTACCCCGCCCAACGGTCTTGGCCAGCACCTCGGCGGTCCCACCGGTTGGATCGACGGAAAGTAGCGAAAAGGCACGGGGAAGCAGCGGATCTCGCTCCCAATCACCGCGCAACATCACAAACTGGCCTGGCCGGGCCTCGCCGAGCGAGTGGCAACCCTCGAGCTCGATGACGAAATAGCCCCCGCCGAGCGACCTGTTCTCCAGAATTTCGGCTTCGAAGTAGCGCATCGGGACTGGGGCGCTATTTACCCTGATCGAGACGCGGTTGGCGCCGAAATTCTTCGTATTTCTTGCAGGCCTACCGGTACTGTGTTAGTAGCCGAACTCTAACGAGGCGAACTGATGGACTTCATGTTCGAGGACGAGGTCGACGAGGTCGGCTCCGACGTCGAGGCATATTGCCCCAAGTGCAAGGGCGATACCACTCACGTCGTAATTTCGAAGTACGAAGACGAAATTCGCCGTGTGCAGTGCAATCCATGCGGCGATGTCCACTCGTTCCGCAAGCCCCGCGGCGACGTGGAGGACGACGTCCCCGAGCCGATCGCCGCCAAAAAGCGCGCGATGATGAAGAAGGTGACTTGGGAAGAGTTCTTCCACAAGCACGGCGAAAAGGGCGGGAAGCCTTACGAATTTCGCGAGCTCTACCACGATAACGTCATCGTGACCCACCCCAAGTTCGGGCGCGGGTTCGTGTCCGAGGTGCTCTCCGACAGCAAGGTCGAGATCACGTTCAAGGACTCACGGCGCGTGCTGGTGCACAACCGCAAGGACATGCCCGGACTGCCGCTGGCGGCCGAGGGTGACGGCCGGCCGTCGAACACCAAGGTTCCAGCTGCGGCCAAGGCCGCACCGGCCAAGGGCAAGGCCCCCGCTGTCGCCAAGGAAACGCCGGCTCCGGTCGCCGCCAAGGAGCATCAGAAGGAACACGGCAAGGATCACGCCAAGGATCACAAAGAGCGGGACAAGGAGAAGGACGACCACGGGCACAAGGCGCCGGCCAAGGCCAGCGCCCCCAAGGCGAACATCTCCCCCGCGGCGGCGTCCAAGAACCGCAAGGCAGTGGTCGTCTCCAAGGACCACCACGCCCGCCCCGCGAAGGCTGCGCCTACGCACTCGCGTACCGCGAAGCCGGCGCGCGTCGTGAATGACTCCTCGGCCAAGCGCGCGGGCAAGGTCGCCGCCAAGTCGGCCGCCAAAAAGAGCAAGAAGTAGAGCAGGAAGTAGCCGGGCTCGCCGCGCTGCTCGACCGCCTAGCGGACGAGCAGCACGTAGAGATCGTAGAGCGCGTGCGTGTAGACCGCGACCGCGAAGCCGCGCGTCCAGAAGATCGTCGCGAAGCAGAGCCCGGCCAGGAAGCGGAACGTGAAGATCCCGAGGTGGAGGGGATCTCCATAGGGTGGGATGTGGTGCATCGCCGAGAACAGCAGCGATGAGACGACGAACGCCGTGAGCACGGCGAGCCAGCGGTGGAGGCCCAGCACCTTGTGGAGCAACGCGACGATCCCGCCCACCATGCCCAGGCGAAACACGGTCTCCTCGTAGACGCCCGCGCCGATCGACATCACCGCGCGCGTCACCGTCCCCTGGTTGGCGATGACGCCCCCTCCCCCGGCGAGTTGGGGTGAGATATGGAGCAGCTTGGTCATCACGAAGATGATCGCAGTGCCCATGACCATCGCGTAGATCGCGCTCTCGATCAGGACCGGGACGATCAACTTCGGATCGAAGCGCTGCTTGCGGCGCAACACCGCGACCGCGATCGCGAACAGAACCGTGACCAGCGCCGTGTAGCCGAGATAGGCGTTGGTGCTGAGACCGACCTTGCGGAACAAGAAGACGGTCAGGAAGTCGGCGCCGTTGAGCAGCGGCAGCGTGAAGAGAACGCCGATCTGGTAGATGACGAAAAGCGGAAAGACCAGCACCAGGCTGGTGAGCAAGTTTTGCGCGCCGTAGATCGCCTTGACCTGCTTCACGACTTCTCCTCGAGCTCTTTGATCGCTTCGGCGAGCTCCTTTTTCATGCACGCCGTGCCCGCACCGCCGCCACCGAGACGCGACATGAGGCGCCCGAACCCGCTCCCGCCGCGCGATCGCAGCGACTTGAGTGCCGGCAGCGCGCGCGTGTCGCCGGCGGCGCGCAGCTCTCCGACCAGGTCCTTGCGCTCCTCACAGGTCGGCGCTTTCTTGAGCTCGAGGATGAGCAGGCTGACACGGTCGACCTTCTCGTCCTTGCCCATCTCGTGGAGCGCGGTCGCCGCCCGCCGACGGCGCGCCAGATCGGAGCCCTCGTTGGCGACCTTTTCCAGGAGGTCGGCGGCCGGTGAACCGATCTTGTCGATGATCAGGTCGAGCGCCGCCGGCGCATGCCGCGGCTCGGCCAGCGCAGTGTCGACGTGCGCCAGCAGCACCGGGTCGCCGCGAAACCCGGGATCGAGCGTGATCGCCTGCCGATACGACGCCAGGCCGTCGGCGTGGCGGTTATCGGAGAAGGCGACGCGGCCGAGCATGTAATGGATGCGGGCGTCGTCGGGCCGCTTGGACAGCTGCTCCTCGAGCGTGAGCTTCGCCGCCGCGGTGTTGCCGGCCTCCAGCAACGACTCGACCTTCTTGAGCTCGGTCGCGAGCGCCGGGGCGACGGGCGCCGGCTCGGCGGGCGACGAAGACAGCGCCGCCACACCCGAGCCGCGGTGATGCGCGCGAATGCGGTACCCGACCGCGCCCAGCGCCCCAAGCGCGACCACCAGCGCCGTGGCGGCTACGATCGGTCGCCGCGGCCGGCCCGGCGCACCAGTTGGGCTCGGCGTTGCGAAATCGCCGGCCGCATTTGCCACCACAGCGTCGACCGGGATGCGCGGCGACGTCGCGTCGATCTCGAAGGGCAGCGCCGGATCCACGACCGCCTCCGAATCCTCGAGCGCCTGCAGGAACGCGGTCGCGCTCGCGAACCGGTTCTCGCGGTGCTTCTCCAGCGCCTGCAGCACGACCTGCTCCAGCGCGAACGGGACGTCGACGGTCGGGTTGACCTCGCGGATGCGGGGCGGCGCGTGGGAGAGGTGCATGGAGATGATCTTCACCTTGTCCTCTGATTCAAACGGACGTCGCCCCGCCAACATTTCATAAAGGATCACGCCGGTCGCATAGAGATCTGCGCGCGCGTCGACCGATTCGCCCACCGCCTGCTCCGGCGACAGGTACTCCGGCGTGCCGAAGATCACCCCGGCCTGCGTCAAGACCTCCTGCCCCGATGTCGGTTCAGTGACCTTGGCGATGCCGAAGTCGAGGATCTTCACCACGTCGCGCTGGCCGTCGCGCTCGACCAGCATGATGTTGTCGGGCTTGAGGTCGCGGTGCACCACACCGGCGGCGTGTGCGTGATCGAGCCCGCGCAGGATCTGGCGGACGATCGGGAGCGCGCGCTCGCGCGGCAGCGGCCCCTGGTCGATCACCGCGGTCAGCGAGTCGCCGGCCAGGAACTCCATCGCCAGGAACAGCGAGCCGTCCGGCGTGCGCCCGAAGTCGGTGACCGCGATGATGTTCGGGTGCGCGAGCCGGCTCGCCGACTCCGCCTCGCGCTCGAAGCGGCGCGCGAACTCTTCGCGGCCGCCGAGCTCGGACAGCAGCACCTTGATCGCGAGATCGCGCCGCATCATGGTGTGCTCGGCGCGATAAACCGCGCCCATGCCCCCGACGCCGATGCGGTTCACGATGCGATAGCGCTCACCGACCACGGCGCCGATCAACGGATCGACGACGGTGGCGCCGCAACGCGGACAGAACGTGTCCTCGATCTGGATCTCGAGCGAGCAGCTGGTGCAGGAGGCCACGTCGTCACCTCAGGGCGCGCTCGAGCGCCCCGCTCCTGTCTTGAGCGCGCCGGCCGCGCTGGATCGGGTTTCGCTCTTGTCGTCGCCTCGGCGCTTCACTACCGCCGGATCGTCGTCGGGCGGCCGCACGACCGCGACGACCTCGTGGCGCGGGTCCATGAACTTGCGCGCCACCCGCTGCACGTCGGCGGGCGTGATGCGGCCGATGGCGTCGTTGTAGCGACGGAAGTCACGCGGCCCCTGACCGGTGACCTCGCCCGATGCCAACGCGGCGGCGATCGCGCTGCGCGGCTCCAGCGCGATCGCGTGCGCGCCGATCAGGTAGCGCCGCGCGCGTCCGACCTCGTCGACGGTCACGCCGCGCTCGACGACGCGCGCCAGCTCGCCGCGCGCCGCCGCCACCGACGCCTCGAGATTCTGCGAGCGGCACTGGAACGCGATCGACAGCGAGCCGGGGTCGACCCCCGCGAACGAGCGTGCCGCTCCGCCGCGCACGAACGGGCGCTGATCGCGAAACGCCGCGGCGAGACGCCCGCCGGGGCCGGACAGGATCTCCGCCAGCACCTCGAGCGTAAACCGATCCGGATCGCGCAGCGTCGTGCCAGGATAGCCGAGGACCACCTGTGCGTCGTCGGCGGCCAGCGCGCGGAAAACCTCGGCCGGCTCGGCGCGCGCCGGCTCGCCCGGGACCGGCGGCGTCTCCGGGGCCGGTCCGCCGTCGCCCAGCAGCGACTGGAGCTTGGCGACCACCTGGGCAGGCGCGACATTGCCGACCACCGCGATGGTCAGCCCCGCGACGCCGTAGTAGCGGCGATAGTGATCGACCAGGCGGCGTCGCGACAGCGACGCCAGCGTGTCGGCGGTGCCGAGCTCCGGCATGCGATAAGGATGTCGCGTCCACAGCGTCGAGGCGAAGAGCTGGAAGGCGACGCTGCCGGCGTCGCGCTCCTGGGCGCGGATCTGCTCGAGCACGCCGCGCCGCTGCCGCTCGAGCTCGTCCTCGGAGAACTGCGGGTTGACGATGCAGTCGGCGAGCAGCTCGAGCCCGCGCTCCCAGGCCGCGCCAGGGAGCGCGGCGCGCAGGCCGAGCGCATTGCGCGTCGAGAATCCGGCGAGCGCCGCCGGCATCGCGTCGAGCTCGGCCGCGAGCTGCCACCCGGCGCGGCCCTTGGTGCCGCGCGTGAGCATCGCCGCGATGAGGTTCGAGATCCCGTTCGAGCGCGCGTCCTCGTAGCGCAGCCCGCCCGGCCACATCGCCTGCACGTCGACGAAGCCGGCGCTCGGATCGCGCAGCACCAGCACGCGCAGGCCCGACGGCAGCACGACGCGCACGACCTCGTCACCGGGGCGGGCGATCGGCACGGCGGCGAAGCGCCGATCGGCGCGCGCGTCGCCCGCGTTCCAGACCGCGTCGAGCCGCGCCACCAGCTTGGTTGGATCGATGGCGGCGCGACTGCCGGTCACGCCGCGCGACGACACCAGCGCCGTGCTGGCGAGCACGGGCACGCGCAGGTAGCGGGCAGCGACCGCGCGCAGGTCGGCGGGCGTGAGCGCGGCCAGGCGCGCGCGATAGGCCTCCACGCGCGCGATGTCGCCGCCGATGCTCGCGAAGAAGCCGAGCTTGCGGGCGTAGCCGGCCGGAGTCTCCTCGTCGCGTAGCACGCCGGCCAGCGCCTGCGTGCGCGCCGCGTCCAGCTCATCAGGCGATACCTCTTCGCGCGCCAGGCGCAGCACCTCGTCGAGCAGCGCGCGCGCCGGCTCCTCGAGCCGCCCCGGCGCCATGGTCGCGCCGGCGACGAACAGGCCGCCGTCTCGGGATGCGAACGTGTACGCGCCGGCCGCGGTCGCCAGCTGCCGGCTCCTGACCAGCCGCTGCTCGAGCCGACCGACACCCGAATGGTGACCCGAACGCTGGCCGAGGACCGCCGACAGCAGATCCAGCGCCGGCACGTCATCGTGCGTGACCGCCGGCGTGCGGAACGCTAGCCAGAGCTGCGTCTCGGGCAGATCCCGACCGAGCACGATCGTGCGCGGCGCCGCCTGCGCGGGCTCGATGCGGCGCGCGGCCGGGGGCTCGCCCTTGCGCAGCGACGCGAACGCCGCGGTGACCTTGTCTTTCAGCGCCGGCGCGCTGAAGTCGCCGACCGCGACCAGGGTGAGGTTACGCCCGCCGTAGATCCGCTGGTAGGCAGCCGCGAGCTGCTCGCGCGTCACCGCGGCCACCCCGGCGTCGGTTCCCAGCACTGGGCGGCCGTAGGGATGAACCGCGAACGCCGCTCGAAACAGCGCCTGCGCGGCCGTTCGGTCCGCGCTCTCCTCGGCCTGCCGCAGCTCGACCGCCACCAGCTTGCGCGCGCGCTCGACCTCGGCCGCGTCGAACGTCGCGCTGGTCAGCACGTCGGCGAGGATGTCGAGCCCGGTGTCGGCGTACGGCGCGGCGAGCAGGATCTGGTAGGCGGTCTGGTCGAAGCTGGTCCAGGCGCGGAACGTGCCCCCGGCGGCGTCGATCTCGCGCGCGATCTGCCCCGCGGCGCGCCGCTTGGTGCTCGCGAACAGCGTGTGCTCGTAGAGGTGCGCGAGGCCGGACATCTCGGGCGGATCATCGGCGGATCCGATTCCCGCCCACAGCTGGAGCGCGACCACCGGTGCGACGTGACTCTCCTCGAGGATCACGCGCATGCCGCTCGGCAGGGTCATCTCGACGCGCGTCTCCGGTCCGCTCGGCGGCAGCGGCGCCGCCGGGCCGGACGGATCGCCGCCCAAATCGCCGACCAAATTGCCGACGACGATCGGCTCTTTCGGCGATCGACATCCTCCCGCGGTCAGGCCGGCCGTCAGCGCAACCAGCGGCAGGGTCAGGGGCAAAACCAATCTCACGGCGCGACTGCGGAGCCTATCAGCTATTGGGCGCCGCGCGTTTTGAACACACGAAAAAGGACCACCAACGACGGGACCAGCACCGGGATGCCGGCGCCCAGGAAGATCAGCAGCCAGATGCGGGTCTCGCGCGGCGCGGCGGCGTTCCAGATGGTGAGGTCCGGTACCAACAGGAAGGGGTATTGAGATGCGACCCAGCCGGCGAGGATCGCGATCGTCTGGAGGGCGACCAGCACCCGGGCCAATCGAAAGCGCGAGCGCGCGAGCGCCACCAGCGCGCCAATCGCGCAGACCGCGGTCGCGCCGTGCAGCGGCCAGGTCCACGGGCGCCGGGTGAGACCGTCGCGGATCAGCGGCGCGCCGCCGCCCGAGAGCACGAACGCCAGCAGCGCGCAGGCACCGACCGCGATGCCCGCGGCCAGCGCGCGGACGCGAAAATCGCGCTGCAGCTCGCGATCGTCCTCGACCTCGACGGAGAGATAGGTGGCGGCGAGGAAAGCGCACAGCGCGAGCGCGTACAGGCCGACCGCGATCGGAAACGGCGCAAGCCAGGGGCGCACGAACCCGCCCGCGACCAGGCCGCCGGTGACCCGGATGCGCCCGGACGCGATCGCGCCCACGGTCATTCCGAGGAGCAGCGGCGAGATCAGGCTGGCGAGCGAGAAGATCCAGCCCCAGCGGCGCTGGGCGAGATCACCCCGGGTGGTCCCGCTGCTCGCGCCCGCACTGGCGTCGAAGCTGCGGAACGCGAACGCCGAGCCGCGAAAAACCACGCCGCCCAGGAACAGCGTCAGCGGCACGTGCAACGCCGTCGAGAGCGCGGCGAACGCCGCCGGAAAGGCCGTGAAGACCACGACCACGACCAGGATCAACCAGACGTGGTTGGCCTCCCAGATCGGGCCGATCGCGTCTTCGATCGCGTGGCGCTGGCGCGAGCGTCGTGGGCCAAAGGCCAGTAGATCCCACACGCCGCCGCCGAAGTCGGCGCCGGCCAGCAGCACGTAGAGCATGAGCGCGACGACGATGACGCCGCCGAGCAGGACTTCAGACGGCGGCACGGCCAGGCTCGGGCGCCGCCGCGGCGGCGTGATGGCTCGAGACGATCTGGCGCCAGAGCAGATAGACGACGACCGCCGCCAGAAAGAGATAGGTGATGGTGAATAGCCAGAACGGCGCCGATTTGTACGGGAAGGTCGTGACCGCATCGGCGGTGCGCAGTACGCCGCGCACGATCCAGGGCTGACGGCCCCACTCGGTCACCAGCCAGCCCGACTCGAGCGCGACCAGGCCGAGCGGCCCCGACGCCACGAGCAGGCGCAGGAACCAGCGCGCGTCGGGAAGCGCGCGGCGGCGCAACGCCAGCGCTGCGGCCAGCATCGCGATCGCCGCCATCGCCGTGCCGGTGCCGACCATCGCGTCGAACGCCAGGTGCAGCTCGCGCACCGGCGGCCACTCGTCGCGCGGGAACGCGTCGAGCCCGGTCACCGGCGCGTCGAGGTCATTGAACGCGAGAAACGACAGCCCGCCCGGGATACGGATCGCGCCGTCGACGCGCCGGCGGTCGGCGTCGGCGAAGCCGCCGATCTCGAGCGGCGCGCGCGGCCCACTCACGAAGTGCGCCTCGGCGCCCGCGAGCTTGATCGGCTGCTGGCGCGCGATCGCCTTCGCCGAGGCGTCGCCCGACACCGGCTGCGCCACCGCCGCCAGCCCGCCCACGGCGAGCGCGATCGCCAGCGCCTTGCGGTGCAGGCCGCTCGTACGGTCGCGCAGCAAGAGCGCGGCGTGGATCGCGACCATCGCGAACGCCGTTGCCTGGTACGAAGCCAGCAGCACGTGCACCACTTGGTGCCGCCAGGGCGGGCTCCACATCGCCGCGATCGGATCGAAGCCGAGCAGATGCCCTGCCCCGTCGAGGGTCAGCCCCGCGGGCTGATTCATGAACGCGTTCACCAGCGTGACGAAGAACGCCGACGCCGCGCCACTGGCCGCGACGACGATGCCCGCGAACAGGTGAAAGCGCTCCGACACCCGATCGCGGCCGTAGAGATAGATGCCGAGGAAGATCGCCTCGGTGAAGAACGCGAACCCTTCGAGCGCGAACGGCAACCCGATGACCGGCCCGAACGTGCCCATGAACGTCGGCCAGAGCAGCCCGAGCTCGAACGACAGGACCGTGCCCGACACCGCGCCGACGGCGAAGAGGATGCCGGTCCCCTTGGCCAGCAGCTTGGTCAACGTCAGGTAGTCGCGATCGCGCGTGCGGATCCAGAGCACGTCGGCGATCACCATGAGCAGCGGTAGCGCAATGCCGACGGCCGCGAACACGATATGGAACGCCAGCGACAACCCCATCTGCGCGCGCGCATAGAGCAGCGGTGTCATCTCACGGCGAGTTTACTTGATGAAGGCACGAATCCCCATGCTCGCAACCGCCGCCGCGCCGGCCACCGCGAGCGTGGTCGCATCGCCGAGACGTCTCGCCGCCAGTGCGTGGATGAACGGCAGAGCGAACCCGATGTAGGTCAGTACGTAGTAGATCCCAACCGCGGTGCCGCGCGACTTCTGGGCGACGCGCTCGGAGATCTCGAGCAGGCCTGTGGTCATCACCAGTCCGTAGCCGGCGCCGACAAGGATCGCGACCGCGAACACCCAGGCGGGCGAGCCGATCGCGACCGCGTACGCACCGAGGCCGATGCCGAGCGCGCCGACGGCGAGCCCGAGCAGGTCGCCGCGGCGATGCAGGCGCCTGGTCAGTGGTTGAACTGCGACGCCCGTCCCGAGCGTGGTTGCTATGACCAGGCCGGAATAGATCACGGGATGTGCGACGTGCGCGCGCATGAGCCCCGGCAAGATCGCGATCGTCACCGCCGGGAAGGCGAACGCCCAGGGCGCGACCGGCAACAGCTCGGCGAGCAAGACCCACTCGCGACGGGCGAGGCCGCGACGCGCGCCCGGTGACGGCGTCCCGGCGGCCGTCGCGCCGCGCGCGCCCGGCGCGGTCTCGGGCACCGGCCGGACGACGACGAACGCCACCGCCATGCCGATCGCGTGCACCACGTACGGCCAGGCCATCGGCGCCGGCGCGAATTCCGCGATCAGCCCCGAGACCAGCGGTCCCAGACCGAACCCCGCCGAGAGCGCGAGCGTCGCGCGGCGCGCGCCCACCGCCGGCGACGACAGCTCCTGCACCCAGACGCTGCCCGGGCTCATCACCGATCCGGTCGCGAGGCCGTAGAGCAGGCGCCCGGCGAGCAGCACGTCGAAGCCGCGCGCACCGAAGGCCAGCACGGCGCTGGCGGCGATCGCGAGGAGGCTCGCGGGCAACACGATCGCGCGCCGCCCGCGCCGGTCCGACGCGCGGCCTGCGAGCACCAGCCCGGGGACCAATCCCAGCGCATAGGCGCCGAACAGGATCCCGAGCGCCGGCGGCAGGAGGCCCAGGTCCTTGCGGTACACGACCAGCAACGTCGAGAAGTGGTTGGCACCCCACCCGGTCATGAACAGCAAGAGCGCGACCCGGCGATTCAAGGCGTTCCCTCCGCCCGCCGACGCGCACCCCGAATCGTGAGCGTCCAGGCGCTGCCCGCGGCGCTGGCGCTCGCGGCGGTCATCGCGTCCTGACTAGCCTTTTCGCTGCTCGCAGTTGAACATCCACCGAATGCCGTAGGCGTCGGTGAGCATCCCGAAGCGCGCGCCCCAGAAGGTGTCGCTGAGCGGCATGGTCACCTGGCCGCCGACGGCCAGCGCGTCGAACTTCTTGGTCATCTCCTCGACATTGTCGAAGTCGAGCGTGATGTGAACGTTGCCGTCGGTGCCGACTGGCGCGTTCGGCATCGTGTCGCTCATCATGATCGCGCTCGGGCCCAGATCCAGCACCGCGTGCATGACGCGGTTCTTGTCCGCGGGCGCGACCGGCATGCCGGTGGCGGCGTCACCGAAGCGCATCATGTTCTTGACCTTGGCCCCGAGCGCACTTTGATAGAGCTGGATCGCCTTGTCGGCGGTCCCATTGAAATTCAGATACGGGTTGATCTGCTTGATCGCCATGGCGGCCTCCTCCGATGGGCAACGGTATAGGCGATCTCGAGGCGCGCGTCGCGGGTGAATTGCCGACGGTGGGCTGCTCGACGGAAATCGTTGAATGCTGCCTCGAGGACCAGGATCTCGTATAGGGCGGGCAGGCCAGCGAGCACGCGCGGGCGGTCCAAAATCCACAGTTGTCCGGACCCTTGCGAGTGCCGATCGCAGGCCTATCTTCTCGCCGATCAAGGAGCGAGTCATGTATCGCACGAAGAACGATCTCCCCGAGGCGGTACGCAGCCAGGTCATCGAGCGGCCGCGGGGATCCTTTCCGCCGTGTGGATAGTTCGCCTCGCGCTCCGGCGGCCGTACACCTTCGCGGTGCTCGCGCTCGTCATCCTGATCCTCGGTCCGCTCACCGCGGCGACGACGCCCACCGACATCTTCCCGAGCATCAACATTCCCGTCGTCGCGATGGTGTGGCAGTACACGGGCCTTTCGCCGCAGCAGATGGCGGACCGAATCATCGTCCAGAGCGAGCGCTCACTGACGACGACGGTGAACGACATCGAGCACATCGAGTCGCAGTCGCTGAACGGCATCGGCGTCATCAAGATCTTCTTCCAGCCCAAGGTCAACGTCGCCAGCGCCGTCGCGCAGGTGACGGCCATCGCGCAGACGCAGCTGCGGCAGCTGCCGCCGGGGACGACGCCCCCGCTCGTCCTGCAGTACAGCGCCTCGAGCGTCCCCATCATCCAGCTCGGCCTGTCGGGCGAGGGGCTGTCCGAACAGCAGCTCAACGACCTGGGGCTGAACTCGATCCGCACACAGCTCGTCACGGTCGAGGGCGCCGGCATTCCCTACCCCTACGGTGGCAAGCTGCGCCAGGTGCAGGTCGACCTCGATCTGCCGGCGCTCCAGTCGAAGGGCCTCTCGCCCCTCGACGTCGTCAACACGATCTCCGCGCAGAACCTGATCCTGCCGTCGGGTACAGCCAAGATCGGGGCCTTCGAGTACCAGATCGAGACCAACAGCTCGCCGCTCAGGGTCGAGGATCTCAACGACCTCCCCGTCCGGGCCATCAACGGCGCCGTGGTCTACATCCGCGACGTCGCCCACGTGCGGGACGGGTTCCCTCCGCAGACGAACATCGTGCGCGTCGACGGCCAGCGCGCCTCACTGCTGTCCGTCATCAAGACCGGCGACGCCTCGACGCTCGACATCGTCAAGGGCATCCGCGCCAAGCTCGAGGTGCTCCGCCCGCAGCTGCCGCCCAGCCTCAAGATCACGCCCCTCGCCGATCAGTCGATCTTCGTGCGCGGCTCCATCAGCGGCGTCGTGCGCGAGGCGCTGATCGCCGCGTGCCTCACGGCGCTCATGATCCTCATCTTCCTGGGCAGCTGGCGCAACACCCTCATCATCGCCGTCTCGATCCCGCTCGCGATCCTGTCGTCGCTGCTCGCGCTGAGCGCCCTCGGCGAGACCATCAACATCATGACGCTGGGCGGGCTGGCCCTCGCCGTCGGCATCCTGGTCGACGACGCGACCGTCGAGGTCGAGAACATCAACCGCAACGTCGCCCAGGGGAAGGCCATCGAGAAGGCCATCCTCGACGGCGCCGCGCAGATCGCCGTCCCGGCCCTGGTCTCGACGATCTCGATCTGCATCGTCTTCGTACCGATGTTCTTCCTGAGCGGCGTCGCCAGATACCTCTTCGTCCCGCTCGCCGAGGCCGTCTGCTTCGCCATGCTGGCGTCGTACATCCTGTCGCGGACGGTCGTCCCCACCATGGCCAAGTATCTGCTGCGCGGTCACGAGCAGGACGTGCAGGCCCAGAAGGAGACGAGCCGCAACGTGTTCATACGTTTCCAGCTGGGGTTCGAGCGCGTCTTCGAGAGGTTCCGCAGCGGATATCGCCGCTTGCTCGAGCTCTGCGTCGGCCATCCGGCGATCTTCTTGATCTCGTTCCTGGGCTTCGCGCTGTTGTCGGCGGGCGTGTTGTTTCCGTTCCTCGGGCGGGACTTCTTTCCTTCCGTCGACAGCGGTCAGTTCAAGATCCACGTCCGCGCGCGCACGGGGACGCGGATCGAGGACGTCGCCGCCCTCTGCGACGAGATCGACCGGGCCTTCCGCGAGGTCATCCCCAAGAACGAGCTCGTCTCGATCATCGACAACATCGGCCTGCCGTACAGCGGCATCAATCTGACGTACTCGAACGCGGCGCCCGTCGGGCCGGCCGACGCCGACATTCAGGTCTCGCTCGCGCCCAAACATCACCCCACGGACGACTACGTGCAGCGCTTCCGGACCTTGCTCAAACACCGGTTCCCGAGCGTGACCTTTTACCAGCTGCCCATCGACATGGTGACCCAGATCCTCAACTTCGGTCTGCCCGCGCCCATCGATATCCAGATCGTGGGGCCGAACCTCCAGGCGAACCGCGTCTTCGCCGAGCGCCTGCTCGACAAGATCAAACACGTCGCGGGGACGGCGGATCTTCGCATCCAGCAACCCTTCGACAACCCCCAGTTCATGATCGACGTCGACCGCACCAAGGCCCTGCAGCTCGGCTTGCAACAACGGGACGTCGCCACGAGCTTGCTCACGGCGACGAGCGGTAGCTTCCAGACCTCGCCCAGCTTCTGGCTCGACCCAAAAAATGAAGTCAGCTACAGCGTCGCCGTGCAGTCGCCCCAGTACGCGCTCGACTCGCTCCAGGACCTCGAGAACGTGTCGCTCACGTCGGCGACGGCGGCATCGGGCAACGCCGCGATCGGAGCCTTCGTCCAGGGCGGCGGCGCGCAAGGCGGGGCGCAGGCCGGGGTGCAGGCGGGCGCGCGGGGCGGAACCCCCGTTCAGATCCTGGGCAACGTCGCCTCCATCAAGCGCGGCGCCGTGCTCGGCACGGTGACCCATTACAACATCGCGCCCGTGCTCGACATCTACGGCAACGCCGTCAACACCGACCTCGCGAGCGTCGCCGCGGGGATCGACTCCGTCCTGGCCGGCGCGAAGCACGAGCTGCCGCGTGGCTCGCAGATCGCGGTGCGCGGGCAGGTGCAGACGATGCATAGCTCGTTCATCGGCCTGCTGGGCGGCCTCGTCTTCTCGATCCTCCTCGTCTACCTGCTGATCGTCGTCAACTTCCAGTCCTGGCTCGATCCGTTCATCATCATCTCCGCGCTGCCCGCCGCGCTCTCGGGCGTCGTGTGGTTCCTCTTCGTGACCCACACGCACATCAGCGTCCCCGCGCTCACGGGGACGATCATGTGCATGGGGGTGGCGACCTCGAACTCGATCCTCGTCGTGAGCTTCGCGCGGGAGCAACTCGCCGAGACGGGCGGCGACTCGCGGCTCTCCGCCCTCAACGCGGGCTTCACGCGCTTCCGACCCGTCTTGATGACCGCGCTCGCCATGATCATCGGCATGATGCCCATGGCGCTCGGGCTGGGGGAGGGTGGCGAGCAGAACGCCCCCCTGGGACGGGCCGTCATCGGAGGTTTGCTCTTCGCGACGGTCTCGACGCTCTTCTTCGTACCGACGTTCTTCAACGGCGTGCACGGCTTCCTCGCGCGGCGGCGCCGCAAGCGGGACGCGCGCACGCAGAACGCGGGACCGCCTCCCACGACGGCCCCGCCGAAAGAGCACCCGTGAGCGAAGAACCACCCGGCGTCAGCGCGGGGGACGACGCTCGTGCCCCCCTCAAGGCCCGCACGGGCCTGGTCGTGATGCTCGCCTTCGGCGCCGCCGCCTTGATGCTGGGGATCATCGGCATCGTCCCGCGCGTTCGGGCGCGCACGACGCTGCAGACGCAGACCGACGCGCTTGCCGCTCCCGACGTCCTGGTCGCCAAGCCCAAGATCGGCAAGCTGCTCCGAGAGATCGTGCTGCCGGGCAACGTCCGGGCCTACACGGACTCGCCCGTCTACGCCCGCACGAGCGGCTACCTCAAGACCTGGGCCTTCGACATCGGCGCACACGTCAAGAAGGGCCAGCGGCTCGCCGTCATCGAGAGCCCCGAGGTCGATCAGCAGCTCGCGCAGGCCAAGGCCGATCTGGAGACGGTCAAGGCCAACGCGCGCTACGCCCACACTCAGTCGACGCGCTATCGGGACCTGCTCGACCAGAACGCCGTCTCCACGCAGGACGCGGACAACTTCAGGGCCCAGGCCAGCTCGACAGGCAATCAGGTCGATTCGGCCATGTCGAACGTCCGCCGCCTCGAGCAGCTCACGGCCTTCGAGAACATCATCGCGCCCTTCGACGGCGTCATCACGGCAAGGTCCGTCGACCTCGGGACGCTCATCGACGCGGGCGCCGTCAGGGAGCTCTTTCACATCGTCTCGCAGGACGTCCTTCGCGTGTACGTCAACGTGCCGCAGGTTTACTCGGCGTCGGCCATTCCGGGCGTCACAGCCACCCTCACGCTCGCGGAGATGCCGGGCCGGACGTTCCCGGGGACCATCGTCCGGACCGCTCGCGCGATCGATCCGGCCTCGCGCACGCTGCTCGTCGAGGTCGACGTCGACAATCACCAGCAGCAGCTGCTCCCCGGCGCCTACGCCCAGGTTCACCTCAAGCTGAGCAACGCGCAGCGGGCGCTCATCATCCCCGTGCCCACGCTCGTCTTTCGCTCCGAAGGTCTGCGCGTCGCCGTCGCGCAAGGCGGCAAGGCCAAGTTGGTCCCCATCACGATCGGCCGCGACGACGGCAAGACCGTCGAGGTCGCCTCGGGGCTTCGGGGCTCGGACCTGGTCATTCAGAACCCGCCCGATTCGCTGATCGACGGCGAGGCCGTCAACGTGGTTCAGCCCGAGCACGGCGGGGGAGCGCCCGACGGAGGTCAGTGAGGAAGATGCCGCGCCTCCGGTCCAATCGGCCGGCGCTCGTCGCGGGCGCCGTCTTGTGCAGCACGATCTCGGGCTGCAGCGTGGGCCCGGACTATCGACGCCCGACGACAGTCGCGGCGCCCGCGGCCTACAAGGAGCCGTCGCCGCCCGGTGGGGCAAGGGTGGCTTGGAAGCTGGCGCAACCGGGAGACGCCGCCGTTCGCGGCCCGTGGTGGGAGGTCTTTGGCGACGTCCCGCTCAACGCCCTCGAACAAAGGATCGCCGTCTCCAACGAGACACTCAAGGCGGCGACGTCCCAGTACCTCGTGGCCCGGGAGCAGATCCGCGTCGCGCGCGCGGGCTACTTCCCGACCGCCAGCGTCTCGCCCGCGGTCTCGCGCACGCGTCAGTCGCAAAACCAACCGAACATCGTGCCAGGCGTGTCCAAGCTCGACTACACGACACTGTCGCTGCAGGGACAGGTGCTGTGGGAGCCCGATCTGTGGGGGCAGGTCCGCCGGACGGTCGAGCAGGCCCGCGCCAACACCGAGGCCAGCGCCACCGATCTCGCGGGCGTCGCGCTCAGCGTTCACGCCGAGCTCGCCAGCGCCTACTTCGAGGTGCGCGGGCTCGACGCGCAGAGGCGCCTGCTGGAGAACACGCTCGCGAGCGACCAGGCGTACCTCGAGTTGACGCAGCTTCGCTTCAAGGGGGGCGTGGCCACGGAGGTCGACGTCGCGCAGGCCGAGACGCAGTTTCTCAGCGTCAAGGCCCAGCTCATCGACATCGGCGTCACGCGCGCCACGTTCGAGCACGCCGTCGCGAGCCTCATCGGAGCTCCCGCGTCGACGTTCTCGCTGCCGGCGAGCCCGCTCGTGGGCACCCCACCCGCCATTCCCGCGGGCGTTCCGTCGCAGCTGCTCGAGCGCCGTCCCGACATCGCGGGCGCCGAACGCCGCGCGGCCGCCGCCAACGCGCAGATCGGCATCGCGACGGCCGCCTACTATCCGAGCTTCACGCTGAGCGCCGCGGGCGGCGTCGAGAGCACCGCCCTCGGGACGCTCTTCGAGGTGCCAAGTATTCTGTGGTCGTTCGGCGCCTCCGCCTTCGAGACCATCTTCGACGGCGGCCGTCGCCACGCGCTCACGGAGCAGGCGCGCGCGGCGTACGAGGTCCAGGTCGCCAGCTACCGGCAGAGCGTGCTCGACGCCTTTCGCGAGGTCGAGGACAACCTGGCCGCGCTGAGAATCCTGAGAGCCGAAGCGGACGCCCAGGACGCCGCCGTCGACGCCGCTCGCCGCTCGCTGGCGCTCAGCGTGACGCGCTACAAGGGCGGCGTCACGACCTACCTCGAGGTTCTGACCGCGCAGACCATCCAGTTGACCAACGAGCGCGCGCAGGCCGACGTGGCGACGCGCCGATTCGCGTCGAGCGTGCAGCTCATCAAGGCACTCGGGGGCGGGTGGGACGCTTCACAGCTGCCCAGCCTCTGAGGCAACAGGCCCGTGCTTTTCAAGCCAGCGACGGGCGGCGGTACGACCCGCCCGTCGCTGTGTTTCAGACTAGGGGCAGTGCTGGCGCTGAACGTCGACGACGTGACCAGGTGGGGAACGCGGCCAGCCAGGAACGACAGCTGGCTGTTGATCGACGCGGTCTGTGCCGGATAAGAAACCGTCAAGGCGCCGAGAACGCCAAAATTCGGATTCAGAGCATCCGGACTTGGCGTCCCGGCGGTTGTAACAAAGGCTCTGGAACTAACCTCCCAGATACGCGCGCCGCACGACATCCGTCCCCAGCAACTCCGCGCCTGCGCCCTCCGCCACGATCGCCCCCCGTTCCATCACGTACCCGTAGTCCGCGATGGCCAGCGCCTGGCGGACGTTCTGCTCGACCAGCAGCACGGACGTGCCTTCGTCGCGAATGCGCTGCAGGATGCGCAGCAACTCGCCGACCATCTTGGGTGCCAGGCCCAGCGACGGCTCGTCGAGCATCAGAAGGCGTGGCCGGCTGACCAGCCCGCGCGCGACGGCGAGCATCTGCTGCTCGCCGCCGCTCATCGTTCCCGCCGCTTGCCCCAACCGCTCGGCGAGCCGCGGAAACAGGCGTAGCGCCTCGGTGATCGCCGCGCGGCGCTCGCGTGCGGTGCGCAGATAGCCCCCCAATTCGAGATTGTCGCGCACGCTCATCTCGCCGAACAGGCGCCGTCCCTCCGGCACCAGCACCATGCCGCGCGCGACCCGGGCGGAGATCGATTCGCCGGTCACGTCGGCGCCATCGAGACGGACCGTGCCTGTGCACGCAACCAACCCAGCGATCGCGCCCAGCAGCGTGCTCTTGCCGGCGCCGTTCGCCCCCACCAGCACCACCAGCGCGCGCGCACCGACGTCGAGGCTCACGTTGGCCAGCACCGGCTGCGCACCGTAACCGGCAGAGAGGCCGCGCACTTCGAGCATCGCGCTCACCCGGCGCCGCCCTCGTCGCCGCCGAGATACGCGTCGATCACGCGCCGATCGGCGGCGACCGCGGCCGGCGCGCCGTCGGCGATGAGCTCGCCGTAGTCGAGCACCATCATGCGATCCACCGCGCGCATGAGCGTCCCCACCGCGTGCTCGATCCAGATCACCGCGACGCCGAGCTCGCGCTGAATGCCGCGGATCAAGCGGGCGACCTCTGCGGCCTCGCTCTCGGTCAGGCCGGCGACGACCTCGTCGAGCAGCAAGAGCCGCGGGTTGGTCGCCAGCGCCATCGCGATCTCCAGCAAGCGCTGGCGCGCCGGCGGCAGCGCACCCGCCGAGAGGCTGGCGTCGCCGGTCATCTCGACGCGCGCCAGCGCCGCGCGCGCCGCCTCGTCGAGCCTGGCGGCGCGCGTTCCCGCGATGGCACGCCGTTGCCGGCGGTGCAGGAAGCGCGCGCCGAAGGCCACGTTCTCGAGCACCGTGAGCGCGGGAAAGACTCGTGGCGTCTGGAACGTGCGGGCGATGCCGCGCCAGCAGAACTGGTGCGGCGCGCGCCCGGTCAGATCGTGGCCGGCGAACGACAACCGGCCCGACGCGGGCGCCACGATCCCCGACAGCACGTGGAACAGCGTGGTCTTGCCGGCACCGTTCGGTCCGATAATCCCGACCAACTCGGACGGCGCCACCGCGAACGTGACGTTCGACAGCGCGCGCAGCCCTCCGAAGCGCACGCACAGGTCGCGCGCCTGCAACAATGGCTCAGACGTGGGACGCCTCCGCGCGGGCGCGCCGCCGCGGCGCCAGCAAGCGATCGATCCAGCGAACGCCGGCCAGCCCTTCCGGCAGGAAGAGCACCGACAGGATCAGCAACACGCCGAGGACGATCATGTAGAGGTAGGGCAGCCGCAGTCGCAAGAGCTCGGCGAGCAAGCTAAAGATTAGCGCACCCAGGATCGGGCCGCGCAGCTTTGCCGGCCCGCCCACCATCGCGATCAGCACCGTCTGGAAGACAATGAACGGGTTGAAGACCGACGACGGATCTATGTACGTCCAGCGCACCGCCGCCGCCGCACCGACGGCGCCCGCGAACCAGGCGGTCAGGCAGAACGCCGCCAGCTTGGCGCGCCGCACGTGAACGCCCAGCGTGGCGGCCCGTTCCTCGTCGGCGCCGATCCCGCGCAGCGCGAAGCCGAGATCGCTGCGCGCGACCGTTCGATAGGCAACCGCGGCCAGCGCCGCCAGCACGGCGACGGTGATGTAGACCGTACCCGCCGGTGGGGTATCGGTGAGCACGCGGCCCACGGTGCCCGACTGCGACTTCTCGATGTAAGTCACCGCGTGGCGCACGACCTCGCCGAGGCCGAAGGTCAGGACCGCGAAGTAGGCGCCGCGCAAGCGCAGCACCACGAGGCCGATCAGCGCCGCGAATGCCGCCGCGACGCTCCCGCCGAGAAAGATGATCAGCGGCCAGGGGAGCGAGCCGAGCGCGAACGCCGTGCAGTAGGCGCCGAGGCCGAAGAACGCCGAGGTTGCCAGCGACAGCGTGCGCGTCGGCCCGCTGAAGATTGACCAGGAGGTCGCCAGCGTCGCATACATCAGGCACGCGAGCCCCAGCGCCACCGCGAACGGAGAGCCGTAGAGCGGCAGCGCGAAGATCGCCACCGCCGCGAGAGCCCCCACGAGTCGGCGCGCGATCATCGCGCGAACAAGCCTCGCGGGCGGATGAGCAGGACCAGCACGAACACGCCGTACGAGAGCAGCACCTTCAATGACGGGCTGGTGAAGTACATGCCGAAACTTTCGACCAGGCCCAGCACCAGCGCGCCGACGAAGCTGCCGGCGATGTGGCCGAGCCCTCCGAGCGTGATCACGATCAGTGCGGTCACGGTGTACGACTCACCCATCGACGGCGAGACCTCGAAGATCATCGACAGCAACGAGCCCGCCGCGCCTGCCATCGCCAGGCCGAGAGCAAAGCAGATCGGGTGCAGGCGGCGCGTGTCGACACCGACCAGCAGCGCGCCCAGCGGCGATTGCAGCATGCCGCGCACCGCCTTGCCGGCCATGGTCGTGCGCAGCGCAATCATGAGCGCGGCGCTGATCGTCACCACCACGCCGAACACCAGCAGGCGGTTCGCGGTCACGACCACGCCGTGGTACTGGATCGGGTCGGAGAGGTAGTCGTAACCGCGCAGGTCCGCGCCCCAGATCAGGAGCGCCACGTTCTGCATCACGAACATCAGCCCGAATCCGACGAGCAGGCTGCGCTCTTCCAGCACCTCGGGGCTGGCCGACGTCGCCGCGAGCCGCCGGAAAACCAGGCGATGCAGCGCGAGCCCGAGCAGGAACATGGCGCCCGCCGACACCGGAAGGAACCAGAGCGGGCTCGCTCCCGTCGCCGTGCGTAGCGCGTAGGTCAGGTAGGCACCGACCATCAAGAACTCGCCGTGCGCGATGTTCATGATACGGAGCAGCCCGTACTGTAGATTGAGACCGATCGCGATCAGTGCGTAGATGCCGCCGGTGATGAGCCCGGCGACCGCGAGGTCCGCGAACAGCGATGGATCCACGCCGGTTCGCTAATCTTGGCTATTTCCACGCCGGCTTGGGGAACACCGGCGCCGCGGTCGCGCGATCTTTCGGCCACACGACTTCGAACTCGCCTTTTTCCCACTGGCCGATCGTCCCCGGTGTCGTGATGTTCTCGCTGCCCTGGAAGCGGATCGGACCGACGACGGTCTGGAACTCCGTCGTCGCGACGTAGTCGCGGATGGCCTTGCGATCCAGGCCGACCTTCTCGATCGCCTGCTGCAGGATCTGCAGGGCCGCCCACGCGTGGCCGCTGGCCCAGCGGTCGGGTTCCTTGCTGAACTTCTTCACGTGCGCCTGGAAGTACGCCTTGGCGGCCGGGCTGCTCTTCGCGTTCCACGACCCCATGCCCATCACGTCCTCGGCGGCGCTGCCCATCACTTCCTTGTACAGCGGGAACGCCGTGCCGACCGACGAGTAAAACACCTTGGGAGCGAAGCCGATCTCCTTGGACTGCTTCGACACCAGGATCGTATCGGGCGGATAGGTGATGCCCAGGAACGCGTCGACATTCTTGGCCTTGATCGCCTTCAATGTGGGCGACAGATCCTTCACGCCCAGCGGATAGCTCTTCTTCTCGGCGACCTCGATGCCTTTGGCCTTGAGCAGCGGCAACAGCGCATTGACGTTCTCGAGGCCGAACAGATCGTCCATGTAGACCACGGCGACGGTCTTGACCTTCTTGTCGGCCAGGAAATCGACCAGCGCGCCCATCATGCGATCCGGCTGCTGCAGAACCGCGAAGAAATACGGCAGCTTCATGTCGACCAGCTTCCGCGACAGCGCGGTCGGCGCCAGCATCGGATATCCATATTTGTTGGCGAGCGGCGCCACCGCGAAGTTGGTACTCGAGCCCCAGGGCGGCAAGATGAGGTCGACCTTGTCGCTGCCCATGAGCTTTTCGTAGGTGCGCACGGTGGTCTCGACGTCGCTGCGATCGTCGTAGCCGATCAGTTCCACTTTTCGCTTTTTGCCCCCCTTTACGGCGATTCCGCCCGCGGCGTTGACCTGGTCGGCCCAGAGCAGGTAGTTCGGCTCTTGCGTGACCTGCGCGCCCGGCGCGAACGGTCCGGTGCGCGAGATGGCATAGCCGATCTTGATGGGTGGCTCGTCGGCGCGCGCGGCCGGCGCCAGAGCAAACGTTGCCACCGTCGTGGCCACCGCCATCGTCCACACGAGGCATCCCGAGAAGGTGCGAGACATGTGGCCTCCCTGATTGGTTGGTTGTCTGCGCGCGAGAGTATTCAATTGCGACCTGCGGTACAAGGAGCGGTAGAGTTGCCGTGCGTATGGAAACTCCGGTGACGGACACCCAGGTGACCGAGACTCAAGTCGCGATCATCGGGGCCGGACCGGCCGGCCTCACGCTCTCGCATCTCCTACAACGCGAAGGGATCGCCTCGGTGGTCCTCGAGAGCCGCAGCCGCGCATACGTGCAACAACGCGTGCGCGCCGGCGTCCTCGAGCAAGGGACGGTCGACCTTCTCGACGAGCTGGGGCTTTCGGAGCGCCTCCACCGCGAGGGGTTGGTTCACCACGGGCTGCTGCTCACGCTCGACGAGCGCCGCTATCGCATCGCGCTCACCGACCTCGCGAGCGGGCGCGCACTCACGGTCTACGGCCAGCAGGAGGTCGTGAAGGATCTGATCGACGCGCGGCTCGCGAGCGGCGGCGAGATCCACTTCGAGGTCGAGGAGGTGCGGCTCGAAGGCATCGACGGCGAGCACCCGCGCGTGCGCTATCGCCAGGGCGGCGCCGCGCGCGAGCTGCGCTGCGCCTTCATCGCCGGCTGCGACGGCTTCCACGGCGTGTCCCGGCCCTCGATCCCGCCCGGCGTGCTCACGGTCTACGAGCGCCACTACCCGTTCGCGTGGCTCGGGATCCTGGCCGCGGTCGCACCCTCGACCGAGGAGCTGATCTATGCGCGCCACGCGCGCGGCTTCGCGTTGCACAGCCTGCGCTCGCCGGAGGTGAGCCGTCTCTACATCCAGGTCGACCGCGCGGCCCAGCTCGACGACTGGTCCGACGACCGCATCTGGGAAGAGCTACGCCTGCGCCTGGCGGCCGATGGCTTCACGCTGCGCGACGGCCCGGTGATCGAGAAGAGCATCGCCCTGCACCACAGCTTCGTGGTCGAACCGATGCAATTCGGGCGGCTCTTTCTCGCGGGCGACGCCGCGCACATCGTGCCGCCGACCGGCGCCAAGGGGTTGAATCTGGCAGTGGCGGACGTCTGGGTGCTGTCGCGCGCGCTCGCCGACTTCTTCCGGAACGCCACGGTCGAAGGGTTGCAGCGCTACAGCGAGCGTTGTTTGCGCCGCGTGTGGCGCGCGCAGGAATTCTCGTCGACGCTCACCACCCTGCTCCACCGTCTGCCCGATGCCGATGCGTTCCAAGATCGCGTCACGCGCGCGCAGCTCGCCTGGTTGTGCACGTCGGAGACCGCGGCGCGCGCGTTCGCGGAGAACTACGTCGGGTTGCCTCTGGATCACTTCTTGTAGATCCGGTCCCCTCCCCCGTCCGCGGGGGAGGGGCTAGGGCTGAGGGCAGACCTTGCGAGCCGCGGCGCCCGCGGCCCCTCTCCCTAACCCTCCCCCCGCGGACGGGGGGAGGGGATCGGATAGCCGACGAAGAAAATACCCGCGCCGGTGCCGTAGACCGTGGGGCCAAACCCCAGGTGGTGGTTCATCCGCAGCGACGCGAAGCCGATGTTGACGCGGTCGAGGAACGCGACGAAGTAGCCGAGCATCAGGATCGGGATCAGGCGGCCCCGTACCTTGTCGAACACCCTGGTCTCGGCGTCGTTGTCCGGCAAGGCCGCCTCGGGGAGAAGCCGCTCCAGCGCCCCGACGTCAGGGAACAATCTTGAGGCGGAAGAGGCCGTACGGCAGCGTTCGCGTGTCGACGCCGTTGTTGAACGGCGGCGCGGTCTGCACTTCCGAGGTGCTGATGTAGAGGTAGCCGTCCTTGGAGATCCCGTAGCTGTCGGGCCAGAGCAACCGTGAGTCCTCGACCAGCACTGTTTTCTTGAGGTCCGGCGTGATCCTCAAGATCGTATTGTGTTCCATGTCGCCGAAGTAGAGGTTGCCCTTCTTGTCGAACTCCATGCCGTCGGTGATCGACACGTGCCCGAGATCGACGACCGCCTTGACCAGATCAGCCTCGCTGAGCTTGGCGTTGCGCAGGTCGGCGGTCTTGATCTTGTAGAGCTTGTCGTCGGTCAGCGGCTTGAAGAACAGCCACTCGCGGTCAGGCGTGAGCGCGATTCCGTCGGAGTTGACCTTGAGCGGCTTGCCGCCCGGCGCGACCTCGCGCCCGCCGATCGTGAAGTGGTACGCCGGATCGGTCTGCGTGGGCGGTGCGCCCTTCAGCACCATGCGCGTCTTGCCCGACTTCAAGTCCACGACGACGATGCCGCCCTCGTTGGAGTTGGTCATGTACGCGACCTGGCGCTTGGTGTCGACGCGGACGTCGTTGATGTAGCTGTTCTGGTCGGTGACGCCCTTCATCGGGTAGATGCGCTCGACCTTGTTGGTACCGAGGTTGATGCGCACCAGCTTGTCGCTCTCTTGATAGACGCCGGCGAACGATGGGTTGGCGGGATCGACGACCCACAGCTTGTCCTGGTCGTCGACGTAGACCGCTTGCACCGACACGAACTTCTTGCTGCCGTCCTCGCCGGGTTTCCAGCTGTTCCATTGCTCGTCCGGATAGGGTTTGGACTCGGCCTTGCCGGTGACCTCGACGACGCAGTACTGGTGCACCGGCGACCAGATGGGATAGTTGGTAAAGACGCGGTGCTTGGCCGAAACCGCCACGCCGGTCAGCTGGTACTTCGGATCGCCGAAGACCTCCTCGAGCGTGGGGTCGATCTTGGCGGCCGCCTTGGCCTCGGGCTTCGCGGCGGCAGGGGAAGCGGCGGCCGGCGGTTTCGTCTCCGCCCCGGAGCCCCGCGCGGAGAACCCGAGCGCCAAGAGAATCACCATCGACTGCCCCAAACGGGTCGTGCCGTTCACGCTCTTCATGCCCACCGCTCCTTTCGAAGGTTCACGACATCCGGATTGCTGACCGCGCCGATTATGAGACCGTGATCGCGTCTCGGGAAGAGAAGAGCCGCGATCACGGCAAGACAGCTATTGCGCCGCTAGCGCTGCGATGTCATCGCTGCATTTGGGCGCCGAGGAGAATGGCGTTGCCGTTGGTGGTTCCCGGCCCGAAGTCGGTATGCTCGTACCCGACGGCGAAACGCAAGAAATACTCGTCGATCACGTAGGTGACGTACGCATCCAGGATCTTCCAGCTCGGGTCGGTGGTTTGCTGCCAGCGCACCAGCGGCTGCAGCTTGCCGATGCCGATCGCCTGCGGCGTGAGCCAACTGCCGAGCACATAGAAAAAATTCTTCACCGCGGGCATACCGGTGCCGCCGGGCGGGGCGAAAGTGCCGAAGAAATTGTTGTAGTGGTAGTAGCCGGCTTCGATGGTCGCGACACCACTCGGCCCCAGGTTCTTCTCCGCGAGAACATCGGCGTTGAGCTCCGAATAGTTCGCGCCGGGAGCGCCCATTGGCGCCGTGTTGCTCTGGTATTGCCCACCGCCTGCAATCGCGATGATGTCCTGGCTGCCGTAGTAGGTGCTGCTGTGGTAGTAGCCCGGCTCCGAGCCGATCAAACAGATGTTCACGCGTCCCGAGAACAGCGGCGATTGGTCGCGGTTGCTGAGGTTGAACGCACCTGCGTAGTACTTCACCTTGCCGTCGACGAACGTCCCCCAGGCGGTGACGCCGTTGTCGCGGCCGAACTGCGTCGTGCGCGGCCCCACGAACGGAATCGGCATGTCGGCGCCGGTGTATCGCCACGGGCTCATGAACCAGGGGCCGCTGAAGTTCGATCGATCGGACGGCACCAGCATCCGGCCCGCCCACAGGTGGAACTCCTTCATCGGCTCGTACTTGACGATGGCGTCCATGATGGCCGCGCCGCCGGTGCCGCCGAATGGATCGTAGCTGGCGTTGAGGTTGAACTGCCAGGCGAAGATCGGCGTCATCCGGCCGGAAAAGCGCGCCTCGGCGTAGACCTCGTCGAAGCCGAAGTCATTCAGCTTCCTGTGATCGGTCGCGCCCTGGATGCGCCCACCCACCCGCAGCGCGAAGCCCGTCTCGATCTTCTTCGGATCGCCGGCCGGCTCAGGCGCGGGCGGCGGCGGTGCCGGTGGCGCGATCACGGGCGCGGGAATCATGTCGGCGGGCGGCGGCGACACCGGGGGCGGGGGCGGCGGCTCCGCCTGCGCCACCGGCGCCGAGGCGGCCGGTGTCGGGTCGGCAAAGGCTGGCGCTTCGATCGACGCCCAGACCGCGACGGGCGTGGCGACGAACATCGCAAGCGTGGCTCTCCGGCAGCGACCGATCCTGGGACCGATCATGGCGTTCTTCATGCTTGTCTCTCGTCCTCGTGATCGCACGGGTGGGGGCGTCGCCGCGCCGGTTGCTGGCAATCACGAGGGGAGCAGCCGGCGCGGATTCGATCGTGTTCTCGACAGGCCGGACGCCAAGCCGCGCGTCACCACCACCCGTCGATGGAAATACACGAATTGTCAGAGCGAACAACTCGAGCGGTTCTGCCGGCAGACTAGAACATCAATTCCGGTCTGCGCGCAATCGAACAAGACCGAGGAGCGCCGCGCCACTGAGACGATCTCGCTCACCACGCGATCCACGACGGCGCGCCCCTCGGCGACGCTGCCCATCCCGCCGACGGTGAGCCCGGTAACCGCGGCGAGCGCGTTCATCGCGCAGTTGAACGCCAATTTCTCCCGGATGCTGACGAAGACCTCGGGCTCGATCTCGGTGTCGAGCCGGCACGCGTTGAAGGCCGCCGCGAGCTCGCGCAGGCGATCGCTCACGCCACCCGCGACCGCCATGACCCGGATCTGTCCCGCACCGTGCGTGCCACCCGTCCGAGGCCGATCAGATCGGCGGGGAATGTCGTGGTGCCGACCACGATACGGGTCTCGTCGGCGTGCGCGCGCATGACCTCGACGTGACCGAGCCCGTTCTGCAGTGACAGGATCCAGGTGTCCGGGCCGATCACTGCGCGCGCCGCCGCCAGCGCCGCCGCGCTGTGGAAGGCCTTGGTGAAGACGATCACCAGCTGCGCGTCTCGGACAGCAGGAGAGCGCTCGCGCGCCCGATCCCGCTCGACGCACCGGTGACCAGGACCGTCCCGTTGGGCATCTGGAAAACCTCCAGACCTCCATGCTGGATCCGGCGCCAGCGGCGTCAATCGGGACTCGGCCGGTGACCCTGGTCTCAGGTCGCGCGCGCCGACGCCCGCAACATACGCGCGCCGTGCCGAATCGCACCTTCGACCGGCGCGTAGGCGAGCTCGTTCCCGTCGCGCGCTGCGCGCAGCAGGATCGAGCCGCGGCTCATGTCGCCGATGCCCACGAACGACGGCGGAAACAGCAGGTGGTCACCGAACACGCGCGTGAGCGGCCGAACGTACTTGTTCGTGGCAACGCTCCCCAGCAGCACGAAGCGCGTGGTCGCGCCGTAGCCACGCTCGAGCTCCTCGGCATGGCGGATCAGCGGCGCGGTGAAGGCGTGGTTGTCTTCGTCGATGTCGACGCCGGCCCAGGCCTGCGCGCGCTCGAGCGTCAGCGCGGTGTCGACGGGAACCAACCCTTCGCCGGGCGTGATCACCAGCGCCGGTTCGAGCTCGGCGGGCGCGCGGCCGAATGCCTCCGCATACGCTGCCTTGCCGCGGAAATAGAGGCTGCTGATGAAGCTGAACACCTCGCGCAGCGGCGCGCCCCCGGGCGACCGCATCTGCAACGCCAGCGGCGACGCCGCACCCGACCGCAACAGCAGCGCGCCGCGCTCGCCGCCGAGGTTCGCGGGCGAGAGGATGAAGACCGTGTGCGCAGCGCCGTCCGACGGAATGGGCGCAGTCTAGCAGAGGCGGCCCGCCACGCCCGACGACACTCGGCGCTTGGAATTTCGCGCCGGCCGTGCGTTCTTCTACAACAGGGAATCATGACGAGAGAAATGAAACGAGCGTCGCAGGGGATCTTGCTTTCGTTGCTGTTGGCCGCGAGCGCGCGGGTCGAGGCGCAAGAAGCGCCGCCCGAGGTGGCCTTCGGCAACAAGGGACACTTCGTCGTCTCCGCCGAGCGCCTGTTCGGCTATGTCCACGTCGCCCAGACACAAGACGACTCGCCCAACAACCCCATGTCCAAGGCGACGACCACCACCAACTCGTACTCGTTCCTGGGCAGCTCGATCAATACCCTCGCCAGCATCTTCACGTTCCCGCGCGTCGGCTTCGATGCGTTCGTCACGCCCGGGCTCTCGGTCGGCGCGGCGCTCACCTACTTTCACCTCTCCAGCAACAACGACTTCGCCTTTGGCGGGTCGCCCGACAACGTGGCGTCGTCCACGATCAGCGGATACCTGCTCGCGCCGCGCGTCGGCTATGCGATACTCGTGGGCCGCAAGGCGTGGGTCTGGCCCCGCGTCGGGTTCACCTACGTCAGCTTGTCGAACACGAGCAGCAACGGCGCCGCATCGGCTCCCCCGACCTCGACATCAACCGGCTCGACGAGCTTGACCGCCATCACCGTCGAGGCCCTGTTCGCCATCGGTCTCGGCTCGCAAGCCGTACTCTTGATCGGCCCCACCGTCGACATCGGCCTGTCGGGGACGGCGAAGAGCGGCGGAACCTCGGGGGCCGTCTCGAACCCGAGCCAGTCGAGCTCGGCCAAGGAGAGCGACATCGGCCTGCAGGCGGGTGTCGCCCTCTCCTTTTGATCGACGGATGTCTCTGCATGGCATCGCTGTCACCGCGACCGGCGCGGAGCGCCTGCGCGCCCGCCACCCGCAGCTTCCGCTGAGCGATCTCGGCGGCGGCGGCGCCACGCTCGAACCGGGGCGGCCCATGCGCCTGCTCGCACCCGACGGCGAGGCGCTGGCTACCGGCGTCGCTGACCCCGAGAACGAGCTCGTCCGCATCTGGAGCGCGGCCGACGGCGGCACCGGCAGCGGCACCGACGGCGGTTCGGCGATCCACGCGTTCGACGTCGCCTTCTTCCGCGCGCACGCGCGGCGCGCGCTCGCGGCGCGCCGCCGCCTGGGACTGGCCGACGGAGAATCGGCGTACCGGCTGATCAACGCCGAGGGCGATGGCCTGTCCGGGTTGACCGCCGACGTCTACGGTCCGTTCGCGGTGGTGACCGCGCTCTCCCGCGGCCTCTCGAATCACGCGCGCGCGCTGGCGACCGCGGTGCTCGCGGTGCTGCCCGAGAATGACCTGCCCCTGCGCGGCGTCGTGCTCAAGGTGCGCCTCAAAGCGCAAGGCTCGAGCCCCGAACGCGCCAAGGATCAGGTGCTGGGCGAGGAGCCGCCCGCGAAGCTGATCGTTCGCGAGAACGGCGTGCCCTACGAAGTACACCTGCGCGGCGGCATCAACGTCGGTCTCTTCTCCGATATGCGCGATCACCGCGCCGGGCTCGCCCGCTTCGTACGCGAGCGCCGCGTGCTCAACACCTTCGCGTACACCGGCGCGCTGTCCCTCGCCGCCGCGCGCGCCGGCGCCGCCGCCGTCACCAGCGTCGATCTCGCCGGTGGGCCGCTCGCCTGGGCGCGCGAGAACTTTCGCCTGTCGGGCCTCGACCCCGAGGACGCGCGCTTCTGCTGGGAGACGTCGGACGTCTTCCGCTTCCTCGAGACCGAGCGCGACCGGGGCGCCGCCTACGACGTGATCATCCTCGACCCACCGACGGTGTCGGGCGCGCGCGCGACGTCCTGGGCGCAGAAGCGCGACTACCCGGATCTGATCGCAGCCGCATGCGCGCTCTTGCCCGAGGACGGCGGTCACCTGTGGGTCTCGTCGAACACGCACCGCGGCCCCAGCGTGCTCAAGCACGTCGAGGCCGGCCTCGCCCGCGCCGGTCGCGCCGCGGCGCTGCTCGAGCTCGGTGGCCTGCCCCCCGATTTTCCGACGCCGGTCGGCTGGCCCGCCGCGCGCTATCTCGAGGTCTGCCAGCTCGCCGTCGGCGCAGGACGGCGCGCCGGATCGACGCGCAGCAGATCCCATTCGACGCCGTCGACCGAGAACGGATGACTGGCGACCGGCTGGCCCAGCCAGGTCGCAGCGACCCGCGCCCAGAACCTCAGCGCCGCCGGGTTCGCGCGCCGGATCCGGATCTCCCAAGGTTCCGGGTAGAGGTCGAAGAGCGCGGCCGCCGCCGCGCTGCCGACGCCCTGGCGGCGCGCGCCGCGCAGCACGAAGAACTCGGCGACGTCCATGACATCAGTGGCCGCGCTGACGCGCGACCCACGGCGCGCAAGAGCGAAACCGCCCAGCTTGCCGCTGGCACGGATGAAGTAGGGAAAGTGATCCTCACGCGCCCACCATTGATCGCCGACCGGCACGTCGAAGCGACCGCTGGGCTGAAGATCGATCGGCAGATACTCGCTGAAGTCGTGAACGTAGAGCTCGAACAGGTTGCGAAGGACGGGTGCCTGATCCCGGGTGATCGGTTCGAGCGTGACCATTCTGAGAGCCCCGCGGCATGATGTCATGGGCCGTGGCGAACGAGAAGCCCGACCATACCGAGATGAGTCGGGAGCACCCTTGACGATCGACATCGCCGTGGTCTGCTTCGATCGAACGAGATACGGAGGCATCGCCATGGCGACCAGAAGCGAACGGTTCAAGGCCCAGATGCAACGCCTAGCTCATGGAAAGAAGGCTCCTGCCACCAAGGCTCGGCCGCGCGTGCGCAGCACCCACAACGAGGCCGCGCGCGCCGCCAAGAACAGCTCCTACGAGCTCGAGAGCTCGGGCCTGGCGCGCCCGTCACGGAAGTCGACAAGGAGGAGCCCGACCCACGTCAAGACCGACAGCGCGTTGCGCATCGTCGCCATGAACCGGAACGCGTCGCCGCAGGCCCGCTCGCAGCGCCGGGGTGGAAAGACCACCTGACCGGCGTCGCCCCGAGACCGGCCCGCCGCCATGGACGGTTGGCGGCGGGTGTGCAGATTCGGCCGTGTGGAGATCGTTCCAGCCGACGAGCATGAGACGGCCTCTGCGCCCGGGCCGACAATCAGGGCGGCGACCCCGCCGTGGCATGGGCGACGGCGTCGCGTCTGGGCGGTGGCCGCCGCGGCGATCGCGGCGGTGATCGCGCTCATCTACTACCTCCACGACCGCCAGTTCGAAAGCACCGACGACGCCCAGATCGACGCCGACGTCAGCGACATCGGCGCGCGCGTCGGCGGCACGGTCACGCGCGTCGGGATCGTCGAGAACCAGGCTGTGCACGCCGGCGATGTGCTGGCCGAGATCGATCCGACCGATCTCCAGGTCGCGGTGGCGGAGGCCCGGGCGGCGGTCGCCGAGGCCGAGGCGCAGCTGGCCGCCGAGGACCCGTCGGTGCCGATCACCCAGAGCACGAACGCCGCGGCGCTGACCAATGCAGCCTCGGATCTCGCGTCGGCTTCGGCGCTGCTGACCGGCGCGGGAAGCGAGGTCGAGCAAGCGCGCGCGCAGCTGGCGCAAGCCACCGCCAACAACCACAACGCGCAGCTCGACCGCAAGCGCGGCGAGGAGCTCTTCGCCCACGGCGCCCTGCCGCGCGCCGAGCTCGACAAGCGCATCGCCGCGGCCGACGCGGGAGACGCAGGCGTGCGCGCCGCGCAGAAGGCGCTAGCGGTGGCGCGCGCGCGGGTCACGCAGCAACGCTCGCAGCTCGCGGCGACGCGCGGCCGCCTGACCGAGGTAGAGAACAACGCCCCCCGCCAGATCGAGACCCGCCGCGCATCGGTGCTGTCGCGGCGGGCCGATCTCGAGCTGGCGCGCGCACGCCTGCGCCAGGCCGAGCTCGACGTGGATTATGCCCACGTGCGCACGCCGGTGCCCGGGATCGTCGCGCGCAAGGCGGTGAACGTCGGCGATCGGGTCGCGCCGGGGCAGTCGCTCGCCGCGGTGGCGCAGATCGATCGGGTCTGGGTGACCGCCGACTTTCGCGAGACCCAGATCCGGCGCATGAAGCCGGGCCAGACGGTCTCCGTGCACGTCGACGCTCTCGACCGCGGGTACTCGGGCACCGTCGAGAGCCTGGGTGGCGCCACCGGATCGCGTGTGAGCGTGCTCCCGCCCGAGAACGCGACCGGGAACTACGTGAAGGTCGTGCAGCGGATCCCGGTGCGGATCCGCCTCGACCCCGGCCAGGGCGGCCTCGAGCGCCTCCGCCCAGGGATGTCGGTCGAGCCCAAGGTCCGCGTCTCGCCGTGACCGAGAACGCCGAGACCGGCTGGACCGGCGGCCACAACCCGTGGGTGATCGCTCTCGTGGTGACGCTGGCGACGTTCATGGAGGTGCTCGACACCAGCATCGCCAACGTCTCGCTCCCGCACATCGCCGGCAGCCTCTCGGTCACCGCCGACGAGAGCACCTGGATCCTGACGTCCTACCTGGTGTCGAACGCGGTGGTGCTGCCGGTCAGCGGATGGGTGGCGACCCGCATCGGCCGCAAGCGCTTCTACATGACCTGTGTGGCCGGGTTCACCGCCAGCTCGCTCCTGTGCGGGCTGGCCCCGTCGCTGCCGCTGCTGATCTTCTTTCGCGTGCTGCAGGGCGCGGCCGGCGGCGGGCTCGCGCCCAGCGAGCAGGCCATCATGGCCGACACGTTCCCGCCCGCGAAACGAGGCATGGCGTTCGCGGTCTACGGGATGGCGGTGGTGCTGGCGCCGGCGATCGGACCGACGCTGGGCGGCTTCGTCACCGACCACTACTCCTGGCGCTGGATCTTCTTCGTCAACGTTCCGGTCGGCATCGTGTCGCTGCTGCTCAGCGCGCGCATCGTCTCGGACCCACCGCATCTGCGCGCGCTACGCGGGCGATCCGGCCCGATCGACTTCCTGGGCTTCGCGCTGATCGCGCTCGGCCTCGGTGCGCTGGAGGTCGTGCTCGACAAGGGCCAGGAAGACAACTGGTTCGAGTCGCCGTTCATCACCGTCTTCTCGATCGTCGGCGGGGTCGCGCTGGTGGCGTTCGTGTGGCGCGCGCGCAGGAGTGACAACCCGATCGTCGACGTCCATCTGTTCCGCAACCGCAACTTCGCCGCCGCCAGCTTCATGATGCTGGCGCTCGGGCTGGTGCTGTACGGCTCGACGGTTCTGTTGCCCCAGTATCTGCAGATCGTGATGGGCTATTCCGCGCAGCAGGCCGGGATGGTGCTGTCACCCGGCGGCCTGGTGGTGATGGTGCTGATGCCGCTCGTCGGGGCGCTCACGCCGCGGGTCAACCCGCGCATCCTGATCGGCTTCGGCTTCGCCGCGCTTTCGGTCTCGATGTTCTACATGACGAGCCACCTCTATCCCGGCATGGATTTCCGCACCGCGCTCGAGCTGCGCGCATACCAGTCGGTGGGCCTCGCGTTCCTCTTCGTTCCCATCAACACGGTCATCTACGAAGGCATCCCGCCGGAGAAGAACAACCAGGTATCGGGCATCGTCAACCTGGCGCGCAACATGGGCGGCGACATCGGCATCGCGTTCGTCACCACGATGGCCGCGCGCCGTGCTCAGTTTCATCAGGCGCGGCTCACCGAACACATGAGCCCCTACGATCACCCCTTCGCCGCCATGCTCGACGCGGTCACTCACGCGGTCGAGCGAGCCGGCGTATCGTCGGCGGCCGCGGCTCACCGCGCGGTGGCCGTGCTCTACCGACAGACGATCATCCAGGCCACCACCCTGGCATATCTCGACGTGCTGCATGCCTTCGCGCTGATGACCGCGGCGATGATCCCGTTCCTGTGGCTGGCGCGGCGCGGAGCGGACGCCGCGGCGCCGGCCCGGCCTGCCACGGCGCCTCCCTGATCGGTGTTTTTTGGGAAGAACGATCCAGTTCCGCGTTCTTTGGGCATGGCGGGGACTCCACGCCGAATGACTGCGCTTTGCGCGCTGGCGGCGTCGCTGGCGGCCCCGGTCGCGCGCGCCGACGACGGCAAGAAAAAGCCCGGCCTCTTCGACTTCGCGCCGTGGAAGACACCGGCCGGCCACGAGCGCGACGCCGCCCGCCACCTGCTGCCGGTCCAGTTCGACCTCACGCCCGCGGCGGGCCTGCCTGGCGAGGTGCGGGTGGTGCGCGTCCGGTTCTACGCCGACAAGGACTACCGGATGCTGGTGCTCAAGTGGCAGAAGCGGCTGCACGCCCAGATCGCGCGCATCAACGCCATCGTCGAACCGGTCTTCGCCGTGCATTTCGAGATCGAGAGCATCCGCGACTGGGACCGCTCCCACAACGGAATGGCGTTCGAGACCCTCCTCACCGAGCTCGAAGCGCTGGACCCGGCGCGCGACGTCGGCTGCGTGATCGGCCTCGTGACGCCCATGCGCGGCGTCGCGACGTCGGTGCATCAGCTCGGCGGCGCGCGGCTGCTCTCGCACCACTTCGTGTTGCGCGGAATGGACGACGAGCAGGAGCTCCTCGCGCTCGATCGTGACTTTGGCCTGCTCGACCCTGCCGAGCGCCAGGCGATCTACGCGCAGCGCAGAGACCACAAAGAGGTCGTGATCTTCCTGCACGAGTGGGGGCACACGCTCGGGCTCCTGCACAACGAAAACCCGTCGATCGTCATGAACCCCGCCTACGATCCGCGCCAGGTGGCGTTCAGCCCGTTCGAGCAGGCCGTGATCAACCTGGTGCTCGGGCGCCGCTCCGAACGGCCCGCGGAGGGGTACCCGGAGAGCGCGGCGCTGGAGCCGCTGCTACGCGAGGCACCGACCGACGAGGGCTCGGACAAGGACCGCGCGCAATTGCTCGCCCTGGCCCAGCAGCGTGCGCACGGCACGAGCGCAACGCCGGCCGGGACTGCATCCACCGCGCCGGCAGAGCTGACGCACGAGCAGGTCGAGCAATATAACCGCGCCGTGGCCGCGGCCAACGCGGGCCGCACCGAGGAGGCGTGGGGCGCGCTGGCGCCGATCATCGCGGCGCTCACCAAGGCCAAGCTCGCGCCCGATGCAACGCCGTGGCGCGAGGCCGCGTCGTTCGCGACCAACCTCGGCGCGCTGACCGCCGCCGAGGCGTTGATGGCGCGGCTCGACCGCCACGCGCCCGAAACCACCAAGCTCGCCGCCGAGATCGAATCAGCGCGCCACCAGGCCGCCCTGCCACCGAACGCTGCGAGCCTGGGCATCGCGGCCGAACGCGAGGTCGCGTACGTCGCCGGCTACCGCGAGATCGCGCGCGCCCTCTCCCGCGCCAACGCGACGGCTGCGCGCGAGCGGTTCCAGGCCTTCGCCACCGACTTCCCCGGCGCACCGGCGACCGACATCGCCGCCTGCGAGCTCGACATGACCGCGAAGGTCGCCAAGAAACGCGCGGCCGCCGCCAAGCGGTGTGAAGCGGCGCTGGAGAAGTACGACGGCGCGGAGCGCGCCCTGGTGCTGCTGGCGGCGATGGCGGCCACCGAGCGTCGCGACACGGTGGCGGAGAAGTACCTGAAGCGCGCGATCGGCAACGAGCCCGACGATCCCGGGCCGTGGCGCATGCTCGCCCAGCTCTATCGCAACACGCACGCGAGCGCGAGCCTCAGCGAGCTCGAGAGCCGCCACCAGGCGCTGTTCTCGACCCCGCTACCCCGCTGACGCCGTCCTCTGACGGCTCGCGCACCTGACCGGCGGGATCTGGATCGTCGCTACGAACAGGCTCCGGGCGTGCAGATCGGCACGCCCGAGCCACCGGCATCGTCGGCGCTGCCCGCGTCGCCGGCCGGCGGAGAGGGCGGCGAGCAGACGCGGTACGGTTCGGCCGGTAGCCCGGAACAGGTCACGGTCTGGATCTGCACCACGCCGCCGTCGGCGCCCGCGACCGCGTTGGTCATTACGGTCGCGACGATCTGGCCCGCGCCGTCGAGAAAGAGATCCGTCGCCACCAGCCCGGCCGACGATCGCACCCCCGACGTCTGCTGCGTCAGGCAGGTCTGCCCATCCTTGATGTGCTGGCTAGTCGACGACACGAACGCGCCCGCGTCGACGCTGCCCGAGATCTTCGTGGTCAGGAATTTAGTGCCATTCGCGAAGCATTGATCGACGACGTTGACGGTCGTCCCGTCGGGGTTGATGGTCTGAGATGTTTGGACCACGCAGCTCACGCCCGCGGTGCTTGCGGTGCAGCCGGCGATGAGCGCTCCCAGCTGGAGATTGCACGGCGAGCACGGCGGGGCGGTGTCCACGCTCGCGTCGGCGGTGTCAGCCGCCCCGTCGTGATTCATCGCTGCCGCGTCGGAGGGAGCGTCGACCCCGGCGTCGGCGACATCGCCGGTGGCGTCAGTGACGACGACCGCATCGCCGGCTAGCGAGGTGCTGTCGGCGCCGGTGCCGGCATCGTGAGTGCCCGCATGTCCGCCCCCGCACCCGACCAAACCGATCATCAGCCCCAGAACCAACGGTCCCCGTCGAATCACCGGGCGAAATGTAGGTATCAGACTCGATGTGTCAAGCGCCCGGGCGCCAGATCAGGATGGCCGATTCAGGTGGGCAGCGCGCGATGCTGGAAGCTCGTGGCCCTTGCTCGCAACCGCCGTCCCGTCGCTGCCGGCCCCGGGCGCGGTCTCGGGGCGCGGCTGGTAGCGCCGCGACGGCACCGGAAAGCCGCACGAGGTCCCGTCGACGATCGCGACCTCGGCCTCCCACGGGACGCGATAGCGGCCCGCGACGAGATCGCGCATGAAGGTGTACGGACAGTCGCCCGCTCCGCCGTCGACGGCGACGTAGCCGCGGTGCCCGAGCTGGTAGATGTTGTTCTCGACGCCCCAAACGCGGCGCGCCTCGCGCACCAGATCCGGCCGCACCTCCGCGGTGATGATCTCGTCGGGGCGTCCGCCCCCGGTGGCCAGTACGACGCCGTCGAAACCGACGATCATCCCCTCGCCCATCGAATCGAACGTCCCGTCCGAGCCGCACAGGCAGACCGACGCGGTGACGGCCAGGTTGCTGAACGCGTTCGCCTGGTTGCTGATGCGCCAGCCGTGACGGATCGGCGCGGTATAGCCGGCGGTGCGCAGGATGATCTCCGCGCCTTTGTAGGCGCACTCGCGCGCCATCTCCGGGAACATGCCGTCGTGGCAGATGATGAGGCCGATGCGGCTTCCGCGCGGCCCGTCGCAAACCGGAATGCCGACGTCGCCCGGCTCCCACGGCTCGACGGGCACCCACGGATGCAGCTTGCGGTAGTAGAGACGGAGCTCGCCCTGGTCATCGAGGATGATGCCCGTGTTGTACGGATTGCCGTGCGGGTTCGCTTCCATGATCGAGAAGCAACCCCAGATGCGATTGTCGCGGCAGGCGGCACGAAAGGCGGCGACCTCCGGACCGTCCATGCGGCACATCAGCTCGGGCGCGGTGCTCATCGACAGGCCGTGCAGCGAGTACTCGGGGAACACCACCAGGTCCATGCCGGGCAGATTGCGCCGTGCCTTGCCGACCATCTCGACGATGCGTTCGCGCTGCGCGACCAGCTCCGCGGGATTGGTCACCGTCGGCAACTGCAATTGCACCATGCCCAGCACCACGCCGGCGGGGGATGGATTGAGGCCTCCGAGTCCGCTCATGGCCGCGAGTTGGCCACGCGACAGGCGACGCGTAGGTTTCCGACCGGTGGGGGTTGTGTAACTTCGTCCTTGGAACCCTCAGAGGGTTCCAAACCTCCCGCGAAGCGCGGAGGGATCGCTCAGGCGCGAACGGAGATGTGGCCGTCGTCGGTCTTGGTCATCTGCGGGCCGCTCTCGTCGATCAGACGAACCGCGGCATCGCCCTGCTGGCGTTGGGCATCCTGCGCCTTGCGCAGCACCTGAACTGAATAGTTCTGGTCAACCTGTCCCGCCTCGACCCCACTGACTGCGCTGGATGTATCAACGGCCATGCTCTGGGCCTCGGCAGAATTTGCCGAGGCCTTGAGCCGCGACTCGGCAAGAATCGCCTATCGCTGGGCAAATCCGCGCCAGCGTTAGCTTTATTTGCGATCTTTTTGCGGTCACCCCGCCCTTTTGTGCGCCCTCGCCCTAAAGATCTTCACGAATGTGCCGATGGGTGACCAGGGGCGGGGCCTTTATCCGGAGGAAGTCGGCATGTCTATCTCCATCAACAACAATTCGAGCTCTCTGTTCGCGCAGAAGAGCCTCCTTGGCACCGAGAACGCGACGCAGAAGACGCTGTCGCATCTCTCTTCGGGCAAGAAGATCAACAGCGCGGCGGACAACGCGGCCAACCTGGCGATCGCGGTCCAGATGGCCGCGCAGCTCGGCAGCTCGAACCAGGACGTGAGCAACGCCGGCGACGCGCTCGACCTCGCCAACACGGCCGACGCCGCGCTCAACAACACGACCGATATCCTGTCGCGGCTCGACGAGCTGGCGATGGAGTCCGGCGACGGCGCGCTCAATGCCTCCGACCGCGGCGACATCCAGAACGAGGCCGACGCGCTGACCGCGCAGCTGAACAGCATTGCCGGCGGCACCGAGTTCAACGGCACGCCGCTGCTGAGCGGCAACGCCAACCTCACCTTTCAGGTCGGGACCGGCAACGTTCCCGGCAACGACCGGCTCACGCTGACGACCGGCGATGCCAGCGCGTCGGCATTGGGCGTGAGCGGGCTCAACCTCAGCACGCCCGCGTCGGCGGCGGGCGCGCTCGACAGCATCGGCTCGGCGATCCAGGCGGCGTCGTCGCTGCGCTCGACGCTGGGCGCGCAGGCGAACCGCGCGTCGTCGGCGGCGTCGCAGGCGCAGCAGACGTCTCTGAGCCTGGCGACGGCCCACAGCAGCATCATGGACGCCGACATCGCGTCGGAGGCGTCGGACCTGAGCAGCGAGATGATCCTGGGGCAGGCGGGCGCCGCGGTGCTCGCGCAGGCCAACCAGAATCAGGCGAGCGCGCTGCGGCTGCTGTCCGGCGGCTAGAGCTCCAGCCAGCCACCCTACCCGCGCAATCGCAGCACCGGCGCGGACGACGACACTGCGTCCCTGAGCGGGGCGGCCGTCGACTCGCCGCCGAGCGCGATGTGGTCGCGCGCGGGATCGAAGGGTTGCTTCGCCAGCGCGCGCACCGCCGCCGCCACCTTGGCGTCCGGGGCGAGGCCCCACTTCTCGCAGAACCGTTGCCGGCTCTCGGCCGCCGCGCGCGCGCGGTCCAGACCCAGCGCCTTCCACGTCGCGCCACCGGCATGGTGGACGAACGCGTCGAACGCGATCGCCATGCGGAAGCCGGCGCGATAGGCGCGGATGCAGAAGTCGTCGTCGGTGTGGATCGACGAGCCGAACCGCCCGTCGAGCCCGCCCACCCGGTCCACCACCTGGCGCTTCATGACCAGGCAGATCCCCGACAACGGCATCGAGATCGCGAGCTCGTCCGCGTGGCTGACCGCCCACGGCTCGACGAACGCCGCCAGCTGCGCGACATCCTCATAGGTCTGCAGGCCGGTGGCCTGAGATCCGGTGCACGCGCTCAACGCCGGCCCCGTGAGCCCGATCGCCGGATTGACCGCCATCAATCCGAGCAGCCGGCCGAGCCATCCCGGCGTCACGACGACGTCGTTGTGCAGGACCGCCAGGTATTCCCCGCGAGCCGCCGCCAGCCCTTGATTGCACGCCTGCGCATAGCCGACGTCGCGCTCGTTACGCAGCCAGGTGATGCGGGCGCTGCGCGCGCGCACCTTCGCGACCAGCCCGCGATAGTCGTCGGCCGAGCCGTTGTCGACCAGCACGATCTCGAAAGGACGATGGGTGCTGCCCAGGATCGATGCCAGGCAATCGGCGGTGAGGGTCAAATTGTCGCGCGCGACAATCACGATGCTGGTCAATTCGGTTTGCGCGCGCGTGGCGTGTCCCACCGGTGCGACGCCGTTCTCGCGATGGGCCCGCTCATAGGCCAGGTTGCTGCTGGATTGCGCAGCGTAGGCGCGAGACATTTCGCTCTCGACGTCGCCGGGGAGCTGGCTCAGACGATAGACCCCGACGTCGCGCGCCCGCGCGAGCGCCCGCCCCTGCGAACGCAACTCGACCGCGAGGCGCCCTCGATCCTCGCCGATCAAGACCTCCGGGACGCGCCGGCTGATCTCCAGCAATCGCTCGCGCGGCGCGTACGCCAGCAGCGCCGGCGGAAGCTCGATGACCTCGACGTCGCCCGGAGTGGCGGCGCGCGGATGCGCGATGCCCGAGGCGGCGGTCCCGCCCGGCGCCACCGGCATCAGCTCGAGCGGATAGAAGAGCTGATGCGATGGCAAGGCCTCGACCGGCATCAAGGTCGGAACCAGCGCGCCCAGATTCGGCTGAACGTCGAAGTGCGCCGCGAGACGCGCCAGCCAGTCCCCGACGACGCGCAGGCTGGGCGCCATCACCACGGCATGCGGCCGCGCCGCCGCCTCGAGCCCCTGCAACGCCGCCGCCCCCAGGCCGCGCGGCGTTTCGTTGCGGATGAGACGAAAGCGTTGCGGATAGTCGGCGACGAACTGACGGGCCAACCCCGCGGACGGCCCGGTCGAGCCGTCGTCGACCACGATGATCTCGTCCTCACCACCCGTCGTGTAGCGGAGGTTCTCCAGGCACGGCGCCAGGCTCCAGAGAGCATCGCGCATCGGCACAATCACGCTCGCCGCGGGGCGACGCGGATCGATCGCCATCGGCTGCACCTCACGGCGAAAGTCGACGTCGAACGACTTCAGCAACCCCTGCCAGCGCTCGTTGAGGCGATTCACATTGATGACGTTGCCGGTGAAGCGCCCTTCCGACACCGATTCGTGATGAACGGCCACGCTCTCGGGCGTGTAGACAATCTTGGCGCCGGTCCGCCCGATCTTGAGGCACAGGTCGACGTCCTCGTAGCCGTTGACGAAACCTTCGTCGAATCCGGCGGCGGCTGCGAAGGCCTCGCGGCGCACCAGCATGCACGCCGCGGTAACCGCGCGCAGTGTGAGCCGCCGCTGACTCGTCGCCTGCGGCTGCCGGTAGTGGAGATGGAACGGATTCACCGGCAGCGGAGCCGCGTACGCGAACACGACCCCAGCGTGCTGGAGTGTCCCGTCCGGGAACAACAGCTTGCTGCCGACCATGGCGACATCGGGCTCGCCGTCGAGGATCTTCACCATTGATGACAGCCAGCCGGCCCGAACCTCGGTGTCGTTGTTGAGGAACATGAGGAACTTGCCGCGCGCCATCGCCGCCCCCTGATTGGACGCCTTGGCAAACCCCAGGTTCTTCTCATTGCGCTGGAGGCGGATGCCATCCAGCAAAGGCAGCGCCTGGACTGTCTCATCGCTCGACGCATTGTCGACCACGATCACCTCGTGGGCGACGTCGCCGGTGTTTGTGGCAACCGCCATCAAGCACTTGAACGTGTACTCCCACTTGTTGAAGGCCGGGATGATGACCGAGACCACGGGCGTCTGGATGTGGGACATCGCCGAACCCATTGCCGCAAAGCGCGTACCAAACGGCGGCACCCGCTGCCCATTGAAAGCGCGGGTGCCGCCGGACGAGAGGCGTCAGAAATCCGTTACGCGTCAGAAGTGTGACGCTGGCCGGCGTCTACGGCGGCGCCGCGCGGGTCGGTCACTACTCGTTCGCCGCCGGACCCGACCTGACCGTGCTCGCCGCTCCGATCGCCGTCGACGTCGGCACGGAGGAGCTCTTTCGGATCCCCCGCCTCTGCGCCGGCGTGTCGGTCAGCGGTGCCGCCGACCTCTTTTCGCTAGCGCGGAGGCGCGTTCGAGGCGCGCGCCTACTTCACCGGCGCGAAGCGCTTCTCAATCGGGATCACTTCCAGTCGATCGCGCGCCTGCACGGTGATCATCCAGCCCGGGTACTCGGGCGGGAGCGCGCTCGCGACGTCGAGGCGCTGCAGCTCGTCGGCCGAGAGCGCGAGGTCGGCAGCGGCCAGGTTGTCTTTCAGCTGCGTGTCGTTGCGCGCGCCGATGATCACGCTGGTCGTGAACGGTCGGTGTAGCAGCCAGGCGAGCGCCAGCCGCGCCACCGAGACCTCGCGCGCCTTCGCGATCGCGCCCAGCACGTCGAGCACCGCGTACGCGCGCTCCTCGTTGACCGGCGGGAAGTTGAAGCTGGCGCGGCGCGTGCCCTCCGCCTTCTGGTTGCGGGAGATCTTGCCACCCAGGAATCCGCCGGCGAGCGGGCTCCAGACCAGCAGGCCCACGCGCTCCGACTCCATGAGCGGCACGAGCTCGCGCTCGAGATCGCGGCCGGCCAGCGAGTAGTACGCCTGCAAGGTCTCGAAGCGCGCCAGGCGGTCGCGAGCGCTGACGCCGAGCGCCTTCATCAGCTGCCACGCCGCCAGGTTGGAGGCGCCGAGGTAGCGGACCTTGCCAGCGCGCACGAGATCGTCGAGCGCGCGCAGCGTCTCTTCCCAGGGCGTGAGCGCGTCGAAGCCGTGGATCTGGTAGAGGTCGATGTAGTCGGTGCCGAGGCGCTGCAAGCTGGCGTCGACCGCCTCCATGATGTGTCCGCGCGAGAGACCGAGCTGGTTCGGCCCGGGCCCGGTGCGGCCGCGCGCCTTTGTGGCGACGACGACGTCTTTGCGGCGCGCGCCCAGCGCCTTGCCGAGGATCTGCTCGCTGCGACCGCCGGAGTAGACGTCGGCCGTATCGAAGAAATTGATCCCCGCATCCAGGCAGGCGCCGACCAGGCGATCCGCCTCCGCCTGCTCGGTGCTGCCAATCACCGTGTACATGCCTTCGCCGCCGAAGGTCATCGTGCCAAAGCACAGCTCGGAGACGCGCAGACCGGTACCGCCGAGACTTCGATAGTTCATGTGCTGCCCCTTCGCGTGAGAGTGCGCCCGCGGGCGCGAAAATCGGAGCCGAGAGTGTACGCGATGAAGAGCATTGGCTAAACTAGGCCCCCGACCTGATTCTCGGCCACTACAGCAACTGCGGGCGAAACCCGACGTTCCCTGCGTCGCAACGCGGACCCAGGTTCTCGCGGTCGTGTGCGCCGATGCCTTCGTTCTGCTGACCGCGCTCCTGGCGCTCGAACCGGCGAAGACGATGTCGGGCGCCTCCGCCGAGCAAGCGCTCTCGGACGCGCCCAGCACCGAAAGCGAAGCGCCCGCCGAGGCTCCGAAGGGCGGCGCCGGAGTCAGTCCCGTCGAGCTGATCCCGCGCCTCGAGCTGCGGCAGTCGTTCGCGGCGCTGGGCGGCGGCGTGTCGGTCCACGACACCACCACCGAGCTCGACATCCAGTTCGTCGGTCGCGTACTGCTGCGTTACGAGGGGAAGCTGCGCGTGCTCGACGCGCCCACCGGTCAGAAGTCGGGGTTCAGCGACGCGCGCATCACCGCGATCACCGTGCTCGCGTCGAACCCGAGGTTCGTCGCCGCGCTGATCACCGGCGCCGTGCTCAACACCGCGAGCCAACCCGAGCTGGGCGCAGGCAAGCAACAGCTCATCCTGAGCGCGGGCGCGGCGCTGAAACCGGTGCGCTGGTGGCTCGCCTATTTCGTGCTGCTCGAACAGTTCTCGGTCGGCGGCGACCCGGCGCGCGCGGCGGTGAACCAGCTCGGGGCCGACGCGGGCAGCATCCTCTTCGGGCGCGGCTACACCTGGTACAAGCTCGATCTGACCCCGACGGTCGATTTCGAGCGCGACGCCGGCAGCCTGTTCGGGATGATCGAGGTCGGCCGCTTGCTCATCGGCCGCATCGGGCTGTTCACACGCGCAGGCACGCAGTTCCTGGGCCCACACCAGCTCGACTACTCGCTGGAGGTCGGCGTGCGCTACCTGTTTCGCCTCGGGCGCGACTAGTTCGCCTCTCGCCCGGATCGATTCGGGGACGCTCTTCAGTTCACGTAGAAACGAAAGCCGAGCGCGAACCGCAGCGCGAAGCTGCCGTCGACCAGCGGGATCGCGCGGTTGGCCAGAGCCGCCGACGCCTGCGGGCAATGGTTGTTTCCGGCGCAGTCGTCTTGCCACCAGGTCGCGCTCACCTCGAGCGTCAGCCGCTGAAACAGCGACGCGCCGACGGTCAGCTCCGGCCCCTGTCGCCGCAGCAGTGGTCCATCGAAGTTCCGCAATGATTCGAACGCCCAGCCAAAGCCGGTGTGAAACTGGGCGATCGCTTGAAGGTCGGGCGCCCAACGCTGGAATTGCCATTCGGTCGTGAGGTGGACCGCGCCCACGTACGCGAACGAGAGCACCGACGTCTGATTGGGAGGCTGGTCGACGGTCATCGTCCCGAGATCGAGCAGCCGGAACACGCCGTCGAGGCGCAGGTCCAACACCGGCGGGAAGTAGCCCTCGAAGGGGGGCCGCCAGCCAGCGTCGAGCTCGAACCCGCGCTCTGTGGAGAGCCCGATTCCGGCGAAGACCGTGGGTGGGCGATAGGCGTAGAAATTGGCGAGCGATTTGCCGACAGCGCCGACGGCGAAGCGGCCGAGGCCATCGGCCTGGTTGAACGTCGTGCGCTCGATCAGCGCCTGGATCTCGTCGCGGATCGCGAGCGTGATCGTCGCCGAAGTCGCGGGCTTCCCTCGATAGGCCAGCTCGCGAAACCGGTAGACCGCCCGGCCGGGCGCGGGCGGCTCGCCGAGCGCGCGCAGGAAGAACTGCTCGTCGCTGGGATCGCCCTTCTTGGCGTCGCTCCGCTTGCTGTATTGCAACGTTGCCGCGCTCGCGTGGAGTAGCGCCAGCATGTTGTCGCGCAAGGTCGGATCGGGCGGCGACTGCCCCACTGCGGCGCAGGCGTCGTCGCCCGGCGGTGGCGCCCCGACCCGATCGTGCGCGCGCCAGGTCAGCAAGCAGCGAAACTCCGGCGCGCCGGCGACGAACGTTGGCGCCTGGTTCGCCGCCGCCATCGCCTGGAAGGCCAGCGATGTCGACGCCAGCTGCTCCCACGCGTCGACCATGCCGGTGAAGAAGTCGAACACGCGAAAGTCCTGCTCGACGAACGACAGGAACTCCATCAGATACGCGCCCGCGACCGGCACGCGCCGCGGCGGGATCTCGATGCCCGCGTACAGGGTCGGCTCGCGCTCGATGGCGTTCATCAGCTCGGCGGTGAACGCAGTGTCGAGGAAGTCGGACGCGAACCCCGACCAGGTGTCGACGAACAGCGGCGGCTCCGTGCTCGCCGGATCTGGGGGCGGCTTGCTCGGCCGCCACGCGGTGATGTCGGGATCCTGCACGATATAGCGCGTCTGCGAATCGGCCTCGCCCTTCACGCCCAGCCGCCAGCGCTGCATGCGCACCGCCAGCCCGGCGGGCCGGTTGTCGAACACGCCGCCGTCGGTGTAGTCGGCATCGTCGGGGTCGTCGGACGCGCCGGCCGTCAGGTGCAGCCGGTGCGGCGGAAACGCGAACGAGAACGCCGACGACGCCCACAGAATCTCGGTGACATCGGCGAAGGTCGGCTCGCGACCCGGCGCGCCCACGCGCGGATACAACTTCTCGAACAGCGCCTTGTCGGCCACGCTCAGCTCCGGCTTGAAGCGGCCGATGACCGGTTGTTTGCCGGGCCCGCCACGCAACGTGATCATCATCTGCTCGGATTGGCGGGGAATCATGAGATCCGGATCGTCGAGCGGCGTCACCGTGCGCGCGCGCGTGCGCGTCGCGCTGAGCCCGAGATCCACCGTGCAGGTCTGATCGGGCGACCACGAGCCCTTCTCCCAGGCGTTCTGCATGCGCTCGACCGCCTGGCGGATCGGCTGCGTCGAAAGCAGGCCGTCGGGCTGCACTTCGATGGCATCGGTCAGCTGCTTGCCACCGACCGGGATCCAGGTGGTCCAGAACAAACTCTGGCGCGGATTGTGGACCGGCGTTTCACATGAAGTCATCGCGGCGATCACCGCATTGATCGACCCGGAGGACGCGCCCGTGATCAGCCGTAACGGCGATCCCTGGTTGCCGGGCGACAACCAGGACGCGCCCGCCGCGTGGCCGGCGCGCTCCGCCAGGCGCCGCGCCTCGGTGAGGTGGCGCAGGTAGTAGTAGAGGAATCCCCCCTGATAGCTGCCCAGGCTCGCCGCGCCCGAGATGATGAGCGCCACCGGACGATCCAACTCCGCTTTCAGCAGCTTGAGGTCGTCGGCGGTCGCGACGCCGGTCTTCCCCTGGAGCCACGCGGCGAGGCGGCTGACCGTGGCGGCGCTCCAGGGAGCACCCGGGACAGCCGAGCCGCCGGCCGCGTGCTTGTCAGCCGCGCGAACGAGCGCCTGCTGAATCTCGGGATCGTCGTCGGCATGGGCGCGGGGCCCCGCCAGCCAGACCATCAGAAGGACCAGGACCCGGATCCGGCGGCGGGCGGCGCACGGCACGCCCGCCACAGTATGGCGCCCCGACCCAGGGGTCAAAATGGCGACCGGAGGCAATTTGATTGAGCCAAAAGCACCAGTTGGCGGCACTCCGCCCCTGATCTTCGGGGAAGGACTACCAATGCCTGAACGAGCGCCGACCGCTTTCTTTCGGACAATCACGTTCCTCGTCGCGCCGCTGCTCGCCGCCGCCTGCGCGGGACGAGCACCGTCGACGACGGGAAGCGATGCGGCGGGTGGCGCAGCTGGCGCGAGCAACAGCACGGGCGGCACCAACGGTATCGGCGGCAGCGGCACGGGAGGCACCGGTGCCGGCGGGACCGCCACTGGAACCGGCGGTAGCGCGGCAGGCGGCATTGGCGGTGGCAGCGACGGCGGCGCGGGCCGCGCGACCGACGGGGGCGTCGATCGCGGCGCGATGGGTGGGATGATGCGCGGGCCCGTGACCGCCGCGACCGGCACAACCCTGGTCAAGGTCAATACTTCGGTCCCGCACCAGCACTTCGAAGGCTGGGGCACCAGCCTCTGCTGGTGGGCCAACCACGTCGGCGGCTGGGCCGAGGCCAAGCGCAACGCGCTGGTCGACAACCTGGTCGATGCCACCAACGGCCTCGGCTACAACGTCTTTCGCTACAACATCGGCGGCGGCGACAACCCCACGCACACGCATATGGGGCAGTGGAAGAACATCCCCGGGTTCGAGCCGTCGAGCGGTACCTGGGACTGGACCGCCGACGCCAACCAGCGCGCGATCCTGCAGCGGATCGTCACCAGCGGCGGCAGCGGCGTGGTCCTCGAGGCATTTTCCAACTCGCCGCCCTACTGGATGACCAGCAGCGGCTGCGCCTCGGGCGCGACCAGCGGCGCCAACAACAACCTGCTCGACGGTTCGTACAACGCCTTCGCCGACTACCTGACCGAGGTGGTCAAGCACTACCGCGACACCTGGGGCATCACCTTCCGCACGCTCGAGCCGCTCAACGAGCCCAACGCGACCTGGTGGGCCGCGCTCGGCGGGCAAGAAGGCTGCCGCTTCGACGGAGCGCACCAACCGACGATCTTGAAGGCGGTCGCCGCGTCGCTGACCGCCAAGGGCCTGACCGGCACCACCGTGAGCGCGTCCGACGAGAACAGCATCGACGACGGCTACAACATCATGCACGGCTACGACGCCACCACGCTCGCAGGCATGAGCCAGATGAACGTGCACACCTACTCGGGCTCGATGCGCACCAACCTGCGCGCGCTGGCGACCACCGACGGCAAGCGCCTGTGGGTGTCGGAGTCGGGGCCGCTGAACCAGACGCTGGCCGACGATACCGCCGCCGCGGTCTTCATGGCGGGGCGGATCATGACCGACCTGCGTGACCTGCAGGCGGAAGCCTGGGTCGACTGGCAGGCGGGCGATCCCAGCGCCAACTGGGCCAGCTACACGCTGAACGATACCCAGCAGTCGTTCGGCTTCCTGCGGCGCTACTACATGCACGCCGCTTTCAGCCGCTACATCCGGCCCGGCGCGACATTCGTCGACGTCAACAACGCCAACATGGTCGCCGCGGTCAGCCCCGACGGCACTCGAGTCGCGATCGTCGTGGTCAACTCCAGCACGACCGCGACCGCGGGCTTCACCTTCGACCTTACGTCGCTGCCGACGGTCGGTACCGCCGCCGAGGTCCACCGCGTCTCGCGCGCGGAGAACCTGGTCGCCCTCACGCCGCTCGCCATCCAGAACTACAGCTTCGTGGCCACGGTCGCGCCGTATTCGATCACCACCTTCGTCGTGCCGATGCCCTGACCGGCAGCGCCGGGCGTCCCGATCGGGCTGCGCGACGGCCGCATCTTGCTGTACGATCGCGGCATGCCCCCCAACGTCGCCGAGGCCACGGCCATCCTTGCCGAGGCGGGAGAGCGTGAAGCGCACAACGACGGTCCGGCGGCCATCGCTGCCTACGAGCGCGCGCTGGCGCTGGGCCTGCCGCCCGACGAACGGTATCGCGCGCTGGTCGGCCTGGGCGGAGCGCTGCGCGCCGCCGGGCGCTATCCGGAGGCGGTGCAGGTGCTGCGCGTGGCGATCGGCGAGTTCCCCGAGATGGCGGCACCACACGCCCACCTGGCCCTCGCACTTTACGCCAACGGTGACGGCCGCAAGGCAATGGTGACGCTGCTGGATCTCGCGCTGCGCTACGCGCCGCTCGCCGAGCAGGAGCACGCGCTGATCGAGGAGCGCGACCGGCTGTCGCGCGACCCGACACCGGATCAGAACTGGCGCGCACTGGCGGCGTCGCTGTCGCGCAAGGAGTTCGTCGAGGCATTTCCGGTCCCGTTCCTATACGAGATCAGCGGGCGAATGCGCCACGTACTGGTCGCCGAGGGACCCGACGAGGACACCCAGGTCAGCGGCAAGGTCAAGGTGGCGGCCGTCGAGGGACGCGCCCCCGCGGCGCCGACCGAGGAGTCGTTCGTGATGGCGCTGCGCAAGATCGCGAGCGCGGTTCCGTCCGCGATCACCTTCGGCCGCGGCAGCGGCAACGACGTGGTCATCCCAGACTACTTCGTGTCCAAGGTGCACGCGTTCCTGCGCAAGGGCACGCACGGCTGGGAGCTCTCCGACGCCGGCTCGCGCAACGGCGTCTGGATCGGCGGCAAGCGCCTCGACAACAAAGGCACGCCCGCGCCGGTCGCGAACGGCGACGTACTGACCTTCGGCCGCGTGGTGTTCTTCTTCCTCGACGCCGGCCCACTCTGGGATCGCATGCACCAGCGCGGCGGCGTCAAGGCGCGGGCCGGGGCTCACTAAGCAGCGCTCACCCCACGGCGAGCGTCCGCACCAGGCTCAGCACCAGCCAGAAGCACGCGACGCCGATCCCGGCGCGCAGCCGCGTTCGGCTCGGGCGCCCGGTGAGCAGCACCACCGCCGCAACGGTGAACGAGATCAGCTCGGCGATCTCGATGCCGGCCGGCAGTGGATCGCCGGCGCCGGAGCGCGTGGCCGCGGTGACCACGAACGACCCCAGCGTCAGGAACGGACCGGCGATCGCGACGGCGCGAAAGCGGGTCTTGCCGTGAAGCAGCCAGATCGCGGGCACGCCGTAGAGCACGAGCAGGATCGCAAACGCGGCCAGCGCCGTGAAGATCGTCGTGGTCGACCGCCCATCCAGCTGCAGCAACCACGTCAGCCGGCGCTGCGCCTCGGGGATCCCCACGATGATCGCAGCCAGGAAGAGCGCGCCCGCCATGGCGGACATGCGGCGCGCAATCGATAGCGGGCGTCTCAGTGACTCGGAGCGAACGTCCGGACCCGCGATGTCGGACTCCATCCCATGCCTTTCTCCCCCTTTTGCTTATGCCT
>Ga0265342_10000348_pt1 | contig 51971 bp, 50 predicted proteins | sample 4CB327metaG_FD_203125 | JGI IMG/M metagenome (GOLD analysis project Ga0265342, IMG submission 203125) | Rhizosphere microbial communities from Carex aquatilis grown in University of Washington, Seatle, WA, United States - 4-CB3-27 metaG | ecosystem: Host-associated > Plants > Roots >... | reverse complement strand
GCAGCGCGCGCGTCGCCGAATGGCGCATGCGGTCGATCTGCTCGTTGATCGAGGATTCCTTCTCGATGTAGGTGTCGGTGCGCGGGACGTAGGCCTCCGGCTGGTAGTAGTCGTAATAGGAGACGAAGTACTCGACCGCGTTGTCGGGGAAGAACGACTTGAACTCGCCGTAGAGCTGCGCGGCGAGCGTCTTGTTCGGCGCGAGGACGAGCGCCGGGCGCTGCGTCTCCTCGATCACCTTGGCCATGGTGAAGGTCTTGCCCGAGCCGGTGACGCCGAGCAGCACCTGCGTGCGGTCGTGGCGCTTCACGCCCTCTACCAGCTCGCGGATCGCGGTCGGCTGGTCCCCCTTCGGCTCGAAGTCGGACTTGATGCGCAGCGGTATGCCGCCTTCGGATTTCTCCGGGCGCGGGGGGCGGTGCGGCGTCCACACCTGCTCGTTCACCTCCGGGCGGCCCTCGCGCAACAGGCGCTCGAGCGACTCCGCGGTGGCGGCGACGCCCATCGACGACAGGCCCTGGCCCGGCCTCGGCAGATCGGCGCGCGGCAGGCGGTATTTGCTGTCTTCACCTCTCCCCGCTGCGCGGGGAGAGGTCGCCGACCGCAGGTCGGCGGGTGAGGGGGCTTCACCGCGGGGAGAGGGAGAAGCGGCGTCTGCCTCATCCCCCAATCCCAACTCCGCCGCTAATCTCGGATCGAGCCCGGTGATCGGGCTGGCGCCGGCATCGAAGTCGCTCTGCCGCGCCTCCTCGAAGCCGGACGGCTTCGGCTTCTCGGCGTCCTTCGCGGATTTGCGCGCGGTGTGCGCGGCGGAGAAATCCTTGCGCCGCTCCCACGAGGTCGCCGGCGGCGGCTGGATGCCCGTACCGGACCCCAGCCCCGCCGTGCCGCGCGCAATGCCCGGATTGAGCAGCTCGGCGAGCGTGTCCGGCGTCGCCGGCGCGTCGGGCCGCGCGGCCTTGGCGCGCGTCGGGCGCGCGGGATCCTTGGGCTTCTTCGGTTTATCCGGGGATTTGGCCATCGGCCGAATATGGGGCGAGTCCTGTGGCGGGGAAAGGGTTGGCAAGTTCCCCACCTGTCGGCGGTTGCGGACGGTGCTAGTCTTCGCGCCAACGGGACCATAGGGAAGGACAACAATGACCGCGCTCACACGCCGTACGCTGCTCGCAGGCCTGGCCGCCGCGCCCTTCATCGGCAGCGCGCGCGCCGCCGACTGGCCGGCGCGGCCGGTGCGCGTCATCGTGCCCTATCCGCCGGCGGGCGGCGCCGACACGACGGGGCGCATCCTGTTCGGCCGCCTGAGTGAGGAGCTGAAGCAGCAATTCGTCGTCGAGAACCGCGGCGGCGCCGGCGGCACGATCGGCGAGGCGGTCGTCGCCAAGGCCGACCCCGACGGCTACACGCTGCTGCACGATGCCACCGGCTTCTCGGTCAACGGTGCGCTCTATCCGAAGCTGCCGTTCGACTACAAAAAGGATTTCGAGCCGGTCTTCCTCGTCTCGCTGGTGCCGAACATCCTCGTCGTCACGCCGTCGGTGCCGGTGACGACCGCCAAGGACGTCATCGACTATGCCAAGGCGCAGAAGGACGGCATCGACATGGCGTCGTCGGGCAATGGCACCTTGCAGCATCTCTGCCTCGAAATGTTCCGCAAGGAAGCGGGCATCAAGATCAGCCACGTGCCCTATCGCGGCGGCGGCCTGGCGCTCAACGACGTCATGGGCGGGCAGGTGAAGTTCTTCTTCGCCAACGGCTCGTCGGTGGTCGGCCAGATCAAGGGCGGCAAGCTGAAAGCGATCGCGCACACCGGCAAGGGACGGCTCGACAGCCTGCCGGACATTCCGCCGCTGTCCGATACGCTGCCGGGCTTCGAGGCCTATGAATGGAACGGCGTGTTCGCGCCGCACGGCACGCCGGCCGACATCGTCGGCAAGCTCAACGCCGCGCTCAATGCGGCGCTGAAGTCGCCGTCGGTGGGCGACCGCTTCAAGCAGCTCAACATCCAGTCGCGGCCGAACACGCCCGCCGAATTCGCGGCCTTCGTCGCGCAGCAGATGGAGACGTGGCACAAGGTGGTGAAGGACGCGAATATTCATCTCGGCTGACGTTCCGGCATGAGCGACGAGAAACAGCCGCCGCGCATCGCCGGCCCGGTGGCGCAGCCGAGGACGCCGCGCATCGCAGCCCCACGCGGCGCCTGGGACACGCACGCGCACATCTTCGGCCCGTCCGACACATTCCCGTACACGCCGGGGCGCGGCTACACGCCGCCGGACGCGCCGGTCGAGATGTACCTGCAATTGCTCGACACGCTCGGCTGCGAGCACGGGCTGATCGTGCAGGGCAACGCGCACGGCTACGACAACCGCGTGCTGCTCGACGCGCTCGAACGCTTCCCACAGCGGCTGCGCGGTGTCGCCATCACCGACACGCGCATCGCGCCTGCGACCTTGCGCGACTGGCACAGGATCGGCATGCGCGGCCTGCGCTTCCATCTGTTCCCGCAGAAGCCGAACTATGTGCGCGGCGTCGGCCTCGACGTGTTCGAGGTGTTTCGCAGGACGATGGCCGAGCTTAACTGGGTGGCGCAGTTCTTCTGCGACGGCCGCGTGCTCAAGGACTTCGCCCCGGCTTTGCGCGACATCGCGCGCGATATGCCGGTGATCGTCGATCATTACGGCATGGTCGACGCGGCGCGCGGCGTGAACGACGAGAACTTCCAGGCGCTGCTCAGGCTGGTCGGCGACGGCGCTGCGCACGTGAAGGTGTCGGCGGCCTATCGCGTGTCGCAGCGGTACCCCGACTACGACGATGCGCGCGCGCTGCACGAAGCGCTGCTGCGCGCCAACCCGGAGCGGCTGATGTGGGGCACCGACTGGCCACACCCCTCGATCGACGCGGCGGTGATGCCCGACGACGGGCATCTCATGGATTTGTTCTGCGCCTGGACGCCGGACGAGGCGACGCGCCGGATGATCCTGGTGAAGACGCCGGCACGGCTGTTCTGGACGTAAAGAGTGATGTAGTCCAATTGTAAATTCCGCGACGCCAGCGTCGCAATTTGGCCTTATGCCGGTGGCAGGCTACTTCTGATGTCGTCCTTCCTGCAAATCATGCGAGCCGCGCTGCCGGCGCTTGTGCTCACGACGGCGTCGCCGCTGTCGCAGGCGCTTGCGGCCGAGACGATAACCATCGCCGAAAGCCCTGCGGGCGCAGCGTTGCCTCTCGGTGAGACGCCGGTGACGGTCACGCTCGCCTTACTTCCGCAAGCGGCAGCGCGGTTGCGCGCCGCGCCGCAGGGCGAGCCCGTCTACCTGATGGTCGAGAGGGTGCATGCCGACGCCGCTGTCGAGGCGACCTATGAGGTCTACCTTGGACTGCCGGCCGGCGCCGCGCCGCGTCGCGACGACCCGCATTACGTCGGCGATTTCAATTTCTTCGACGCTGAAGCGAGGCCGCGCAATGTCAGCTTCAACATCACGCGTCTCTTCGCGCGGCTGCGCGCCGCTGGCGCGCTGACCGATACCCCAACCGTGACCATCGTGCCGAATGGACGGCCCGCGCCCGCAGCGCGGGCAGGCATCGGCCGGCTCGCAATCGTCGCCATCGGTCGCTGACGCCCGGTCCTCGCCGCGGCGGCTTGGCTTGCGCCGAGATACATCCTGTGATTGTATATATATTACACACAACTTTATCGGGGGCGTTGCATGCACATGATTTCCCGCCGCGTCGTGCTGACGACAGGCGCATCCGCAAGTCTTCTGCTCGGTACGCCGGACTGGCTCAAGAACGCCGCAGCCCAGACGACCTACACGCGCTACAGCGCGACATCGCCGGAGGGCAAGGCGATGCTGAAGTTGTACGAGAAGGCCGTCGACACGATGATGAACAAGATCCCCAAGGGGGATCCGCGCAATTGGGACTTCCAATGGTACTCGCACTGGATTCCGGGGCCGCAAGGTCCGTGGAGCGCGGTCGCCAAAAAGAAGAGCGATACCATCCAGTTGATCTACGCCGGCAAGCCGCAAACCGATCCGCATCGCGCCCTTGCGGAACTGATGTGGGACGATTGCCAGGCGCACGGCTCCAATCCCAACAATCCGACCTTCTTCCAGGAAGAATTTTTCCTGCCGTGGCATCGCTACTTCGTTTATTACTTCGAACACATCATCCGCGGCGTGCTGCAGAACGCCGACTTTGCGCTGCCGTACTGGAATTATCTCGGCGGGCCGTCGGCCTCGCGCGCAATCCCGGAGGAATTCCGCAATCCATCGAGCGCGCTCTATCGCCCGAACCGAAATGCCGGCGTCAATGCCGGCGCGCCGATCGATTCCGGTTCGGGCCGCACGCCGCTGAATGCCGACGCCTTCAACGAGACGCAATACATCGACAGTCCCGACGGTAGCATCGGCTTCTGCCCAATCCTCGACGGTAATCCGCACGGCGCCGTCCACGTCGACGTTGGCAACGGCACCAACATGGGCCGCGTGCCGACCGCGGCCGGCGATCCGGTCTTCTGGGTGCATCACGCCGAGATCGACAGGCTGTGGGAAAGCTGGAATCGGCTCGGCCACCCAAATCCGTCGTGGCCGGATCGCAACTTCGTGTTCGCCAACGCGGCCGGCGGGATGGTCAGGGCGCCGGTCGCCGGCGCGAACAGCGCCGACAATCTCGGCTACCGGTACGACAGTTATTTCGTGCCAGCCGGCGCCACGCCGGCGGTTGCCGCGACAGCGCCGCTGACGACCTTCGCCGCGCGGCCGCTGGAGGTGCGGGGGATCGCGGCGAATGCGTTGTCGCTCGGCGATGCACCGGTGCGCGCCTCGCTGTCGCTGCCGTCGCCGCCGCTCGGCGCCGCCCACACGATGCAGTTCGCGGCGCCGACTACGGCCCGCAGCCTCTACCTCGTGCTTACCGACATCATGCTCAACGCCGATCCGGGCGACGTCGTCTACGACGTCTATGTCGACGTGCCGGAGGGGACGACGCCGACGACGAGCGACCCGCATTATGTCGGCACCATCAATTTCTTCCACGTAATGCCCGGCCACGACATGACGGCCGCGCCCGGCGAGTTGTCGCACCATTCGACGGTGGTGTTCAACGTCACCGACGTGGTGCGCAAGCTGCAGAGCGTCGACGGCCTGGCGCAGCAGGCGACGGTGACCTTGATCCCGAGTGGCAAACCGGCCGCCGACGCGAAACCGGTGGTCGGACGGGTCGAACTACTGGAGCGCTGACGGCCGGCCGGACAAGCCGATTTGCCCCGCCTGGCTCCCTAGGCTTGGCCGGGGCGGGGGGCTATCACAGGGGCATGCTGAAAGCCCCGATTCGCATCCTCGGCATCGATCCGGGCCTCCGCCGCACCGGCTGGGGGCTGATCGAGAGCGACGGCAACCGGCTGATCCACGTCGCCTGCGGCTCGGTCGAGACCAGCGAGCGCGCCGGTCTCGGCGCGCGGCTGGTGGCGATCCATGACGGGCTGATCCGCATCATCGAGACCTACGCGCCGCACGAGGCGGCGGTCGAGCAGACCTTCGTCAACGCCAACGGCGCCTCGACCCTCAAGCTCGGCCAGGCGCGTGGCGTCGCCATGCTGGTGCCGGCGCGGGCCGGGCTCGCCGTATCGGAATACGCGCCGAACCTGATCAAGAAGACGGTGGTCGGCGCCGGCCATGCCGACAAGGCGCAGATCAGGCTGATGATCGGCGTGCTGCTGCCGAAGGCGGCGCCGCAGTCCGACGACGCCGCCGACGCGCTCGCCATCGCCGTGTGCCACGCGCATCACCGCGCCAGCATCGCGATGGCGGCGAAATTGAAAGTGGCGGCGCGATGATCGGCAAGCTCAAGGGCATCGTCGACAGCTACGGCGAGGACAACATCATCCTCGACGTCGGCGGCGTCGGCTATCTCGTGCACTGCTCGGCGCGCACGCTGCAAGCGCTGCCGGCGCCGGGCGAGGCGGCGACTCTGTCGATCGAGACTTATGTGCGCGAGGACCAGATCAAGTTGTTCGGCTTTGCGAGCGACGCCGAGCGCGAATGGTTCCGCATCCTGCAGACGGTGCAGGGCGTCGGCGCCAAGGTGGCGCTCGCGGTGCTCGGCACGCTCAAGCCGGCGGAGCTAGCGACGGCGATCGCGACGCGCGACAAGGCGATGGTGGCGCGCACGCCGGGCGTCGGGCCGAAGGTGGCCGAGCGCATCGTCACGGAACTCAAGGACAAGGCGCCGGCTTTCGCCGATATCGATCCGTCGGTGGTGCATCTCGCCGGCGCGCTCGACGAGAAGCGGGCGCCGAAGCCCGTCGCCGACGCCGTATCGGCGCTGGTCAATCTCGGCTATGGCCAGCCGCAGGCCGCCGCGGCGATCGCCGCCGCGGCGCGCAATGCCGGTGACGGCGCCGACACGGCGACCCTGATCCGGCAGGGGCTCAAGGAACTGGCGAAGACGTGAGTATCGTATGAAGCTCGATGCCAAGGACCAGGAATTGATCGACGCCGCGACCAAGGCGATCAAGGCGCGCTATCGCGACGACTGGCAGGAGGTCGGCGCGGCGCTGCGCACGCGCGACGGCCGCGTCGTCACCGGCGTCAATCTCGACGCCTATGTCGGGCGCGGCGCGGTGTGCGCCGAGGCGGTGGCGATCGGCACTGCGCTGACCGACAAGGGCGACAAGGGCATCGAGACCATCGTCGCCGTGCGGCATCCCAAGCCCGGCGAGCCGGGCGATGTCGCGGTGGTGTCGCCGTGCGGCGCATGCCGCGAACTGATCCACGACTACGACGCGAAAGCGCGCGTCATCGTGCCGAACGGCAAGGACGGGCCGACGGTCACCAGCATCGGCGAGTTGCTGCCGAACAAGTACCGGCGGGGGATGACGTGAGGGTGTTGATCGTCGGCTCCGCTTGCTCCGACGTGCTCGCTCCCCCTCAAGGGGGGAGGGGACGATCGTTGCGAGTCCGCAGATGACAACGAGTCCCAAACGCCTCGTGGCCGGCGACAAGCGCGACGACGATGTCGACGCCAGCTTGCGGCCGCAGAAGCTCGCCGAGTTCGTCGGGCAGGAGAAGGCGCGCGCCAATCTCAAGATTTTCATCGACGCGGCGCGGGCGCGCGGCGAGGCGCTCGACCACGTGCTGTTCGTCGGGCCGCCCGGCCTCGGCAAGACGACCCTGGCGCAGATCGTCGCGCGCGAATTGGGCGTCAATTTCCGCGCCACGTCGGGGCCGGTGATCGCCAAGGCCGGCGACCTCGCCGCGCTCTTGACCAATCTCGAGCCGCGCGACGTGCTCTTCATCGACGAGATCCACCGGCTCAATCCGCAGGTGGAGGAGATCCTCTATCCGGCGATGGAGGACTTCCAGCTCGACCTCATCATCGGCGAGGGGCCGGCCGCGCGCTCGGTGAAGATCGACCTCGCGCCGTTCACGCTGGTCGGCGCGACGACGCGCGCGGGGCTTCTCACAAATCCCTTGCGCGACCGCTTCGGCATTCCGGTGCGGCTGAATTTCTACACCGAGGCGGAGCTGGAATTGATCGTCGCACGCGGCGCGCGCGTGCTCGGCCTGCCCATGAGCGCAGACGGGGCCAACGAGATTGCGCGGCGCGCGCGCGGCACGCCGCGCATCGCCGGACGGCTCCTGCGCCGCGTGCGCGACTTCGCCCATGCCGAAGGCGCGGCGTCCGTCGACCGCAAGGTTGCCGACCGCGCGCTGTCGGCGCTGGAAGTCGATGCGAGCGGCCTCGACGCGATGGACCGGCGCTATCTCTCGACCATCGCGCTCAACTATGGCGGCGGCCCGGTCGGCGTCGACACCATCGCCGCGGCGCTGTCGGAGCCGCGCGACGCGCTCGAGGACATCATCGAGCCGTACCTGATCCAGAAGGGCTTCCTGCAGCGCACGCCGCGCGGCCGCCTGCTCACAGGCGCGGCGTTCAAACACCTCGGCCTTGCCGAGCCGCAGCGTGACGCCGGCCAGTTCGGGCTGTTTGCGGGCGAGGACGACAGTGAGTGATCGCACGATCAGCGTCGTGGCGGCGCTCATCCGTGACGAGGCCGGCCGCGTGCTGCTGGTGCGCAAGCGCGGCACCGCGGCCTTCATGCAGCCGGGCGGCAAGCGCGACGCCGGCGAGAGCGATCTTGCCGCGCTCGCGCGCGAGATCGTGGAGGAGTTGGGCTGTTGCGTCGATCAGCGCAGCGCCCGCGCGCTCGGCGTGTTCGAATGCGCGTCGGCGAACGAGCCGGGCTTCAACGTGCACGCGACGGTTTACGCGGTCGACGTCGCCGGCGAGATCAGCGCGCGCGCCGAGATCGAAGAGGCGATCTGGGTCGATCCGCGGGCGCTTCCGGACCTGCCGCTCGCCCCGCTCACGCGCGACCACGTGCTGCCGCTGGCGCAATAGCGATATTGTAGTAGCCTCCGTCTCCGTCGATGCATCAGCACACGGAGCCGTCATGCCGATCCAGAGCCGATACCTTTTCATTGCCAGTATGGATGTCGACGCCGACAAGGATGCGATCTTCAACGAGGTCTACGACACCGAGCACATTCCCAACCTGCTGCGCGTGCCGGGCGTGCGCTCGGTGAACCGGCTGAAGGGCGAGCCGTTCGCGGTGAGCATCGGCGGCAAGGTCAATCAGGTCGCGCACAAGGGGCCGGTCTACAGCGCGGTTTATGAGCTCGACAGTCCGGATGTCCTCACCAGTCCGCAATGGGCGGCCGCCGTCGAGGCCGGCCGCTGGCCGACCGCGGTGCGGCCGTACACGCGCAACCGGCAGCACGCGCTGTTCAAGGTGAGCTAGCCGTCAGGCCTTCAAAATAATTTTGCCCATGACGCCGCGCGCTTCGAGCGCGCGGTGCGCGGCCTGCGCTTCGGTGAGCGGAAAAATCGGCCCGAGCACCGGATCGATCTTCTTCTCGGCGAACAGGCGCAGCACCTTGTCGGTGGCGCGGTCGCGCAGATGCGCGGCATGATCGAAATTGTGCATGGTGAAACAGCGCACCGCCGGGCAGGCCGCGACGACCGCGCGCATGTCGCGGAAAAGGTCGCTCTGCGGCAGGCCATTGAGCGCGCCGTAGGAGACGAGCAGGCCGAACGGTGCCAGCATGGTGAGGTCGCGCTTGAGCGTGTCGCCGGCCATGTGATTGCAGATGAGATCGGCGCCGCGGCCCCCGGTCAGTTCGCGCACGCGCGCGACGATGTCCTCGCACGTGTGGTCGACCGCGTCCGCGCCGCGCTTGCGCACGAGCGCGCATTTCTCCGCGCCGCCGGCGATGCCGATCGCCTTGGCGCCGGACAACCGCGCGAGTTCGATCAGCGCCAACCCCATGCCGCCGGCTGCGCCGTGCACGGCGAGCGTCTCGAACGGAAAGCGCACCGCGTAGTCGATGAGGCAGGTCGCGACGACGTAGTTTGACAGCGCCGCGGCGCGGTCGAGATCCGTGCCGGGCGGCAGCGGCCGCACCGCCTTCGCCGAGGCGGCCAAGTACTCGGCGTAGAAACCGCCCTTGTATTCATTGTCCCAGTTGGCGACATAGACGGCCTGGCCGTCGTTGAGTCCGGTGCCGTTGCCGTCGACGATGTGTCCGGTCATCTCGTTGCCGGGCACGTAGGGCAGTGGCGGCATCCACGGATAGCGGCCGGTGCGGATGAGCATGTCGAAATAGGCGACGCCGATCGCGTGCGCCTTGATCAGCACTTCGCCCGACCGGGGCTTCGGAATGGGCCGGTCGTGGCGCTCGAGGACCTCCGGTCCGCCGGTGCGGGCGATCTCGATGACGTGCATGGGTGGCCTGGAGACGGAATGAACGGGGACGAGCGATGAACTCTAGCGCAACGGCTTCACAGGGCGTCAATGCGCTCGACGGCTTTATCAGCGACGGCCAGCACCGGCAGCAGGTGCGCGTCTATTACGAGGACACGGACTTCTCCGGCATCGTCTATCACGCCAGCTACCTGCGCTTCATGGAGCGCGGCCGCACCAACTACCTGCGGCTGATCGGCGCCGACCATCGCGCGCTGTTCGAGCAGGCGGCGCAGGAGGCGCCGGGCTTCGCCTTCGTCGTGCGGCACATGGACATCCATTTCCATAAGCCCGCGCACATGGACGACGTGCTCGACGTCGTCACCGCGCCGGAGGAGGTGAAGGGCGCCTCGGTGATGCTCTACCAGCGCGTCGAGCGGGCGGGCGAGCTCGTCGTCGACGCGCATGTGCAGGTCGCCTTCGTCTCGGGCGGACGTGCGAAGCCGATCCCGAAACCGCTGCGCATCGCCATGAAGGCCGATCAGGAATCGGGCGGCGCGGCCTGATCGTCGGTGCTAGGGTTCGCGTCATGCCCGCTCTCGATTTCACCATCTTCGACACGGCCATCGGCGCTTGCGGCATCGCCTGGAGCGCGCGCGGCGTCTATGCCGTGCAGTTGCCGGAAGGCTCGCGCGAAGCGACGCGGACGCGGCTGATCAAGCGCTATCCGCAGGCGCTCGAGGCGCCGCCGCCGTCGGCGGTTCGGCACGCCATCGACGGTATCGTCGCGCTCATCGCCGGCGAGCGGCGCGATCTCATCGACATCGTGATCGACGACGACGGCACGCCGGATTTCAACAAGCGCGTCTACGCGGTCGCGCGCAGGATCCCGCCGGGCGAGACCTTGACCTATGGCGAGGTGGCGGAGCGGCTCGGCGACAAGCTTCTGGCGCGCGCGGTCGGGCAGGCGCTCGGCGAAAACCCGTGCCCGGTCGTCATGCCGTGCCACCGCGTGCTGGCGGCGAGCGGCAAGACCGGCGGCTTCTCGGCGCCGGGCGGCGTCGACACCAAGCTCAGGCTGCTGACCATCGAAGGCGCGCAGCCGGGCGGGCCGACTTTGTTCGACGATCTGCCGCTCGCGGTCCGCCCGCGTGGTTGACCCTTACGCCGCCTTGTGGCGCGCGAGCTCGGCCTGATACAGCGCGAACTCTTCCTTGAACGCTTTCGCGATGCTCGGCCGCGCCTGCATCCGCTTGTGGTACGCGGCGATCGCGGGCCATGGCGTCAGGTCGACCTTGGTCGAGCCCGTCCAGTTGAGCACCGTGTAGAGATAGGCATCGGCGACGGTGAAGCGGTCGAGCAGGAAATCGCGGCCGCGCAGATGGTTGTCGAGGAAGGCGAAGCGCGATTCGCTCTTGTCGCGGGCGCGAGCCTTGGCGTCCTCCGACAGGCTCTGGTCGAACAGCGGGATGAACAGCGCCTTGTGCAGCTCGGTGCCGATGAAGCACAGCCACTGCTGTAGCCGCGCGCGCTCGAGATCGTCGCGTCCGCCGAGGTTCGCGCCGGGATAGCGCGCGGCGACGTATTGCAGGACGGCGGCGTTCTCCGACAGCAGCGAGCCGTCATCGAGACGGATTAGCGGCACCAGACCGAGCGGATAGATCGCGCGATAATCGTCGCCGGCCATCGTCCGCTTGGTCTTGGGATCGACTTCGATGAAGCGGGCATCGGCATCCGCGTCGGCTTCGTAGAGCGCGATGCGGCTGGCGAGCGAGCAGGCGAGCGGCGAGAAATACAGGTCCATGGTAGCCTCCTCCGGTGCGCGAGTTGTTTTTGTACTGTCTCGCACTAAAATAGGCGCGTCAAGGATTATTTGCGAAATGGTACAAAAAGCGAGAAAGCCGTCGCGCGCCGGAGATGCCGCCGCCGAAAAGCGGCCGCGCGGGCGGCCGCGCGCCTACGATCCTGACGTCGCGCTTGCTCGCGCCGCCGACGTGTTCTGGAAGCAGGGCTACGACGGCACCTCGCTCGACGATCTTGCCGCCGCGACCGGCATGAACCGGCCGAGCCTGTACGCCGCGTTCGGGGACAAGCGCACGCTCTACCTGAAGACGCTGCAGCAGTATCGCGACGAGGCACGGCGCATGTCGCTGTCGCTGCTCGAGGACAAGCCGCCGCTGCGCGTCTATCTCGCGCGCTTCTACAAGGCGGCGCTCGATCTCTACGTGCTCGGCGGCGCGCGTGGCTGCTACACGGTTGGGACCGCGGCGACGCAATCGGTCACCGATCCGACCGTGCGGGCCTTTGTCGCCGAGAGTATTCGCGGCACCGACACCTTCCTCGCGCGCGTGATCGCCGGGGCGCAGGCCCGCGGCGAACTTGCGCGCACTGCCGACGCGCAAGCCCTCGCGCAGGTCGGGACGGCGGCGCTGCATACGCTTGCGGTGCGCGCCCGCGCCGGCATTGCGCGCAAGGAGCTCGACGCATTGGCCGCTGCCGCCATCGCGACGATATGCGGCCCGGAGCGCTGACCGCCATCGACGCGCCGCCGGGATTCATGTAAACGCCCTTTACATGAGGGCATGGACATGAGCTGGGGCAAGCGCGGCGAGGGCCCGCGCGGCTATCACCACGGCAATCTGAAGGAAGCTCTGGTGCGCGCCGCGCTGGCATTGATTGCCGAAAAAGGTCCGGCCGGTTTCACCTTCGCCGACGCCGCGCGCTGGGCGGGCGTCAGCCCAGCCGCGCCCTATCGCCATTACCGCGACCGCGACGCGCTGCTCGCGGATGTCGCACTGCGCGGCTTTGAACGGTTCACCGAAGCACTCCTCGATGCCTGGAAAGACGGAGCCCCGGACGTACTCACGGCTTTCGATCGCCTCGGCAAAGCCTATCTGGCATTCGCCAGGGACGAGCCTTCGTTCTATTCGGCCATGTTCGAGGCCGGTGTTTCGACCGACAGCAGTGCGGGCTTGCGCGACGCGAGCGAGCGGGCGTTCAACGTGTTGCGCGCGGCGGCGGAAAAACTGGTGACGATGATGCCGGCGAAAGGCCGCCCGCCGGCGCTGATGGTGGCGTTGCACATCTGGTCGATGACGCACGGCATCGCCTCGCTGTTCGGCCGCGGCGACGCGGCGCGGCGCACGCTGCCGATGCCGCCGGAGGAACTCCTGGAGGCGGCGGTGCTGGTCTATCTGCGCGGTCTCGGCATCACCGGGACCGCGACCTCCGGCCGCAGCTGAAAATATTTTCGGGCTGGCCGTCGCGGCCGCCGGGGGCAAATCCACAAGCTCGAACAAGGCATTGCTGTCTGCGTTGCGGACGGACCCCCGCGCGGGCGCGCGGCGGAGAGGGCTTCCGCCCGCCTTGGGCGCGCCTAAGTCAATGTGAAGGGTGTTGACATCCCCTCCGACCGTCCCTATCAATGTAAATGTTATTTACATTCACGCGAGGCTGACCATGCCCATCACCGCCAAGCTCGACGAATTCGGCAAACCCGCCTGGATCGCGCTGATCGTCCTCGGCTTCTGGGCCTTCTGGCCGCTCGGCCTCGCCATTCTCGCCTTCACAATATGGAGCGGACGCATGGGATGCGGTTTTCACGGCCACGATCGCTGGCAGCACAAGATGGAGCGCATGCAGCGCAAGATGGACTGGATGCGCACGAAGATGGGCGGCGGCGCCGGCGGCGCGCCGTGGTCGTACGCACCCGCGAGCGGCAACCGCGCCTTCGACGAGTATCGGTCGGAGACTCTGCGCCGGCTCGAGGATGAGCAGCGCGAGTTCCGCGATTTCCTCGACCGCCTGCGCATGGCCAAGGACAAGGCCGAGTTCGACCAGTTCATGTCCGAGCGCCGCGACCGGCCGCCGGAGGCGCCGCCACACCAGGCTTAAGCCAGGCTTCCCCGAGCCTGACGGCCGCCCCGCAAGGGGCGGCCTTTTTCGTCTCGGGGTGCAGGTGCGCCCCTTCACCTCACGGCCACGGGGCGTTAAAGAGCGGGCGTCGCTAACCCTTCCTTAACCACAATCACTGCTGTTACAGGCCTGAAAGCCCGCTCAAACGCCCAAGTTTGGCCAAGTTCGCGGGGAATTCGGTGCTTCTGCGGTGACGGGTCATCGGGGCACCACAAAATCTTGGCTAACCGATCGGGCGTGCTGAGCGGCCGTTCTATCCGGCGCGCCGCCGCATTTTGAAGCGACAGTGCCGCGCCGCATCCGGAGCCGGATCAGGATCAGGCGGAAAGGATCAGCTCGTGCTCTTACAGACTGTCCCGGTGGTCGGGACCAACATTGCACCATCCGCCACCGGACTCTCGCTCTGGTCCTTGTTCATCCATGCCAACCTGATCGTCCAGCTGGTGATGATCGGGCTACTCGTCTGCTCGGTCTGGGTCTGGGCGATCGCCATCGACAAGCTCGTCCTCTACGCGCGCACGCGCCGCGAGATGGACCGGTTCGAAGCCGCGTTCTGGTCGGGTGAATCGCTCGAGGAGCTCTATCGCACGCTCGCCGGCAAGCCGAACCATTCGATGGGCGCCTTGTTCGTCGCGGCGATGCGCGAATGGAAGCGTTCGTTCGAAGGCAGCGGCCGTGCGATCGGCGGCCTGCAAATGCGCATCGAGAAAGTGATGCAGGTGTCGATTGCGCGCGAGATCGAGCGGTTGGAGCGGCGGCTCCTCGTGCTGGCGACGGTCGGCTCGGCCGGGCCCTTCGTCGGCCTGTTCGGCACGGTCGTAGGCATCATGACCAGTTTCCAGTCGATCGCCGCCTCGAAGAACACCTCGCTGGCGGTGGTCGCGCCCGGCATCGCCGAGGCCTTGTTTGCGACCGCGATCGGCCTTGTCGCCGCCATACCGGCGACCATTTTCTATAACAAGTTCGCCGCCGAGGTGAACAAGCAGACGCAGCGGCTCGAGGGGTTCGCCGACGAGTTTGCCGCGATCCTGTCGCGCCAGATCGACGAGCGGGGGTAAGTTCAAATGGCCATGAACGCCGGCACACCCGCCATCGGCTCGGGCCGCCGCGCGCGTCACCGCCGCAGCGTCATGGCCGAGATCAACGTCACGCCGATGGTCGACGTGATGCTGGTGCTGCTCATCATCTTCATGGTCTCGGCGCCGCTTCTGACGGTCGGCGTGCCGATCGACCTGCCGCAGAGCCAGGCCAAGAGCCTCGAGCAGGACAAGGAGCCGCTCACCATCTCGGTCAACGAGAAGGGGCAGGTCTATCTGCAAAACTCCGAGATCGACGTCGAAGAGCTGGTGCCGAAGCTGCAGGCGGTTGCGCAGGCGCGCGGCGGCACCGAGGCGCGCGTCTATGTGCGCGGCGACAAGAAGGTCGACTACGGCACGATGATGCGGGTGATGGGGCGGCTGTCCGGCGCCGGCTTCCACCGCGTCGCGCTGGTCACGGAATTCGAGCAGAGCGGGGCGGGCAAGTAGGCCGTGATGCGCAAGGCGACAGCGATATCGGCCGGGCTCCACGTGGCGGTGCTGCTGTGGGCGACCCTGTCGCTGTCCGGCAAGGCGCTCGACGCAACGCCGCCCGACGCGCTGCCCGTCGACATGATCTCGGAGAAGGACTTCTCGCAGATGACCAAGGGCGCCAAGGATGCGCCCAAGCCGCTCGAGAAGCCGAAGCCGCTCGTCGAGAAGAAGGCCGAGCCGAAGCCCGAGATCGAGGACATCAAGCCGAAGATCACCGAAAAGCAGGAAGTCCAGGCGACGTCGCAGAAGCCGCCCGAGCCGCCGAAGCCGCCCGAGCCGAAGAAACCGGAAAAGCAGGAAGCCAAGGCCGAAGAGAAGAAGCCGGAGCCGAAGCCGGAAGAGAAGAAGCCGGACGCGATCGCCAAGGAAATCAAGAAGGAAGACGACAAGAAGCTCAAGGAGGCGAAGGCCGAGCAGAAGAAGCCGGAGCCGAAGAAGCCGCCGGTCAAGAAGCCGCCTGAGTTCAATCCGGACAAGATCGCGGCGCTGCTCGACCAGCGCGCGCCGCAGCGCCACGCCGCGACCGGCGACGAGCTCAACCCGAACGCCACGCTCGGCCGCGCCAAGGGGCTCGCCGCGCAACTGACGCAAAGCGAGATCGACGCGCTGCGCGAGCGCATCAAGCAATGCTGGCAGCCGCCGCTCGGTGCCGAGAACGCGTCCGACCTCCAGGTCGTGTTCCGCGTCGTGTTCAACACCAACGGCACCGTGTCGCGCGGGCCCGACGTGGTCGAGGGTGCGCCGTCGGCGCTCGGGCCGGTGTTCGCCGAAAGCGCGCGCCGCGCGATCCTGCAGTGCCAGCCCTACACGATGCTGCGTCCCGAGCACTATGCGCAGTGGCGGGACATGGAAATGGTCTTCAATTTGCGCGACATGTTCCGCTAAAGAGAGCAAAGACATTCCGATGACCAATGCATTCCTTCCGCCGCCGGCCCTCTCGCGCCGGCGTCTTTTGCAACTGGCCGGCGGCACGAGCTTCGGCGCGGCCACGGGGCTGCTGACGGCGCCGGCGCAGGCTGCCGTGCGCGTCGACATCAACCAGGGTAATCCGCAGCCGATTTCGATCGCGCTACCCGACTTCGTCGCCGGCGGGCCGAGCGAGGGAGACGTCGCGCGCGGCGTCACGCAGGTCATCACCGGCAATCTGCAGCGCTCCGGCCTGTTCGCGCCGGTCAATCCGGCGGCCTTCATCGAGAAGATCACCAATTCGGATGCGGTGCCGCGCTTCGCCGACTGGCGCACGATCAACGCGCAGGCGCTGGTCACCGGCCGCATCACCCGCCAGGGAGACGGCCGCCTCAAGGCGGAATTCCGCCTGTGGGACGTGTTCGCGGGCCAGCAGCTCGACGGCAAGCAGTACTTCACCACGCAGGACAACTGGCGTCGCATCGGCCACATCATCTCCGACGCGATCTACGAGCGTCTGACCGGCGAGAAGGGCTATTTCGACAGCCGCGTCGTCTTCGTCGACGAGACCGGGCCGAAGACCCACCGCATCAAGCGGCTCGCCATCATGGACCAGGACGGCGCCAATACGCGCTACATCACGCGCGGCGACGACCTCGTGCTGACGCCGCGCTTCAATCCGTCGACGCAGGAAATCACCTACATGTCGTACGGGCAGGAAGGCCCGCGCGTCTATCTGCTCAATATCGAGACCGGCCAGCGCGAGACCGTCGGCAATTTCCCCGGCATGACGTTTGCGCCGCGTTTCTCGCCGGACGGCCAGCGCGTCATCATGAGCCTGCAGCAGGGCGGCAACGCCAACCTGTTCACGATGGACCTGCGCTCGAAACAGACGACGCGGCTCACCGACACGCCGGCGATCGACACCGCGCCGTGCTACTCGCCGGACGGCAAGTACATCTGTTTTGAGAGCGATCGCGGCGGCTCGCCGCAGATCTACGTGATGGGAGCGGGCGGGGGAGCTGCACAGCGCATCTCGTTCGGCGAGGGCCATCACTCGACGCCGGTCTGGTCGCCGCGCGGCGACTACATCGCCTTCACCGGACAGGCGGGCGGCCAGTTCTCGATCGGCATCCTGAAGCCGGACGGCTCGGGCGAGCGCGTGCTTACAGCGGGCTTCCACAACGAGGGCCCGACCTTCGCGCCGAACGGCCGCGTGCTGATGTTCTTCCGCGACCTCGGCCCGGGGCCGTATCTCTACACCATCGACATCACCGGCCGGAACGAGCTGAAGGAGCCGACGCCGAGCTTCGGCTCCGACCCGGCGTGGTCGCCGCTGCTGTCGTAACAACCACTCACTCTGCGAGCCGGCTTGACTGGGTCCCGGTTTTCGCGGGGACGAACGGCAGCAAACCAGCACCGTGCGCAAGCATCATCGCACCGAACTGTTGCCGTGCGCCCACAACGCGGCGCAGCTTTCTGCGCCGTCATGCGCTCGCCTTAAATTCACCGTCTCTTAACCATCACAGACGGTTTACGGGGGCCTGTCGTCCTAAGTCGATCCCGGCAAGGTTCCATCAAGGTTGATGGAACGTTCGTTTAACGAAGGCGCTGCTACACATTTTCAAGCCGCGCACCACGCCCGGGATGCAGGTGCGCTTTGGGAAATGTGCGTACGGGTGAAGCGTGCTTCGCTGCGCGTCAATGGAGTCAACCGGTATGATCGATTTCAGGAAAATACTGCACGGGGCGAAGTTCGCCGCCGTGTTCGCCGCCGCGCTGGCGATCTCGGCCTGCGCCAACAACCCCGAGCAGAACGCCCAGGCCAACGCCGCCGGCATGGCGACGCCGGGCAGCCAGCAGGACTTCGTCGTCAATGTCGGCGACCGCGTCTTCTTCGAGACCGACTCGACGGACCTGACGCCCACCTCGCGCGGCACGCTCGACAAGCAGGCGCAGTGGCTCAACCAGTATTCGCAATACGGCCAGTTCACGATCGAGGGCCACGCCGACGAGCGCGGCACACGTGAATACAACATCGCGCTCGGCGCCCGGCGCGCCCAGGCGGTGCGCGACTATCTCGCCTCGCGCGGCGTCTCGCCGAGCCGCATGCGCACGATCTCCTACGGCAAGGAGCGCCCGGTGGCGGTGTGTAATGACATCTCCTGCTGGTCGCAGAACCGCCGCGCGGTGACCGTGCTCGGCGCGAGCTCCTAAAGCCTATCCAGGGACTTGCGGGCGGCGACGCACCGCCGCCCGCGGCGCCGTATCCGCTGCGCGGTGTCGTGCGCGATTCTTGACCCTTGAAAAACCGCCGCAATGGCGGATGCTGCCGTCCGTCGGGGCGGCATTTTCTTTTCGTGACGGCGGCCGTCCCCGTATTCGGGGGATAGAATGGGTAGCTCCACACGGTCGATCGCCGCGCTGATCGCGCTCACGACCCTTGCCGCCTGCGACCAGAAGAACGCCTATGTCGCGCCGCCGCCGCCGAAGGTGACCGTTGCCGCGCCGGTCGAGAAGGCGGTGACCTTATACCTCGACGCGACCGGCAACACCGCCGCCGTCAACACCACCAACCTGGTCGCCCGTGTACCGGGCTTCCTCGAGAGCGTGAACTACAAGGACGGCGACCTGGTGAAGAAGGGCACCGTGCTCTTCACCATCGAGCCCGAGAGCTACGACCTCAAGCTCAAGCAGGCGCAGGCGGCGGAGGCGAGCGCGCAGGCGACGGTCAAGCAGACGCAGGCCGAATACGACCGGCAGGCCGAGCTCGTCACCAAAGGCAGCGCCGCGAAATCCCAGCTCGACAACGCCACCGCCAATCGCGACACGGCGCAGGCGAACCTGCAGCAGGCGCAGATCAACACCAAGCTCGCCGCGCTCAACATGGACTATTCGAGCGTGAAAGCGCCGTTCGACGGCGTCGTGACCGCGCGCAAGCTTTCGGTCGGCGAATATGTCGGCGCCAATTCCGCGCCGACCGTGCTGGCGACCATCGTCCAGCTCGATCCGGTCTACGCCAACTTCGCCATCAACGAGAAGGACGTGCTGCGCATCCGCGCCGAGATCCGCCAGAAGGGGCTGACGCCGGATGATTTAAAGAAGGTGCCGGTCGAGATCGGCTTGCAGACGGAGCAGGGCTATCCGCACAAGGGCACGCTCGACTACGCCTCGCCGAATGTCGACGCGACGACGGGCACGCTCACTGCGCGGGCGATTTTCGACAATCCGGCGCGCGTGCTGCTGCCCGGCCTGTTCGTGCGCGTGCGCATCCCGACCGGCACGGTCGACAAGGCGCTCTTGGTGCCTGACGCCGCGCTCGGCGCCGACCAGGGCGGGCGCTACCTGCTGGTCGTCAACAAGGACAACGTGGTCGAACAGCGCAGCGTCGAGCTCGGCACGGTCGAAGGCGCCATGCGCGTGATCGAGAAGGGCATCGCCGCGGGCGACCGCGTCATCGTCTCCGGCATCCAGCGCGCCGTGCCCGGCCAGAAGGTCGAGCCGGTGGCCGCGACCGCGCAGGCCCAGCCCGCGCCGAAGGGCTGAGGTGGCTGGCATGACAGACTGCGAACGCACGGCGATTGGGCGGTGACACGATGATCTCCAAATTCTTCATCGAGCGGCCGGTTCTCGCCAACGTCATCGCCATCCTGCTGGTGGTGATCGGCGCCGTCGCCGTGTTCGGCCTGCCGGTCGCGCAGTATCCGGACGTCGTGCCGCCGACGGTGCAGGTGACGACGCGTTATCCCGGCGCCAGCGCCCGCACCATCATCGACACCGTTGCGCTGCCGATCGAGCAGCAGGTCAACGGCGTGGAAGGCATGATCTACATGCAGTCCTACGCCGCCTCCGACGGCAGCTATTCGCTCACCGTCACTTTCAAGATCGGCACCGACCTCAACGCCGCGCAGATCCTGGTGCAGAACCGCGTCTCGTCCGCGCTGTCGGCGCTGCCGCAGGCGGTGCAGGCGCAAGGCGTCAACGTGCAGAAGAAGTCGACCTCGATCCTTCAGATCGTGGCGCTGACTTCGCCGGACGCGCGCTATGACGGCCTCTATCTCGCGAATTACGCGACGATCAGCCTCAAGGACGAGCTCGCGCGCCTCTCCGGCGTCGGCAGCGTCAGCGTATTCGGCGCCGGGCAATACGCCATGCGCGTCTGGCTCGATCATCGTGCAGGACGTCATCAACGCGCTGTCGCAGCAGAACAGCCAGGTCACGGCCGGCCAGATCGGCCAGCCGCCGGGCCCGAACGACGTCGCCTTTCAGTACACGCTCAACGTCGCCGGCAGGCTCGACGATGCGGACCAGTTCGCCAACGTCATCGTCAAGACCGGCGCGAACGGCGAGATCACGCGCGTCAAGGACGTCGGCACCGTCGGGCTCGGCGCGCAGACCTACGGTCAGGTGTTCATGCTCAACGGCAAGCCGTCCGCCGGCCTCGCAGTGTTCCTCGCGCCGGGCGCCAACGCGCTCAACGTCGCCGAGGAAGTGAAGAAGAAGATGACGGAGCTGGCGAAGGCCTTCCCGCAGGGGCTGACCTACGACGTGCCGTTCGACACCACGATCTTCGTCAAGGCGTCGGTCGACGAGGTCTACAAGACCCTGTTCGAGGCGGCGATCCTGGTGCTGATCGTCATCCTCGTCTTCCTGCAGGATTGGCGGGCCATGCTGGTGCCGGCGACGACGGTGCCGGTGACGATCATCGGCGCCTTCGCGGCGATGTACGCGCTCGGCTTCACCATAAACTTCGCCACCCTGTTCGCCATCGTGCTGGCGATCGGCATCGTCGTCGACGACGCCATCATCGTGGTCGAGGGCGCCGCGCACAACATCGACCACGGCATGAGCGGACCGCAGGCCTCGATCGAGGCGATGCGCGTGCTGCTCGGGCCGATCATCGGCATCACGCTCGTCCTGCTCGCGGTGTTTCTGCCGGCGGCGTTGCTGCCCGGCCTCACCGGGCAGATGTACGCGCAGTTCGCGCTGGTGATCGCGGCCACCGCGCTGATCTCGGCGATCAACGCCGTGACGCTCAAGCCGACGCAATGCGCGCTGTGGCTGCGGCCCTCGGTGCCGATGGAGAAGCGCAACGCGTTCTACCGCGGCTTCAACGCCGCCTATCTGAAGCTCGAAGGCGTCTATGCGCGGCTGATGCACCGCCTCGTCGGCGTCGCCGGCATCATGGTGGTCGTCGCGCTCGTCGGCATCGGATTCACGCTGTTTGAGTTCTCGCGCATCGCCACCGGCTTCATCCCGATCGAGGACCAGGGCTACATGCTGGCGACGGTGCAATTGCCCGACGGAGCCTCGCTGCCGCGCACGCAGGCCGTGCTCGACAAGGTCGAGGCCGCGGCGAGCAAGACGCCCGGCGTCGACAAGGTCATCACCATCGCCGGCGTCTCGGCGCTCGACAACAACGCCTCGCTCGCCAATGCCGGCGTCGCCTACATCATCCTCAAGGACTGGGACGCGCGCGGCAAGAAGGAGGAGCTCTTGCCGATGCTCAACAGCCTCAACGTCGCGATGGCGCCGATCGAGGAGGCGAATGTGCGCGTCCTGCCGCCGCCGCCAATCCAGGGCATTGGATTTGCCGCCGGCTTCACCATGCAGCTCGAGCTGCGCGACAACTCGCTCGATTTCCGGAAGCTCGCCGGCGCCACCAATACCATCGTGTCCAATGCGGCGGCGCAGTCGAGCATTATGCTGGTGCTGTCGTCGTTCCGCTCCGGGACGCCGCAATACGCGGTCGACATCGACCGCGTGAAGGCGCAGGCGCTCGGCGTTTCTGTCGATCAGGTGTTCAACGCGCTCGCCGGCTATCTCGGCTCGTCCTACGTCAACCAGTTCACAAAGTTCGGCCGCGTCTTCCAGGTGTTCGTGCAGGCGGATGCCGCCTTCCGCCTCAACCTCGACGACGTGAACAATCTCGCGGTGCGCAATTCGGCCGGCAGCATGATTCCGCTCGGCACGCTCATCCATGTCACGCCGATGACCGGGCCGTCGCTGATCAGCCTGTACAATCTCTATCCGTCCGCGACGGTGATCGGCATGCCGGCGCGCGGCAAGTCGACCGGCGAGACGATGACGCTGATGGAGGATCTCGCCGCCAAGACGCTGCCGCCGCGCTCAGGCTACGAGTGGTCGGCGATGTCGTACCAGGAGAAGCTGGTCGGCAACCAGATGTACATGGTCTTCGCCATGGCGCTGCTGCTCGTCTATCTCGTGCTCGCCGGTCAATATGAAAGCTGGTACCGGCCGCTCGCCGTCATCCTCGCCGTGCCGATCTCGCTGATCGGGCCGGTGGCGGCGCTGCGCATCCTGCACATCGACAACAACCTCTACACCCAGATCGGCATCGTGCTCCTGATCGCGCTGTCGGCGAAGAACGCGATCCTGATCGTCGAGTTCGCGCGCGAATTGCGCGACGAGGGCAAGCCGATCGCCGAAGCCGCGGCGGAGGCGGCGCGGGCGCGGTTCCGGCCGATCCTGATGACCTCCTTCGCCTTCATCCTCGGCGTCCTGCCCCTGGTGCTGGCGACGGGGGCCGGGGCCAATGCGCGGGCCTCGATCGGCCTGACGGTGTTCACCGGCATGCTCGCCTCGACCTGCCTCGCGGTCCTGTTCGTGCCGTCGTTCTTCGTCGTCGTGCAGCGCTTCGAGGAGTGGCTGAAGGGTCGCAAGCGGCCGCACCGCTACCACATACCGGCCGAATAAATCGGGGTTTTTCGTCAGCGACACAATTTCGACGCAGCCCGTCTTATGCTACCGGTCTCCCGGGTCGTACTCGGCCGAACACCGGCATCCAAGGTCACATGCGCTCTTTTCACCGTCTCCGCTTCGCGGCGCTCGTTGCGCTGGCGATTCCGTCTTTCACCGGCGCCGCGCTGGCGCAGGATCGGCCCGGCCTGTTCGGGAACATCTTCAATCGCGGCGACGATCAGGGCGATCAGCAGCAGGCCGCGCCGCAGGGCGCCGGCAACGACTCGGCGATGCGGCTCGACCGCATCGAGAACTCGCTGCGCCAGCTCACCGGCACGATCGAGCAGCTTCAGTACCAGAACCAGCAGCTTCAGACGCAGGTGCGCGAGCTGCAAAGCCGCGCCGGCATCGCGCCGCAGGCGGCACCCGGCGCGCCGGTCGGCTCGCTGATGCCGCAGCGGCCGGCTTCGCCGCAGCCAATGCCCCAGAGCATGCCGCAGCAGCCGGCGCCGACTGCGGGTCCGGGAAAGCGGTCCGACGTGTTCGATCCGAACGCGCATCCCGATGCGCCGGGCGCGCCGCGCGTGCTCGGCACCGAAACCGCCTCGGCAGGTGCAATGGCTCCGGTCGGCGCACCGGGCGGCCGCGAAGCTGGCGCCCCGCTCGACCTGTCGACCGTATCGGGACCGCAGCCGCAGGGCATGCCAGCCGCGGGCGGTCAGTTGCCGCCGCCGCCGCAGGCCAATCCGAGTGCGACCGGTGCGCGGCTTGCGACCCTGCCGCCGTCGGCCAAGCCGCAGGACGAATACGACCTCGCCTATGGCTACGTGCTGCACAAGGATTACGGTCTGGCGACGCAGGCCTTCCGCGACTTCGTCCGCAAATATCCCGAGGACAAGCTCATTCCGGACGCGCAGTACTGGATGGGCGAGGCGCTCTATCAGCAGCAGCACTATCGCGACGCGGCCGAGTCCTTCCTCGCCGTGTCGACCAAGTACGAGCATTCCGGCAAGGCGCCGGATTCGCTTCTGCGCCTCGGCCAGTCGCTCGCCGCGCTGAAGAAGAAGGAAGCGGCCTGCGCCACGCTCGCCGAGGTCGGCCGCAAATATCCGCACGCCTCGGCCAGCGTGAAGCGCTCGGTCGCGGCCGAACAGAAGCGCGTCCACTGCTGACGCCCTCAACTGGATTCCCGCTTGCGCGGGAATGAACGGAGAATGGTTCAGCGCCAGCGCCTGAACGTCTAGGATGTGCCGGCCGGGAACGTCCGGCGGCGGGCGATGGCGATGGCTTCTGACCACGGCGAGCCGGTTTCTGCGGAAGAAGCAGCTTCGCTTTTTGAAGATCTCGTCGCGATTCCGGCTTTGATACTGGCGGTGTCCGGCGGCCCGGACTCGACCGCGCTGCTGTGGCTCGCTGCGCGCTGGCGCGCGGCGCGCACATCCGGCCCGACGCTGATCGCCGTCACCGTCGATCACGGATTGCGCAAGGAAGCGGGCGCCGAGGCGAAGGCGGTGGCGAAGCTCGCGCGCCATCTCGGCATCGCGCACCGCACCCTGCGCTGGACGGGCAAGAAGCCGAAGACGGGCCTGCCGCAGGCGGCGCGCATGGCGCGCTATCGGCTGCTGGCGGAGGCGGCGCGGAAGGCCGGCGCGCCGGCGATCATCACGGCGCATACGTTGGACGATCAGGCCGAGACAGTACTGATCCGCATGAGCCGCGGCAGCGGGCTGACGGGGCTCGCAGGGATGGCGCGGGTATCGCCGGTGCCGGGACGCCGGGATGGTGCCGTCCGGCTCATCCGCCCCTTCCTGGACATTGCGAAATCGCGGCTGATTGCCACGCTGAAGGCTGCGAAAATCCCCTTTGCCGACGACCCGACCAACCGCGACCCGCGCTTCACGCGGGCGCGGCTGCGCGGCCTGCTGCCGGTCCTGGCCGGGGAGGGGCTCGATGCGCCGCGGTTGGCGACTTTGGCGCGACGGCTCGCCCGCGCCGAGGCGGCGCTGGCACAGGCGGCAGCCGAGGCCTTCGACCGGCTTGCGGAGGAGAAATCCGGCCGGATCGCCTTCGACCGGTCCGGATTTGCCGGCCTTTCCCCCGAAATCGCCCTGCGCCTGCTCGGCCGCGCCATCGACGCCCTCGGCGACGAAGGACCGGTCGAACTCGGCAAGCTCGAGGGGCTCTCGGGGGCGCTTGCGACCGCCTTGGCCGACGGGCAAGGCCGGTTTCGGCGGACCCTGGCCGGGGCGGTGGTGACGCTCACCGCCACGGCCATCATGGTCGAACGCGCCCCGCCGCGGCGCAGCCGCGCCTTAACCAAGCGCCGGGCGAGCCGGCGAAGGGGCGGCAAAAGGCGCTAGATTACTGGAAATCGGACCCTTTCCATGCGGAAGGGCCGTGCATACATTGCGTTGACGTGACGTCGCCATAAAGATTCGTCATAAACGGGACGGCCGCGGCCATGGTCTTTCGCGGCGGGTAAGGACGCTTAGATGAACGCCAATCTTCGCAATTTCGCCCTCTGGGTGATCATCGTCCTCCTGTTGCTGGCGCTGTTCACGCTCTTCCAGAATCCGGGCCAGCGGACCACCGCCCAGGACATCTCCTTCTCGCAGCTTCTGACCGAGGTCGATCAGGGCCGCGTGCGCGACGTCGTCATCCAGGGCCCGGAGATTCACGGCACCTTCGCCAACGGCACGTCGTTCCAGACCTATGCGCCATCCGATCCGGGCCTGGTGCAGAAGCTCTATAGCAAGGGCGTCGCGATCACCGCGCGGCCGCCGTCAGACAACGTGCCGTGGTTCGTGTCGCTGCTCGTGTCGTGGCTGCCCTTCATCGCGCTCATCGGCGTGTGGATCTTCCTGTCGCGGCAAATGCAGGGCGCGGGCGGCAAGGCGCTCGGCTTCGGCAAGTCGCGCGCCAAGCTGTTGGCCGAAGCGCACGGCCGCGTGACATTTGACGATGTCGCCGGCGTCGACGAGGCCAAGCAGGATTTGCAGGAGATCGTCGAATTCCTGCGCGACCCGGGCAAATTCCAGCGCCTCGGCGGACGCATTCCGCGCGGCGTGCTGCTCGTCGGTCCTCCGGGCACCGGCAAGACGCTCATCGCGCGCGCGGTGGCCGGCGAAGCCAACGTGCCGTTCTTCACCATTTCGGGCTCCGACTTCGTCGAGATGTTCGTCGGCGTCGGCGCGTCACGCGTGCGCGACATGTTCGAGCAGGCGAAGAAGAACGCGCCTTGCATCATCTTCATCGACGAAATCGACGCGGTCGGCCGCCATCGCGGCGCCGGTCTCGGCGGCGGCAATGACGAGCGCGAGCAGACGCTGAACCAGTTGCTGGTCGAGATGGACGGCTTCGAGGCGAACGAGGGCATCATCCTCATCGCCGCGACCAACCGTCCGGACGTGCTCGACCCGGCGCTCCTGCGTCCCGGCCGCTTCGACCGTCAGGTCGTCGTGCCGAACCCGGACGTGGTCGGCCGCGAGCAGATTCTGAAAGTGCACGTGCGCAAGGTGCCGCTGGCGCCCGACGTGAACCTCAAGATCGTCGCGCGCGGTACGCCGGGCTTCTCCGGCGCCGATCTCATGAACCTCGTCAACGAAGCGGCGCTGATGGCGGCGCGCCGCAACAAGCGCATGGTGACGCAGTCCGAATTCGAGGACGCCAAGGACAAGGTGATGATGGGCGCCGAGCGCCGCACGCTGGTGATGACGGACGAGGAGAAGCTCCTCACCGCCTATCACGAAGGCGGGCACGCGCTGGTCGCGCTCACCGTCAAGGCGACCGACCCGGTGCACAAGGCGACCATCATTCCGCGCGGCCGTGCGCTCGGCATGGTCATGCAGTTGCCCGAGCGCGACAAGCTGTCCATGTCGCTCGAGCAGATGGAATCGCGCCTGGCCATCATCATGGCCGGCCGCGTCGCCGAGGATCTGGTGTTCGGCCGCGACAAGGTGACCTCCGGCGCGGCGTCCGACATCGAGCAGGGCACCAAGCTCGCGCGCATGATGGTGACGCGCTGGGGCCTGTCCGACGCGCTCGGGCCGGTGGCCTATGGCGAGAACCAGGACGAGGTCTTCCTCGGCTATCAGGTGTCGCGCCAGCAAAACATTTCGGAAGAGACGAGCCGCAAGATCGACGCCGAAGTGCGGCGGCTGGTCGAGGCCGGTCTCGCCGAGGCGACGCGCATCCTCACCGAGCGCCGCGCCGATCTCGAAGTGCTGGCCAAGGGCCTGCTGGAGTTCGAGACGCTAACCGGCGACGAGATCAAGGACCTGCTCAACGGCAAGCCGCCGGTGCGCGAGAGCGTGATCGAGCCGGCCGGCCCCCGCTCGTCGGCGGTTCCGCCCGCGGGCAAGCCGCGTCCGCGCCCGGATGCGCCGACGACTGGCGATGTCGCGCCGCAGCCGCAGGGCTGAGCGCCGAACCTCATCCTCTTCGTCATGGCCGGGCTTGTCCCGGCCATCTCGTTTAGGAAGGCACTGCCTCGATAAGCGGGATCGCCGGGACAAGCCCGGTGATGACAATTGAGAGTCTGCCATGAGGCCGGGCGGGGTTGCCCGGCCTTTGCTTTTGCGGTCAGTGTCCGCCCATGAGCGCAATCGATTCCGCAACCGAGAAGCCGTACTGGTCGTGGCCCGGCGTCTGGCTGGGCTTTCGCCGCGGCCTGACAGTGGCGCCGGGCATCATGGTGTTCGGCCTTGTCGTCGGCGCCGCCGCGGCGCGTCACGGCCTCTCCGGCCTCGAGAACTTCGCGATGAACCTGCTGATCTGTTCGGGGATCGCGCAGCTTGTTGCATTGGAAGTGTGGCCGACGACGATGACATGGGCCGCGGTCGCGTCGCTGGCTCTGCTCGCGGCCGTGATCGGCGCGCGCATGTTCCTGATGAGCGTGTCGATGCGGCCGTGGTTCGGGCAATTGCCGAAATGGCAGGCCTATCTCGGCCTGTTCTTCCTCACCGACGCGACCTGGCTCATCGCCACGCGCTATCACGCCGAGGGCGGCCGCGACGTCGCCGCCTATTTCGGCGCGGCGATCCTGATCCTCTTCGGCTGGGTCGTCGCGGCCAGCGTCGGCTACGTGCTCGGCGGCCTTGTCGTCGATCCCAACCGCTACGGCCTCGATCTGGTCATGCCGGTGTTCTTCGCGGCGATGCTGGTGCCGTTGTGGACCGGCCGCCGCCGCGCCTATGGCTGGATCGTCGCCGGCGTCGTCGCGGTCGCGGTGCAGCACTTCGTCGGTGGCTGGTGGTTCATCATCGCCGGCTCTCTCGCGGGCGCCTTTGCCGGCGCCTATTTCGACGAGCGCAAGCGATGACCTCCGACCTCGGACCTGCAGGCGTCTGGTTCGCCATCATCGCCATGGCGCTCGTCACCTACGCCGTCCGCGCCGGCGGCTTTTTCCTGATGGGCTACATTCCGCTGACCAAGCGCGTGCGCGCCTTCCTGCAGGCGCTGCCCGGCGCGGTGGTGGTTGCGATCATCCTGCCGATCGCCGTGCATGGCGGCGCCGCGGCCGCGGCCGCCGTCATCGTCGCGCTCGTCGTCATGGCCTGGCGCAAGAACGATCTCATCGCCGTCGTCTGCGGCGTCGCCGTCGCGGCGGCATTGCGGGCGATCTGAGCAACGGAGAGGCGCGATGCCTCTTGAGAACCGCGTCTCACCCTTTGGCGAATTGTTCGCGACGCCGGCGCGCGGGCTCCTGATGGGCAATCGCGGCGGCCGCATCCATACCGATGACAAGACGCTGACGCGCCGGCGCTGGGCGTCGCGGCAATGGATCTGCTGCGTGCTCGCGTTCAAGAACCGGCAGCGCGATGTCTGGGGCCGCTACTACACCGAATTGTTCTTCCTCGACGAGGTGACTGCGTTGGCCGCTGGGCACCGGCCGTGCTTCGAGTGCCGGCGACGCGATGCGGAGCGTTTCGCCAACTTGTTCCCGGGCGCTGAAACAATCTCCGTTCATTCCTGCGCAAGCGGGAATCCAGCGCTGGGTCCCCGCTTTCGCGGGGACGAACGGAGTGATGACAAGCTCCGGCGCGCCACAGCAGATCAGATGGACGAGGTTCTGCAGCGCGAACGCCTTAACGGCCGCGCGAAGCGCACGCATCGCGCGCCGGTCGACACGCTGCCGGACGGCGCGGCGGTCGTTCTCGATGGCGAGGCTTTCGCGCTGCGCGGCGACCGTATGCTGCACTGGACGCCGCAAGGCTACGATGTAGCGCGGCCACGCGCGCGCAGGACCGACGTCGAACTCCTCACGCCGCCCTCGATCGTGGCGGTATTGGCGCGCGGCTATGCGCCGCAATGGCACCCGAGCGCCGGAACACTGACGTAGATCAATAAACAGGTATTCAGAATACATGTATTATGCGGGGACCCGCCGAAGGAGCCCGCCATGTCGACACCCGCCGCCCTGCAACGCCGCCGCGATTATGCCGGACCCGCCCTGTTCGCCTACGGCTTCCGGCCGTTCTTCCTCGCCGCCGGCCTGTGGGCAGCCTTCGGCATCCTGCTGTGGCTGCCGCAATATCTCGGCCTGCTCGCGATCCCGACCGCCTTCGGCGCGCTCGACTGGCACATCCACGAGATGATGTACGGCTATGTCGCCGCGGCGATCGCCGGCTTCCTGCTCACCGCCATCCCGAACTGGACCGGCCGCCTGCCGGTGTCGGGCTGGCCGCTCGCCGCGCTGGCCGCGCTGTGGCTCGCCGGGCGCATCGCCATCCTGTGCTCGGGAAAGATCGGCGGCATCGCCGCCGCCGCGATCGACGTCAGCTTCCTGGTCACGCTCGCCGCCGTCGCCGCGCGCGAGATCGTCGCCGGCAAGAACTGGCGCAATCTGCGCGTCCTCGTCGTGCTCGGCGTGCTGGCGCTGGGCAACGTCGTCTTCCACGCCGAGGTGCTGACCAAGGGCGCCGCCGATTACGGCATCCGTATTGCCATCGGTGCGGCGATCCTGCTGATCTCGCTGGTCGGCGGGCGCATCGTGCCGAGTTTCACCAACAACTGGCTCGCCCGCAACAATCCCGGGCGGCTGCCGGCGCCGTTCTCGCGCTATGACGGCGCGACAGTCGCGCTGTCGGCGCTCGCTCTGATCGCATGGATCGCCGCGCCGGCCCATGCCGTCACCGGCGGCGTTCTCGTCGCGGCAGGCATCCTGCAAAGCGTCAGGCTCGCGCGCTGGGCGGGCGAGCGCACGCTCGCCGACCGGCTCGTCCTGGTGCTGCATGTCGGCTACGCCTTCGTGCCGCTCGGCTTCCTCTTGATCGGAATCTCGGCGCTCACGGAGATCGTGCCGGCGAGCGCGGGCATCCATGCCTGGACGGCGGGGGCGATCGGCTTGATGACGCTCGCGGTGATGACGCGCGCGACGCTCGGCCATACCGGCCAGGCGCTGCACGCAGGTCCCGCGACACAGGCGATCTATGCCTGCGTGCTGATCGGCGCGCTGCTGCGCGTCTGCGCGGCCGCGCACGGCTCGATGGTGCTGCTGGAAGCGGGCGGGACGTTGTGGATCGCCGGCTTCGCGGGATTTGTGCTCGTCTATGCGCCGCTTCTGGTGATGCGCAAGCCCGCCTGGGCGCAGGCGCGCTGCTGACGCCTACGAGGCTTGCGGCTGCGGCGGCGTGCGCCAGGTGACGGCGACGATCGTGGCCATCACCGCCAGCATCGCCGCGATCATTGCGACGCAGGCCGGCCAGCCGCCGACCGTCCAGGCAATGCCGCCGAGACCGGCGCCGAAACTGCCGCCAAGATAGAAGCTCGTCACATAGAGGCCGACCGCAGACGAGCGCCCGACCTGCGCGGTGATGGTCACGTAGCCGGTCGAGACCGCCTGACACAGCATGCCGCAGCAGGCGCTGATACTCAGGCCGATCAGGATCAACCAGACCGGGCCGAGCAGCGTCAGCAGGACGCCGGCGAGCCAGATCGCAATCACGATCTGCACGAAGCCGCGGCGGCCGAACCGGCTGACGAAGCGGCCGGTCATCGGCGTCAGGGCGGTGCCGCTGAGATAGGTGACGAAGATGATGCCGAGCAAAGTCGGCGACATGTTGTAGGGCGGCGCGGCGAGGCGGAAGCTGATGTAGGTGAAGGTGGCGAGAAAGTTGAACAGAACGCCGAAGCCGACGGCGTAGGTCGCGAGCAGCTGCGGATTGCGGAAGTGCCCGAGCATCTGCTTGCCCGAGGCCACGAGGCCCGACGATTTCACGAAGCGGCGTTCGCGCGGCAGAAGCTTCGCGACGACGACGGCGCCGATCACCGTCAGTGCCGCGAGGGTGAGCAGGGCGAAACGCCAGTTCACCGCGTCGGCGAGCGCGCCGGTCAGGAGCCTCCCGGTGAAGCCGCCGAGGCTCGAGCCCGAGGTGTAGAAGCCGGTGACGGCGGTCGCTTCCTTCGGGCTCAACTCCTCGCCGATATAGGCGACGGTCACCGCGAACACCGGCGGCATGGCCAGCCCCTGCACGAAGCGCCAGAAGATGAGCGCGTGCAGGCTCTCGGACATGGCCGAGAACACGGTCGGGATCGCCAGCACCACCATGGCCGTCACGATGACGCGCTTGCGCCCGAGCACGTCGGCGACGGTGCCGGAGAACGGCGCGATCATCGCCACGGCGAGCGTGCTGGCGGTGATGATCGCCGAGATCTCCTTGGCGCCGGCGCCGAACTCCTGCGACAGCAGCGGCAGGATCGCCTGCGGCGAATAGAGATTGATGAAGGTGCAGAAGCCGGCGATCGACGCGGCGATGCGGATGGCGAGGGTGCGGCGGCCGGCGGCGGCGTTCATCGCAAGGGGAACCGGAGGGAAGCGGGGGCGCGGATCGAGGCCTTGCTATGCATGGCTTTGCGCGCGGGCGCTATGGGCCGGGGTGGGCGGCGGTGGTCCGCGGGGCGCATGGCTAGCGCAGCGCCGCGCGGGCGCGCTCGAGCGTCTCGGCGGGCGTGCCGGAGGCGTCGACCTCGACCCAGTCGAGGAGACCGAGATCGTAGCCCTCCTGCTGCCGTGCAATGCCGGCATCGGCGTCGGAGGCGTCGGCCACGCGGGAGCCGACGCGCCCGACGCGGGTCGAAAGATCGGCGGTGAGGAACAGGCCGTGGAACGGCGCGCCGCCGGCGGCCCTGGCAATCGCCGCGCGCTCGTCGGCGCGGGCATGGACGGCGTCGGCGATGGCCGAATGGCCGGCTGCAAGTGCGCGCTTTGCGCGCTCGGACATCGCGGCATAGACGCGCGCGGTCACCTCGGCGGTGTAGGCGGCCGGCGGCAGCCGCTCGGTCTCGGCGGCGCCCATGAGTTGCTTGCGGATGAGGTCGCTGCGCAGGACGACGGCGCCCGGCAGCGGCGGCACATGCGCGGCGAGCGCGGCCGCCAGCACCGACTTGCCGGTGCCGGACAGGCCGCCGACGGCAACCAGTTGCGGCTTCGGCGGATCGATGAGGCGGCAGGCCAGTGCGAAGTAGTCGCGTGCACTCCGTTCGGCCTCGACGCGGTCGCGGGCATGCGCGGCGCGCGCCGCCGTCACCTTGGCACGGATCGCCGCGCGCACCGACAGGAACAAGGGCAAGGCGGCGAGTGCGTCGAGATCGGCTTCGCGTGCGGTCGCGGCGAGATAGCGGTTGAGGACGATCGTCGCCGCGCCGGCGAGGCCGCGCTCGATCAGGTCCATCAGCAGGAAGGCGAGGTCGTAGAGGACGTCCGCCGTGGCAATGCGGTCGTCGAACTCGATGGCGTCGAACAGCACCGGCGCATCGTCGATGAGCACGATGTTGCCGAGATGCAGGTCGCCGTGACAGCGGCGGACAAGCCCGTCGCGCTCGCGCGCCGTCGGCAGCGGCTGGACGCGCTCGAGCGCGGCGCGGGTCTTCTGCGTCAGGGCTGCGACCTGATCCGGGGGAAACAGCGCCGGGGTCTCGCGCAGCTCGGCGTCGTTCTGCGTCACGATCTCGGCGAGCATAGCCGCAAAACCGAAGGCTGCGGCGTGCGGCGCCTTCGCATGCGCCGCAGCAACGGCGCGGCCGAGCTTATCGGCGAGCACATCGTCGATCGCGCCGCGTGCGGCGAGATGGTCGAGCGTTGCGGTCTCATCGAAGCGCGCCATCTCGACCGCCCATTCGACCGGCTCGCCTGTGCCGCCGAGCGTGAGGCGGCCGTCGGCTTCGCGCGTGATCGCGACGACGCGCTTGTAGATCGCCGGCGCGTAGGGCCTATTGACCGCAAGCTCGGCCTCGCAGGCGGCCTTGCGCTTGTTCAGAGTCGAGAAGTCGAGGAACGGGAAGCGCACCGCGCGCTTGATCTTCAGGACGCGTTGGCCCGCAAGGAAGACCGCCGCCGCATGCGTATCGACGCGGGTCACCACGGCGCCGCCGTGGGTCGACGGCGCGGCGAGGAAGTCGATGACGGCTTGCTGGTCGCTCATGAAGGCAGGGTGGGCCTGATATAAATCAAAGGGCCGGGCGTGCCGGCATGAGATAGACGGGGCGCAGTCTAGACGATGGAGACCGTTCCGTGACGACGCTGCCGCACAATTTCAAGCGCATCCGGCTCAACCTCGCCCGCTCGAAGGAGTTTCCGCAAGGCTCCGCGCGGCATGGTTACGAATTCGTCGCGCCGCTCAAGGCGGACGGCCACATCGACGAGGCGCAGTGGAAAAAGGACCGCGCCCATTGCCGGGTCCGCCGCTTCTGGGACGGCGAGGAGGACGAAGTCGGCTTTCTCGTGCACAAGCCGGGCGGACCGGAGCACGCCCGCTGGGTGTTCGATTACGACCAAAGCGCGGAGGACGACGACGAGAGCGGCTATCGCTTCGGCGCGCACGTCTTCCGTGCGGGCGAATACGTCTCGATTCGCGACGAGGACGGCGACATGCACACCTTCCAGGTCGCCTCGGTCGAGGCCGCGACCTGATACCCTACAAAGCCGTAATGTGCGGCATCGAACCCGGGAACCGTTCGTGCGTTGAGGCCAGGGGGCGTCTTCAAGGCTTCAGCACGAGAACGGAATGCTTGCGCTCACCGTCCAGCCCGGGACGCCGAATTCCATCGACCTGACGACTGTCCCGGAGCCGCCCAAGAGCGACGGTGACGTGCTGGTGAAGGCGCTGGCGCTGGGCGTCTGCGGCACCGACCGGGAGATCATCCGCGGCGAATACGGCGCCGCGCCGCCCGGCGCGGAGCGGCTCATCCTCGGTCATGAATCGCTCGGCCGCGTCGAGGAGGCGCCGGCCGGATCCGGCTTCAAGGCCGGCGATCTCGTCGCCGGCATCGTGCGCCGCCCCGATCCCGTGCCGTGCCCGGCCTGCGCCGCCGGCGTCTGGGACATGTGCCGCAACGGGCAATACACTGAGCGCGGCATCAAGGAGCGGAACGGCTACGGCTCGGAGTATTTCCGCGTCGAGGCGGACTTCCTGATCAAGCTCGATCCCTCTCTCGGCATGCTCGGCGTGCTGATGGAGCCGACCAGCATCGTCGCCAAGGCCTGGGAGCACGTCCGTCGCATCGGCGAGCGCGCGCCGGCGTGGCGCCCGCACATCGCGCTCGTCACCGGCGCCGGGCCGGTCGGCCTGCTCGCAGCGCTGATCGGCGCTCAGATGGGGCTGGAGATGCACGTGCTCGACCGCAACAATCACGGGCCGAAGCCGAAGCTGGTCGCGGCGCTCGGCGCGACGTTCCATACGAAGCTCGACGACACGCCGTGCCCGGACATCGTCATCGAATGCACCGGCGCGCCGGCCCTGATCGTCGACGTGTTCGGCCGCACCGCGCCGGACGGCATCGTCTGCCTCGCCGGTGTCTCGTCGGGCGGGCGGAAATTCCCGCTCGACATCGGCGATCTCAACCGCAGCATGGTGCTGGAGAACCGCGTTGTGTTCGGTTCGGTCAACGCCAACCGCGATCATTACGCGGCGGCGGCGGATGCGCTGGCGAAGGCGGACCGCGACTGGCTCGCGGGCGTCATCACCCGCCGCGTCCCGCTCAAGAGCTGGCGCGAGGCGTTCAAGCCGCAGGAGGACGACATCAAGGTTGTTGTCGAATTTGCCGCATGAGCGAGCCGGCGGCGAACCCATCGCATATCGAAGATTACGCCATGATCGGCGACCTTGGCACCGCGGCGCTGGTGTCGCGCGGCGGCTCGATCGACTGGCTGTGCTGGCCGCGCTTCGATTCGGACGCCTGCATGGCGGCGCTGCTCGGCACGTCCGAGCACGGCCGCTGGCAGATCGCGCCGGAGCAGAAGGGCGCGCGCATCACGCGCCGCTACCGGCCGGACACGCTGATCCTCGAGACCCGCTTCGAGACCGACGAGGGCGCGGCGACGCTGATCGATTTCATGCCGCCGCGCAGCGGCAATTCGCATATCATCCGCATCCTCAAAGGTGAGCGCGGCAGCTTGACCTTCCGCACCGAGCTGGTCGTGCGCTACGGCTATGGCGCGATCGTGCCGTGGGTGACGCGCATAGACCCGCAGACGCTGCGTATCGTCGCCGGACCGGACATGATGGTGCTGCGCACGCAAGTGAAGATGCGCGGCGAGAACCTGAAGACGGTCGGCGAGGTCAAGATCGAGGCCGGAAACGAAGTGCCGTTCGTCCTGTCCTACGGCGCCTCGCACCGGCCGCTGCCGGAAGAGTGCGACGTGCAGGAATGCCTGGCCGCGACGGAAGCATTCTGGCGCGACTGGGCGCAGCGCAACAAGATCGACGGCCCGCACAAGGAGGCTGTGACGCGCTCGTTGATCACGCTCAAGGCGCTCACTTACGCGCCGACCGGCGGCATGGTGGCGGCGCCGACGACGTCGCTGCCGGAATGCGTCGGCGGCGAACGGAACTGGGACTACCGCTTCTGCTGGCTGCGCGACGCGACATTGACGCTGCTGGCGCTGATGAACGCCGGTTATTACGACGAGGCGCACAAGTGGCGCGACTGGCTGCTGCGCGCGGCCGCCGGCACGCCGCAGCAGATCCAGATCATGTACGGCCTGCGCGGCGAGCGGCGGCTGACCGAGTGGGAAGTGCCGTGGCTGCCGGGTTATGCCAATTCGAAGCCGGTGCGCATCGGCAATGCCGCGCACAACCAGCGTCAGATCGACGTGTTCGGCGAGGTTATGGACGCGTTGCACCAGGCGCGCGCCGGCGGGCTTGGCACCAACGAGGCCGGCTGGGACCTGCAGCAGGAAATCCTGAAGCACGTCGAGCGCGTCTGGCCGCGGCGCGACGAGGGCATCTGGGAGGTGCGCAGCGGCCGCGAGCACTTCACCTATTCCAAGGCCATGGCCTGGGTCGCCTTCGACCGTGCCATCAAGAGTGCGGAAATGTACAAGCTGCCGGGACCGCTGGCGCACTGGCGGCGCGTGCGCGACGAGATCCACAGCGATGTCTGCACGCGCGGCTTCGACCCCGAGATGAATTCGTTCGTCCGCGCCTACGGCTCGAAGGAGCTCGACGCAAGCCTGCTGCTGCTGCCGGCGATCGGCTTCCTGCCCCCGGACGATCCGCGCATCGTCGGCACGGTCGCGGCGATCGAGCGCGACCTCGTCACCGACGGCTTGGTGCGGCGTTACGACACCGCCATATCGGAAGACGGCCTTAAGGGCGGCGAGGGCATGTTCATCGCCTGCAGCTTCTGGCTCGCCGACGCCTATCTCATGCTCGGACGACGCAAGGATGCGGAGGCGCTGTTCGATAAGCTCCTGGCGCTGCGCAACGACGTCGGCCTGCTGAGCGAAGAGTATGCGCCGGCGTCGCAGCGGCTGGTGGGCAATTTCCCCCAAGCCTTCTCGCATCTCGCGCTGGTCAACTGCGCCAGCAACCTTGCGCACGGTGAAAAACCGGCCGAGCAGCGCGCCGAAGTGAAGGTCAACGGCAAGGAAAAGAGCAAGGTCTCTTGACCGTCCGGCGCTCCGCCGTGGAAAGTCCGCGCTCGCCGCCGCTACAGGGCGGCCCAGTCTCCAAAGGAGGAGCGCGTGCTACTCGACGTTCGGACTTACACCTGCCATCCGGGCCGCCTCGCGGCGCAGCTCGAGCTCTATCAGAAATACGGCTACCCCGTGCAACTGCGTTACATGGGCGAGCCCTTGATGTACGCGGTCGCCGAGACTGGCGAACTCAACACGATGACTCACGTCTGGGTCTATGCCAGCGCCGCCGACCGCGAGGAGAAGCGCGCGCGCATGGCGAAGGATCCGGCCTGGAAGACGTACCTCGCCGAGAACGTGAAGGCCGGCAACATCGCGGCGCAGCGCAATGTGCTGATGACGCCGACCTCGTTCGCGCCGCCGATCGGCATGCCGAAGATTCACGCCTGAGACGTCAGCGCGCGGTCTCCGTGAGGCCGGACGGCGGTCCGTCGATCGCCGTCCAGCCGCCGTCGACGGCGAGCGCCGTGCCGGTGACGTAGCTCGCCGCGTCGGAAGCGAGGAAAGCCACGGCCGCCGCCACCTCGCTCGGTTCGCTCCAGCGGTTGAACACCGTGTGCGCGGCGAGCTTGTTGTAAATCTCCGGCCTTGCCTTGAGCGGCTGCACCAGCGCGGTGTCGACGATGCTCGGCACCACGGTGTTGACGCGCACATTGTATTGGCCGAGCTCGGAGGCGAGCCCGCGGACGAGCTGCGTCAGCCCGGCTTTCGTCGCGCCGTAGATGGCGAGCCCAGGCTCGAGCGTCGTCGCCCGCATCGACGACGTGGCAATCAGGCTGCCGCCGTTCTGGTCGCGCATGATGCGGCCGAAGGCGCGCAGGAAGAGAAATACGCCGCGCAGATTGAGCGAGACGATGCGGTCGAACTCGTCGTCGGTATAGTCGAGAAACCATTTGCGGATGTGCATCGCCGGCGTGGTCACGGCGATGTCGATGCGGCCGTGCTGGGCCGCCGCCGCGGCGAGCCGGGCGACGTCGTCGGCGGAGCCGGCGTCGACGATGTGTGCCTCGCCGTCGAGCGCGCCAGCGGTGCGCTCGACGGCGGCGCGGTCCTTGTCGGCGCAGATGACCGTTGCGCCCAGCGCCGCCAGCACCTCGGCCGAGGCCTTGCCGATGCCCGAGGCGGCGCCGAGCACGACCGCGGTCTTGCCCGAGAGGTCGAACAGACCGCGATACCGCGCGAGGCGGGCGCCGATGTCGTCAGTTCCTTCGGTCATGTCGGCTCCCCGATGCCATGGGCTCGCGCCCGCTGCCCCGATCGTCTATAGCTTTGACGGTTTTCCGGCCCCTTTCCAAGCGGAACGACAGTCCATGCGATCCAACGACGGCGCGCGTACCGGCGGCCAAATCCTCATCGATCAACTCGAGATCCACGGCGTCCGCCACGCCATCAGCGTGCCGGGCGAGAGCTATCTCGCCGCGCTCGACGCGCTGCACGACAGCAAGATCAAGCTCACCGTCTGCCGCCACGAGAGCGCCGCCACGATGGCCGCCGAGACGATCGGCAAGGTCACCGGCCGGCCCGGCATCGCCTTCGTCACGCGCGGGCCCGGCTCGACCAACGCCTCGGCCGGCGTGCACATCGCCAGGCAGGATTCCTCGCCGCTCATTCTGTTCGTCGGTCAGGTCGGCCGCGAGATGCGCGAGCGCGAGGCCTTCCAGGAACTCGACTACCGCGCCGTGTTCGGCAGCATGGCCAAATGGGCGACCGAGATCGACGATGCCGCGCGCATCCCCGAGATCGTGTCGCGCGCCTTCCACGTCGCCTGCAACGGCCGTCCCGGTCCGGTGGTGATCGCGCTGCCGGAGGACATGCTGCGCGACCGCCTCGTCGTGCCGGACGCCACCGCCTTCGAACCCATTGAGACCTGGCCCGGCCAGACCGATATGAGCCGGCTGCAGAAGATGCTGTGGGCGGCCAAGAAGCCGGTCGTCATCATCGGCGGCAGCCGCTGGTCGGAAGCGGCCTGCGCCGCGCTCGCGCGTTTCGCGGAACGGTTCCAGTTACCGGTCGCGACCACGTTCCGCCGCGGTCATCTCTTCGACGCGATGCATCCCTGCTACGCGGGCGACTTCGGCATCGGCCCCAACCCGAAGCTGCTCGCGCGCGTGAAGGGCGCCGATCTCGTGCTCCTGATCGGCGACCGCATGAGCGAGATGGAGTCGCAGAGCTACACCTTGTTCGGCATTCCCGAGCCGGGCACGAAGCTCGTGCACGTGCATCCCGATCCGGACGAGCTCGGCCGCGTTTATCATCCGACGCTCGGCATCAACGCTTCGGCGACGGCGTTCTGCGCCGCGCTCGAAGGGCTGCAGCCGCCGAACGAGATCGCCTGGCGCGGCGAGAGCGACACGGCGCATGCCGACTTCCTCGCCTGGACCGAGAAGGCGACGCCGCAGCCCGGCGGCGTCAACCTCGGCGAGGTGATCGTCTGGCTGCGCGAACACCTGTCGAATGACTCGACCATCACCATCGGCGCCGGCAACTTCTCCGGATGGGTGCACCGCTTTCATCGCGTGCGGCAGTATGGCGGCCTCATCGGCTCGACCTCGGGCTCGATGGGCTATGGTTTCCCGGCCGCGCTCGGCATGCAGACGCAATTCCCCGGGCGCACGGTGGTGTGCGTCGCCGGCGACGGCGACTTCCTGATGACGGGTCAGGATTTCGCGACGGCCGTGCAATACGGCCTGCCGATCATCGTCGTGATTGCCGACAACGGCCTCTACGGCACCATTCGCATGCACCAGGAGCGCGACTTCCCAGGCCGCGTGGTGGCGACGGAATTGCGAAACCCCGACTTCGCCGGCTATGCGCAGGTGTTCGGCGGCTTCGGCGTCAAAGTGGAGAAGACCGCCGACTTTGCCGCCGCCTTCGCCGCCGCCAAGGCCTCGGGCAAGCCGTCGATCATCCATCTCAAGATCGACCCCGAGGCGCTGACCATCGGCACGACCCTGTCGGGCATCCGCGAGAAATCGCTCGCCAACGGCGGTGGCAAGGCCAACGACCCGCGGTGACCTGAACGGGATCGCGAGACGGGCGGCGCTTGCTTCGGGCGCGTGAATCACCATTCACTCCATGCATGCCCTATCGCCGCACGGAGAACGTGGTCCGTAGGCTCGCCGCTCGCGAGCAGGCGATCCTGAATGCGGCATTGTCGCTGGCCGGCGAGGGCGGCATGGAGGCGGTGCAGATCGCCGCCGTCGCCAAGCGCGCCAATATCGCCGCCGGCACCGTCTACCGCTATTTCCCGTCGAAGACCGACCTGATCGCCGACGTGATCGCCACCGTCTCGGAGCGCGAGATGGCGGCCATGCGCCGCGCCGCCGACGCCGCGCCCGGGCCTCTGTCGGCGCTGGCGGCCTGCATCGCCACCTTCGCCGTTCGTGCGCTCGCCGAGCGCAAGCTCGCCTGGGCCGTACTCGCCGAGCCGATCGAGGCCGAAGCCGACGCCATGCGCCTCGACTTGCGCCATTCGATCGCCGCCGAGATCGAGGCGCGCATCCGTGCCGCGCGAACGCGCCAGCTCTTGCCGGAGCAGGACGCCCGCGTCGCCGCGCCGGCCATCGTCGGCGCCGTGCTCGAAGGTCTGATCGGCCCGCTGGCGGCGAAGCCGGCCGATGCCGCGGCGGCGCGCCAGGCGGTGCAGGAGACGACCTTGCTGGCGTTGCGCGCGCTCGGCGTCATCGACGCACGCGCGCGCGGCCTCGTGGCGCAGGTGCCGCTCGTCTAGGGCAGCGCTTCCGCCGGCACCTCGGCCAACGGCAAGGTCACGACCTTGACGCCGCGCTCGGTCGGGTCGTCGCTGACGTGGAAGCCGAGCTCCTCGCACATCTGCAGCATCGTGACGTTCTCGGCCAGCACCTGGCCGTGCACGGTGGCGAGCCGCTTCTCCCTGGCATTGGCGATCATGTGCTTCATCATCAGCCAGCCGAGGCCGTGCCCCTTGAGCCGGCTGCGCAGGATGATGGCGAACTCGGCGGTCTTTCCATCGGCGTCGTCATGCAGGCGCACGACGCCTAGCATCTTGCCGGAGGCTTCTGCGATGGCGATGAAGGCCATCGCCTTTTCTGGATTGTAGTGGATCAGCTTGTCGATCAGGTCGGGCGAGACCTGCCGCATCGGCGCGAAGAAGCGCAGGCGCAAGTCATCGGGCATCACCTCGGCGAGGAAGTCGGGATAGAGGCTTGCGTCCTCGACCGTCAGCGGCCGCAGGAACACCTTTTCGCCGTCGCGCAAGCTGACGTGGCGTTCGCGCATGCAAATTCTCCAGTCATTCCAGGGGCGGCCGACCCAAGTCGGCTTTAGCCGACTTGGGCACTTTAAGTGCTGATCTCGGGTAAACCCGAGATCAGTGGCCGGAGCTCGGAATTCAGAAACTGGCGCGCGAGAAGTGTAGCTGGTTTCCGGGCTCGGTCGCTACGCGCGACCGTCCCGGAATGACGAAGCCCTAGTGCGACATCAGCACCGGCACGGTCATCGACTCGAGAATGCCGCGGGTGGCGCCGCCGAGCACGAATTCGCGCAGGCGCGAATGGCCATAGCCGCCCATGACGATCATGTCGGCGGAGGAATCAGCCGCGTAGGAGAGGATGGTCGAGGCAACGTCGATGTCGGGCGAGGTGATGCGCTTGACGTCGACCTTGAGGCCGTGGCGGGCGAGGTGCTGGCCGAGATCGGCGCCGGTCACCTCGTCGGTCTTGGCGCGGCCCGTGGCGACGATCACCACTTCCACATCCTTGGCCTTCTTGAGGAGCGGCATCGCGTCGGCGATGGCGCGCGTCGCGGCGCGGCTGCCGTCCCAGCACACCATCATGCGGTCGAGCTTGACGCCGGCCTTCTGGATGAACGGCACGAAGATGACCGGACGGCCGGACTCGAACAGCGCGCCTTCATCGACGACCTCTTCCGGCACTGTCTCTTCGCGCTCCGGCTGGCCGAGCACGACGAGATCGAAGCGGCGGGCGAGGCGGCCGAGCTGATCGGCGGCGGCGGACAGGCTGGCGCTGAGGATGCGGTGTTCGTAGGAAATTCCAGCGCGGCGGGCGCGCTCCTCGAAACGGTCGGCGGCGGCCTTGGCTTTTCCGTGAGCCTCGGAGCGTTGCGCCTCGATGAATTCCGGCGGAATGCCGCCCATCACGGCGCCGGGAATGACCGGTTCGTAGGCGAAGGCGAGGCCGAGCACGTGCGCCTCGCATGCCCCGGCCAGAGAGATGGCAAAGTCGCCGGCCGGATCGCGCTCGCCCAGCCCTAAATTGACAATCATATCCTTGATCATGGCAGTTCTCCTGAACGAGCAACGAAGCTCACGTTGCCAGCATGCAGGGTCAGCCATCTCCCGGCCTTGACGGAAGTCAAAAGGCCGGGAGCACCGATCTCCGGACGAATACGGAGGGACTACTTCTTTTTGCCGTCGGCGCCGAACGAGCTGAGATAGGCCCAGAGGCTCTCCGCCTCTTTTTCGTTCTTGATGCCCGGGAAGATCATCTTTGTGCCCGGGATCTTGGCGCGCGGGTCCTTGATGTATTCGAGGAACTGCGCCTTGCCCCAGGTGATGCCCGACTTCTTGTTGGCCTCGGAATAGCTGTAGCCCGGCGCGGTGCCGGAATGGCGGCCGTCTATGCCGTTGAGCTCGGGGCCGACCTTGTTCTTGGCGCCTTCGCCGATCGAATGACAGGGCAGGCATTTCTTGAACGACTGCTCGCCCGCGGCGACGTCCTGCGCGCGCGCGGCGCCGGTCAGCATCACAGTCGCCGCGGCAAGCGCGGCAAGACCCATTCCAACTTTCATTCTTCTTGCTCCTCCACCAGAAATCCGCCGCGGCCCGTAGTTTCGGACGGTAACTGCGGCGGCCCACAGTTTCTGCCAGCCCTATGTGTGTGCCGTCAAATGGCTGCTATCGTGCCGCGGGCAAAGGCGGAGAGCGTTGAGATGTCGGTGAAGATGCCGGAGGTGGATCGAGCGGTTCTGGACCGCCGGGCCCGCATCGTCGCGACCCTGCGGCAGTTGGTTCCCGGCGAGGGCGTGATCGCGACCGAGCGCGAGATGAAGCCGTTCGAAAGCGACGGCCTGACCGCGTATCGGCAGACGCCGATGGTGGTGGTGCTGCCCGAGACGACCCGGCAGGTCTCGGAGGTGCTGAAATACTGCCACCAGGAGGGCATCAAGGTCGTGCCGCGAGGGGCCGGCACCTCGCTCTCGGGCGGGGCATTGCCGCTCGCCGATGGCGTGCTGCTCGGCATGGCCAAGTTCAGCCGCATTCGCGAGATCGACTTCGACAACCGTATCGCCGTGGTCGAGCCCGGCGTTACCAATCTCGGCATCTCCACCGCGGTGGCGCATGCCGGCTTCTATTACGCGCCCGATCCGTCGTCGCAGATCGCCTGCACCATCGGAGGCAACATCGCCGAGAATTCCGGCGGCGTGCATTGCCTCAAATACGGCATGACCACGAACAACGTGCTCGGCTGCGAGATCGTGCTGATGGATGGCGAGATCCTGCGCATCGGCGGCAAGCATCTGGACAGCGCCGGTTACGACCTCATGGGGCTCATCACCGGCTCGGAGGGCCTGCTCGGCGTCGTCACCGAGGTGACGGTGCGCATTCTGAAGAAGCCGGAGACGGCGCGCGCCGTGCTGGTCGGCTTTCCGACCTCCGAAGATGCCGGTGAATGCGTGTCGCGCATCATCGGCGCCGGCATCATTCCCGGCGGCATGGAGATGATGGACAGGCCGGCGATCCACGCCGCGGAAGAGTTCGTGCACGCCGGCTATCCGCTCGACGTCGAGGCGCTGCTGATCGTCGAACTCGACGGGCCGTCGGCCGAGGTGGACCATCTCATCGGCCGCGTCGAGGCGATCGCGCGCGAATGCTGCGCCGTGTCGGTCAAGGCGTCGCGCACGGAGGAGGAGCGGCTGCTGTTCTGGGCCGGGCGCAAGGCCGCGTTCCCTGCGGCCGGCCGCATCTCGCCCGACTATTACTGCATGGACGGCACCATTCCGCGCGCCAAGCTGCCGCTCGTCCTCAAGCGCATGAAGGAGATGTCGGAGACATACGGCCTGCGCGTCGCCAACGTCTTCCACGCCGGCGACGGCAATCTGCATCCGCTCATCCTCTACGACGCCAACAAGGAAGGCGAGCTCGACCGCGCCGAGGCGTTCGGCGCCGACATCCTTAAACTCTGCGTCGAGGTCGGCGGCGTGCTGACCGGCGAGCACGGCGTCGGCGTGGAGAAGCGCGACCTGATGCCGGTGATGTTCTCGGAGATCGACCTCGCGGCGCAAGAGCGCGTCAAATGCGCCTTCGATCCGAAGGGCTTGCTCAATCCCGGCAAGGTGTTCCCGCAGCTGCACCGCTGCGCCGAATTGGGCCGCATGCACATCTCGGGCGGCAAATTGCCGTTCCCGGATATTCCCAGGTTCTGACGGCATGCAATTCGGGTTGTTTTGTTCGCCGAAGGCCGATGCGCCCGGCTTCGGTCCGGAGACCGGCCAGGGCTTTCGCGACTATCTCGATTTCAACGTCGAAGCCGAAGCGCTTGGGTTTGGCTCAAGCTTCTCCGTCGAACATCATTTCAGCGGCTGGAACCAGGCCTCAGCCACCTTGATGCTGCTCATGGCGCTGGCCATGCGCACGAAGACGTTGCGGCTCGGCACCGCGGTGCTAGTGGTGCCGTGGCACAATCCGGTGCTGCTGGCCGAACAGGCGGCGACGCTCGACCTGTTGTCGAACGGCCGGTTCGATTTCGGCATCGGCAAGGGCTATCGGCACGGCGAGTTCAAAGGTTTCGCCATGCCGCGCGAGGAGGCCGACGCTCGCTTCGAGGAGGGCCTCGACGTCATGACCCGCGCCTTCACCTCGCGCGAGCGCTTCTCGCACCATGGCAGGTTCTGGCATTTCGACGACGTGATCGTGGAACCGCCGCCGATGCAGACGCCGCACCCGCCGTTCTGGGTTGCGGCCGGACATCCCCGGTCGATCCGCAATGCCGCCGCCCGGGGGTTCAACCTCATCCTCGATCAGTACGCGTCGCCGCAGACGCTTGCCGAGCGCATCGCGATCTATCGCGCCGAGCGCGAGGCGCGCGGCGCCGGATTCAGGGCAGACCAGATCGCGGTCGCGCGCCAGCTCTACATTGCCAAGGACAAGTCCGATAAAGAGGCGGCGCTGGAGAAACAGCGGCAATATACGCAGCGGACCATCAACGCGGCGCGGTTACCGGACGGCAAGACCGGCTCGCACGTGCTCGCGTACGCCGACAAGGCCGGCGCCACGGAAGAGAACGCGATGTTCGGCACCCCGGACGAAATCGCGGCGATGCTCGAAGCGGTGCGCGGCGCCGGCGTGCGCTACGTCCTGCTGACGATCGCCGGCGGCGCCGATCAGATGCGCCGCTTCGCCCGCGAGATCATGCCGGCCTTCGCGTCGGCGCCTTCCGCGCGGGCCGCGGAGTGATAGAACTCGACCCATGACCGACCGTCTCAAACCCCGCAACGCGCGCGACGTCGAAGAGGCCCTGCGCTGGGCCGTCGCCGAGGAGAAGCCGCTCGAGGTGATCGGGCAGGGCTCGAAGCGCGCGGTCGGCCGGCCGAGCCAGACTGACCTCACGCTGGACCTCTCGGGGCTGACCGGCGTCACGCTCTATGAGCCGGAAGAGCTGGTGCTGTCGGCGAAAGCCGGCACGCCGATCGCCGAGATCGAGGCGCTGCTCGACAGTCACGGCCAGCAGTTGGCCTTCGAGCCGGCTGACTATGGCGCCTTGTTCGGGCAGCCGGCCGGGCAGGGGACGCTCGGCGGCGTGGTCGCGGCAAACCTTTCCGGCCCCCGCCGCATCAAGGCCGGCGCCGCGCGCGACCACGTGCTCGGCATCACGGCGGTCACCGGCCGCGCCGAGACCATCAAGACCGGCGGCCGCGTCGTGAAGAACGTCACCGGCTACGACCTCTGCAAGGTGCTGTCCGGCTCGTGGGGCACGCTGGCGGCGATGACCGAGATCACCATCAAGGTGCTGCCGAAACCGGAGACCGAGGCAACCGTGCTGGTCGAGGGGCTGACCGACGCGCAGGGCTGCGCCGCCATGGCGGCGGCGACGGCCACCTCGGCGGACGTCTCCGGCGCGGCGCATCTTCCCGACCATGTCGCCTCCTGGTTCGAAGGCCTACCGAAGGCGGACGCCGCGACGGTGTTCCGGATCGAGGGCGTGGCGCCGTCGGTCGCTCACCGGCGCGAGCAGTTGGCCGCGCAGCTGAAAGGTTTCGGCGCCGTGACGATCCTCGACGAGACCGCCTCGCGTGCGCTGTGGCGGGACATCCGCGACGTGAAGGCCTTTGCGGTGGCGTCGGCGCGGCATCGGCCGCTCTGGCGCCTCTCGACCGCGCCGGCGAGCGGCTACCGCCTGGTCGACTTCATCACCCCGGCGGCGCAGATGTTCTATGACTGGGCGGGCGGCCTCGTCTGGGTCGGCATGCCCTACGAGGACGAGGCGGATGCAGGCTCCGTGCGCACGGCGGTCGCCGCGCTCGGCGGCCACGCGACGCTCATCCGCGCGCCGGCGGCGGTGCGTGCCGCGGTCGATGTCTTTCAGCCGGAAGAGCCGGGCGTGCGGGCACTCAGCCGCCGCATCAAGGAGAGCTTCGACCCCAGGGGCGTGCTCAATCCCGGTCGCATATGGGCAGGCGTCTGATGCAAACCTCCTTCACCCTCGCCCAGCTTGCCGACCCGCAGACCGCCGAAGCGGAGAAGATCCTGCGCGCCTGCGTGCATTGCGGGTTCTGCACCGCGACCTGTCCGACCTATGTGCTGCTCGGCGACGAGCTCGATTCCCCGCGCGGCCGCATCTACCTGATCAAGGAGATGCTGGAGCAGGACCGGCCGGCGACGGCCGAGGTGGTCAAGCACATCGACCGCTGTCTCTCCTGCCTGTCCTGCATGACGACCTGCCCTTCGGGCGTGCACTACATGCACCTCGTCGACCACGCTCGCGACCACATCGAGAAGACCTACAAGCGGCCGCTTGCCGACCGGCTGCTCCGCGGACTGCTCGCGCGCGTTCTGCCCGACCCGGCGCTGTTCCGCTGGGCGGCGGTGGCCGGCCTCGTCGGCAAACCCTTCGCGCCGGCCTTGAAGGCGCTGGGCCTCAAGCGCCTCAGCGCCATGCTCAGCCTGACGCCGGCGCATGTGCCGGCGCCGCCGTCCGACCGCAGCCGCAAGGTCTATCCGGCGCAAGGCGCGCGCCGCGGCCGGGTGGCGCTGCTCGCCGGCTGCATCAACCCGGTGCTGGCGCCTTCGACCAACGAGGCGGCGATCCGCGTGCTCAACCGCCATGGGTTCGAGGTGGTGATCGCCGAGGGCGACGCCTGCTGCGGTTCGCTCGTCCACCATATGGGGCGCGAGGAGCAGGCGCTCGCCCAGGCGCGGAGCCTGATCGACGCCTGGACCGTCGAGATCGACGGCGAGGGGCTCGACGCCATCCTGATCACCGTGTCCGGCTGCGGCACGGTCGTGAAGGACTACGGGTTCCTGTTGCGCACCGATTCGGCCTATGCCGAGAAGGCGAAGCGCGTGTCGCGGCTGGCGAAAGACGTCAGCGAGTATTTGTGCACACTCGAGCTTGCGGCGTCCGGCACATCAAAGCCGCTGACCGTCGCGTATCATTCCGCTTGTTCGTTGCAGCACGGACAGAAGATCGTCGCAGCACCGAAAGAATTGCTTTCCAAACTCAACTTCATCGTCAAAGATGTACCTGAAGGGCATTTGTGTTGCGGCTCGGCGGGCACCTACAACATCCTCCAGCCCTCTCTGGCTGACAGGCTGCGTGACCGCAAGGTCGCCAACATCGAACGGCTCGAGCCGGATGTGGTCGCGGCCGGCAATATCGGCTGCATCACGCAGATCGCCGCCGGCACCGCCATTCCTGTCGTCCATACAGTCGAGCTCATCGATTGGGCGACCGGAGGCCCGGTGCCCGAACGGCTCAGCGATCTGGCCAAAGGCAGTGTGAGCGCTGCCGCGGCCGGCTAGGGAAGCGAGGCCTCGTCGCGCCTTCGAACGGCGCCCGCTGCCTCGCTGAAGACAGCGTGGGTAAGCGTGGTTGAACCATTCCGGAGGACAAAGGTCATGGCGAAGAAGCGTAAGAAGGCGAAAGCGAAAAAGGCCAAGAAGGCGGTGAAGCGCGCCGCCCCGGCCAGGAAGAAGAAAACGGTGAAGGCCAAGAAGGCCGTGAAGAAGAAGGCTGCGCGCAAGCCGGCCGCCAAGAAGCCCGCTCCGGCTCCGGCGCCGGCTCCGATGCCCTCGATCATGTCGACCTTGGGCGGCATGCTCGGCGGCGGCAAGGAAGGCCAGTAAACGTTACGCCGGCGGCTGCCCTGTTCCGGGCGGCCGCCGCTGCGCCCGCTCTTTTCGGAGCGCGCACGGGCCACCCGGTTGCGCGCGGCCGGCACGCCGAGCCTTGTCCGGCCCCCCGATTGCATCACCACCATACGGCGCTTAGCATTGCCCGCATAAGTCCCGCGATTGGCGCGGGAACCGACTTTCTACGCAATTTCAATAGATCAAAAGGAGTCCGGGCATGGCCGCGCAAAAAATTCTCATCATGGGTGCATCCTACGGATCGCTGCTCGCCTCCAAGATCCTGTTCGGAGGTCATTCGGTGCATCTCGTATGCCTGCCGGCCGAAGCCGACCTGATCAACGCCGAAGGGTTCCGCGTCTACATGCCGATCCGGGGCCGCGAGGGGCGCGTCACGATCGATTCCCGCATGCTGCCGGGCAAGGTGACCGCGGGCGGCGCCGCCGGCGTCAATCCGGCCGACTACGATCTGGTCGGGCTGGCCATGCAGGAGCCCCAGTACCGATCCGCCGGCGTCCGCGAACTGCTCGATGCGGTCGCCAAGTCGAAGCGGCCGTGCATGTCGATCATGAACATGCCGCCGCTGCCTTACGTGAAGCGCATCCCCGGCCTCGATTACGAAGCGCTCAAGCCGGCCTACACCGACCCGACCGTATGGGACAGTTTCGATCCCGGCCTCGTCACCCTGTGCAGCCCAGACCCGCAGGCGATCCGCCCGCCGGAGGGCAAGGCCAACGAACTGCTCGTCACGCTGCCGACCAACTTCAAGGTGGCGAAGTTCGCGAACGACAAGTACACGCAGCTGCTGCGCGACCTCGAGAAGGACATCGACGCGGTCCGCTTCGATCCCGGCGACGGCACGAAGATCGAGCTGCCGGTGAAGCTGCGCGTGCACGACTCGATCTTCACGCCGCTCGCCAAGTGGTCGATGCTGCTCGCCGGTAACTACCGCTGCATCACCAAGGACGGAATGCGCACGGCGCAGGAGGCGGTGCACTCCAACATCGACGAGGCACGCGAGGTCTATAACTTCGTGTTCGACCTGTGCGTCAAGCTCGGCGCGAAGGCCGACGACCTCGTGCCGTTCGAGAAATACGCGGCGGCCGCGCAGAGCCTGTCGCGCCCGGCCTCGGCGGCGCGCGCGCTGCAGAACGGCGCGCCCAACATCGAGCGCGCCGACAAGCTCGTGCAGCTCATCGCGCGGCAGAAGGGCATGCAGAACAAGTATGTCGATGCCATCGTCGCGCTGGTCGACGAGCGGCTCGCGGCCAACCGGAAGAAAGCGGCGGCCTGATTCCCGCACGACGTCCATCATCAGCCCCGCCGCGGCCCACCCGCGGCGGGGTTTTTATTTTGCATTTACGTCCACGCTGTGGACGGCCGTTCGGCCGATTGCTTTTTGACAATCCAGATTGTGACCGGACTGCCACAGAACGGTTGATTCCTGTCAAAACCGGCATGAAACGCCTAAAAAGGCAGCAACTGCCGCAGTTTTCGTCTTGCCGCTGTAGAACCGTGAATGCGTAATTCCCGGTAACGCGCGTCCTGTTGCGTACGGGTCGATCGCAGCCGGGGTGGTTTCAGTACGCAGGGGTCACGGGCGCTTGTATCGGCTGAAGTCCGATCGAACCGTAAAGGGGCAGGCTGAAATGAACAAGAAAGTTGCTTTGTCTGTGGTTGCGGCGCTGGCGCTTGCGGCTGCCGCGCCCGCGTTCGCGGCCGACATGCCGGTGAAGGCAAAGAAGGTCGCCGTCGTCGAAACTCCGTCGCCGTTCGACATCGCGTTCGGTGGCGGCATCATGAGCGATTACGTTTGGCGCGGCGTGACGCAGTCCGGTCACAAGCCGTCGGTGACTGCCTATTTCGAGCCGCGCTACAATATCGACGCCAACTGGCAGCTCTATGCCGGCATCTCAGGCGAGAGCATCAAGTTCGCTAACAACGCCGCGGCCGAGATCGACTTCTACGGCGGCGTGCGCCCGACTTTCGGACCGATCGCGTTCGATGTCGGCGCCTGGTACTATTACTATCCTGGCGGCACCTGCTACGCCGGCACTGCGGCGTGCCCCTCGACCATTCCGAACGGCAACGTCGCGAAGTCGGTGGCCAGCTTCTACGAAGTCTACGGCAAGGTCACCTACACGATCGGCGACTTCGCGCTCGGCGCCAACGAATACTACTCGCCGAACTTCCTCAATACCGGCGCATGGGGCAACTACGCCTCGGGTACCGTCAAGTACACGGCGCCGTCGAACCTCGCGATCGGCCCGGTCGGCTGGTACGTCTCCGGTGAGTTCGGCCGCCAGTGGCTCGGCACCAGCGACGCGTTCTATGGCGTCCCCGCCTTTCCGAACGGCGTCGACTACAAGGACTACAATACCTGGAACGTCGGCGTCGGCTTCACCTACAAGGTGTTCACGCTCGATCTGCGCTACAGCGACACCGATCTGAACAAGGGTGATTGCAACGCCTTCACCAGCGATCCGGGCGGCTCGGGCACGACCAACGTCACGCCGATCAATCCAACCGGCGTCGGCTCCAACTGGTGCGGCTCGACCTTTATCGCCAAGCTGTCGGCCGACCTGACGCTGGGCAGCTTGAAGTAAGCCAGGCGAAACGTTCCGATCTGACGGGCGGCGGCCGGCGACGGCCGCCGCTCTTCTTTTACGCGCCGTCACTCCGCCGGCGTCAGCTTCGCTTCGCTGAGCACGGCGTGGTCGCCCTCGCGGACGATGTCGAGGCGGCGGCGGTGGAAGGCTGCGAGCGTGCTGCGATGCCCGATCGAGACGATTGTCGCGTGCGGCAGGCGCTGTTGCAGCAGCTTGTACACCGCCGCTTCGGCCGCTTCGTCGAGCGAGGCGGTTGCCTCGTCGAGGAACAGGAAGTCGGGCGCGTGCAGAAGCGCCCGCGCGATGCCGAGCCGCTGCTGTTCGCCGAGCGACAGCATGCGATTCCAGTGCGCCTCTTCGTCGAGACGATCGGCGAGCGCCGGCAAACCGGCCGCCGTGATCGCAGCAGCGACCGTCTCGGCGTCATAGGCCTCGGGCGCGGCCGGATAGGCGACCGCGGCGGCGAGCGGCGCGATCGGGAAATACGGCCGCTGCGGCAGGATCATCAGGCGCGCGTCCTTCGGCAGGCTGATACGCCCTTCGCCGAACGGCCACACGCCGGCCAGCGCGCGGAACAAAGTCGACTTACCGACGCCGGACGGTCCGGTGACGAGCACGTGCTCGCCGAACGCGATCGTGACGTCGCGCGCGTTGACCAGCGGCACGCCGGACGGCAGCCGCACGGCGAGGTCCTTGAAGGCGACCGCCTTCCCCTCGCCAGGCGCGATGGCGATGCCGCTCTCGGCGGCAATGCGCCGCGCCGCGGCGACCGACTGCTCGAAGCCCGAGAGACGCTCGATCACCGCGCTCCATTCGGCGAGGTTGCGATACAGCGTCACGAACACCGATAGCGCGCTCTGCACCTGCCCGAAGGCATTGGCGGTCTGCATCAGGCCGCCGAGCTGCACCTTGTTGGCGAAATAGGCCGGGCTGACCATGATGAAGGGAAACACGATTGCCGCCTGCGAGTAGCTGGCGGTGAAGAAGGTCAGCTTCTTCTGACGCGTCATCAGCGCGTACCAGTTTCCGACGACGTTGCCGAAGCGCATGAGCAGACGGTCGCGTTCGGCCTCATCGCCGTCGAGCAGCGCGATCTGCTCGGAGTTCTCGCGCACGCGCACGAGGTTGAAGCGGAAGTCGGCTTCGTAGCGCTGCTGCTGGAAGTTCAGCGCCACCAGCGGCCGGCCGATGAGATGCGTCAGCGCCGTGCCGAAGATGGCGTAGATGAGCGCGCCCCAGACCAGATAGCCCGGAATATCGACGC